>Ga0209672_100475_pt1 | contig 22528 bp, 25 predicted proteins | sample AraplaCol_mMS_r2_FD_184273 | JGI IMG/M metagenome (GOLD analysis project Ga0209672, IMG submission 184273) | Arabidopsis root microbial communities from North Carolina, USA - plate scrape CL_Col_mMS_r2 (SPAdes) (version 2) | ecosystem: Host-associated > Plants > Roots > Endosphere | place: USA...
GTCGCCGGCAGGCGTGCCATAAGGGGCGATTGCCGTGCGCACGTCGGCATTACGCGGCAGCCAACCGCGATTGACGAGGACATAGCCACCGTCGGCAAGCTGCAGCGGCATCACGACATAAAAGCCCGGCTGATCGCGATAAGGCCGGTTGTCGAGATAAACGACACGCTCCGGCATAAAGCGGCCATAGGCTCGCACCCGGTGGTATTCGATCGTCTGCGCCGCGATAGGAGCCTTCGTCACAGTCTGTGGCGGTGCGCTTTCATACCGCGCGATGCGCGCTTCGATCGCTTCTTTCTGATGCGCTCGATCGCGCTGCCAAAAACCGAGCCGGATCGTCACGGCCATCACGAGCAGAATCAGCAGCGTCGGAACCAGACGGAATTTCATGCGGCGCTCGCCCCGTGCCCGCCGCATGCACAGGCGCGCTCAACGGGTGAGATAATCGCGTATACCGCTTCGTACCGCCGACTATTCGTTGATTCCATGCACATCATCATTGCTATCGCTTTCGTCCTCATCATCGCCAGCATGGCATCGGCGCTCTACTTCATGATGCATGACCGGGGCCGCACGAAGCGCATGGTGTGGTCGCTCGCCACGCGCGTCGGCCTGTCGATCTCGCTTTTTCTGTTCATCCTCATCGCGCACTGGCTCGGCTGGATTCAATACAACCGCATTCCGCTCGGCCATTGATCGGCGCCCCGGCGCGCACGCCCATCCAATGAGAAACGCCGCCCCGATCGTCTCGAAGGCGGCGTGACACTCCGGCAGTGCAATACTCGGCGCGCGAGCGCACGACAGGCCCGCACCTCGCGCGACGAGCGGGCCAGACTGCCAGAATCAAAGCCAGTAGACGACGACGTAAAGCCCCAGCCACACGACGTCGACAAAGTGCCAGTACCACGCGGCGCCTTCGAACGCAAAGTGGTGATCCGCCGTGAAGTGGCCGCGGATCAGCCGCACCAGCACAACTGAAAGCATCGTTCCGCCAAGGAACACGTGGAAGCCGTGAAAGCCGGTGAGCAGGAAGAACGTCGAGCCGTAGACGCCCGAAGCGAGGGTCAGATTCAGCTCGTTGTAGGCATGGAAGTACTCGAAGCCCTGCATGAAAAGGAAGGTGATTCCAAGCAGGATCGTCGCGGCAAGCCAAGCGATCGCCTTCGTGCGGTGATTGTCGCGCAGTGCGTGGTGCGACACCGTCAGCGTCGCGCCTGAGCTCAACAGCAACGCCGTGTTGATCGTCGGCACCGGCCACGGGGTCATCGACTTGAAGTGACCGGCGAGCGCGGCCGGTCCCTCGTTCGGCCAAACGGCGCTGAAGTCCGGCCAGATCAGCTTGTAATCGAGGCTACCGAGCTGATGCATCGCGATTTCCCGGGCATAAAAGAGCGCACCGAAGAACGCGCCGAAGAACATCACTTCCGAGAAGATGAACCAGCTCATGCTCCAGCGGTACGACGTATCGACGCGCTTGCCGTACATTCCGCCTTCCGACTCCGAAATGGCGTCGCCAAACCAGTGCCACAACACGAACAGCACCCAGAGCAGCCCGAGGAACATCGTGTAGGGCGCCCATGAGCTTTCGTTGAGCCATAGCCCGAACGACCCGAGCATGATCAAGACGCAGATGGACGCAGTGACCGGGTGCCGGGATGGATTCGGCACGAAGTAATACGGGCTATCGTTTTGACCGCTCATTATTGATTCTCCACTTCAGTCCAGTTTGTCTGTCGGCGGCAGCGCCGTCAGCCCACCACCATATGCACGATCGCGATCAATACGCCGATGAAGACGGCCGCTGCAATCAACGCCGCCAAAATCACATGTAGCGGATTCAACTGCGTCGCATCGGCCGCGTGGTCCCGGCTCTTGCGCACGCCGAAAAACGACCACATCACCGCTTTCATCGTCCGCGCGAAACTGCTCTTGCCGCTCTCTTGCATGGCCGCCTCCATCAATGGACCAGCCACTGTTTGACCACGGCACCCATAAAGAAGACGGCGACGACACCGATCAGGATCAAGGCCAGCCGCAGGTTGCCGGCCCGAATCTGTGCCGGCGATCGTCTTTTTTCTGGATCCAGAGTCATGCTCGTACTGCTCGTTCAAGCCGGACGGCGCATGCCGCCCGGCGCGTTGCTACCCGGCCCGCCGGGGGCCGGCCGTTCACTCGACCGTCGGGGGATTCTCGAAGGTATGGAACGGAGCGGGGCTCGGCACCGTCCATTCGAGGCCCATCGCGCCATCCCACGGCTTGTCGGCCGCTTTCTCGAGCTCGCCGCCGCCGCGATATGCCGGCAACACGACCGCAAACAGGAAGTAAACCTGTGCGAGACCGAAGCCGAATGCGCCGATCGACGCGACCTGGTTCCAATCCGTGAACTGCGCGGGGTAATCGGCATAACGGCGAGGCATGCCGGCGAGACCGACGAAGTGCATCGGGAAGAACGTCAGGTTGAAGAAGATCATCGACGCCCAGAAGTGGATCTTGCCGCGCGTCTCGTTGTACATCCAGCCCGTCCACTTCGGCGCCCAGTAGTACCACCCCGAGAAGAGCGCGAACAACGATCCCGCAACGAGCACGTAGTGGAAGTGAGCAACGACGAAATAGGTGCCGTGGTATTGGATGTCGAGCGGAGCCATTGCCAGCATGAGGCCCGTGAAGCCGCCCATCGTGAACACGAACAGAAAGCCGATCGCGAAGAGCATGGGCGTTTCGAAGGTCAGCGAACCGCGCCACATGGTCGCCAGCCAGTTGAACACTTTCACCCCTGTCGGCACGGCGATCAGCATCGTCGCGTACATGAAGAACAACTGGCCCGTGACCGGCATGCCCGTCACGAACATGTGGTGCGCCCAGACCATGAACGACAGGATCGCGATCGAAGCCGTCGCATAGACCATCGAGCTGTAGCCGAACAGCGGCTTGCGCGAGAACGCCGGAATCACCTGCGAGATGATCCCGAACGCCGGCAAGATCATGATGTAGACCTCGGGGTGGCCGAAGAACCAGAAGATGTGCTGATACATCACCGGGTCGCCGCCGCCTGCCGCGTTGAAGAACGAGGTACCGAAATGACGATCGAACAGCACCATCGTGATCGCGCCGGCCAGCACCGGCATCACCGCGATCAGCAGATAAGCGGTAATGAGCCACGTCCAGACGAACATCGGCATCTTCATCAGCGTCATGCCAGGTGCGCGCATGTTGAGGATCGTCACGATGATGTTGATACTGCCCATGATCGACGACGCACCCATGATGTGGAGCGCGAAAATCGCGAAATCCATACCGGGGCCCATCTGCGTCGAAAGCGGCGCATAGAGCGTCCAGCCGGCCGCCGTCGCGCCGCCGGGCGCGAAGAACGAGCCGACGAGCAACGCCGCCGCGGCGGGCAACAGCCAGAAGCTGAAGTTGTTCATCCGCGCGAACGCCATGTCGGCTGCGCCGATTTGCAGCGGGATCATCCAGTTCGCGAAACCCACGAACGCCGGCATGATCGCGCCGAACACCATCATGAGGCCGTGCATCGTGGTGAGCTGATTGAAGAACTCGGGACGCATGATCTGCAAGCCCGGCTCGAACAGCTCGGTGCGGATCATCAACGCCGCCACCCCGCCCGCCAGGAACATGGTGAACGAGAACACCAGGTACATCGTCCCGATGTCCTTGTGATTGGTGGCGAACAGCCACCGGCGCCAGCCATGCGGCGTCGCATGCGCATGGTCGTCATGCGCGTGGCCGTGACCGGCTACATCGTGTCCGATGCTAGACATGTGAATCTCCTAGAGCGAATAGTGCACCGACTGTGACGAACACAGCGACACGTCAAGCCGCCGGTGCCGCAGCGGCACGCGCCGCGACGCGAGCGCGCGCATTGCCTGCCGCCGCTTCCGGCTTGTTCTGCGAAGGGGCAACGGCGGCCTGCGGCGCGCTCGCGGCGGGCGCTGCGCTTGCCGGCGCCGCGCTTTGCGCACCGCCGCCCTCGGGCAGCTTGCCGTTGCGCGCATCGGCAACCTGGCGCGGTTGCAGAATGTCGCCCGTGTGATTGCCCCAGGCGTTACGTTCGAACGTAATGACCGAAGCGATTTCCACGTCGTTGAGCGTCTTGCCCCAGTTCGGCATGGCGTTCTTGCCGTTCAGCACGATGCTCACATGCTGCGCGATCGGGCCGTTCACGATCTTGCTGCCGTCGAGCGCCGGAAACGCGCCGGCGCCCTTGCCGGTCGGCTGATGGCAGACCGCGCAGTTCGACGCATAGACCTTCTCGCCGCGCGCCTGGAGTTCGGCGAGCGTATAGGTCTTGTTGGGATCGTCGTTGCTGGCGGCCATCTTCTTTTTCTGATCGTCGACCCACTTGGCGTAATCCTCGTCCGATTTCACGACGACGACGACAGGCATGTAGGCGTGCTCCTTGCCGCAGAGCTCCGTGCAGAAACCGCGGAATGTTCCGGTCTTGTCGGCCTTGAACCAGGTGTCGCGCACGAAACCGGGAATCGCATCCTGCTTGACGCCGAATGCCGGCACATACCATGAGTGCACGACATCGGCGGCCGTCGTAATGATGCGGATCTTCTTGTTGACCGGTACGACGAGCGGGTTATCGACTTCCTGCAGATAGGTATCGGTGATCGGCGCCTGACCGTTGACTTCGGCGCGCGGCGTCGTCAGCGTCGAAAAGTAGCTGATGCCGTCGCCAGGACCCTTGACGTAGTCGTAGCCCCACTTCCACTGGTAGCCGGTGACCTTGACGGTGAGGTCGGCATTGCTCGTGTCCTTCATCGCCACGACCGTGCGCGTGGCGGGCAGCGCCATCAGCACGACGATGATGAACGGGACGATCGTCCAGATGATTTCGACGGTGGTGCTTTCGTGGAAATTGGCCGCTTTGTGTCCTTTCGACTTGCGATGCATGAACATCGAATAGAACATCACGCCGAATACGCCGACAAAAATCACCGTGCAAAGCAACAGCATCCACATGTGGAGGTGGTAAAGCTCCTCGGCGAGTTTCGTGGCGGGCGGTTGAAAGTTGATCTCGCCGACGGCTGGACCGCCCGGGCTGTCGCCGACCGCCCATGCGGCCGAGGCGAAAAGGAGCCCGCTCGCGGCCAGCACGCCCGTGAGGGCTCGCTTGATTGTTTTCATAGCTTCCTTAGCCAAAATTTCCATTCAAATCCTCGCCCCTTCGCCACCCCTTTCAGCCGCACCGCCTGAGCGTCACGCGCAATTCGTTCGCGAACTGCGCGCGCCGATGATGCGCGAGGTGCAGCCCGACGACGACAGCTTGCCCGCGCGACACGAGTTGGATCGGATCGCGCGGTGACGCACCCTGCTCGACCCGCACCCAGCGCGGATTGAATTCGAACTGCGTCAACCGCTCGGCACTCACCTGCTCGATCACAAGCCGGTTCGGAAAAAGCCGGATACGTTCGTAATCGATCGCATGACGCGCGTGAATCACGAACGCGATGCCCACCGCCAACAACTCGATGCCCGTGAACGGCAACACGAGCCACGCACCGCATACGACCAGCAACAGCGCAATCGCCGACGAGCACAACGCCAGCGATACATAGAACCACACGAACTGCCTCGGCGACACCGAACAGTTTCGCTTCATGAGCCAATCTTCAAGGACCGGCTCCGCATCGGTCAGCAGGGCTTGTACCGCCATCGCCACCTCCCGCGCATGCCACCCGCATACCGCGTGCCCCCGGCTCGCCGCCTTGTATGGTGGGGCTTCCCGGCGACAAACTGACGCATTATAGGCGCGATCAATGGCATCCACAAGCAAACGCCTATCGCCCCGCAACCCAGGCCTGACAAGCCTTTGCGCGTTTTTCACCGATGCTTGGCGAGCACCCGCGGCAGCCCCGCGCGCGACGCCCCGAATTCAACCGGGGCGCCTGCGGCCAATATCCTCGATCCGCACGATGCCGTGTCCCTCGGCGGTCGTGCGCGGCACCGCCTTCCAGGCGTGGCCGTATATCACTTCGAATGTCAGCGCGATCGTGCCGTCCTTGCCGCGACGCGCTTCGAGTGCAGCAGCAAGCGCGCGGTGAAGCCTTTTCGAAGCCGGCGCGCCGAGCGCGCTGCCCGCGTCGCCGCAATTGCGCGCGAATGGATAGGCGCCCCAGCGGCGCACGTCGGCCAGCAGCGACTCCGGTGACCGATAGGTAATGGTCAGCGTCTCCTGATCCATCACGGGAATTTCGAACCCGCTTTCGACGAGCATGTCGCCGAGATCATGCATATCGACGAAATCGAGCACGTGAGTCCGGCTCGCCATGCCGTGCGCAGCCTCCACTTCGACGAACGCGCTACGCAGCTCGCGCAGTGTGTCGGGCCCCAGTGTGCTGAACATGAGCAGCCCGCCCACCTTGAGCACACGCTGCCATTCCGGAAGAACGAGATCGGGCCGTGGATGCCAATGCAGCGCGAGGTTCGACCAGAGAACGTCGAAAGCGCCGCCCGCGAACGGCAATGCCGAAAAGTCGGCCTGAGCGATGCGGGGCCCCGCGTTACCGAGCGCGCGAGCGAGCGGCGCTGGCAAGAGGCGGCGCCAGCTCGTCGTATCGCTGGCAGCGCGCGGCGCGGCCCGCGAGAGCATCGCATGAGACAGGTCTATGCCGAACACCGGGGCATCCGGAAAGCGCGCGCGCAGAACGGGGAGGTCCTCGCCCGTGCCGCAGCCCGCATCGAGCACGCTCGCCGGCTTCGTCCGGATGTACTCGAGCCGCTCGCGCATACGTTGGGCGATCTCGCGCGGCAGGAATGCAACGTCGCCGAACGCCGCGGCGCGGCGATCGAAAATTCGCCGAGCAAGCCTCGAATCATAGGCCGGACGGCCAGATGTAGCGGGAGTGGAGGACATGACGGTCGATCTGGCGAAGAGCCCGAAGTATACTCGCTCGCTCTGTCGAGTCCAGCGAGGGAAAAGCCCATGATCCAGCCCGGCCGCGCGGCGCCGAGCGTGGGGAATGCGCATGCGGCACATACTGGCCGCGCGGCGGCGCCACTGGCGCGCGCGGCGCGAGCGCTTTTACGCGCTGCGCACCGGGCGCTGCCGCAGTCGTGCGTGTTGTGCGGTGCGTTATGCGTCAATATGTCGCAACGGCCCATGTGTCACGGATGCGACGCACAATACTGGAACGAGCCGCGCCTGCGCTGCCTCGTCTGTGCAATACCGCTTACGCTCGCCGGCTTATGCGCACGCGGCGCGCGGCGCTACCTCTGCGGTACTTGCGCGACGCGCCTGCCGCCGTTCGACAGAACGCTGGCGCTCGCCGACTATCGGCCGCCGCTGGAACGCCTCGCACTGGGCCTCAAGTTTCGCGGCCGGCTGCTCGTCGCGGCGGAATTCGCGCGAGGGCTCGCCGCATTGGCACTCGATCGGCTGGCGCCCGATGCATGGCCCGATGTCGTCGCGCCGGTGCCGCTCGCGCATGAGCGGCTCGTCGAGCGCGGCTTCAATCAGGCCTGGGAGATCGCCAAGCCGCTTGCCCGCGCGCTCGAAGTGCCGGCGGACGCGACGCTGCTGCGGCGTGCGACTCATACGGTTGCGCAATCCCGGCTCGATATCGACGCGCGCCGGCGCAATGTGGGCGCCGCGTTTCGGACGATGCGCGAAGTCCGCGGCATGCATGTCGCGCTCGTGGACGACGTCATGACGTCCGGCGCGACGCTCGAGGCCGCCGCGCGCACACTGAAGGCCGCGGGCGCGCGCGAGGTGACGAACTTCGTCGCCCTGCGCACCGCGAAAGACTGATTCCAGGCCATCGCTTCAACCGATACCATGTTCAACGTCGTTCTTGTCGAACCCGAAATTCCGCCGAACACCGGCAACATCATCCGCCTGTGCGCCAACACGGGGGCACAGCTGCATCTGATCGAACCGTTGGGCTTTCCGCTCGAGGATGCGAAGCTTCGCCGCGCCGGCCTCGATTATCACGAATACGCACGAATGCAGGTCCACCGCGACTGGGAGCGCTTCATTGCCACCGCGGCGCCCGACCCTGCGCGGATGTTCGCATTTACGACGCGCGGCTCCAGCCCATTTCATGGCCACCGGTTTCATCCAGGAGACTGGTTTGTGTTCGGTGCGGAAACGCGCGGCCTGGCGCCTGCGCTGCTCGATCGTTTCCCGGCCGAACAGCGTGTGCGCCTGCCGATGCGGCCCAACAACCGAAGCCTCAATCTTTCGAATACGGTTGCCGTCGTCGTATTCGAGGCATGGCGTCAGGCTGGCTTCGAAGGCGGCGAGTGAAGCGCGCCGTTTGGCGCGAGGCCTGGGCCCGTAAGCGCGCTACGCGCGATCGATGCGCTGCGATTCGGCGCGCGCGTCCCGCCGCAAGAGCGCGCTGACGGCTGCGCTCGGCGCGATGCCATCGAACAGCACGCTGCAGACCGCTTCAGTGATCGGCATATCGACGCCATGCGCGCGTGCGAGGGTCAGCACTGCCTGAGCACAGCGAACGCCTTCAGCCACATGGCCCAGCGTGCCGAGGATATCGGCAAGCGAGCGGCCGCCGGCCAATTGCAGCCCGACCGTGCGATTGCGTGAAAGATCGCCCGTGGCCGTGAGAATGAGATCGCCGAGCCCCGTGAGGCCCGTGAAGGTATCGGGCCGGCCGCCCAGCGCGACGCCGAGGCGCGACATTTCGGCAAGCCCCCGCGTGATCAGCGCGGCACGCGCATTCAAGCCAAGCGAGAGACCGTCCGAGATACCGGTGGCAATCGCCAACACGTTTTTCACGGCGCCGCCCACTTCGACGCCGATCAGATCGTCGCCCGTATAGATGCGCATCGCGCCGTGATGGAACGCGGACACGGTCAAGTCACGGCAAGCCGCGCTGGCGCTCGCGATCGTCAGCGCGACGGGCAGTCCGAGCGCGACTTCGCGCGCAAAGCTCGGTCCGGAGAGCACGCCGTGACTGACATGGCCGGCGAGCTCGGACGCAACGACCTGATGCGGCAGCATCTGCGTCTCGGCTTCGAATCCTTTGCAGACCCAGACGACGTGCGCGGGAACGCGCCCGAGCTCACGCAATGCGCGGCTGAGCGCGCGCAGCCCCGCCACCGGCGTTGCGATCACGCACAGCGCATCGTCGGCAGCGCAATGCTCGAGCGCGGCCGCGAGTCCGGCCTCGTAGCGCAACGCGACAGGCAGGGCCACGCCCGGCAAATAGGGCGCATTTTCGTGTCGCGCGGCGAGCTCCGCTACGAGCGAGCTCTCGCGTGCCCAGAGCAGCGTGTCATGGCGGGCGGCCAGATGCGCGGCGAGCGCCGTGCCCCATGCGCCCGCGCCGAGAACGGCGACTTTCATGGCGGGCAACGCCCTCGCCGCTCAGTGCGTCGCGCCGTTCGATGCTTCGTTTTGCGCGCCCATCTGCGCAAGACGCTGCTCGTAGAGCGCCTGGAAGTTGATCTCCGCCAGATGAATCGGCGGAAATCCCGCACGCGTGATCGCATCGGCGATATTGGAGCGCAGATACGGGAAGATGATCGTAGGGCAGGCGATGCCGACGAGCGGATCGACCTGATCGGCCGGGATGTTGCGAATGTCGAAGATGCCGGCCTGCTTGGCCTCGATCAGGAACGCGACCTTGTCGGCGACTTTGGCGGTGACGGTGCCGGTCACCGCCACTTCGAAGATGCTTTCCGCAAGACGCTCGGCCTTCACGTCGACCTCGACTTCCACGGACGGCATGTCCTGCTCGAGGAAGATGGCCGGCGAATTAGGCTGCTCGAGCGACAGATCCTTGAGGTAGACGCGTTGGATGTTGAAGAACGGCTGGTTGTTCTGATCCGACATGGTGACTCCGATGAATGAATTCGTCTTGGCTGGCCGTGGCTGGCCAAGCGGGGAATGCGTGAGGCGCTGAGCGCGAGGTCGAGCCGAGGCTCGACCCCTACTCGCGGATAGGCGCGGCGCACAGGCGCGCCGCGACTGGTCCGGGCACAGCCTGGCACTGCCGGCCGGTGCCCGTGAAGTTCAAGCCGCTTTCACGCGACTTCGAGCAACGGCACGAGGCCGCCGGCGCGATCGAGTGCAGAAAGATCGTCGTAACCGCCGATGTGCTTATCGCCGATGAACACCTGCGGCACCGTGCGGCGTCCGGTGCGCTCCATCATTTCCTGACGGCGCGCCGGATCGCGATCGACGAGGATCTTTTCGACGTTCTCGACGCCACGCGATTTCAAGAGCCGCTCCGCCATCTGGCAATAGGGACAGACCTGGGTGCTGTACATCACGACCGAATTGGACACGCTTGCCACTCCTTTACTTGACGACCGGCATGCCGGCCTGTTGCCAGGCGTTCAGGCCACCTTGCAACACATGGACTTCGGCGTAGCCGGCCTCGCGCACCACGCGCGACGCCTTGTTGGACTGCAAGCCGTTCTGACAGACCAGCAACACCGGATTGCCCTTATTCTTAGCGATCTGGCCAATTTTCGCTTGAAGCTCCGCGAACTCGAGGTGGCGCGCAGAGGGCAGGTGGCCGCCGGCGTAGTCGGCGGCGGGCCGCAGATCGACGATCACGGCGTTGCGCCGGTTGATCAACTGCGTCGCCTCGGCCGCGGAAAGGCCGCCGCGGCCGCGCCCAGCAAGCATCGGCCAAAGCAGCAGACCGCCCGAGACGACAAGGGCCGCGATGAGCACGAGGTTCGTGTAATCGGTTAGAAACGTCACGAAATATCCGCCAAAGAGGGAAGAAAAAGAAACGGGCAATCCGACCATTATAAAATATCCGCTTGACGCGATGGCGGCTGCCCCTCAGACGGCGCACCGCCCTCGCATCGGGCGCTTCCTCACTACCGACCTCTTACGCTCATGCACAAGCTCGTCCTCATCCGCCACGGCGAATCGACGTGGAACAAGGAAAACCGATTCACCGGCTGGGTCGACGTCGACCTGACCGAACAAGGCATTCGCGAAGCCAACGAGGCCGGCCGGCTGCTCAGGGAAGCCGGCTACAGCTTCGACATCGCCTATACCTCGGTGCTCAAGCGCGCGATCCGCACGCTGTGGCACGTACAGGATCAGATGGATCTCATGTACCTGCCCGTCGTCCACTCATGGCGCCTGAACGAGCGCCACTACGGCGCGCTGGCTGGACTGAACAAAGCCGAGACAGCTGCTCAGTACGGAGACGATCAGGTATTGATCTGGCGCCGCAGCTACGACACGCCGCCGCCCGCGCTCGAGCCGACCGATCCCCGTGCGTCGTACGACGATCCGCGTTACGCGAAGGTACCGCGCGAAGCGCTGCCGCTCACCGAGTGCCTGAAAGACACCGTCGCGCGCGTGCTGCCAATCTGGAACGAATCGATCGCACCGGCGATCAAAGCCGGCAAGCAAGTGCTGATCGCGGCGCACGGCAACTCGCTGCGCGCGCTCATCAAGTATCTCGATGGTATCTCCGACTCGGACATCGTCGGCTTGAACATCCCGAACGGCGTGCCGCTCGTCTATGAGCTCGACGACGACCTGAAGCCGATACGCCACTACTACCTCGGCGACGCCGAAGCGATCGCCCAGGCCCAAGCCGCCGTCGCCAAGCAGGGCAAGGCAGGCTAAGGCCGGCTCGCGCCGGGGAAGCGGCATGCGAACGCGGCGCGGCGGCGCGCAGGCACCGGGACACGGCATGGCCGGGAGCGTTTCTTGCCCCCGGCTGTCGAACACCCGCATATGCGCGCCACCGCACCGGCGTGATCGAGCAGTTATACTTGACCGTCCTTCGCCACCGGCGCTCACACCGTTTTCCCGAACGCAACCGACTCTATGCGCACGAAACTCAAGAATATCGGCCTGATCGCTGCGGGCCTCGCCGCCGGCGTGTTCGCGACCCTCCAATTTTCTGCCGCGGCGCAGCAGTCCGCCTCCGCCCCGCTACCGCTGGAGCAGTTGCGCCTTTTCGCGGAAGTGTTCGGCCAGATCAAGCATGACTACGTCGTGCCGGTCGACGACAAAAAACTGCTGACCGAAGCCATCAAGGGCATGGTCTCGAGCCTCGATCCGCACTCCTCGTATCTGGACAAGACCGATTACCAGGAGCTGCAGGAGCAGACGAAGGGGCGCTTCGCCGGTCTCGGTATCGAAATTTCGCAGGAAGACGGCCTCATCAAGGTCATCTCGCCGATCGAGGACACGCCCGCGTTTCGCGCCGGCATCCGTCCGGGCGATCTGATCACGCGTATCAACGACAAACCCGTGCGCGGCATGACGCTCGACCAGGCCGTCAAGCAAATGCGCGGCGAACCGGGCACGAAGGTGACGCTCACGCTGTTTCGTAAAAGCGAGGACCGCACGTTCCCCGTCACCGTCACGCGTGCGATCATCCGCGTGCAGAGCGTGAAGGCGAAAGTCATCGCCCCGGGCTATGCCTACGTGCGCATCACGAGCTTCCAGGAACGCACGGTGCCCGATCTCGCGACCAAGCTCGGCGATATCGCGCGCGAGCAGCCGAACCTGAAGGGCCTCATCCTCGATCTGCGCAATAACGGCGGCGGCCTGCTGCAAAGCGCCGTGGGCGTGGCAGGCGCCTTCATGCCGCCCGATTCGGTCGTCGTTTCCACCAACGGACAGATTCCCGATTCGAAGCAGGTCTATCGCGACACCTATGTGAATTACCGGTTGCCGTCGTTCGACTCCGATCCGCTCAAGAATCTGCCCGGCATCTTCAAGACGGTACCGATGATCGTGCTGACGAACGCCTACTCGGCGTCGGCATCGGAGATTGTCGCGGGCGCGCTGCAAGACGCGCATCGCGCGTTGATCCTCGGCAAGACGACCTTCGGTAAAGGCTCCGTGCAGACCGTGCGTCCGCTGACCTCGGATACCGCACTGCGCCTGACGACGGCGTATTACTACACGCCGAGCGGCCGCTCGATCCAGAACAAGGGTATTCGGCCCGACATTCCCGTCGATCAATATGCGCAGGGCGATCCGGACGACGCGTTCGTCACGCGCGAGGTCGATTACACGAACCATCTGGCCAATACGCAGGATCCGAACGAGAAGAAGGAACAGGAGCAGCGCGAGAACGACCGGTTGCAGCAGTTGCAGCAGCTCGAACAGGAAAACGACAAGAAAACGCCGGAGCAGCGAGCCAAGGACCGCGAGCGCAAGCCCGTGGAGTTCGGCTCGGCCGACGATTTCATGCTGCAGCAGGCGGTGAACAAGCTGCAGGGCAAGCCGGTGCAGGAATCGAAGTCGATCGCTGAGCGCAATCTCGCTCAACGCAAGGTTCAGACATCGGCTTCGGCGCCGGTCGCGGTCAAGCCGGGCACGGCGACGCCCGCTTCTGCCCCGGCCAAGTAACACCCGTTTCTTCGCCTGCCGTGAACGACGATCAACTGCTTCGATACTCGCGTCATATTCTCGTCGACGAACTGGGCATCGAAGCGCAGCAGCGGTTTCTCGACGCCCGCGCGATCGTCGTCGGCGCGGGCGGGCTCGGCTCGCCGGCTGCCATTTATCTCGCGGCGGCCGGCGTCGGCAAATTGACGCTCGTCGATGCCGATACCGTCGACCTGACGAACCTGCAACGGCAGATCCTGCACGTCACCGCATCGGTTGGCCGCAAGAAGGTCGAATCGGGCCGTGAAGCGATCGCAAGGTTGAATCCCGACGTCATCGTGGATGCGGTCGACGAGCGGGTCGACGACGCCTGGCTCGACGCCAATGTGCCCGGCGCGAGCGTGGTACTCGATTGCACGGACAACTTCGCGACGCGCCATGCGATCAACCGCGCCTGCGTCAGACATGGCGTACCGCTCGTATCGGGTGCGGCATTACGCTTCGACGGCCAGATCAGCACGTTCGATTTCCGCGACGCCAATTCGCCCTGCTACGCCTGCGTCTTTCCAGAAGATCAGCCGTTCGAAGAAGTTGCTTGCGCAACGATGGGCGTGTTCGCCCCCACCGTGGGCATTGTCGGTGCGATGCAGGCAGCGGAAGCGCTGCGTGTCATCGCGGGCATTGGCGAAACGCTGACCGGGCGCCTCATGATGCTCGATTCGCTGCGCATGGAATGGACCACGATGAAAATCGCGCGTCAACCCGATTGCCCTGTCTGCGAAAACCGCTAGGGCGTCACGCCTGAACCACGCATTTGAGCGCCGCCTGAACCTCCTCAGGCTCGAAAGCAGCCAGCACGTCAGCCACGGGTTTTTCGAGCGCGCGCAGATCGGCCCGCAAGATCTCTTGCTTGACCACGAGCAGCTGGCTGGGGTGCATCGAAAATTCGGTCAGCCCCATACCGAGCAACAGCCGTGTGAGCTGCGGGTCGCCCGCCATCTCGCCGCACACCGATACCGGGACGCCCGCGCGCTTGGCTTCTCGCAGTGTGAACGCGATGAGATGCAGCACGGCCGGGTGCAGCGGGTCGTATAGATGCGCAACCGAGTTATCGGCGCGATCGATCGCGAGCGTGTACTGAATCAGGTCGTTGGTGCCGATCGAGAGGAAATCGACGCGCTTCAAAAAAAGCGGCAACGCGATAGCTGCCGCCGGAATCTCGATCATCGCACCGACTTGCACGCCCGGATCGTACGCGAGGCCCGCATCGTCGAGCTGCCGCTTCGCTTCGCGTATGAGGTCCAGCGTCTGGTCGATCTCCTGGGCGTGGGCGAGCATCGGCACGAGGATCTTGACCTTCCCGAAAGCGGATGCGCGCAGGATTGCACGCAGCTGCGTGAGGAACATCTGCGGCTCCGACAGGCTCCAGCGGATCGCCCGAAGGCCCAGCGCCGGATTGGGTGCAGCCTCGTGCCCGTCGCCACCGCTCAACGTTTCGAGCGGCTTGTCGGCGCCCACATCGATGGTGCGGATCGTCACGGGCAGGCCGCCCATGAGCTCAACGGCCCGGCGATAAGCCTCGAACTGCTCTTCTTCCTCGGGCAGATGATCCTTGCTCATGAAGAGGAACTCGGTCCGGAAAAGACCAACGCCCACCGCGCCCGCCTCGACCGCGGCCCGCGCGTCCTCGGGCAGTTCGATATTCGCGCACAGCGATATCTTCGTACCGCACAGCGTCTGCGTGGGCGAAAACTTCAGCCGCTGCAGCTTCTTTTGCTCGAGTGCCTTCTCGCTTTGACGGTAGGTGTACTCCTCGAGAACGATCGGCGCCGGATCGACGATCACGATCCCCTGGTCGCCATCGACGATGATCAGATCGTCCTGCCGGATCAGCGCGCTCGCGTGCTGCACGCCGACGGCGGCTGGAATGCCGAGGCTGCGCGCAACGATCGCCGTGTGCGATGTGCGCCCGCCCAGGTCGGTGACGAAGCCTTGAAACGTTTGCGTCTTGAACTGCAGCATATCCGCGGGCGAAATGTCGTGCGCCACGACGATCATCTCGTCGGTCGCATCCCCGTTTGCGCCGTCGACGAGCGCTACCGCCGACGGAGCGCCCGCCAGCGCCTTCAGGATTCGCTCCACCACCTGCTGGATATCCGCTTTGCGCTCGCGCAGATATTCATCCTCGATATCGTCGAAATGGCGCACCAAGCGCTCGAGTTGCTCGGTGAGCGCCCATTCGACGTTGTATCGGCGTGTGCGGATAAGGTCCATCGTCTCCTGAGTGAGCATGGCGTCATTCAGGATCATCGTATGGACGTGGATGAATGCCCCCACTTCGCTGGGCGCGTCGGCAGCGAGGTCGCCGCTCAGTCGCTCCAATTCGCCTTGCACAGTCTTGAGCGCCACACGGAAGCGCTCGAGTTCCCCTTCGATCTGGGGCGGCTCGACCAGGTAATGATCGACGTCGAGCGCGGCCGGCGCGATGAGATAAGCCCGCCCGATTGCGATGCCGCGTGACACTGGGATTCCATGCAGCGAAAACGACACGCGCACCTCCTCGAATTATGTGATGCTGCGGGAGCCATACCGCTGCAATGGGCGTGTGACCCTAACCTGGAATTATAAATTCCGTTCGCTCGCTTGGCTGCTTGCGCTGCAACATGATCAGCTTAAAAAAAAACCGCGGACGTCCGCGGCTCATTCGAAACGTATACGTGCCGCGCTATTGCCCTTCGCCGAATTTGTCAGCGATCAGCTTCAACAACGCCTGCATCGCTTCGGCTTCATCCGGGCCTTCCGTTTCGATCGTTACGGTACTGCCGATGCCCGCAGCAAGCATCATGACGCCCATGATGCTCTTGGCATTGATGCGCCGCCCGTTGCGGCTCATCCAGATTTCCGCCTTGAAGTTGCCCGCGAGCTGCGTCAGCTTGGCCGACGCACGCGCGTGCAGCCCCAGTTTATTTACGATCGTCGTTTCGTTCTGAAGCATCTACGGTTCCCTGCGGCTCAGTCAGCGTTGGCAAGAGTGGGTGAAAGCGAAAACCAGATCAGGAGGCAGTTCCACGCGCACCGGCGGGCGGCATCTCCAGCGCCGCAGCCGGTGCCGGCTCCACGGCAGCCAAGGGCGCGGCCGTTGCAGGCAGACATGGCGAGGGCGCGCAGACATCGCCGGGCGACATCTGCTGCCCGATTGCATGCACCCCCTTCGCCGCGCCGGTCAACGCTTTGTCCACGAGCGTATCGAGCGGTGTCGTCCGGTAACAGACTGCGCGCACGAGCATCGGCAGATTGACGCCCGCCAGCACGCGTACATCGGCGAGACTCGTGAGCCGGCTCGCAATGTTGGCCGGCGTTGCGCCGTACATGTCGGTCAGCACGAGCACGCCATTGTCTTCTCGCAAGCGCTCCACTTCCGACTGCGCGAACGCACTCACCTGCACCGGATCGCAATCCGGCGAAACGTCGATTACGCCGATGCGTGCCGGAATCCCGCCGTAAATATGCGCGACGCACTCTCTAAGCGCCGTGGCAAACGGCGCATGCGCGATGATCAAAATGCCTGCCATATCAGCCCCCAGGTCGCGATTGCGCCCCGGTTTGTTTTGCAATACAGCAATTGTAGCAGTCCGTTCTTACGTCAAACGGCGTCACGCCGCCGCCCGCTCCAGTGCGTCGATGAACATGCCCGCTACATCGAAGCCGGTTTGATCCATGATTTCGCGGAAACAAGTCGGGCTCGTCACGTTCACCTCGGTGAGCCAGTCCCCGATCACATCGAGTCCGACCAGCAACAGGCCCCGCGAAGCGAGCACCGGTGCAAGCGTCTGCGCGATGTCGAGATCGCGCGCCGACAACGGCTGCGCCACACCCACGCCGCCCGCCGCGAGATTGCCGCGCACTTCATTGCCTTGCGGAATACGGGCGAGCGAAAACGGCACCACTTTCCCGCCGATCAGCAAGATGCGCTTGTCGCCGGCCGATATCTCGGGGATGAATTTTTGCGCCATGACCGATCTCGCACCGTCATGGCTCAGCATCTCGATGATCGAGCCGAGATTCATGCCGTCGGCCTTGACGCGAAACACGCCCATGCCGCCCATGCCGTCGAGCGGCTTGAGGATGACGTCGCCGTGCTCGGCGTGAAACGCCCGCAGCCGCGCGGCGTCGCGCGTCACGAGAGACGGTGCGACGAATTGCGGGAACTCGCCGATGGCGAGCTTCTCGGAATGGTCACGGATCGTCTGAGGCTTATTGAAGACGTGCGCGCCGGCGCGCTGCGCGAGCTCGAGCAGCCATGTCGACGTCACGTACTCCATGTCGAACGGCGGGTCCTTGCGCATGAGCACCGCGCCGAACGACGTGATCGAGCGGTGCTCGTTGGGGCCGTTCTCATGCCACACCTGACGATGCAAATCGGCCGTATCGCCGACGATCGTCACGCGGTGCACCGTCGCTTCGACGTTGCCCGCCGTCCACGCCAAATGCTTCGGCTCGCAAGCGAAGATCGCATGGCCGCGGCGCGCTGCCTCGGCCATCATCGCGTAGGTCGTGTCCTTATAGATCTTGAAGCGTGAGAGCGGATCGGCGATGAAGAGGATATCCATGAAGCTCCTGCGGCCCCTCGTGGGGTGGTCGTTTGTTCAAAGGGGACCGCTTCGGCCCAAGCGGCGCGGCGTGTCACGACGCGTCGCCCGTCAGACCTGAATGGCCTCCGGATCGGTCTTCTCAAGTTCGACAGACGCGGCGAGGAGTCCGAGCCGAGCGACGACGCCATACATATAGAAGCGGTTGGGCGGTGCGGCGCCGGGTTTCGCGTGCGCATCCGGTAGCGCCGTATGCTCGAAGCCGAGCGGCACGAAATGCATGCCGGGGGCATTCAGATTTTCATCGCGCTCGCGAGAGCCGTGAACGCGGTAAAAGCCGCCGACGACATACCGGTCGATCATATAGACGACGGGCTCGGCGACCTCTTCGCCGATGCGCTCGAACGTATACACCCCTTCCTGCACGATCACATCGTGCATCTGCAGGCCGCCTTTCGTCGCCGCCATGCGCGTGCGCTCGCCCTTCGACAGATTGGCCAGCTCGGACGCATCGTGGACCGTCATCACGCCGCGCCCGCCCGTGCCTGCATCGGACTTGATGACGACATACGGCTTTTCGCCGATACCGTACTCGCGATACTTGCGCGCGATCTTCTTGATGACCGCGTCGATCGCATCGGCCAGCGCTTGTTCGCCCGTACGCGCCTCGAAATCGACGTCTTCGACGTGCGCGAAGTAAGGGTTGACCATCCAGGGGTCGATGTCGACGAGCTTGGCGAACTTCTTGGCTACGTCGTCATAACACGAAAAATGCGTCGACTTGCGCCGCACGGCCCAACCGGCGTGCAGTGGCGGCAGCACATACTGCTCGTGCAGGTTGTCGAGAACCGGCGGCAGCCCTGACGACAGATCGTTGTTGAGGAGGATCGAGCAGGGATCGAAATTTTTCAGACCGAGCCTGCGCGGCGTGCGCTCGAGCGGCTCGAGGACGATCTTCTGGCCGTCCTTGAGCGAAATCGTCACCGGGCCGGCGATATTTTCGTCGAGCGTGCCGAAACGCACGTTCAGCCCGGCCTGGCGCATGATCGTCGCGAGACGGGCGACGTTCTCGAGGTAAAACGCGTTACGCGTCTCATGCTCGGGAATGACGAGCAGATTCTTTGCGTCGGGGCAAATCTTTTCGATGGCCGCCATTGCCGCTTGCACAGCCAGCGGCAACACTTCGGTGGGCAGATTGTTGAACGCGCCCGGGAAGAGATTCGTGTCGACCGGCGCGAGCTTGAACCCCGCATTGCGCAGATCGACCGAACAGTAAAACGGCGGCGTATGCTCCTGCCATTCGAGCCTGAACCAGCGCTCGATCGCCGGCGTGGCATCGAGGATCTTCCGCTCGAGGTCGAGCAGCGGACCGTTTAACGCCGTAACTAGGTGCGGAACCATGGAGCACTCGCAGACAGGGGAAAAAAGATTGTAGAGCAATTGCCCTGCCGATTTGGGGGCAGTTTTGCCGTCCGCAAGCCTTGCCGGCCACCATAATTTCTATTGACCCGATTGGCGAAAGGGTCGTTGCGCGCTTTTCGCGCGCGCGAAAACGAAAAAAGCCCGCCGTAAAGGCGGGCAAATCGCTGTGCTTGTAGGGAGAAAGCCGTGTCTTATTCGACGTGCTCGCCGTGCAGCACGACGTCGAGACCTTCGCGCTCCTCTTCTTCGGCTACGCGCAGGCCAATGACCATGTCGATGACCTTGAGCAGCACGAAGCTGACGACACCGCTGTAGACGACAGTCGTGAGCACGCCTTTCGCCTGGAGAATCAGGCTGCCGTCCATGCCGCCGATGTCCTTGACCGCAAAAACGCCGGTCAGCAAAGCACCGAGAATACCGCCCACGCCGTGCACGCCGAAGCAATCGAGCGAGTCGTCATAGCCGAGCTTCATCTTGAGCCAGGTGGCCGACCAGAAGCAGACGACACCCGCTGCGACGCCGATCGCGAGTGCGCCGCCCACGCCGACGAAACCGGATGCCGGCGTGATCGCAACGAGACCCGCAACGGCGCCGGACGCGATGCCGAGCGCCGAAGGTTTGCCCTTGGCAATCCATTCGACGAACATCCACGCGAGCGCCGCACACGCCGTAGCGATCTGGGTCGTCAGCATGGCGAAGCCGGCACGGCCGTCGGCCGCCACGGCGGAACCCGCGTTGAAGCCGAACCAGCCCACCCACAACATCGCGGCGCCGATCAGCGTCAGCACGAGGTTGTGCGGCGCCATCGCTTCGCGACCGTAGCCGACGCGCTTGCCCAGCACGATGGCGCAGACGAGCCCGGCGATACCGGCATTGATGTGCACGACGGTGCCGCCCGCGAAATCGAGGATGCCGGCGGCGGAGAGCCAGCCTGTCGGTTCCCAGACCATATGCGCGATCGGCGAGTAGACGATCAGCGACCACAGCGCCATGAAGACGAGCATGGCGGAGAACTTCATGCGGTCCGCGAACGCGCCCGTGATCAGCGCCGGCGTGATGATCGCGAACGTCATCTGATAGACGAAATAGACCGATTCGGGAATCGTCGTCGCCAGATGGCTGACCGTGAGCGTCGTCGCCTTGTCACCCTTCACGAATGACATGCCGGCGAGCATCGTGCGCGATAAACCGCCGATGAACGCATTGCCGGGCGTGAAGGCCAGCGTGTAGCCGATGACCGTCCACAGCACCGTTACGAGACAGGTGATCGCGAAGCTCTGCATGACCGTCGCGAGCACGTTCTTCTTGCGCACCATGCCGCCGTAAAAGAGCGCGAGCCCCGGGATCGTCATGAACAGCACCAGCGCCGTCGATGTCAGCATCCATGCCGTGTCGCCCGAGCTGATCTTCGACGAATCGACGGAGAACGGCGCCGTCGGTGCGGCGGGTGCCGCCTCGGACGCTGCGGCCGGAGCGGCGGCGGATGCCGGCGCCGCGGCGCTGGCGTCCGCCGCCGGCGCGGACGCCGCTGCAGCCGGTGCGGAAGCGGCGGCAGCAGCGCTCGACGCGTCGTCCGCGAGGGCGGCGCCGATACCGCCCGCCAGCAGCGAGGCGGCCATCGCCAAGGACATCAGTAATTTGCGCATCTTTCGGTTTCCTCTTATCGCTAACTTTTTTGACTTACAGGGCGTCGGCGCCCGTCTCGCCGGTACGAATCCGGATGACTTGCTCGATCGGCGTCACGAAGATCTTGCCGTCGCCGATCTTGCCGGTGCGTGCGGCACGCTCGATGGCTTCGATGGCCTGATCGACGATGTCGTCAGATACGGCGGCCTCGATCTTCACCTTCGGCAGAAAGTCGACGACGTATTCCGCGCCGCGATAGAGCTCGGTATGGCCCTTCTGACGCCCGAACCCCTTCACTTCCGTGACCGTGATACCCGAGACGCCGATCGCCGATAACGCTTCGCGCGCCTCATCGAGCTTGAAAGGCTTGATGATTGCGGTAATGAGCTTCATGAAAATCCTCTTTTTCGTTGCGAGAACCCGTTTGGCGTGCGGCCGCCTCACCCTGCCGGTCATCCCGGCACAGCCGCCCAGACTTGGGCGCCGGCCGATGCGGGTCCGACTAGAGCAACTTGTGTGCCATCGGCTCCCTGGGCGAACGATCCGGAGGAGACGGTCGAAAGCGTCCCAGGCTAGGCCGAACGGCCAGCATCGGCGGGTCGCGCTGGCGCGGGCCATCGATCGTTGCTAGAGTGTTCGCACGACCGAAGCCTCAGTTGCGCACCATCGCCGCTCATCGCTGTCGGAATCGGCGCACCGGACGCACCGTTTCGGTTCATCGGTGCGTTATAGACGTTACTTTTCGAATGGACTGCACTCTTTTCGTGCATCCGAGGGGAACCATCATGAAGCAACCGAACGATATCTTTCAGGACTTTCAGGCGCGCATGAGCGACCTGCTCAAGCACTCGCCGGCGAAAGACGTCGAGCGCAACGTGAAGGCCATGCTCTCCCAGGGTTTCTCCAAACTCGATCTCGTCACGCGCGAGGAGTTCGATACGCAAGCGCAGGTATTGCTGCGCACGCGCACGCGTCTCGAAGAACTCGAACGGCGTGTTGCGGAACTCGAGCAAAAGCTCGCCGCCTCGCAGGAATCCTGAAGCGCCCTCCCCAGCTTGCGCCCGGCAGCACGTGACGCGCTGCCGCGGCGTACCGGTCCTCGCTGTATCCGCAGGCGGCGCGTGAGCCGCCTGCTCCATTCCCCGGAGTATCCATGTCGCTTGCCGTGGTGCGTTCGCGCGCGCCGGCTGCCGGCCGCGCGCCCGAAGTGACTGTCGAAGTGCATCTCGCCAACGGGTTGCCGTCGTTTTCGATCGTCGGATTGCCCGATCTGGAAGTGCGCGAAAGCCGTGAACGGGTGCGCGCCGCGCTTCAGAATTGCGGTTACGACTTTCCGGTGCGCCGCATTACCGTCAATCTGGCGCCGGCAGACCTGCCAAAAGAATCTGGGCGCTTCGATCTGCCGATCGCGCTGGGCATTTTGGCCGCGAGCGGGCAAATTCCCGATACGGCGCTCGGCCAGCGGGAATTCGCCGGCGAGTTGTCATTGACGGGCGCCTTGCGGCCGATGCGCGGCGCGTTCGCCATGGCTTGCGGCACAGCGCGGCGCCATCGGCATGAAGACGCCGGCGGCGCGAAACCG
>Ga0209672_100478_pt1 | contig 22439 bp, 22 predicted proteins | sample AraplaCol_mMS_r2_FD_184273 | JGI IMG/M metagenome (GOLD analysis project Ga0209672, IMG submission 184273) | Arabidopsis root microbial communities from North Carolina, USA - plate scrape CL_Col_mMS_r2 (SPAdes) (version 2) | ecosystem: Host-associated > Plants > Roots > Endosphere | place: USA...
CCACAACGCGTGCACACGAGACCGGCGTTGCCGGTCTCGTGATACATGCGCACCCAACGTAATCGCATCGAGATTTCGCGCTCCATCGTCCCATATTAGTTGAAACGATGTCCGTGAATCACACAGTTGATGGAACCCCTCGCCTATATCCCGCCCACCGAAGCTGAGGCAAACTACTACCGGCAGCTTGAAACAGCTGCCGCTGAACTCGCATCAACTTAGACCAACCAGCCTCTACGATTCCCGGGGCGGTTCAGTTGTGCGGCGGCGGATACTCTCCGCAGTACGCCTCCGGTAAAACCTCCGTGTTGCGAACGAAGTTCTCCGGAACCGCCGGTCCCCACAAGTAGAGCGATTCTTCCGGGGGAAAATCACCCGCAAGCCATGGGTGACCCGCCGAAACGAAATCGATGTCGGCTGAGTACTCACAGAATGAGCCCCAGGGGTCTTCGACATAGTGGAAATAGTTCGAACCCAGCACATGCCGGCCCGTACCCCAGCCTTTCGTGTAGCCCGCAGCCGCCATCTGCGACGCGCCTTCGCCCACCAGGTTGATGTTGTCCACGTCCCATGCCGAGTGGTGCCAACCTCTTGCGCTGCTTTTCGCGAACGCGACCAGATGGTGATCGCTACCGTGCGGGGCATGGGTAAACGCAATGATGTCGAGCGAGCGGTCGGAAAGTCGCAAGCCCAACGTCTTGCCGTAGAACTCAACTATACGCGGCACATCAGGAGAAAAGAGCAGTACGTGTGACAAACGACGTGGCCGCACGGTCTTTGACTCCGAACGGGTATGCGAACCGCGCTCGTCCGCCGCGCTGCTGCTTAATACGCACTGAATCTTGGACGATGGACTGGTTTTGGGGCCCGATTTGACCTGGATGAGATTGCCATCAAGATCGCGAAACCAGAAGCCGACCGAGTCGGGTGCAAGGTCCGTTTCGATCGCGACACCGGCTGCCTGCACCTGCGCACGCAGCGTGTCGAGATCCGCCTCGAAGCAGTTGAAACTCAGCCACGCAAGGCGCTTGGTCAATGCCGGCAGGATGCGCGCCCAGCGGTGGCCATCCGCCGCCCGGAGCTCCAGTTCCTGTCCTTGCACACCCGCCGTTGCAACGTCGAGCCCGAAGGCGTGAAAGAAACGAGCAGCGTCGCCGATTGAAGGAACATTAAGCGCGAAGTGATCAATCGAATGCACACTCACACCGGAAGCAGTAAATACCGGGTTAGACATGACCGTCTCCATCCGTGGGTTGACGCGCCGGCTCTGAGGACGGCTCACGCGGGTCGTGCTGCTCAGTTGGCGGCTTCGTCAGCGACGACGTTCCTGAGTGTGCCGATCTTCTCGACCGTCACCTCGCACACGTCACCCGCCTTCATCAGCAGTCTCGGCGCGCGCGCCCAACCGATGCCCGATGGTGTACCCGTCACGATCACGTCTCCCGCCTCGAGTGTTATAGCCTCGCTCAGGATTCTGATGAGACTGGCGACATCGAACACCATGTCGTCGGTGCTGGCCGACTGGACGACTTCGCCGTTCAGACGCGTCTCGAGCCGCAGCCCCTTGGCGCCGGCAGGCAGTTCGTCCGCCGTCACCAGATCCGGACCAAAGGCGCCTGTTCCGTCAAAGTTCTTGCCTACCGTCCATTGGGGAGACTTGAACTGGTACTCGCGCACCGAGCCGTCGTTAAAGAGCGCGTAGCCCGCCACGCAGGACAATGCGTCTTCCCTGCTGATATACCGGCCACCCTTGCCGAGCACCGCGGCGATCTCGCCCTCGAAATCGAGTGAATCGGATGCGTTCGGCCGGATCATCGGCTGTCGATGGGCGATCAGACTCGTATGGACGCGAAAGAAGATTGTCGGGTAGTCAGGCTGCTCGTATTTGCTTTCCCTGGTGTGGTCAGCGTAGTTCAGGCCGATGCAGATGATCTTGGGTGGACGGGTAAGCGGCGGCAGAAAAGTCACGTCGTCTGCGCTCACGACTTCCGCACTCGTCCGGTCGCGCCCATAAGTGGCGAGGTCGACACCGCGTGCAAGCAGAGACTCGAGTGAATCGTCTCCGATCACGCGAATGTCATTGCCCTCGCGCACGCCGAGCAACGATTTTCCATCCTTAACAAAGGACACATACCGCATAGCGATCTCCAGTACATTGAAATGAAAAGGCGTGTGCCTGTCACTAAGCGACAGGCAACGCGTATTGCTCAAGCCACGCTGCAAAGGCGTGGCAAATTTCGTCACTCGCGCGGCGCGCCGCCGCCGAAGCGTCGAAGAATGCGAAGAATGGATGGAACATGTCGTCGAATCGATGCACCTGTACCGGAACGCCCGCAGCACAAAGTCGTTCTGCGTAGACGAGACCTTCTTCAAGAAGCGGGTCCTGTCCGGCAACGGCGATCAGCGCGGGCGGCAAGCCCGTGAAATCCGCGGCGTGCAGGGGTGATGGCGGAAACGTTGCGGCCTGCGCCAAGTTGGCCCCCATATAAAGCCGCGAAATGTCGCGCAAGTCCGACGGCGACAGCATCGGGAAGTCGCTCCGCTTCGCCTCGATCAGGGAGATGTCGCGGGACAGATCGACACCCGGCACCACGAGCAGTTGTGCCGCGAGGCGGACTCCCCGGTCACGCAGCGTCAGCGCGGACGAAGCCGCGAGGTTGCCCCCTGCGCTTTCCCCCGCTACCGCAATACGCGACGCATCGCCCCCCAGAGCCGCGACGTTGCGGATAGCCCATAGCGTGGCCGTCAACGCGTCGTCGTGCGCGGCAGGAAACGGGTGCTCCGGCGCCAGCCGGTACTCGACCGACACGACCACGACGCTCATGTCACGGCATAGCTTGCGTGCGATGTCGTCCATCAGTTCGACGCTGCCGAGCGCGAATCCGCCACCGTGGAAAAACACCACCGTCGCCAAATCCGGTCGAGCATCCTGGGGGCGATAAACGCGCACCGGCACACGAGCACCGTCGAACTCGGCGAGCGCATCCTCAACCGCGCCGACGACGGGCAATGGAAAACGTTCGCGCGCCTCCATGATCGCGCGCCGCATCCGCTCGCGGGCCTGCTCCGGTGTGCCGGAGAACGGTGGCGGTGCGCTGGCGGCACGCGCTGCCGACACAATGGCCGCCAGTTCAGGATCGAGCGACGCGGGCATGATGGTATTTCTCATTGCAATCCGAGAATGTAGTGCTGGGAGGCAAACGCGCGTTGCCGCAGCGCGTCGAGGTCGATATCCAGCATGTGGCCATGCCGCTTCACGGGCCGACCCGAGACAAAGACGGTATCGACGTTGCCCGGATGGGCAGCCAGCACCACAGCGCCTACCGCATCGGAAACCGGCGTGAGATTGAGGTCATCGCCGCGGATCATGATGATGTCGGCCTGTTTGCCAGGCGTGAGCGAACCGACTTTGTGATCGAGACCATTCGCGCGCGCGCCCGCGACCGTGGCGAATTCGAGCACGTCACGCATCGACAGCGTGGCCGGTGCATTCGCCACACTCGAATGATTGCCGCCCATCCACGAACGGTAGTAGGCGAACGCATGCCGCATCTGCGTGAACATGTCGCCGGAGCATTTCGTTTCGGTGTCGCCGCTCAGACTGGGTCGGATGCCAACTGCCAGCAGGCGATCGAGCGGAATGTCGCCTATGCCTTGCGCGTTCAGTTCGCAATGCACGCCGAGCGAGGCGCTGACGCCCGCATCGGCCATCATTGCAATTTCATCCTCGCCGCAGAAGCAGCAATGCACGAACGTCAGGTCGTCGCTCAGTACGCCGGCGTCGTGCATCTGTGCAATGGCCCTCACGGATGCATTGCGTGCATAGGCGCCCATATGGATGGTCGAGCGAATATCGAGTTCGCGGGCGAGTTGCAGATCGGCGAGCCAGACGTCGCGCTGCGCCATCTCGGGGCCGCGCGCCGCCATCGCCAGCGTGAGCAGTTGATCGTCGGACGAGAAGAACCGTTCGCGCAGGCGACGAATGTCGTCCAGGTGGCCACGCTGACTGTCGAACATCCACGAAGCACCATCCACCAGCGGCCAGCCGTGAGCAAACACGCCGCGGATGTTTGCATCGCGCAAGCCCAGAATAGCAGCGTCGGAGTGGTCCGGCGTGTTCTGCACATGCGACCAGTCGAGCATCGTGGTGATCCCGCCGTCCAGCGCGGAAACTGCGCCGAGCAGGGTACCGATGTAGACATCCTCCGGCCGGAACGCGGCGCCTTTGGCACCCAGCATCTCGGCGAAGTAAATCTGCGGATTGATATCCGCATAGCGATGGCGCACACAGGTCTGCCACGTATGACGATGCGTATCGATGAACCCGGGCAGCACGATCATGCCGCACGCGTCGACGTGCTCGGCGTCGGGGGCGTCGATTTGGGGCTCGACGGCAACGATGTTTGCCCCCTCGACGAGGATGTCACCGTGGCGCAGGTCGCCGATTGCGGGGTCCATGCTCAGGATCCAGCCACCCGTCAGCAGAATTCGTTGCTCGTTCATGATGTCACCGCTTCAGCCATTTGCCGATTTGCGCTTCGGCTTCGCCGGCGCGCCCCACCTCCGTGCTGGCCCACGCCACGTAGCCGTCCGGGCGCACCAGCAAAGCCCTCACGCCGTCCATCGACGCGGGGAGACGCGCGGCGCGCGCCTGCAACACGGTGACCGGCAACCCGGAAACATCGAGCGTCTCGAACTGACGGCTAAACCCCTCCAGATCGAGCAACACAAAGTGCCGGCTGCGCAGGGTTTCCGTCACCGCGACGGAACGTCCATCCAGCAACACGAGATCGAAGTCGGGACAACGCAACCCCGTTAGCGGATGGCTATCCGCATCGCGCGGATAAGGCGATTCCAGACCGCATAGTTCCAGCACCAGTTTGCGTTGCACGTCAGGCAGCGGAACGATGTGCGCCTGCATGCGACGCTTGAGGGCCACCGCCTCCGGTTCGAAATTGAACTGCAGCGCGCACTGCGCTTTCACGCTGTCGAGCAGCGCATGCATGACGGGAAGACGTTCCGTGTCGTAAGTGTCGAGCGTGGCAACATCCGCCACGCCGTTGATCACGTTCGCGAGCTTCCAACCGAGATTCAACGCGTCCTGCAGACAGAAATTCATGCCCACGCCGCTGGCCGGGTAATGAATGCGCGCGGATTCGCCGACAAGGAACGTACGTCCTTCGCGCAACCTCGGCACCGCACGCATCTGGTCGTCGAACCGCGACGCCCAGCGATAGTTCTCGATGCCGTAATCGGTTCCATGAACATCACGGATGCACCGCAATGCTTCTTCGAGCGTAACGGGCTCGTCTTTCGGCGCGTGACGGCGGTCACGGTGCACGATATTGAAACGGGTAATTCCTTCGCCGAACGTATAGCCACGCACCCAGCCCATTTCGTTGTCGACATTGATCCGCCCGCCAGGCCACGGCGCCTTCAACTCTGCATCGAGCACGATGCCGCGGAACGTCCCGGCGCGGCCCTCGAACGGCAGACCGATTTTCGAGCGGACGGTACTGCGGCCACCGTCGGCGCCGATCAGGTACTGCGCACGCAGCGTCGAGTTGGCACCGGAGGCGTCGGCCACGTCGACCTCGACACCATCATCCTGCTGGCGGACGTCCCGTACTTCAGAGCCACGCTGCACATGCACACCGCTTTCCACGGCCCAGTCCCACAACACCTCTTCGGTCAGGTTCTGCGGCAATCCCAACGTGAAACCAAAGCGGGTTTCCAGATACTTCCAGTCGATCGGATGGAAGCCTGCCCAGATGTGGGACGCTCGGAACGGGTAGTCGGCGATCTTGCGAGTTTTCTCGATGAACCTGTTCGCGATGCCTCGCGCGTCGAACAACTCCAGCACGCGTGGCAGGATCGTGCCGGCGCGCGACTGGACACCTTCGGTGCGGCGCTCCAGCACCAGCGTCTTAACGCCCGCTCCCGCCAATTCCGCCGCGACAGTAAGGCCCGACGGACCGCCGCCGACCACTATGACATCCCACTGCATCGTATTTCTCCGTCTACTTGGTGGATTCGGATCCCGCACCGCGATCCTGTAACGCCGGGCTCGACCGAGCCGCCCAGGCGAATGCGCGAGGCGTGCCCATCAGCCGTCCTCTACTTAAAAAAGATGCGTCATCCCAACTTCCATCTCCAGTTGTCTGGACGTTGTTGCCGGTGCCTGATTCCTAAGGACTGCCAGTTGGCCAGTACCGGCTATTTGCAGCACGCTCAGCAGATAAAGACTCGTGCGCTTCGACAGCGCGTAGTCGAGGTGGGCGTGAAGCTGGTTCCATTTGTAGGTATCGAGCTTCGTGTACGAATAGCCACCGCCGATTCGCATTTGCGTCGTGATGTACTTGTAGGCACCCACGTCGATGGTCTGCGCCGTTTCCGACTGGCCGGCGGCCGTCAGGCGCGTATAGCTGTAGTTGCCCATGACGCGCACGTTGTCACCTGCGTAGGCCACGCCGAGTGTCGTCGTATTCTGGTTTTGGCTAACGGTCCGCGAAGGATTGGCAGCGAAATTGATGCGATACAACTCACTCACACCCAGCCGGGTGTAGGGCGCATACGGGACACCGTCTACCGATTCCCACACCAGCAGCGACTGGAACGGCCCACTTGTGAAACTGGCTTCAGCGCCGACCGTGCGACCCGTATTGGTGGTCGAACTCTGCTGTCCAAATCCATATTGGGTGCCAAACTGAAGGACGCCGCCGAAGACAGGCGATTTGTACTTGATCAGATTGTTAAGCGAGTTGCCGACGGTCCGATCCAGATTGCCAGGATGGGTCGCCAGAAAGGACGTGAAGCGTTCAGATGTGAACGGAACAAGATCGGAAAGCAGGTCATACATGGAGCCGAGCGTGATCGTCCCCATCTTGTTGGATCTCAGACCAAGGTAGCTTTCGAAAGGCGAGCTTGTGCCGTTGTTGAGAAAAACATACTGACTAAACCGGAAGAACGCGGATGCATCCGTATCCAGTTCTTCCCTGCCAGATAATGCCCAGAACGGCACCGCATGGGTTCCGGTCATCTGATACAGACTACGGCCCTTGCCCGCATTGTTGCTGTATGCAATGCCGGTTCCGAGCAACCCCGATAGGGTCACGCTCGATTTGGCATAAGCACTGCCTGAAATAGCCATATATATCGTTATACTAATTAATAATTTTGTTTTCATTTCCATGTCTCCTGACCTCCTCCACAAACCCTGTTCAGGTACGACCGCTATAACTGCGATTCGCAGCACGAACAGGGATCACACTTATCGCTTTATCCGGCCGAGATCGTCTACAGGACTTTCTGTCTATGGTTCGATCTTCATCGCGCGTCACCAATGTGAACGCCTAAGGCGACGGGGCCAAGTACGCCGTCCCGTCTCAGGAACGTGCGGTAAAGTACGATTGCGGCCCAAAGCGCGACGGCTCCCGCCACGGCGAATACCGAAGCCATCGCGCGCGGCAATGCATCGGGGCCGCCTCCAAAGCCACGCTCGCTGACCAGTGCGATCAACGTGGGAGAGCCGCCTTGTCCAATCAGCCCATCGAGAACGAGAACAATCGCCATGACGGCGCCTACGATGGATGCAGGCGCGGCTTTCGCAACGACAGTCGATGTGACCGCCATGAATGTCCACGAGAACAGCACCACCATGGCATCGACGACCCAGAATGCGCTCACCGATCCGATCAGACACATCGTGACTGTCAGCGCCGTCACGGCAATCGTCACGAGCACGCCGACAAGCGCAACACCCGACAGGCTCCTGCCCCCTTTCCGATCCATCGCCATGCCGGCGAGCCACAGACCAAGCGGACCCATCGTCAATAGCAGGCCACCCTGCATCAGGCCGATTTCCCGCAGACCGAGATGAAAGCGGCGCGCGGTCATGGTCGGCATCCAGCTCCCAAGACCGAAGGTAATCATCGCGTGGGAGACGGCGAACAAGGTCAGTGGCAAGAATATCGCCCGATTAGCGACAAGATAGCGGCCGACGCCGGACAGACACCGGCTCGTATCCGCCGATGCCTCTTCTTGCCGCCCTGGCTCCTTCGCCAGAAAAATGAGCAGGCTCATGGGCAGCCCGACGACTCCGATCAGAAACAACGTGACCTGCCACGGCGAGACCGTGCCGATGAAGGGGATCGAGCGGATACCGGCGGACTGGATGGCACCAAGCAACGGGCCGCCGAGTACGAGTGACAGCCCGGTTCCGAGCATCAGCGACATCGTGTACACGGACAATGCGCGCGCTCGACGTTGTTCGTCGACCCCGTCACGAATCAACGAGTATGACGAAGGTGGAATCAACGCTTCCGCGCCACCCACGATGATGCGCGCCGCCAGGAGCGCCACGAACGCCGACGCGACTGCGTTGGACGTCACGGCGAGCGACCAGACCGCCACGCCCAAGGCAATCACGACGCGTCGGTTGACCCGGTCCGCCAACCAGCCGGCGGGCAGCCCAACCACAATGTTGGCAATGGCAAACGCCGCGCCGATCAGAAGGCTGATCTGGACGTCGCTCGCGCCGAAGTCCCGTTGAATCGGCCCTACCATCAGCACAAGAATGTTCTTGTCGACCTGAGCCAGCATGCTCACCACGGTCAGGCAGGCAACCAAGCCCCACTGCCGCAGGATTGACTGGCCGTTACGGCGGTCCTCCATAGTCTCTGTCTCCAAAGGTTTTTGTGCGCGCCACAAAGTGTCGCTATGTGCAGCAAGTATAGATTTCGCAAGACATTTACAAAATTTATTGTTTAAATGTCGAGCATCTATCTCGTAAATGTCACGCGGAAATGCGCTTCAACAAACTGGACCTCAATCAGCTGGTCGTGCTCGATGCGATCCTCTCCACCCGCAGCGTGGGCCGCGCGGCCGAACGGCTGTTTCTCAGCCAACCGGCAACAAGCTGCTCCCTCGCCCGCCTACGCGAATACTTCGAAGACGAGCTTCTGGTGCCCGTCGGGAAGACACAGGTTCTGACACCGCTAGCCACGGAGCTTGTCAAACCTGTCAGAGACGTTCTGCTGCAAATCCAGACCATCACGCGCGCCAGACCGACGTTCGATCCCGCGACCTCGACGCGACGCTTCACGATTGAGTCGTCCGATTACGTGATCAGTGTGTTTCTTTCTGAAGTGGTGAGAAAAGCGGCCACGCTTGCGCCATTGATGCAGTTCGACCTGAGAGCGCTCAGCCCGCAGTCGCCGGAGCATCTGGAAGGCGGCGAGGTGGAGCTGCTGATCGCCCCCGAGTCCAACACGGTTGCGGGGCACCCGGCCGAGAAACTGTTTGAAGACACGTTTTCGTGTCTGGTGTGCTCGGACCACCCGGCCAAAGGCAGTACGATCACCGCCGATCAATATTTCGAGCTGGCGCATATCGGTGTCGAATGGGGAGGCGGCAGGCGCGTGACGCTGGACGCGCGGACGGTCTCCACCGGCAAACAGGTTCGCCGCCAGGATGTCATTTCGCCGACTTTCACCCTGGTTCCGGAACTGCTCCTCGGTACGTCGAAAATCGCGACGCTGCCCACGCGGCTGGCCCTTCAGATGGCACAGCGGTTTCCATTACGGATTCTGCAATGCCCGATCAAAATCCCCAAGTTCGTGGAGAAGGTGCAGTGGCACAAATATCAGGAGCGCGACCCGGCCATCTCCTGGTTGCGCGCGCTATTGCGGGAGACGGCACTTGGCCTGCCGGTTGCTGAGCAGGCCGAGAGCGATGGGACGAATTCCGGCAAACAATCTCGACGGCAGAAGATGGCGCAGTAGGCGGAATACGGCGCACCGCACACGCGTGCGATCCTGTCGGTTTGACTGCATTTGATAGCAGTCGGCTTGATCTGGGGCTGGCTTATGCCGGCAGCAATCGCGACGGCGTGCAGTTACCCACATGGAGGTAGTCGTACTTTTTGCGCAAATTCTTGCGGTTTGGTCTTAAAGATCTCTATGGATTAGGAAGTTGCGATAGTGCCGGTCGCGCCATAAAAGGGGAGGCGCGGAACCATGCTGCAGGCGGCTATCCGGGTGGCCACCGCCATTTTCGGCACAAAAGGTACGACTATCCTATTTAGCTACGTTCGTTCGCCGATGGTGACAGCCCTTGGCTCCATGAACGTGTGCCGGAAATAGTCACGCACCGCGTGCATCGCGGGGCTCAGCTCGATGTTCTTGCGCCACGCGAGGCCGACACTCATCGGCGGTACCGGGTCGCGCAGCACGATCGTCTCGATGCGCCGCCCTTCGAGCGACCACGGGCGATACACCATGTCCGACAGGATCGCGACGCTGCTGCCGTTCGCGACCATGCTGCGCACGGCCTCGACCGACGACGTGCGCAGGATCACGTTCGGCCGGTACGGCGTCTCGTTCCAGTAGCGCAGCGCCGTCTGCCCGGCCTCGTCGACCGTCAGCATCACGAACGGCTCGTGCGCGACCTCCGCGAACGTGACGCTTTCGCGCCTGAGCAGCGGATGATGCGCGCCGACCCACAACCGGCGCACCGAATGGATCACCGGCTCCAGCACGAGCTCGGGATTCGACACGTTCGACGTCAGCAGCACGGCCATGTCGTAGCGGCCCGCGATCAGCCCTTCCTCGATCAACTCTCGGTTCAGTTCATGCAGGTGGATCGTCAGGCGCGGATAGAGCGTATTCAGCCGCAGCACGTGATGCGGCAGGAAGTAGCCGAGCACCGTGTAGCTCGCGGCGATCGCGAGCGTGCCGGTCAGCGTGCTTTCGAGGTTCGGGATCCGCATCGCCTCGTCGACCGACGACAGGATCGTGTACGCGTGATTGAGAAAGCGCCGCCCGGTGTCGGTGAGCGTCACGCCCGCCGACGTGCGCAGGAACAGCTGCGTGCCGAGGCTGTCCTCCAGCTCCTTAATCGCGCTCGTCACGGCCGACTGCGAGATCGTGAGCTGGATCGCGGCCTGCGAGATCTGTCCGAGCTCGGCGGTCGCGACGAAGTACTTGAGCTGTCTGAGGGTCAGGGCCATGCCCGGTGGAAAACTGATAGGCGCATGGCAAACATCATATCAACCGCCCCGCCCGGCGGCAATCCGTGACTGCCGGCCCTCCACACACCCGCCTGCGGCGGCGCTGCATGGCCGATTCGCGCGATATCTGAAAAATCGATACGGTCGCATCCAAAAATAGAACTATTTTGACGCACCCCGCACGGCTAACCTGCCTTCAACACGGTTTCGGCCCGCGCCCCCGGCGCAAACGACACCGGAGAACCTGGAGGAACGATCCGTATGAGGAAGCACAGTGTCGACCTGAATTCCGACATGGGCGAAGGTTTCGGCCCGTGGACGATCGGCGACGGCGTCGACGAGCAGATCATGCCGCTCATCAGCTCGGCGAACATCGCGACCGGTTTTCATGCCGGCGATCCGAACATCATGGCGCGCACGGTGCAGTTTGCGCGCGACGCCGGCGTCGGGATCGGCGCGCATACCGGCTTTCGCGATCTGGTCGGCTTCGGCCGCCGCACGATCACCGAAACGCCGCAGGCGCTCGTCCACGACGTCCTGTACCAGCTCGGCGCGCTGCGCGAGTTCGCGCGCCTGAACGGCGTGAGCCTGCAGCACATCAAGCCGCACGGTGCGCTCTACATGCACGCGGCCACCAACGAAGCGTTCTCGCGGCTGCTGATCGAGACGCTGCAGCGCGTCGACCCTGGCCTGTGGCTGTACTGCATGGAAGCATCGGTCACCTATCGCGTTGCGATGGAGTACGAACAGCCGGTGATCCGCGAGTTCTACGCCGACCGCGACTACGACCGCAGCGGCTCGATCGTGTTCACGCGCCGCGTGGGCCGCCTCGACCCGCAGCAGGTCGCCGACAAGGTGCTGCGCGCGTGCATCGACGGCAAGGTGCGCACGATCGACGGCGACGACATCGACATCGATTTCGATTCGGTCTGCATCCACAGCGACACACCCGGCGCGCTCGACCTCGTGCGCAACACGCGCCACGCGCTGATCCGCGAAGGCATCCGGACCGCCGGGCCGCAACCGCTCGCCGCCCATCACTGATTCAAGGAGACACACGATGGCATTGCACGATATCGTCAGCCCGCTGCCGGGCACCTTCTACCGACGCCCGTCGCCCGATGCGGACTACTACGTCGCGGTCGACGCGACGGTCGCCGCCGGCGCGGTGGTCGGCCTCGTCGAGGTGATGAAGCAGTTCACCGAGATCGAAACCGATGCGGCAGGGCGCGTGGTCGAGCTGCTCGTCGAGGACGGCGAGCCGGTCGACGCGGGCCAGGTGCTGATGCGGATCGAGGGGTGACGCGATGAAACCGGTAACGTCCCCCGACACCTTCTACCGCCCGTCGCGGATCCAGACCGTACTGGTCGCGAACCGCGGCGAGATCGCGGTGCGCGTGATCCGCGCCGCGCGCGAGCTCGGCATGCGCGCGGTCGCCGTGGTCAGCGACGCGGACCGCGACAGTCTCGCCGCGCGCATGGCCGATGAAGCCATCCACATCGGCTCGTCGCACGCGGCGAAAAGCTACCTGAATCCCGCCGCCATCCTCGACGCCGCGCGACATTGCGACGCGGACGCGATCCATCCCGGCTACGGCTTCCTGTCCGAGAACGTGGCCTTCGCCGCGCAGGTCGAGGCGGCCGGCCTGATCTTCGTCGGCCCGGACTCGCACGTAATCGCCACGATGGGCGACAAGGCCCGCGCACGCGAAACCGCGCGGCGCGCCGATGTGCCGACCGTGCCCGGCAGCGACGGTGTCGTGCAATCGCTCGACGAGGCGCGGGACGTCGCCGCGCACATCGGCTATCCGATCATGATCAAGGCGGCCGCCGGCGGCGGCGGGCGCGGCATCCGCGTCGCGCACGACGCCGTGCAGCTCGACACCGAGCTGCCGCTCGCGCAGCGCGAGGCGCAGGCGGCCTTCGGCGACGGCGGCGTGTACCTCGAACGCTTCATCGCTCGGGCGCGCCACATCGAGGTGCAGGTGCTCGGCGACGGCCACAACGTCGTCCACCTGTTCGAGCGCGAATGCTCGCTGCAGCGGCGGCGCCAGAAAATCCTCGAGGAAGCGCCGTCGCCTTCGCTCACGCCCGCGCAGCGCGACGCGCTGTGCGCGTCGGCCACGCGCCTCGCGCAAGAGGTCGGCTATCGCAGCGCGGGCACGCTCGAATACCTGTTCGACGACGCGCGCGGCGAGTTCTACTTCATCGAGATGAACACGCGCATCCAGGTCGAGCATCCGGTGACCGAGGCAATCACCGGCATCGATCTCGTGCGCGAGACACTGCGTATCGCCGACGGCGAGCCGCTGCGCTTCGCGCAGCACGACATCGCGATGCGCGGCGCGGCACTCGAATGCCGGATCAACGCGGAAGATCCGTTGCAGGATTTCCGCCCGAACCCCGGCCGGATCGACGAGCTCGTGTGGCCCACCGGCCCCGGCGTGCGCGTCGACTCGCTGCTCTATCCGGGCTACGTCGTGCCGCCGTTCTACGATTCGCTGCTCGCGAAGCTGATCGTGCACGACGAGAGCCGCGCGGCGGCGCTGCGGCGCCTGGCCCGCGCGTTGGGCGAGCTGCACGTCGGCGGCCTGAAGACGACCGCGCCGCTGCACGTCGCGCTGCTCGCGGACGACGACGTGCGCGCCGGACGCTATCACACGAATTTCCTCGAGGCGTGGATGCCGCGATGGCGCGAAACCGCCACCGCCGCCGCGCAGCAACACGCAGCCGAAAACGCAGACGCCGTGCGCGTCGGGGAGGCGATGTGACGACCCGTTATACCTTCGGCGGCGACGAATTCGTGTTCGTCGAAATCAGCGAATCGATGTCGCTCGACGCATTCTTCAAAGGCACGGCGATCACGCGCGAACTGCAGCGCCGCGCGGTGCCGGGCGTCACCGAGATCTGTCCGGCGAATGCGTCCTACCAGGTACGCTACGACCCGGACGTGATCGAGCCCGATGCGCTCGCCGCGCTGTTGAAGACGATCGAGGCCGAAGTCGGCGACGCGCCACTCGAACTCGATACGCGCATCGTCGAGGTGCCGGTGCTGTACAACGATCCATGGACGCACGAGACGCTGATGCGGTTTCGCGAACGCCACCAGGACCCGTCGTCGACCGATCTCGAATACGCGGCGCGCATCAACGGCAAGCGCGACGTCGATGCCTTCATCGCCGCGCACTCGGGGTCGCCGTGGTTCGTGTCGATGGTCGGCTTCGTCGCGGGCCTGCCGTTCATGTACCAGATGGTCGAGCGCGAACGCCAGCTCGAAGTGCCGAAATACCTGCGGCCACGCACCGACACGCCGAAGCTCACCGTGGGCCACGGCGGCTGTTTCGGCTGCATCTACTCGGTGCGCGGCGCGGGCGGCTACCAGATGTTCGGCGTGACGCCGGCGCCGATCTTCGACCCCGCGCAGCGGCTCGACTACCTGCGCGAGTTCATGGTGTTCTTCCGGCCCGGCGACATCGTGAAATTCCAGCCGATCGATCGCGATGCGTACGACGCGGCAGTGGCGGCCGTCGAAGCCGGCACCTTCTCGCTGCGCGTGCGCCCCGTGCAATTCTCGCTCGACGCGTTCCGGCGCGATCCCGATGCGGTCAACCGCTCTCTCGTCGAGGTGCTGAATGCAAACTGACGCGCACAACCTGATCGAGGTCGTGAAACCCGGCCTCGCGACGTCGGTCCAGGACATGGGCCGGCAAGGCTACTACCACGTCGGCATTCCGCCGTCGGGCTCGCTCGACCAGTACTCATCGCGTGCGGCGAACCTGCTGGTCGGCAATCCCGAGGAAGCGGCCGTGCTCGAATTCACGCTGCTCGGCCCCGAGCTGCTGTTCCATACGGATGCGCTGGTCGCGGTCACCGGCGCCGAAATGGCGCCGAAGATCGACGGCATCGGCCAGCGCTGCAACGTCGCGCTGCGGATCCGCGCGGGCAGCGTGCTGTCGTTCAATTACGTGAAAGCCGGCGCGCGCGCGTATCTCGCCGTCGCGGGCGGGATCGACGTGCCGGTCGTGCTCGGCAGCCGCTCGACCTACACGCTCGGCGCGATCGGCGGCCACGCGGGCCGGCGCCTGCAGAAAGGCGACCGGCTACCGATCGGCGCGCCCATCGGCAAGCGCCGCGAAGGGCGCGAGCTGCCGGCGGCCGTGAGCCGGCCGCTGGAAAACCAGGTCGAGTTGCGTGTATTGACGGGCCTGTACCACTACCGGCTCACCGACGATTCGGCGCGCACCTTCTTCGACGACGAATGGACGGTCGCGCCCGAAGCCGACCGCATCGGCTACCGGTACAAGAACGGCCGCGCGCTGCAGTTCCGCCCGCGCGAACAACCGTTCGGCGCGGGCGCCGATCCGTCGAACATCGTCGACGCGTGCTATCCGATCGGCTCGATCCAGGTGCCGGCCGGGCTCGAGCCGATCATCCTGCATCGCGACGCGGTGTCGGGCGGCGGCTACGCGACGATCGGCACGGTCATCAGCGCCGACCTGGACCTGATCGGCCAGATGCAGCCGAACCATCGCGCGCGCTTCGTGCGCGTGACGATGGCCGATGCGCTCGCGGCACGCCGCGAGTACCAGCGGCGCCTCGCGCTGCTGCGCGCCGTGCTGCAGGACTGAGCGCCGGACACCCGGCCAGCGTGCCGGGCGCCGTTCGCCGCCCGCCGTTTTCATCCTTCGCTTTCGTTTCCCGTCCGTGCGGCCCCGCGCGGCGCGGCGGGGCCGCTTGCGCGCCGTTTCTGCCGGACCGGTTGCCCGCCCGACGTCGGGGCAACCCTGCGGATCGCCTGACCCGCGGCCCAGACGTCGTCCGCTGTTTTGCTCATCGAGGAGCACACTCATGGCCAACCTGGCTCAGGCCCGCACCGACGAGGATCTCGACCTGTCGACGCTCGCCATTCCCGATCACGCGCGCATGCCGCCCTTTTCGCTGACGATGGCGTGGTGGGCCGTCTGCAGCGCGGTATTCTACATCGTCGTCGGCGCGACGCTCGCACTGACCTACGGCGCACGCAACGCGCTGATCGGCATGGCGCTGTCGGTGGTCTCATACGGCGTCGTCAATTCGATCATCAGCCGCTATGCGATTCGCACCGGCCTGTCGGTCGCGCTGTTCTCGCGCGTGCTGTTCGGCAGCGCGGGCGCGGCGCTCGCCACGCTGATCTTCTTCGCGACGGCGATCTACTACGCGGTGTTCGAGGGCTCGGTGATCGCAGTCGCCGCGCATCACCAATTTCCGGCGCTCGACTACAAATGGGCCGCGCTGATCGTCGTCTGCTACAGCGTGCCGCTCGTGTTCGGCAGCGTGCAGCACTGGCTCGACAAGTTCAACGGCGTGCTGCTGCCGTTCTATCTGCTCGGGCTGCTCGCGGCGGTCGGGCTCGCGACGACCGAGTACGGCTATCACGCCGCGTGGCTCGATTTCGGGCCAACGGGCGGCGCACCGGCCGGCGGCTGGTGGCAGTGCTTCGTCTACTACATGGGCGTGTGGGTGCTGATGATGTTCACGTTCGACTACGCGCGCTTCGGCCGTAAGGAGGACGCCCGCTATCACGGCCGCTTCAACTTCGGGATGCCGTTCTATCTCGTCACGTTCCTCGTCAACGGCGCGGCCGGCATCTATCTCGTCAGCACGATTCCGGGACTCGGTACGCTATCCGAAGTATCGGTGGTGCTCGCGCTGCTGAAGCTGATGGGCGTATGGGGATTGCTGTTCGTGTGGGTCACGCAATCGCGGATCAACACTGCGAACTACTACCTCGCGACCGTCAACATGCAGGCGTTCTTCCAGAAGGTTGCCGGGCTGCGCGCGCCGAAGTTCGTCTGGGCGCTCGTGGTCGGCGCGGTCGTCTACGCGCTGATTCCTGTCGGCGCGCTACGGTCAGCTTGTAGGCGACGATGTCGAGTGCCGCGACGCCCATGTACCGGTGTTCAATCCGGGCGGACTGACTGCATGGTTCGCGGGCGCATTCACGGGGCTCGCGGTGAACCAGGCGACCGGGTTCACCGCGTCGCTCTCGGCGCCGGCGACCTTCGTCGTATCGTGGGTCGTCTATCGCGCGCTGCTCGGCACCGCGAAGCGGACCTGGTTCGTGCGGGACATGTAAGCGAATCAGTCATTCGGCAGATATTCATAAAAAAGCAACGATTCGAAAGGTGAAGAGATGTTTAACGAACAACGAAACCAGAATGGAATCGAGACGACATCGATTCGCATTTTCGCGATACTAACGTCGTCGATAATTTTCAGCGTCGCCCACGCAGAGTCCAATGTGACGCTCTACGGCGTGATTGATACTGGAATCGATTATGCAAACAGCGAAGTCAAGGCCAGCAACGGCCAAATTGTCCCCAACAGTGGCGGACATGTCTTCCAGATGTCGAGTGGTGTGCCGTGGGGAAGCCGGTGGGGTATAGTCGGCAAGGAAGATCTGGGGGGCGACCTGAAGGCGATCTTTCGGCTCGAGAGCGGATTCAATTCCGTCAATGGCAGCCTCGGAGGAAACAATCAGCTCTTCTCTCGAAACGCTTACGTTGGCCTGCAAAGCGATAGCGTTGGAACGCTGACGTTCGGTAAGCAATGGGACACGATCGTCGACATGCTCGAACCGTTCTCGCTCAACGGAAATTACGGCGGCTGGTATTTCGCCCATCCGAACGACATGGACAACATGGATAACGGATTCTCCGTGAACAACGCGGTCAAGTACGTCAGCCCGTCGTTCGGTGGCTTGCAATTCGAAGGACACTACTCGCTCGGCGGTCAAGCAGGCCAGTTTTCCAATCAGGCAAGCTATAGTGCGGGCGCGACCTACCGTTTCCAGGGGCTGGCTGCTGGCGTCGCGTACTTGCGCGTGAACAATCCTGGCGTTGCGATCGCCAGTTATCAGAGTGGCGGAGGCTTCGTCAACACCGTGTACGGAAGTGCACTGGAACAGGCACACAGCCAATCCGTGTTGGCAACAGGTCTGTCGTACCAGTTCGACAAGGTGAAGCTGCTAGGCAACTTCACCTATACGACATTCCAGCACGGCGACGCAGGGCAAAACGTTACGTTCCAGAATTACGAGCTCGCGGCGATCTACTCGTTGAGAGAAAACCTGGCGTTAGCTAGCGGTTATACATACACAGCGGGACGCGACTACGCGACTGACAGCACACCAAAATATCAGCAGATCAACTTGATTGTTCAATATTCGCTTTCGAAACGGACGGACATATACGCCATGGCTGCCTTGCAACGTGCGTCAGGCGATGCTCAGTTCGCTCAGATCGCGGGCTTAAATCCTTCAAGTACCAAAAAGCAGGCCGTCGCTCGTCTCGGCATGACGCATCACTTCTAATTCCGGGAAGTCTTGCAATCTCTGGCAAATGCCGACAGCGTTTGCCGGTATCCCTATTGGCGTCGTGCCATGATGGAGGGGAAATGGTAGTCTGATTGAACGTTGACCCATCAGTGAACGTCAACCGACGAACGGTCGATTTGCTTTCATCAGAAACATCGATTGACCACCGATCTATGAACACGAGCTAGCGTCGTGAGTTGCAAATTCGTTTCATTAATCGGTTTTGCTGCCTGCGGTGACGAAGTGCTGCTTGAAGAGACGTGCGGATTCGCGCAAACCGTCGTCGGTGAGGAGCACGGATTTCGCCTTGTTGACCGGATCGCCGAAGAGGCCGCGCTCATAGAGTCGGTTAAGCGCATCCCAATCGAAGCTCTCCCAGGCGCGGTTGTGGTCATGCTAGGTCAAATAGAAGAGCGCGAGGACGGCGTCGTCAATCGCAGCGGTGTCGATGTTCATGGCGTCCATCCTAATATCGTTCAGACCCGTGCGCAGAATCGTTCGAGGCTCGCTAGAGTTTCATCGGCCGACTTGCTCCAGGCGAACGGCCGAGGATTCGCGATATAGGCGTCGAGGTAATGCCGGATTGCCTCTTCAAGTTGCCGTGTCGAACGATGCGTGCCACGTCGAATGTACTTTTCCGTCAGCGTGGCAAACCAACGTTCCACCTGATTGAGCCACGATGCAAACGTCGGCGTGAAGTGAACCTGGAAACGCGGATGTCGAGCGAACCAGTTTTTGATCGAAGGCGTCTTATGCATACCGTAGTTATCCATCACCAGATGCACCTCCAGATCAGCGGGCACGTTGGCATCGATCGTACGCAGGAACTGCAAGGATTCACTACTGCGATGGCGACGATGCAATTCACCGATGACTTCACCGGTGGCAATGTCCAGAGCGGCAAACAAGGTCGTGGTGCCGTGGCGCATGTAGTCGTGAGTACGACGCTCGGAGATACCAGGCACGAGCGGCAGTATGGGCTGCGCACGGTCCAACGCCTGGATCTGGCTCTTCTCGTCGACACACAGCACCATCGCCTTGAGTGGCGGATCGAGGTACAGGCCGACGATGTCGCGAACCTTGTCGACGAACAGTGGATCGCTCGAGAGTTTGAAGGTTTCCTGCCGATGCGGCTGCAGGCCGAAGGCTCGCCAGATTCGCGACACCGCAGTCTGCGAAAGACTCATCTCCCGTGCCATCGTGCGCGTACTCCAGTGGGTCGCTCCTTTGGGTATGGACTCCAACGTCTTCGCGATAACGGCATCGACCCGTGCGTCATCGATCGGGGTGCACCAGGACGCGGCGCGTCGAGCAGACCGTCCAGCCGATGCATCACGTAGCGCCCACGCCACGTCGACACAGTTTGCTGGGTGACCCGCAGTTTCGCCGCGACCGTCTTGTTGTCGATGCCCTCAGCGCAGGTCAGCACGATCCGCGCGCGCAACGCTAACGCTTGGCCCGTCTTGCGGCGCATCGTCAGAGCCGTGAGCTGCTCGCGTTCCGTTTCGCTCAACACGAGGTCCGCCTTGGGTCTTCCGCTCATTGCCGCCTCTTCGTGTCCGTGGCATTTACTACACGGTACTAAAGGCAGCAACTTGTTCAACGAATTTCTAACTCCCGTCACTAGCTCCAGGACATCACTCACCATGCTACAAACACCTGACAGCATGCTACCCGACTGCGACCCACTGGAATTGAACGAGACAATCGATCGCTATCGCGCGCCGGCGCTCGACAAGGGTCTCGACATTCTCGAACTCTTGGCCGGACAGAAAGAAGGACTCACCCGTACCGAAATCGCGAAGGAGCTCGGCCGCAGCTCGGGAGAACTCTTCCGCATGCTCGAGCGCCTCGTCGCGCGCCGCTACGTGATGCGTTTGACCGGGGGGGATCGCTATTCGCTCAGCCTCAAGCTGTTCGCACTTGCGCACCAGCATCCGCCGACGAACCGGCTTATTACCTATGCGATGCCACAGATGCAGCGTTTCGTCGATGCGGTTGAACAATCGTGCCACTTGTCCGTCTACGATCGCGGCAACCTGCTCGTGATCGCTCAAGTCGACGGGCCCGGAACTTGGGGAATATCGGTCAGGCTTGGCTCGCGTATATCGCTCGCCAACACTACGTCAGGGCGCGTGATGCTGTCGTTCCAGGATCCCGATCGGCGCGCACAAATGCTGGCCGACTATCGTAAGATCAAGGATAAAGCGCCGCTGAACGAGCAGGAACTCGCGTATGCATGCCAGTCCATTCGACAGGCCGGCTACCTCCGCCAAGACAGCCGCGAGGCATACGGAATAACCGATCTGAGCGTGCCGATCCTAGGTGCGGACGGCCATGCGATCGCGGTGCTGACCTGTCCGTACATGCGCTGGATCGACGCGCACATCGCGCCGACGCTCTACGCAGCGCTCGAGCGGCTTCGCAATACTGGCCAACTTCTTTCGACAATATGAGCTCGGGAATACTGACCGATGCATATCGACCGGAGAAAATAGAGGTGGCCTCGCAAAATCGGACAGCCAGATAAGCGGATCGGCCGAGGCCTGAGCCAGCGATAATTCTGGCAAACGAACCGAGGAAATGACGAAGAGAACCCGACGCACGCACTCAGGGGCGTTCAAAGCGAAGGTGGCGCTGGCCGCGCTCAAGGGCGAGCGCACGCTGGCCGAGCTGGCGCAGCAGTTCGATGTGCACCCGAACCAGATTACCGAATGGAAGCGGCAATTGCAGGAGCGTGCGGCGGACGTGTTTGGCGCGGCAGGCATGCCGTCGAGCGAGCCGCCGGTGGACCTGAAGGTGTTGCACGCCAAGATCGGCCAGCTGACACAGGAGAATGACTTTTTAGAAGGTGCGCTTACCAAGGCGGGATTGCTGAGCGCAAAACGATGATCGATCGTAGGCATGCGCTGCCGGTTTCGCATCAGACGCGGCTGGTTGGCATCGCGAGATCGAGCGCATATTACCGACCGCAGCCGGTCAGTGAGGCCGATCTGTTGCTGATGCGACGAATCGACGAACTGCATATGGATTTTCCATTTGCCGGGGAACGGTTACTGGCGCGCCTGTTGCGCCGGGAGGGCCATGAAGTTGGTCGCCGTCGCGTGCGCACACTGATGAAGCAAATGGGCGTGGAGGTGCTGTACTGCAAGCCGAACACAAGCCGCCGCAACGCGCAGCACAAGATCTGGCCGTACTTGCCGCGTGGCATGAAGATCGCACGGGCCAACCAAGTGTTCGCCCTCGACACGACCTACATTCCGATGGCGCGAGGTTTCGTGTACCTGACGGCGGTGGTGGACTGGGCGAGCCGCAAGATTCTCGCGCACCGGATTGCCATCATGCTGGAAGCCACGCATGCCGCCGAGGCACTGTAAGAATCGTTCGCCCGCTACGGGCTTCCCGACATCGTGAACACCGATCAAGGCAGCCAGTTCACTCCGGGCGCGTTCACCGAGGCCGTACTGGGGCGAGGCGTGCGGCTGCCGATGGACGGCAAAGGGGCTTGGCGTGACAACGTGTTCGTCGAGCGCTTAGAGCCTATCCGAATGTTTGTGTGTGGGGCATAAACTGATGGCCAAGGAGAATGAAATGAACGCGTCCCACCCCGTGGTCTCGACGTGGTCACGGCGCAGACCACCGAACTCGATACGCAGATCGCGTCGCATCGACGCCGATGCGCGACGCCTGAAGGCCTCCGCCGGACTCGTGCGCGCACTCGGCGGCGGCTGGCACGACGCGCGTTCATGAACGTTTCTTCATCGGCGCGCCCGGTGCCTGCACTGGCGCGCCCGATAACGTGGTTCCTGCCGGCATCGCCCTCGCGGCACCGGCCATTGACACTTGAAAAGGACCACGCCATGAAGACCCTGATGTTCGCCACCCTTCTCTCTGCCCTCTGCGTCGCGCTGCCCGGCCGGGCCAGAGCGATGCCACCAGCTGCGGCGGCAGCGTAATCACTCGACCAGCACCGTAGCGTATGTCGTTGACGACAGGAGAATCGCGATGCTATCGGATGGGCTCGACGTGAGCAGTAGACGGCAGCGACGGCGCCACGTTCCACGGCAGCAGTTCGTC
>Ga0209672_100479_pt1 | contig 22437 bp, 25 predicted proteins | sample AraplaCol_mMS_r2_FD_184273 | JGI IMG/M metagenome (GOLD analysis project Ga0209672, IMG submission 184273) | Arabidopsis root microbial communities from North Carolina, USA - plate scrape CL_Col_mMS_r2 (SPAdes) (version 2) | ecosystem: Host-associated > Plants > Roots > Endosphere | place: USA...
CAAATGGGCGCCCAAGGCGCCGCGGCGACCGGCGCGACGACGGCCGGCGGGGCAACGGTGCTCGGCAACAGCGGCAACACCGGCGGCCTCGCCACGGGCAACCTCGCGAACGGCATCGGCGCGCCGCCGCTCGCGTCGAAGGCGCTCGAGGCACTGACCGGCGACGGCAAGAACGGCAATGCAGCTGCGGCGAACGCGGCGGCGCTGAACGCCAAGGCGGCGCAAGGCGGGGCGAACGCTCAGGACGCCACGGCCTCGGCCGCGCAGGCGTTGGCGGCCACAGGTGCGTCGAGCCCCGGCGCGGCCGCGGACTTCGCGACACTGAAGGGCACAGCGGATGCGGCGCGCGATGCGCTCGCCGCGGCTCAGGCCGCTTCGCAGGCACAAAACACGCAGGCCACGAGCGCGGCAGCCGCCGCCGCAACGACGAACGCATCGGCCGCGGCGGCCGCGCTCGCGCCGCAAGTCGGCACGCCCGACTGGGAGGATGCGTTGAGCCAGAAGGTCGTCTTCCTCTCCAATGCGCATCAGCAAAGCGCGGAGCTCACGCTCAATCCGCGCGACCTGGGGCCGCTGCAGGTCGTCTTGCAAGTCGCGGACAATCACGCGCACGCGCTCTTCGTCTCGCAACACGCGCAGGTTCGAGAAGCCGTGGAAGCGGCGCTGCCGAAGCTGCGCGATGCACTCGAAGCCGGCGGCCTCGGCCTTGGCAGCGCGAGTGTCAGCGATGGTTTCGCCCGCCAGAACGGTCAGCAAGACGCCCGCTCGGGCAACGGCGGCAACGGTCGCGGGCGCGGCGGCAGCTTCGGGGGCGGCGGCTCGGACGATGCCATCACATCGACCGCGACCGTCGGCGTGCGCCGCCAGGTAGGCCTCGTCGATACGTTCGCGTAACCGCGCAAAGCGCGCACCTTGCCAGCAGCTTTGCCCGCTGGCGGCCGGCTCCCCGGACTCGCCAGGCTGCTTCGGAGCCTTGCCCCCCTCGTGCGGCGGCCTCTCGCCCCATCCCAGTCGAGCCTCCCGCGCCCGCTCCGGTGAAAGGAGTTTGCGCCGGCGGCATCAAGGAATCCCTTCGCCGTGCCGATAACGCAGGGACCGCCTCGCGCGGCCCCGCCGTTATCGCGGCCCGGTTTTTGCTCTGATCTGAGCAATGAAAGCATCCTGTCCCGGCATACGTTCCGCCGCGACGGGCCTGCGGCGCTGGGTCGGCAAGGCATGGTCAAAGAGACGAGATGGCATCGAATCCCCCTTCTTTTCGGCTTATCGCCGAAGGCGGCTTTGACCAACAATCCTACCTATCGCTCATACGCAACGCATTGCCATGGCAACCACGACCGCAACTCAGCAGCCAGCCGCCACCACGCCCAAGCCCGGGAAACTGACACGTCTCGTGCTGATCCTTCTGATCGCGCTCGTGGCTGCCGCGGCGGCCGCGGGGGGCACCTACTTCTTTCTCGCCAAGCAGCATGGACCGAGCAAGCCCGTGGCGCCGCCCCCGCCTCCGCCGCCCGTGTTCTTCGCGCTCGACCCGATGACGGTGAACCTGCTCTCCGACGACGGCCAGCATTACCTGCGCGTGGGTCTCACGCTGAAGATCGCGGACGAGAAGATGCAGGCTCGCTTGACCGAGCACATGCCCGAGCTGCGCAGCCGCATCCTGTTGGATCTCTCGAACAAGCACCCCGAAGATCTTTCGACACTCGAAGGCAAGCGTGCGCTCGCGAACGAGCTGCGCGCGCTGATCGAACAGCCGACCGACGCCGGCGCGCCGCCGGCCAAGGTACAGGAAGTGCTGTTCACGGAATTCGTCGTCCAGTAATGGGTAACCGGTCGCCGGCATCGAGCCGCACCCCACCAATCGCAACGAGGGACGAGTAAAGGTATGGGCCACGAAGAGTTCATGTCCCAAGAGGAAGTCGATGCACTCCTCAAGGGCGTAACTGGCGAGTCCGACGCGGACGCGGAACACGGCGACAAGGCCAGTGTTCGCCCGTACAACATCGCCACGCAGGAGCGCATCGTTCGCGGCCGGATGCCCGGTCTCGAAATCATCAACGAACGGTTCGCGCGCTTGATGCGCATCGGCATCTTCAACTTCATGCGCCGCACGGCCGAGATCTCGGTCGGGCCGGTGAAGGTGCAAAAGTACAGCGAGTTCACGCGCAACCTGCCGATTCCGACGAACCTGAACCTCGTGCATATCAAGCCGCTGCGCGGGACGTCGCTGTTCGTGTTCGATCCGAACCTCGTGTTCTTCGTCGTCGATAACCTGTTCGGCGGCGATGGTCGTTTTCATACGCGTGTCGAAGGGCGCGATTTCACGGCGACCGAGCAGCGCATCATCGGCAAGCTGCTGAACCTGGTCTTCGATCACTACTCGACGGCATGGAAAAGCGTTCGGCCGCTGCAGTTCGAGTTCATGCGTTCTGAAATGCATACGCAGTTCGCGAACGTGGCGACGCCGAACGAAATCGTCATCGTCACGCAGTTCTCGATCGAGTTCGGCGCAACGGGCGGCACGCTGCACATCTGCATGCCCTACTCGATGATCGAGCCGATCCGCGATGTACTGTCTTCGCCGATCCAGGGCGAAGCGCTCGAAGTCGACCGCCGCTGGGTGCGCGTGCTGTCGCAACAGGTTCAATCGGCCGAGGTGGAGCTCACCGCCGATCTCGCCGCGATTCCGGTCACGTTCGAGGACATCCTCAACATGCGCGCCGGCGATGTGCTGCCGATCAACATTCCCGAGCAGGTCACCGCAAAAGTGGACGGTGTGCCGGTCATGGAATGCGGCTACGGAATTTTCAATGGTCAATACGCGCTGCGCGTGCAAAAGATGATCAGCGCGGCCGATACGATGAAGGAAGGTGGATATGAGTGATCTGAACGCGACGCCGGGCGACGGCGCCCGGGAGCTCGAGGCGCAGATGGCCGCGGCCATGCAGGCCGACAAGGCGGCCGCTTCGGCCGCCGATGCGGACACGGGCCTCGACGACTGGGCCAGCGCGCTCGCCGAGCAAAACGCGAACGAGACGCCCACGGCGGCCGCGGGCGTGTTTCAGCCGCTCTCGAAGGTGGCGCCGACGTCGACGCGCAACGACATCGACATGATTCTCGATATCCCCGTGCAGATGACGGTGGAACTCGGGCGCACGAAGATTGCCATCCGCAACCTCCTTCAGCTCGCGCAAGGCTCGGTCGTCGAACTCGATGGGCTCGCGGGCGAGCCGATGGACGTGCTCGTCAACGGCTGTCTGATCGCGCAAGGCGAAGTCGTCGTCGTCAACGACAAGTTCGGCATCCGGCTCACCGACATCATCACGCCGTCCGAACGGATTCGGAAACTCAACCGATGAGGCAACAGGTCATGCGTCGGCTGAACGTCTTGCCGGTACGGCAAGCGGCGGTCGTAGCCGGCTTGGCGATCGCAGCAGCAGCCACCGCCGTCGCACCGCTCGCCGCCGACGCAGCCGACCTCAACGCAGTCAACCACGCCGCACGCATCGCATCGGGCGTCGGTGCCGGAACGGCCGTGCCGTCGCTCGGTGTCGGCGCCGTGTTGCAAACGCTCGTCGGTCTCGCCGTCGTCATCGGGCTCGTGTTTGCCTGCGCGTGGCTCGCGCGGCGCTTCGGCCTGCAGCCCTCGGCGCGCGGCAATGTCGTGCGCACGGTGGGCGGCGTCTCGCTGGGTGGCAAGGAGCGCGTTGCCGTCGTCGAGATCGGCGATACCTGGCTCGTGCTCGGCGCCGCGCCCGGCAACGTGCGGCTTTTGCACACGCTGCCCGCCGGTTCGGTCGATCTCACACGCAGTGGTCCCGGCTCGTCGGGCCCCTCGGGCCCGCCGGATTCATCCGACGATGCCACCGCACAGGCGGGCGGCACGTTCGGCTCGCGATTTCGCGCCGCGCTGGCGGGCGAAGCCAAAAAGCGTTTTACCCGGCCTTCGGGCGGAGGCAAGTAAATGTCGTTGTGCCGTGTCAAGCGGTTCGCGCGAACGCTCGCGCCCGTATTGCCGCTTCTCGTTCTGATCCTCGCGCCATCGGGCGCGTTCGCGCAAGCCACCGGTCTGCCCGCGTTCACGACGAGCCCCGGCCCCGGAGGGGGCACCACCTATTCGCTGAGCGTGCAGACGATGCTGCTGCTCACGATGCTGTCGTTCCTGCCGGCGATGGTGCTGATGATGACGAGCTTCACGCGCATCATCATCGTGCTCTCGCTGCTGCGCCAGGCGATCGGCACGACGACGACGCCGCCCAATCAGGTGCTCGTCGGCCTTGCGCTCTTTCTGACGCTGTTTGTGATGTCGCCCGTGCTCGACAAGGCCTACCAGGACGGCTACAAGCCGTTCTCGGAGGGCACGATTCCGATGGAAACGGCCGTGCAGCGCGGTGTGCTGCCGTTCAAGAACTTCATGCTGCGTCAAACGCGCGAATCCGATCTCGCGCTGTTCGCGAAGATTTCGCACGCGCCCGCCATGCAGGGCCCGGAAGATGTGCCGCTTTCGCTGCTCGTGCCGGCGTTCGTCACGAGCGAGCTCAAAACGGGTTTTCAGATCGGCTTCACGATCTTCATTCCGTTTCTCATCATCGATATGGTCGTGGCAAGCGTGCTGATGTCGATGGGGATGATGATGGTTTCGCCCGTCACGATTTCGCTGCCGTTCAAATTGATGCTGTTCGTGCTCGTCGACGGGTGGCAGTTGCTGATCGGCTCGCTCGCACAGAGCTTTTCCTGATCCCGATTGCCTTCGAAGTTGCCGCCATGACGCCGGAATCCGTTCTCACCCTCGCTCACCGCGCAATGTACGTCGCGCTCTTGCTGACCGCGCCGCCGCTGATCGTCTCGCTCGTCGTGGGCCTGCTCGTCAGCTTCTTTCAGGCGGCCACGCAGATCAACGAGGCCACGCTGTCGTTCATTCCGAAGCTCGTCGCCGTGACGGTCACGCTCGTGATCGCGGGGCCGTGGATGTTGCAGATCGTGCTCGATTACATGCGCCAGATGCTGACGAGCATTCCCTCGCTGGCCGGATGACGTGGGCTGGCGCTAACGTCGACATCAACGCCAGCACCCGCCCGGTACGACGATGCTCACCGTCACCTACGCTCAGCTGAACGCCTGGCTCACGGCATTTCTCTGGCCGTTCGTGCGGATCGCCGCGCTCGTTGCCACCGCGCCCGCGTTCAGTCAGTCGAGCGTCCCCACCCGCGTGAAAATCGGTTTGGCCGCGTTCGTCACGCTGATCGTCGCGCCGACACTCGGCGCGCTGCCGGCCGTTACGGTGTTCTCCGCGCAGGGTGTCTGGATCATGGTGAATCAGTTCATCATCGGCGCGGCGCTGGGCCTCACGATGCAGCTTGCGTTCACGGCCATCGATATGGCCGGATCGTTGATCGGGCTGCAGATGGGGCTGGGTTTTGCGACGTTTTTCGATCCTAGCTCGAATGCTTCGTCTGAAGTGGTGTCGCGCTATCTGCATACCATCGCGCTATTGGCGTTTCTCGCCTTCGATGGGCATCTGCAGGTGGTGAATGCATTGATCGGCTCGTTTCAGGCCGTGCCGATCGATGCGGCGCTGCTCAGCGCCCCGGGCTGGCGTACGCTCGTTCAATGGGGCGGTGCAATCTTTTCGGCGGGGCTGCTGCTGGCGTTGCCGGTTGTCGTCGCATTGCTCGTGGCAACGCTATCGCTGGGCATTCTGAACCGGGCCGCGCCGCAAATCGGCGTCTTTCAGGTCGGCTTTCCTGTCACGCTGATGGTCGGGCTGCTGCTCATTCAGCTCATGCTGCCCAATATGATTCCGTTTTTCGCGCATCTGTTCGATCTTGGCGTCGATGCGATGGGGCGCGTGGCGGGGTCGTTGCGGTAAAGTTGCCGCCAGCAGATCGGTGTATAAACACATATACACCGATCTGCGGAGGCAGCCATGAATTCAGTGCGTTGGAATGTCGCCGTGTCGGCCGACACGGATCAATCGGTTCGCATGTACCTTGCCTCCCAAGGGGGAGGCCGCAAGGGTGATTTGTCACGCTTCATCGAAGAAGCTGTGCGTGCCCATCTTCTCGAACTGTCGGCCGAGCAGGCCAAGTTGGCCAACGTAAACGTCAGCCAAGCTGATCTGATGGCCATTGTCTCCGAGGCAGTGCAATGGGCGCGTGAGCATTGATGCGCGTCGTTCTCGACACCAATATCCTGCTGAGCGCCCTTATCTCTCCGCATGGCTCGCCTGACATCATCTATCGGGCCTGGCGAGCCGCGCGCTTTGAACTCGTTACATCAACCACACAGCTCGATGAATTGCGCCGCGCCAGCCGTTATCCGAAACTAAAGGCCGTTGCCGCATCTTGTCGGCACGATGGTCAACAATCTACAGCGTGCCATCGTTCTGAATCATCTGCTCGTGAACACCGAGACTGATGAGCCCAACGATGCGTTCCTGCTCGCCATGGCGCAAGCCGGTGAAGCGGACTATCTTGTAACCGGCGATCATCGCGCCGGCCTCTTGCAACGGGGCAATCACGGCCGCACTCGGATCGTGACGCCCGCCGTGTTCTGTGGCGAAACTCTCTAACTGAGTGGCTTCACTCAGTATCGCTCGCGCGGGCGCGCCATTCAAGCTTCCATCACATGTACTGGAACAGCGACAACCCCTGAATCTTCACGAAGCTTTGCTGCGCGGCCTGCAACGCGTTTTGCGTGAGCTGATATTGGCTGATCGCGGAGATCATATCGACGTCCGTTACGTTCGACAGATCATTCGTCGCCTGAAGCGAATTGTTCTTCGTCGTCGTTTGCAGTGCCGTCAGCTCCTGCTCGCGTCCGCCCACCGACGCCTGTACCACCGTCATGGCGGTCAGTGAGTTCTGGAACCGCGTCATGCCCGTGGCAAGGTTGTTCGACAACGTCGCCTTGGCCGCTGGGTTGTTGTCCGCCGGCGTCTGAAGCGCCGCGATCATCGAATCGATCGTCGAAAATACGCTGCTGTTCGCCGAGGTGGTCGCCGGCGTCACCGTGAACGTATCGCTCGGATTCGGCGCGCCCGAGATCGACACCGTCATGCCCGTGCCAAGCGCGATCGGCGCATTGGCCGTGTAGGCCGTGGCAGCCGTCGTCGAGCCGGTCGTGTTGTCCGTCACCGTGTAAGTCGGTGCCGCGGCGGTGCCGCCGAACGTGATCGTGAACTTGTCGCCGTTCGTCGCAACGGAAGGATTCGTGTTCGCCACCCGGCCGATGGTGCCCGTGCCTGTATTGGTGGCCGAGCCGGCCGACACAGGCGATGTGCCGATCGACGGCACCGACAGGAATACGCTCGCGCCCGTGTCGTTCGTCGTGATGGTGTGGGAATCGGCCACCTGCACCTGACGCTGACCGTTGTCGCCCAGATAATTGACGCCGCCCGCCGCGTTGTTCGTGAACGGCTGGGTCGTGGCCTGGAACCCGGAAAACAGGTAATTGCCGGAGCTGTCGCTCGTGTTCGCGAGCGTCAGCAACTGGTCGCGATAGCCCTGCATCGTCTTGGCGATGGAGACGCGATCCGAATCCTGCAAGGTGCCGTCGCCGGCGCGCACGATCAGCGAGTTGATGCTCTGCATGACGTTCGTCACGCTCGAGAGCGTCTTGTCCTCGATCTGCAACGAGGTCTGCGCCGAATTCTGATTCGTCGTGTACTGCGTGAGCGTGGCCGTCGTCATCGTGAGCTGCACGGCCTGCGCGGCATACAGCGGATTGTCCGCCGGCGTCTGCAGCAACTGCCCCGTCGAAATCTGCTGATAGAGCTGATTGAGCGACGACTGCTGGTTGTCCATCGTCTGGACACTTTGCGCGAACAACTGGGAGGAAGAAATACGCATCGCTTGCCCCTTAGCCGAAGATGCCCATCAGAGTCTGGAACATCGACTCGGCGGACTGAATGACTTTGCTGTTGGCCTGATAAAGCTGCTGGTACTTGAGCAGGTTGGCCGCTTCTTCATCGAGGTTCACGCCCGAAACCGATTGCTGCGCCGCCGTGATCTGCGAAACGAGCGCGGATTGCGCCGTGTTCGACGATTTCAGCTGGGTCGCCGCGTTGCCGACGTTGTTGACGTAGTTCGCGTAGGCCCCGGTCAGCGTGGCCGTGCCGTTGCCGAGTGTCGTCGTCGAGACGAGCTTCGACATCGCCAGCGCATTGCGCCCATCGGCCGTACCGGTGTTTTTCGCGATCGTGAGCGTGTCGCCGTTGGCCGGCGCGCCGCTCATCGTGAACGTCATGCCGTTGTAGGTGTAGGTGTTGCCCGCCGCGTAGGGGAACGAAGTCCCCGTCGTGGCGGCCGCGCCGTTCACCGAGACGCTCGCGCCGACAGGCCAGCCATCGAGCGTGTTCGTCGCCGAGTTGTAGGTCAGCGTGAGCGGTGCGGCGGGCAGCGTGTAGCCGGCCGCGACCGTGCCTTGCGTCACCGTCGCGCTGCCCGTATTCGTGGATGCCGTCGATACGAGCACGGGCGAAGCAGCCGCGATCGCCGACGTGTTCGACGTCGCGAGCGCGAAGCTGTTGAGCGCGCCGCGCGTCGGCTGGATCGTGAACGAATCGCCCGAATTCATCGTGCCCGAAAGCGTCAGCGCGAGTCCGCCGATCGTCACCGAGCCGGCGCCCAGCGCGGTCGTCGTGCCGACGGTCGAGCCCGACGCGTTGTCGGTCAACGTGTAGGTCGTGCCGTTGTATGACAGCGTGTAGTCGCCCGCGGTCGGCTGCGAGCCGTTGGCGAATGCCACCGATAGCGTCGACGTGCCGGTGTTTTGCAGATTCGAATAGACGGTCGGCCCGGCCACGTTGAAGAGATTGCCGCCCACGTTGGCCGACAAGTCCAGACCGAGTGCGTTTTGCGAGTTGACCTGGTTCGCGAAGCTCGTGGCGATCGCGCCGAGCTGCGCTTCGGCCGGGTCGAGCGTCTGAGTGCGGAACGTCAGCAACCCGCCGACGGTCCCGCCCGAGAGCACCGAGCTCGAAAGGTACTGCGTCGTCGCGGGCGTCGTGCCGTGAAGACCGTTGTAGGTGACATCGAGCTCGCTCGGGTCGCCCGACGAGACTTTGGTGCCCAGATCGAAGCTCTGATTCGACACCACGAGCGGCTGGCCGCTGCTCAGAAAGACGCTGTATCCGTTCGCGCCCTGCACGACGGAGACTCCCACCGCCTTGGACAAGTCCGCGACGGCCTGATCGCGCTGATCGAGCAGTTGATTCGGCGGCTGCCCCTGCCCGCTCGCGTTCGCGATTTGCGCGTTCAGATCCGCGATCTGCTTCGTGTATCCGTTGATCTGATTGACGGTCGTCGTCAGTTGCTGGTTCACCGTCGCGCGCAACTGGTCGTACTGCGCACCGGTCGCGGTGATCTGGCCCGCGAGCGTTTGCGCGGCGCTCATCGCACCTTGGCGCGTGGCGAGGCTGCTCGGATCGTTCGCAACGTTCTGCAGCCCGGTGAAGTAACTGGTGATCGCGGTGGAGATGCCGGCCGTCGGGCTGCCGATCAGGTTATTGAGCTGCGAGGCCATCGAATAGTTCGTGGTCAGCGCGCTGCTCATTGACTGCGCGTTGTTGAGCTCGGTCGAAAGATACTGGCTGTAGTTGCGCGCCACCGTGACCGACGACACGCCGCCGCCCATATAGCCCGAGCCCGTGTACTGTCCGCTGGCTTCGGCGTAGACGGGATTCTCCACGGTGTAGCCCGTGGTCGATGCGTTGCTGATGTTGTTGCTCGTCGTCGTCAGGCCCCACTGGGCGGCCGCCAGCCCCGAGAGGCCGATGCTGAAGATGTTGTTGGACATGCGTCTTCCTGAAGGGCGGACAGCACGATGGCTGTCGCCTCGTTGAGGGAACACATGTATATCGGCCGCGCGCCGGAAAATTTAAGGGCGGCAGGGGTATGACGCGATGCTTTTTTCGGCATCGGCGGGCAGGCCGCGAGGCCCGCGCGAGGCGGTTGCGCGCTGGCGTCGCGCAACCGGTTCGTCTTCAGGCGCGCACGAGCGAGCGCCGCTTCATTTCGAGCTGCGTGATGAGCCGCTGCAGCGTATTTTCGGCGCTGCCGGGCAGCGATATGAAGCGCATACCGAGCTGGAAGCGCCGGCCACCCTTCGGCAATTCGGTCGCGCGCAGCGAAACGAGCTCCAGATCGAGCGTCAGCGTGCCGTGGCCATTCAGGTTGACCTCGACGTCTTGCAGCGTCGCCCCCATCGGCAGTTCGACGACGCGTTCGTCGGCCGTACGCAGGCCGATGCCGCCCAGCGAGATATCGTGAATCTCGAACCGGAACGTCTCGCCCTCGGGGAGCTGGCCGCGGCAAAAGTACGGATCGAGAATCGGCGCATCGACGCGGAAATACTCGCGCCGCTGCACGTAGTAGAGCACTTCGGGAAACGTCGCCTCGAACGCGGCGAGGCCCTCGAAGCGGGTCTCGGTCGGTGTCGGCGTGGAAAACTCGACTCGCACGCCTTCGGGCGACGCGCGGAACGTACAGCTCGGAGAGTCGAGCATGCCGCGGTTTTGCTCGGCCAGCGCGCCCCAGTCGAAAACGAACGTGCGCTCGCGCACGTCGACGTCCAGAATGCGTGTAACGAGCTGGCCGCTCTTGTATTGAACGGTCAGGAAGTCTCCGCGATTGGCGAGGTTGCGCAGTTGCACCCCGATTTCAAGCGGATTGCGCCGCCCGAAATCTAGAGCGGATTCTGCGTCTTCCTCCGTCGAATCAGTCGACTGATTGGTATCCATGGGCTTGCCGTATGCGTGGTCGCGCCGGGGCGCTCGATAAAGCGCCGACGCACATGCTTTCGGATACCTTGCGGCAATCCGAAAAGGGACTATCTGATTAGCGGCATCAAACGTCCAAAGTTTAGAGGCAATCCAGAAATAATTTTTCGAATTTTTGTAAAGCGCGCGAATGCGTGGATGAGCGAGCGAGCGTGTCGCCGAATGCGGCTTCGGCCAGCCGTCTTTCGACAGCCGGCCGGTACCGTCTTCTACTGCCTGGCCCCGTCGCGCCCGAAGGCGCCCCCGTGAGCAGATTTCGTCATCACACCATCTGCTGCATGATGGAAATCAGTTTCTTCGCGTAGTGCGGATCGGTTGCATAACCGGCCCGCTGCATGCCGTGCGCAAAGCTCGCGGCATCGTGCGCGTTGTTGACGACCGACGCGTAGCGCGGATTGTTGCGCAGCATGTTCGCGTAGTCCGTCATCGCGTCCTGGTACGAATCGTAGGCGCGGAACTTCTCGACCATCTTGCGGGGCCGGCCGTTCACGTACTCGGTCGTGACCGTCGACACGGTCTTGCCGGTCCAGTCCTTGGTCGCCTTGATGCCGAACACGTTGTGGCTCGGCGAGCCGTTCGCGTTCTTGATCTCGCCCTTGCCCCAGCCCGACTCCAACGCCGCCTGGCCGATGATGAACCGCGCGGGAATGCCCGTGGCCGCCGCCGCTGCCTGGGCCGGCGCGGCCATCTTGTCGACGAAGGCATCGACTTTCGACGAGTTGCCGTTGCCGTGCAACGGCGGTGTGAGCGAGCTCGCGCCCGAATAGCCGCTGCCCTTCGAGAGCGAGCCATTGGCCGCCGCGTTCGAGTAGGCGCGCGCCAGCGCATTCATCATCGCGGCATTGCCTTCGGCGCCGATACCGCCCGCACTGCCGGCGGCACCGAGCGTGCCGATCGCACCCGAGGCGCTCGATGCGCCGTTCGCGTTGGCGCCGGGCACACTGCGCGAGAGCTGCTTGATGAGCGCATCGGCCACGCCCACACCTTTGGACGACATCTGCTGCGCGAGCTGCTCGTCGAGCATCGATGTGAACTGCGCACCGTCGCGCGAATCGAGCGGGCTGTCCTGCGGCGTCGCTTCGCGCATGCTCTTGAGCATCATCTGCAGGAACACGGCATCGAACTGCTTGGCCACCCCTTTGAGGCTTTGTTGCGGAGACGCGGCCGCTTGAGCGCGCAAGGCGTCGAAGCCTTGCACGTCGAGCGCGAAGCGCTGCGACAAATCCACTGCGGTGTTGGGTACGTTCGATTCCATCTGTGCCTCCTGAGAGCCCGTCGAATGCGCGCTGACGAGCCCTTATATGATCTCGAGGTCCGCGCGCAATGCGCCCGCGGCCTTCATTGCCTGCAGGATCGACATCAGATCCGCGGGCGTGGCGCCGAGCGTGTTGAGCGCCTTCACGACTTCGGCAAGATTCGCACCGGCCGTCACGAGCTTCAGTGCGCCGTTGTCCTGTTTCAGCTGAATCTGCGATTGCGGCACCGCCACCGTCGAGCCATTCGAGAACGCGTTCGGCTGGCTGACCGCCGTCGTCGTATTGACGATGACCGACAGATTCCCGTGCGCCACCGCACAGTTTTGCAGCGTCACCATCTGGTTCATCACGATCGAGCCGGTGCGCGCATTGAGAATGACCTTGGCCGCCGCCTGCGCCGGTTTCACTTCGATGTTCTGAAGCTGCGCCATGAACGCAACCTGTTGCGCCGGATCGGTGGGCGCATGCAGCTGGATCGTACGGCCGTCGAGCGGCATGGCCGTGCCGCTGCCGAAGGCGTTGTTGACGGCCGCCACGACGCGTTGCGTCGTGTCGTAGTCCATGTCGTTCAATTCCATTTGCAGCGTACCGGCCTGCGAGACTTGAGTCGGCACCGAACGCTCGACGATCGCGCCGCCCGTAATGCGGCCGGCCGCAAGCTGGTTGACCTGCACTTTGCTGCCGTTCGCGCTGGCGCCGGCGCCGCCGATGGCGATGTTGCCCTGGGCGAGCGCGTAGACCTGACCGTCGGCGCCCTTGAGCGGCGTGAGCAGCAGCGTGCCGCCGCGCAGGCTCTTGGCGTTGCCGAGCGAAGACACCGTCACGTCGATCGCTTCGCCAGGACGCGCGAACGGCGGCAGCGTCGCCGTCACCATGACGGCGGCGACGTTCTTCAGCTGCATGTTCGTGGAAGCCGACGAGCCGCCGTTCGAGCCGTTGCTGTTCAGCGAAATGCCGAGGTTGGCGAGCATGTTCGTGAGCGTTTGCGTCGTGAACGGCGTTTGCATCGTTTGATCGCCCGTGCCGTCGAGCCCGACGATCAGGCCATAGCCGATCAGCGGATTGTCGCGCACGCCCTGGAACTGCACGAGATCCTTGAGGCGTTCGGCATGGGCGGTCCCGGCGAACGCGAGCACGAGCATGAGCGGCAAGACGATGAGCGAGAGCAAGCCGCGCAATGCCGCGCCGACATGCCGAGTGGAAACGGTATCCATGATCACCACGGCAAGACGTTCAGGAAAAATCGTTGGAGCCAGCCCATCGTCTCGGCCTCGTTGATGTAGCCCTTGGCCGAGTATTCGATGCGCGCGTCGGCCACGCGCGTCGAGAGCACGCTGTTGTCGCCCGCCACGGTGTTCGGATTGACGACCCCCGAAAAACGCACGAACTCGTTGCCCTGGTTGATCAACATCTGCTTCTGGCCGCTCACGACGAGGTTGCCGTTGGGCAGCACGTTCGTCACGGTGACGGTGATGGTGCCGTCGAAAGTATTCGATGCGTTGGCGCCGCCCGTGCCCTGGAACGTGTTGCTGCCCGAGGCGCTCAGGTTGACCTTGTTGAACAGGCCGCTGAGAAAGCCCGCGGTCGGCACGGAGGTGGCCGTCGAGCCCGTGCGCCCGGCGCCCGCCGCCGAGGACTTCGTGGCGTTGATCTTTTCCTGGATGACGATCGTCAGGATGTCGCCGATATTGCGTGGGCGCTGGTCTTCGAAAAGCGGCCGGCCCGCAAACCCCGGGTTGTAGATCGATCCGGTCGGCTGCGGCTGCGGCGGCATCGGCGGCATTGCCGTCATGGGCTGCTGCGTGATCGGCTCCCGATGCTCGACATACGCGCAGCCGGCGAATGTGCTCGTCAGCAAGCCGGCGAGCGCACCCGCGTGAATCAGCGAGAGCGCCGCGCGCAGCGTGCGCATGCGAAACGGAATGGGGCTCGTTTGCGACATCTTCCTTTACCGGCTGTTTCTTCAGTAACCTTGCTTGCGGCGTTAAACCGACATGTTGCTCAAGGTCTGCAACATCTGGTCCGAAGTCTGGACCGCCTTGCTGTTGATCTCATACGCGCGCTGCGTCTGGATCATGTTCACGAGTTCCTGCACGACGTTGACGTTCGATGCCTCGACGTAGCCCTGGTTGAGCGTGCCCGCGCCGTTCAGACCGGGCGTCGAGACGTTCGGTGCGCCCGAAGACGCCGTTTCCATCAACAGGTTCTGACCTTTCGATTCGAGGCCGGCCGGATTGATGAACGTGGCCAATTGCAGCGTGCCGATCGTTTGATTCGTCGTCGAGCCGGCAACCGTGATGCTCACGGCGCCGTCCGTGCCGATCGTCATCGACGTCGCGTTTTGCGGAATCGTGATGGCCGGAATCACCTGGTAGCCGCTCGATGTGACGAGCTGACCTTGCGCATTGGTCTGGAACGAGCCGTCGCGCGTGTAAGCCGTCGTGCCGTCGGGCATCTGCACCTGGAAGAAGCCGTTGCCGTTGATGGCGATGTCCTTCGAGTTGCCCGTTTGCTGCAGATTGCCCTGCGTGTAAAGGCGCTCGGTGGCGACTTGCTCGACACCGGTGCCGATCTGGCTGCCGGAGGGCAGCTCCGTTTGCTGGGTCGAGTTCGCACCGGGCTGGCGCAGCGTTTGATAGATGAGATCCTGAAACACGGCGCGCGAGCCCTTGAACCCGTTCGTGCTGACGTTCGACAGGTTGTTCGAGATCACGTCCATCTGGGCCTGCTGGGCGTTCATGCCCGTGGCGGCGATATAGAGCGAGCGGTTCACGGTAAAACTTCTCCTGAAATGAGGGTTCCGGTTTCGTCGAGCGAACCGGTCAGCTGAACTGCAGCAGCTGATTCGCCGTCTGCTCGTTCTGGTCGGCCGTCTGGAGCAGCTTCGTCTGCATCTGGAACTGCCGTGCGTTGGTAATCATCGAGACCATCGCCGCCACGGGATTGACGTTGCTGCCTTCGAGCGCGCCCGAAGCCACCGTGACGGTCGGGTCCGCATCGGCCGGCTGGCCGTCGGCCGTGCGAAAGAGTCCGTCGTCACCGCGCTGCAACGTGGCCGGGCTCGGGTTGACGAGCTTCAACTGATCGACGACGGCCAGCGCGGTGGGCGGGTCTCCCGGCATCAACGCCGTGATCGTGCCGTCCTTGCCGATCGAAACATCGGCGCCGGGCGGAATCGAAATCGGACCGCCGCCGCCGACTACCGGCAAGTTGTTCGCCGTCACGAGCTGGCCGTTCTGATCAACATGCAGATTGCCGGCGCGCGTATAGGCTTCGTTGCCGTCCGCCGTTTGGACGGATAGCCACCCTTGGCCTTGTATCGCGACGTCGAGCGGATTGCCCGTCTGCGAGATCGCGCCCGGCGCGAAATCGGCCCCCGGCGTCGACGCGAGTACGAACGTGCGCGTCGTGTCGGGGTTGCTCGTCTCGCCGAAATTCATCGGCGCCGAGCGGTACGTCGCGAGTTGCGCGCGAAAACCCGTCGTCGAGACGTTCGCCAGGTTGTTGGCGACGGTGGCCTGCTGCTCGAGCGTCTGACTCGCGCCCGTCATCGCCGTGTAGATCAGTCGGTCCATGACTCGCTTTTCCGATGAGAGGAAGCGCTATGCCGCTTACAGGTTGATGACGGCCTGATCGACGGCCTGCTGCGTCTTGATCGTCTGCGCGTTCGCCTGGTAGTTGCGCTGCGCGGTGATCAGGTTCACGAGCTGCTTGGTCAGATCCACGTTCGACTCTTCGATCGCGCCGCCTTGCAGCGTGCCGTGGTTCGTCGAGCCCGGCGCCGAGATCTGAGGCACGCCCGAGGCCGCCGTTTCGGCGAACTGATTGCCGCCGAGATCTTGCAGGCCGTTCGGGTCCGAGAAGTTCGCCAGCACGATCTGACCGAGCGGCTGCGATTTGCCGTTCGAGTAGTTGCCGGTGATCGTGCCGTCGTCGGCGATCGAGAAGTTCGTGAGCTGGCCGCTCGCGTAACCATCTTGCGCGAGGCTGTTCACGCCGTCCTTGCTGCCGTACTGCGTCGTGCCGCTCAGGTTCAGCGTCAGCGCCTGCGGCGACGTGCTGCCATCGGTGTTCGTGATGTTGAACGTGAGCATGCCGGTGCCCGACGTCGTGGCGGGCGCCGTCGCCGTCGTGCTCGAGAGCGCACCGGCCGTGTTGAAGCCGATCGAGCCGACCTGGCTGACCGTGCCCGTCGCCGTGCCCGAGTAGACGTCCCATGCGCCAGAGCCGGTCTTCACGAAGTACATGTTGACCTGCTGCGAGCCGCCAAGCGAGTCGTAGCTCTGGATCGACGTCGAGTAGTTGTAGGTCAGCGAGTTCGTGGCCGAGAACGGCGTCACGGTGGGCGCCGTATCCTGCGAATTCAGGTTCAGCTGCGCCGTGATGTTGGTCGTCGCGAGCGGGGCGATGTTCGTCGTCGGCACCTGGATGGGCACCGTCGAGGCCGTGTTGATGACGCCGTTCGCACCGGCCGCATAGCCCATCAGCTTGAGGCCTTGCGCATCCGTGATGTAGCCGTTCTTGTCCATCTGGAACACGCCGTCACGCGAATAGGTCAGCGTGCCGTTGTTCGACATCTGGTAGAAGCCCGTGCCGTTGATGGCCACGTTGAGCGCCTGGCCCGTCGTGTTGATCGTGCCTTGCGAAAAATCCTGCTGGACGCTGGCGAGCCGCGTGCCGATACCGATCTGGTTGCTCACCGTCGTGGCGATCGTGTTGGCGTAGACGTCGGCGAACTGCGCCGTGCTTTCCTTGAAGCCCGTGGTGTTCGCGTTCGCGATGTTGTTGCCGATGACATCGAGGTCGTTCGACGAGGCGGACAAGCCGCTCAAACCTTGTTGGTAGCCCATTTTGTCGGGTCTCCTGCGCGAGTGTTCTGGAATGAAGGATTAAAGGATCGCTGCGACGCTCGTCGAATCGACCGTGGTGCCGTTTTGCAGCAGCAGACCCTGCTTGCCCGAGCTCTGCTGGACGACGCTGACCACCTGCTGGCCGGTCAGGGTCGTAATGCCCGAGGCCGAGGTGCCGGCGCTCGTCGTGCCCTGCGCCGAAATCGTGTAGGTGCCGTCGGGCAGCGTGTTGCCGGACGCATCGGTGGGCTTCCAGCCGACCGGGATGGTGCCGGCCGCCTGCGCGCCGAGATCAACGGTGTTGACGACGTTGCCCGAGGAATCCTTGATCGTGACCTTCAGGTCCGTCACGGCCTGCGACAGCGTGAAGCCGAAGCCGCCCGAACTGCCGTTCGACACCGTCGCGGTATTGCCCGGCACGAGCACGTCCTGACCGATCAGCAGCGAGGTCTGCGCGTTCTGGCCGGCGGCGAGCTGCGAGGCAAGCGACGTGAGCGATGTGTTGAGCTGGCTGATCCCCGTCACCGTGTTGATCTGGGCCAGCTGCGAAGTCATCTGCGAGCTGTCCATCGGGTTGGTGGGGTCCTGGTTCTTCAATTGCGTGACGAGCAGTTGAAGAAAGGTGTTTTGCAGATCGTTCGTCGCATTGCCGGTGGATGACGTGCTCGACGAACCGGACGACGAAGACGTCCCGTTCATGGTGTCGAGCAGCGACTGCGAGACCGTGCCGCCCGTGGCGATGGTCGTACTGGATGAAGTCACGAAGTCTCTCCTCAGGTGCCGATCGTGAGTGTTTTCAACATCAGGTTCTTGGCGGTGTTCAACGTCTCGACGTTGGCCTGATACGAGCGGGATGCCGAAATCATGTTGACCATCTCCTGCACCGGATCGACGTTCGGCCGCGTCACATAGCCGTTCTCGTCGGCCGACGGATTGCTCGGGTCGTAGGTGGTCTTCATCGGCGTGGGATCGTCGATGACGTTGCTCACCTGGACGCCGCCGACCTGCTGGCCCGACGCCGTATGCGCGCCGCCCACCGGCTTGACCTGGAAAACGACCTGCTTCGCGCGGTACGGCTGACCGTCCGGCCCCGTCGTGCTGTCCGCGTTCGCGAGGTTCGATGCGGTCACGTTGAGCCGCTCGGACTGGGCCGAGAGGGCCGAACCGGCGACGGTGAAGATGTTCATCAATGACATGGCGGCGTGGCCTCCTTGCGTTCCTGTTTAATGCCCCGTAGCGATTTGTTCATGGGCTGCGGCGAAGTCGTCGGGTCTGTGGCGTCAACCGCCCGACGTGATCGCCGCGAGCATCGTCTTGATCTGCTGCGTGAGAACCGTCATGCCCGATTCGTAGTGCAGCGAGTTGTCGGCAAACTGCACGCGCTCCGCGTCGAGATCGACGGTGTTGCCGTCGAGCGCGGGCTGCGTCGGATTGCGGTATTTCAGTCGCCCGTAATCCTCGGTCGAGCCGCCCGTGGCCACGAGCCGCGCCTCGCCGGCCATATGGCCCGGCTCTGTCGCGTTCATCGCCATGCCGCTCGTCACCCCCGCGGGCTGCGCCATCGCGAGCGGTGCCGCATTCGACGTCCCGGCCAACGTGACGGTGGCGGTCGTACCCGGCGCACCGGCCTTTTTCAGCGCGCCGGCCAGCGACGAGGCGAAATCGACGTCGCGCGCCCGATAGCCGGGCGTATCGGCGTTGGCGATGTTCGACGAGAGCAGCTCCTGCCGATAAGCGCGCACATCGAGCGCTTCACGGCCGAAAGCGAATTCGGCATCGAGTTTGTCCAGCATCGAATGTTTCTCCGTTGCCAAGCGGTGAGTCGGGCGTCTCGCCTTGTCGGTGGCCCCGCTGCGCCGCCCGGCAAGACTTTTTTGCATGGACTGCATCTTATGGGCGGCGATCAAGTACCAATCGGACGAATAACCGGGGAAGCAGGCCTCTATTCAACGTTTGCGCGACGGGGCGGGCTCCTAGAATGCGTTCTCATGACGGGTTCCCGTTTCGGGGGCTCACCAGGGTTCGATGGAGAAACAGACGATGTCGCTATTTGCCGCCACCGCAGTTGCGCGCCCGGCCCGGCCCACAGCCGTTGAGGCCGTGCGCCAGCGGGCTTTGCGCTCGCTCGCGGGCGCCGTTCTCGGGCTTGCGGCGTCGACCGTCATGTGCCTCGGCCCGGCCACGGCGGCGCATGCTCAGCAAACGGGCGGCACGCAGATCTATATTCCCGGCCCCGGCGAGCGCGCGGGTGCGCCCACCGCCACGATCGGCGGGACGAGCGGCAAGAGCGACCAGCCAAGCGTTGCATCGGCAGGCATGATCACGATCCCCGGTCCGGGCGAGCGCTCCGCGCAGCCGAGCGAGGCGGCCCGTGTAATCACGATTCCAGGACCCGGTGAACGAGGCGCCGCTCAAGCGTCAGCCGCGCGGATTGCGACGACCCGCAGCACGTTGCCGCATGTCGCCGCCACGCAGGCAGCGCCTGCAGCTTCTCTTGTCATGCCGGTCGTCGTCACCCCTTCGCCGCGCGTAACGAAGGCCGCGCAACCGATTCCTGTCGATCGGCCCGCGAGTGCGGGCGGCCCGAGCGCAGCGACGGCGAATCCCCCGCAAACGGCAAGACTGACCCCGACCGCGATGCCTGCAGCGGCAGCCGCGCCGCGCGCCGTGGAAACGGTCGCCTCGGCGGCCCCCGCGGCGGCGGCCGCGCCGGCCGGCCAGCAAGACGGCGAATCGGTGCGCCAGACTGCGCTCACCTTCTTGCAGCAGCAATCGGCCGGCTTGCCGGGCAAGATCACGATCACGGTGGCCCCGGCCTTTCCGCGCGGCCTCGCGGCCTGTACGACGCTCGTGCCGTTCATGCCGCCGGGCGCGCGCCTGTGGGGCCGCACGACGGTGGGCGTGCGCTGCGCCGGCGAGCGACCCTGGACGCTCTATCTGCAAGCGCGCGTCTCGCTCGAGGCGACCTACTATCTCGCCGCGCGGCAAATCGAACCGGGTGCGGTGTTGTCCCCGGCCGATCTGATGACGCGCGAAGGCGACCTCGCCAATTTGCCGCGCACGATCGTGACCGATCCCTCGCAAGCCGTCGGCGCCGTGGCGCTGGCGCGGATCGGCGCGGGATCGCCGCTGCGCGAGGACATGCTGCGCAGCGCCAGCTCCGTGACGATCGGCCAGACGGTGAAGGTCATCGCGGTGGGCACCGGATTCTCGATTTCGTCGGAAGGCGCCGTCATGAACAACGCGTCGCCAGGACAACAGGTGCGGGTCAAGGTCGCGGGGGGCCAGATCATTTCGGGGATCGTCAAGGACGGCTCGACGGTCGAGATTCAAATGTGAATTTAGTGGGGACGGACCGGGGCACGCGGCGCCTCGGGGGGTGACGGGAAAAGAGGAGCGGCGGAGGAAGGCGACGGGCTCGATTGCGCTAAAGTTCGACCAGGGTGTGCCGATATCACATTCAAATCGAGAACCTTGGGAAGCCAATCGTGAAAATCGACTCCTCCACCAACTCCAGCGTGTCGTCGTCCAAGGGCGGCGTCCAAAGCGCGCGACCGGGCGATGCCTCCCCGGCCGTGAACACTGCCGGTACGGCGGGCACGGGCGTGACCGGTGCGCCGTCGGGCGGCGACGCGAGCGTCAATTTGTCGGGCCTGTCGTCGCACTTGCGTTCGCTCGCGGCATCGGGGGCGGCCGACATCGACGTGGCTCACGTCGAATCGATCAAGCAGGCCATCAAGGACGGCACGCTGACGATCGATACGGGCAAGATCGCGGACGGCATCCTCGAAACCGCGCGCAATTTGTTGCAAAAACCTCAATCGTCCGGCGGCTGAGGCCGTTCCAGAACGGCGCTGTCGCAGGGCGATTCAGATTTCAGATGAACGAGCGCTCACGCGCGAATTTTGGCGAATCCGATGATAGACGCCCTGCTCAATACCGTGACTGAAGAACATGCGACGCTCGAAGCGTTTGCGTCGCTGCTGATGTATGAAGAAAAGGCGCTCGCCGCTGTATCGCCGGTCGAGACGCTGCCCACCATCCTCGAAAAGAAAACCGAGTTGACCGCGAAGCTCGCGTCGCTCGAAAAGGCGCGCGACGCGGAGCTCAAAGCGTTGGGCCTGCCCGGCGGCAAGCTCGGCATCGAGCTCGCCAGCGCCGATGAGCCGCGGCTTGCGCAGCAATGGCAGCTCGTTCAGGACGTAGTGGAACGCGCTCGGCGCGCCAATATGACCAATGGCCTCATGATTCGCGTGCGCATGAATTACAACGAGAAAGCGCTGGCGATCTTGCGTGGCTCGGCGTCGAAGGGTACGGCCGGCGTGTATGGGCCGGATGGGCGGGTTTCGACGGTTTAAGGTCGTTTATTCCGCAAAATTCAGCTCGACACCGTTGCCGGCTGCATCAGTCAGAAAAAACTGGTGCGTTCGGGTCAGCGGCACGTGCGATTGCCGAAACGCGATACCGCGCGCGTGCAGGCGTGCTTCGAATTCGCTGCGTCCCGTGCATGAAAAGGCCACATGGTCGAACGTGCCGCGCACATGTGTGTCGCGCACTTCGCCCGGACGCACTTCGCTCAGATGCAGCACAGCTTGTTCGCCGATATAGAGCCAATAGCCGAAGTGAGCGAACGCGGGACGATCGCCAAGCCGCAGCCCGATGACGTCGACATAGAAGTCGCGCAGCGCGTCCAGCGTGTGTCGATCGGCTCGCAAATTGAAGTGGTTGAAACCGGTCAAGGGCATACAAAATCCTCCGCATGCGAGCGCCAGGTCCTGACGTCCGTGGATTCGGACAATGGTAGCGCAGCACGTGCGTTGGCGGCGCTCCGGTCATGCAGCGCTCGACCGAACGCGACGCGTACATTCAGCTTCTGAGTGTCACCTCGAATTAGTCAGGCGCGCCCATGTCGGCGCGGCCTCGTGCAGCACCCCACTGCGGCTGCGTCGTCCGCCTCATCCAAAACACACTTCGCCGCCACCTGGATTCGGCGCCATAGCGCTGCATGCGCTCGGTCAAATAGCGTCCAAACACCGCGTTAGCGCGCTCGGCATACGTGCGTGCCGCATCCCATCTGTCCTCGAGCATGCCGGCGATGGCGGGCGCGGCGGCCAATCCATCGCTGAGCGCACCCGATATCCCCGACGACGTCAGCGGATCCCACCCCATGAGCGCGTCGCCCACGGCGATCCAGCCTTTTCCGGCCGCTCGCTCCAAACAGCCGCTGTGCGCGGCGAAACGATGAATGACGGCAGGCTCCGCGGACGGCATCAGATAGCTCGAAAGCAATCGCGATTCGCTCCACGCGCGAACATACGAATCCCACCGGTGAAAGCCGTGCGTCACGGCAATGTCTTGATCGGTCATCAGTGTCACGAGCACGCGTCCGTCCGGCACGGGCGCCGCGTACCACCAGCCGTGCTCGAACGCCTCCACCAGCGACAAGCCCGTCAGGCGTCCCGGGCCAGACGCGTACGTAGCAAGCGCAATCAATTTATCGAGCTTTCGTCGGGTCACGCCGAGTCGAGCCGCCAATGGCGAGCGCCTGCCGCCC
>Ga0209672_100480_pt1 | contig 22362 bp, 20 predicted proteins | sample AraplaCol_mMS_r2_FD_184273 | JGI IMG/M metagenome (GOLD analysis project Ga0209672, IMG submission 184273) | Arabidopsis root microbial communities from North Carolina, USA - plate scrape CL_Col_mMS_r2 (SPAdes) (version 2) | ecosystem: Host-associated > Plants > Roots > Endosphere | place: USA...
ATGGCGCTCGTGTTGATTTCGCACGACCTGGCTGTCGTCTCCGAAGTGGCGCAGCGCGTTGCCGTGATGTACGCGGGCGAGATCATCGAGACGAATCGCGTCCCAGACATTTTTGCGAGCCCGCATCATCCCTATACCGAAGCGTTGCTCGCGGCGATTCCCGAGCATAATTTCGGCGCGAAGCGTCTGGCGGCATTGCCGGGTATGGTGCCTGGGCGCGATGACCGGCCGCGGGGGTGCCTTTTTGCGCCGCGCTGCAAGTATGTCGTCGACGATTGTTGGAAAGGCCGGCCCGAACTCGCTGCGCTCGAAGCGGGCAACGACGCCATGCGCGCACGCTGTATCAAGCCGCTCAATCTCGATGCGATTCGCTCGACCGAGGGAGGTGCACGATGAACGCAGTACCCGATGCACCGCGCGTCCCTCAGAGCGACGACACGGTGCTCGTCGCCGAGCGGCTGACGAAACACTATCCGGTGCGTCGCGGGGTGTTCGGCCACGCCACGGTGAAAGCGCTCAACAACGTCTCGTTCGGCTTGTCGCGCGGCAAAACGCTGGCCGTCGTGGGCGAATCGGGCTGCGGAAAGTCGACGCTCGCGCGTCAATTGACGATGATCGAGACCCCGACCTCGGGACGGCTCGTCATCGAGGGGCAGGATGTCGCCGGCGCGTCGCGCGAGCGGATCGCCGAACTGCGCCGCCATGTGCAGATGGTCTTCCAGAACCCTTTCGCCTCGCTCAATCCGCGCAAGACGGTCGAACAGACGCTCGGCGAGCCCCTTGCGATCAACTCGGCGCTTTCGGCGTCCGAGCGCGCCGGGCGCATCGCCCAGATGATGCGCACCGTCGGACTGCGGCCCGAGCACGCCAAGCGCTATCCGCATATGTTCTCGGGCGGCCAGCGCCAGCGCATCGCGATTGCGCGGGCGATGATTCTCGATCCGCGCATCGTCGTGGCCGACGAGCCTGTTTCGGCGCTCGATGTCTCGATCCAGGCGCAGATACTCAATCTGTTCATGGATCTGCAAGAGCAGTTCAAGACGAGCTACGTCTTCATCTCGCACAACCTCGCCGTCGTCGAGCATATCGCCGACGATGTGATGGTCATGTATTTCGGCGGCATCGCCGAGCTTGGGCCGAAGCAAACGATCTTCGCGAATCCGCGCCATCCGTACACGCGCTCGCTGATGTCGGCGACGCCAGCCATCTTCGAGTCCGACCGGCGCATCCAGATCAAGCTGCAAGGCGAGCTGCCCTCGCCGCTCAACCCGCCGTCGGGCTGCACATTCCATCAACGTTGCCCCTATGCGATAGAACAGTGCCGTCTCGTGGAGCCGCGCTTGCGCGAAGTCGATGGGCGTCTCGTGTCATGTCATCGCGCTGAGGAGGTGGGGGACGCGGATGCCTGACACGGGCGCGGCGCGGCATGTGCACGGCGGCACATCCGCCGGCACGCGGTGGCGCCGCTCGCACGCGTGCATCGTGGCGCTGATGCTGTTCTCGTTCGCGCTCGAATGCAGCGCGCAGACGGTGCTTGCGCTCGCGCGTGCAGTATCGGGCCCCGGTGGCGCCGCGCTGCCTTCGGCGCATCTTCCCGCTTCGGCGGTCGCCTCCCCCGCCCCCAAGGCGCCGCCGCCTGCCGCCGTGATCCCAGGCTTTCACGGGCCACCCGAGGCGTCGAGCACGAGCGCGAGCGGGCCGGTGCGGGCCGAGCCGGCGCATATGCCGTTTTATGTGGCGACGAAGGGCACGACGACGATCTATCTGCTCGGCACGCTACATGTCGGCGATCCGGCCGACTATCCGCCGAACGCGCCGTTCCGGCGGCCGATTCTCGCCGCGCTCGCCGCCACACCCACGCTTGCGTTGGAGTTGTCCCCGGACGACCTCATTGCTTCCCAAGACGACGTATCGAAATACGGCGTGTGCAACTACGCGTGCTTGCCGCGGCTTTTGCCGGCGCCGCTCATGCGCAAGCTGGCCATGAGACTGCGCGATAACCCGGCTGCGCTGGCCGAAATCAAGAAGACGCGGCCCTGGCTCGCGGCGCTGCTCGTCGAGACCTATGGATCGTTGAGCGCCGGTCTTGAAACCGAATACGGCACCGAGGCGCAGCTGCAAAACGTCTACCTTCGCACCCGCGGCAAAGTGGTCGGTCTCGAGACGCTCGCCGAGCAGATGCGCGCGTTCACGAATCTCACACTCAGAGAGCAGCGTGAAATGCTCGCGCAGGACCTCGAGGAGACGCCTGAGCAGACGGTGGACGATGTCAAAGCGCTTCACCGCCTCTGGCGCGTGGGCGATGCCGATGCGATTTCGGCGTGGGCGACGGCGAAGTCCGAGCGGCTCGCGTCATCGAAGGCGGCCGCCCGTTCGCTCGACAACAAGATCATCTTCGATCGCAATCGCCGGTTCACCGCGCGGATGCTCCAGCTCGCCGCGCCAAATCGTCCGATATTCGTCGCAATTGGCGCGCTGCATCTGGGTGGCCCGCGGGGCGTACTGGCGCTGCTGCGGCAACACGGCTTCGTGGTCGAGCCCAGTTGAGCACGTGCGACACGGCACTAGGCGGCCAATCGATGTCTTCTCAGATTTCTTGCGAGCGTGAGGTTCGGGGTGAGGTAGGAGGGCTCGAGATATGCCTTGACCAGATCGGGAGACCGGGATTGGCTAAACGCAAGCCCATTCCGAACGAGCGGGAGGATCTGCGGCCACGGGACGCGAGTTGTCGACGAGACGGCGGCAAACGCGGTAATCGCTTTATGCGGCAATCCGAAATAATCGAGCAACCCGTTGATCGTGCGCGCGTAATTCAGGCCGTTCCATACTTCGCCACCGGCTGTCCGGTCCGGCGGCGTCTTCCTGTCAGGCGGCAGTTCGCAAAAGATTCGCAGCGACGACGCGGCGGCCGTTACCGTAGGTGCCGGCGACGGGTACTCCGCATCGACGAGCAGGTAATCCCAGTTGCCTTCATCGTTTCTTGCGAAAAGAACGTTGTCGCTGCCGAGGATATCCAGCGCGCGACCGGTTTTATTCGTATAGTCCGCCGCCAGCGCGACGAATTCGCGCAGCTGCGCGTGGAACTCCGGGTCCCGGTCCGCCGTGCGCAAGAGCTCCGCGAGGACGTCCTTGTTGGGCGTCCGTTGCGTGGCGAGCAGCAAGTCGCGATCGAAGCGGCGCTCGGCTTGAAAGCCGCACTCCAACCAACGCAGATTGGCGCGCGAATAAGTGTCTTCGTCGAGATCCGGATTGACGCTCGCATTCTCCGCGTAAAAGCCTTGCACTGACAACGCGTCCGGCCTGTCATAGAAATCGGTTTTTTCCTGCAGGAGTATCAGCGCCGGAAAATCGATGGTCGGCGCATCGCCCAGCTCATGCAGAGGCGATGCGAACACGCCGCCTGGCGCAAAGCGGCTGGTCAGATCGCTCATCTCGTCCCGAACCTGACCGACGATGCGACTCGGTACGGGTATCGTGGCCCAATACATGCGGCTGCGAAGCACATGCCGACCGAAGAACCGGCGTGTCTCGATCTTCTGCCCGTTGAGCGCTCGCACGACGCTCTGCCGGTCTGCCTGCAGGTCTTTCGGAACGTGATTGAGGCGCCGTCCCGCAAATTGCGCGTTGTGGAAGATGAGGTGCCGGATATCACCGAAATGAGGTGCCGGATATCACCGAAGTTGGCTTTGATGGCGGTATTCGGATGTTTGTCATTCGAGTAGACGATTTGACTGCCCCCTCGCCCCAACAGTTTGAGTCCGTATCTTTCATAGACCGGATGTTCGTCGGGAGCCAGCTCGAACATTCTGTTATCGATCCATTTTTCAAAGGCGGCCTTACGCTGGTCCGGCGGCAGTTTCAAGAGCTCCGCGAATTTCGCGGCGCTCTCGGCCGGATCGAATGTTCGGCCCAACGCCGCCCGTGCTTTGTCTTCCATCCGAGCGGAATCGAATTGCGTCCGAGGCCCTGCGCAACATTGTGCGAATCGAGCCGATTTGCCTGTGTGTGCGGCCTGATCGACCGGCTGCGACTCCATCGGTCCGAGCCCTCGGAGCGGTCCAGGCGGTGCCTGGGGCGCTGAGCGTGCAATGGGGGCCGGCGACCGCGGCGGCGGGTTGGGATCGGTGCCTTGCTCGGAAGCCCGGATGGTGCCATTCGGTCCATCGCGATACTCGCCCGAAATGGATGACGACATGTTGTCCCCCAGAATTTGACTGGAGGCGTTTTTAGCACCGCCTGCAACGGAATGTCCGAACGGACGCGAAGCGCGAGTTCCGTTGGCGCAATCGGCGCCGTGTGCGTGAAAGCCGTATCTTGCGCTTGCACCCGGCCCTGGCTAGGCCGCCGATTTCACGCCGATCCCGTTGGCATCGAGCGCCGCACGCACGCGCCGCGCGAAGGCGAGCGCATGTGCGTTGTCGCCATGCAGGCACACGGTGCGGACGTACAGCGGTACCCAGCGGCCATCGATCGACAACACGCGGCGTTCGCGCACCATCGAGAGGACGTGTTCGAGCATGTCGTCTTCCGATTCGATCAGTGCACCGGGCTCGCTGCGCGGCACGAGCGAGCCGTCGGCCCGATAGCCGCGATCAGCGAAGCCTTCCTCGATAGCCGTGAGCCCCGCTTCGCGCGCGGTCTGGATGAAGCCGCTGTTGGCGAGCCCGAAGACGGCAAGCGACGGATCGAAGTCATGCACCGCCGAGACGATGGCCTGCGCGATGGACGGATCGCGCGCCGCCTGATTATAGAGCGCGCCATGCGGCTTCACGTGCGCGACGCGCCCGCCTTGAGCCTGCGCGATGGCGGACAGCGCGCCGAGTTGATAGAGAATGCCGGCGTAGATGTCCTCGGCCGGTAGATCCATCTCCTTGCGACCGAAATTGGCGGGATCTTGGAAACTCGGATGGGCGCCGATGGCGACGCCTTTGGCAACCGCGAGCCGCACGCAGTCGCGCATCGCGTTCGATCCGCCTGCGTGCCAGCCACAGGCGATGTTGGCCGAGCTGACGAGATCGAGCAACGCTTCATCGGAACCGCTGCCCTCGCCCAGATCGGCATTCAAATCGATTTCCATGACTTCCTCATTCAAAACCGCTCAAGCGGCGCGGGCCGACTGTTGCAACCGCTCCTCATACATGACCATCGCGACGTCGATCTGGCGCAAGTAGGCGCGCACTTCGGCGAGGGCTACGACAGCTTCCTCGCGAGACGTCGGCACGAAACGTACGCTGCCGTTCAATCGCAGTTGCGCGAGTTTCCATAAATCAGCCTGAATCACGGCTCCGATGCGCGGGTATCCGCCCGTCGTCTGCCCGTCCGCCAACAGGACGATGGGCTGTCCGCTCGCGGGCACCTGGATCGTGCCCGGCAAGACCGCGTGAGACAGCAGCTCGTCTTGCGCATCGCGCGCGAGTGCCGTGCCCGCGAGCCGGTAGCCCATGCGGTTGCTCTGCGGCGTCACGCGCCATTCCTCGGACCACAGCGCCTCATGCGCATCGGCGGCGAAGCTTTCGTACTCGGGGCCGCGCAGTGCGCGCAGCGAAACCGCACGCTCGGCGCCGGCCAGATGCTTGCCGCGCCGGACCGGTTCCTGGCCGGGTGCGGCGAAGCGGCACCATTGCGGTGGCTTGACGCCGAAAGGCGGCGCCTGCACGGCGATGCCCGCGCCCGGACGCGCCTGCGGTACGCCGACGGCAAGGCGGTCGCCTTCGCGCAGCGCCCGCCCGCCGAGACCACCGAAGCGGGCGCTGAGATCGGTGCTGCGCGAAGCGAGCATCGGCAGCACGTCGATGCCGCCGCGCACGCAAACATAGCAGCGCATGCCGCGCACAGCGCCGTGCAGGACCAGTTCCTGTCCTGCTTGCACGGGAAGACTCCACCACGCATGGACGGGCTTGCCATCGAGCGACGCATCGAACTGCGCGCCGGTGATCGCAACGCGTGTGGCTTGAGTAAAGCGCAGGGCCGTCGGCCCCATCGTCACTTCGACGGCGGCAGCCTGCGGCGCGTTGCCGACGAGCCGGTTGCCGACCTCGAGCGCGAGCGTATCGAGCGCGCCGGCCGTTGCGACGCCCATATGCCGGTATCCGGGCCGGCCCAGATCCTGTACCGAAGTCAGGATACCCGCGCGCAGGACCTCGATCATCGGTCTATCCCCGCAAATGTGAAGCGCACGCGATCGCCTGGCTGCAAAAGCGTGGGCGGTGTGTCGGCAGGATCGAACAACGTCATGGCCGTGCGCCCGATCAACTGCCAGCCGCCCGGCGATGCGGCGGGATAGATACCGGTCTGTGCACCGCCGATACCCACGGAGCCTGCCGGGACTTCGATGCGCGGCACGGTGCGCCGCGGCGTGTGCAGCACGGGATCGAGCCCGCCCAGATAAGCGAACCCGGGTTGAAAGCCGAGAAAGAAGACGATGTACTCGCCCGCGGCATGCCGTCTCGCGACTGCCTCGACGCTGAGCCCCGTATGCCGGGCGACCTCGGCGAGGTCCGGCCCGAATTCGCCGCCGTATTGCACGGGAATCTCGACGCAGCGAGACGCGGGCGCGGTGCGTTCGGCGCTTTCCCAGGCTGTTGCGAGCGCGCCGGCGAGTGTCGCGCTATCGGCTTCGAGCGGATCGAAGACGATCGTCAGATTGTTCATGCCGGGGACGACTTCGACGACGTGCGGCCAGCGCCGCGCGATCTCGGCCATGGCCCAGATGCGCTCCTGGCACGCGAGCGTGGCCGGCGGCGGCACTTCGCACACCAAGGCCGTATCGCCGAAGGGGAAGATGCGGGGTGGGGTCATCGCCGGAGTCTCGTGGGCATCGATCTCGAAAAAGGGCATGCCAAAGCCGCCGCACATTCCTGTGCCAAGTATTATCGATAAAATATCGATAATTTACAAATAAGAGTTTTCGCCAAGCGTACGCGTCGCGCGTGCGTCGTACACTGCGCCCATCATCGTTTCATCCTATTCAAGCTGGCTGCCATGTCGCGTCAACCGACCAAGATCGTCTCTTCGGAGCACCTCGTTTCCGAGACGAGCGCCGAGCTGTCCGAATTCGAATACGGCCTCATCATGGTGAGCAATGCGTTCAATCGCTGGATGGTGCGCTGCATGGCAGCCGCCGGCGGTAAGGACATGACGCCCGTCGAGGTGTCGCTGCTTCACCATGTCAGCCACCGCGATCGCAAAAAGAAGCTCGCCGATATCTGCTTCGTGCTCAATATCGAAGATACACACGTCGCCACTTATGCTTTGAAGAAGCTCGTGGCTAGAGGGTACGTAAAAAGCGAAAAAACAGGCAAGGAAGTGTTTTTCTCCGCGACCGCCGCCGGGCGCGAGCTTTGCGCACGGTACCGCGACGTTCGCGAGAGCTGCCTCATCGCCGCACTCAAGGAAAGCGGGCTCGTCAACGAGCAGATCGGCGAGGCTGCTCAGCTCATGCGAAACGCATCGGGCCTTTACGATACCGCTGCCCGCGCGGCGGCTTCGCTTTAGCCAGCCGCGCGTTCGCGCTCGCCCGTTTCGGTGACGATGGCATCGAGCGGCAGGTCGTGCGGCTCGCGCGGCAGCGAGGCGATGCGGCAGGCGTCATAAGCAATGCCCACGGTTACCGGCCGGCTCGCGCCGGGCCACCCCGCAAGCGTGCGATCGTAATAGCCGCCGCCGTAGCCGAGGCGATAGCCGTCGTCATCGAAGCCCACGCACGGGACAAGCAGCAGATCGGGCAATACGGTGGGCGTATCGAGCGGCTCGGGAATCCGATGATGCCCGATTCGCATGGGCGTATCGGGCGACCATCCATGAAAAACGAGCGCGTGGCCCTTCACCGCAATGACAGGCAACGCGGCTTGCCGGCGGGCGTCCACCGCGAGCCAGCGCGCAAGCGTATCGCGCGCATCGAATTCGCCCGGCAGCGGCCAGTAGAACCCCACCGTGTGCGGTCCAAAACGTTCGAGCGCTTCGAGCACATGCGCGCCGAGCGCCGCGTTCGTGCCGCTCGCCGCGGCGGCCGCGTGACGCACGTCACGCAAGGCTTTGCGCAGTTCGGCTTTCGAATTCGACGCAACATTGCGTGCTATGCTGTCGCTCAATTTTTGCTCCACCGATCATGATGTCGAAACGCTTTTTTCGAGTATATCGCGCGGCTTGCGCCGCGCTTGCCGCGGTGGCGCTCGTTGCGTGCGGCACGGCATCCGCCGGACGCCACGCGTCACCCGCTCCAATGAGCGACGACCGCATTTTCGTGCAACTGCGCGAAGCGGCCCGCAACAATGACGCGGCGCGCGCCGCGCAGCTCGCGAGCATGATTCCGGATTATCCGGCGCAGTCGTATCTCGAATACTTCCAGATCAAGCCGCAGTTGTTCGACGGCTCGGGCCATGCCCGGCTCGACGCGCCCGATGAGCCCGTGCTGTCTTTCTTACAGCGGCACGATGGCGAAGCGATTGCCGATCGCATGCGCAATGATTATCTGACCGTGCTCGGCGCGCGACACGACTGGCGCAATTTCGACGCGCAATATGCGCGCTTCGTGCTCAACGACGATACCCAGATCAAGTGCTATGCGCTCGAGTCGCGCGCGGCGCGCGGCGAGAACGTGGCGGATGCGGCGCGCGCGCTGCTCGTGGAGCCGCGCTATTACGGCGACGGCTGCGTCGATCTGATCACGGCGCTCGCGGCGGCCAAGCAATTCACGCCCGACGACGTCTGGCAGCAAATCCTGCTTGCCTACGAGCAGAACGCCACGACGACGGGGAGTCGCATCGCCGATGCGCTCGGCGCGGCACGACCGGACGCGACGCGCTTCGAGCAGGCGACGAGCGCGCCGCCGCTGTTGCTCGCGGGCGGTGTCGGCGCGGATTCGGCCTCGCACGAGCTTGCGCTTTTGGCCATCACCGTCATGGCGCGCAACGACGCTGCCGCGGCGGCCGCCACGTTCGCCACCGTCGCGCCGCAGCTCTCGCTGGCCGAGCGCGCGATCGGCTGGGGCACGATCGGCTATCAGGGCGCGGCGCGGCAAGTGCCGGGTGCCGTCGATTGGTTCCGCCTCTCGGCGAACGCACCGCTTTCGTATCCGGCCTATGAATGGCGCACGCGTAGCGCATTGCTGGCCGGCGATTGGACGATGGTGCGATGGTCGATCGAGCAGATGCCCACGCCGCTGCGCAGCCGCCCTGCCTGGGTCTACTGGCATGCGCGCGCGCTCAAGCAGGCCGGGGAGACCGCCGCGGCCAACGAGGAATTCGAACGGATCGCGCCGCGCTTCGATTTCTACGGCCAACTGGCGACCGAAGAGCTGGGCCGCAAGATCGTGGTGCCGCCGAAGACTGAGGTGACCGACGCGGAGGTCGAGGCCGTCGCCAAGACGCCGGGTTTCGAGCTCGCGCGGCGCTTTTACGCGCTCAATTTGCGGCTCGAGGGCAATCGCGAATGGAATTGGCCGCTGCGCGGGATGACGGACCGGCAATTACTGGCCGTGGCCGAATACGCCCGCCGCATCGAGCTTTACGATCGCACCGTCAACACCGCGGATCGCACGCGCACCGAGCACGACTTTTCGCTGCGCTACCTCTCGCCTTTTCGCGACATCGTCGAGCGCGACGCCCAGACGAACGGGCTCGATGTGGAATGGGCCTACGGGCTCATTCGTCAGGAATCGCGCTTCATCATCGACGCGCGCTCGGGCGTGGGAGCCGGTGGCCTCATGCAGCTGATGCCCGGCACGGCGAAGATGGTCGCGCGAAAAATCGGTCTGGGCACCGTGTCGCCGGGGCAGCTCAACGACATCAACACCAATATCCTGCTCGGCACGACCTATCTGTCGATGATCTACAATCAGTTCGACGGCTCGGCCGTGCTCGCGACGGCCGGCTACAACGCCGGCCCGGGGCGTCCGCGGCAGTGGCAGGCGGCGCTGCCGCGTGCCGTCGAAGGCGCGATTTTCGCGGAGACCATCCCGTTCAACGAGACGCGCGACTACGTCAAGAATGTGCTGTCGAACACGGTCTACTACGCGGCGCTGTTCGAAGGCCGGCCGCAATCGCTGAAGGCCCGGCTCGGCGCCATCCTGCCAAACTGACGCCGCCGCGCGGCCGCCTTCGGCCGTGCCGGGTGCCGCGTACGCGCGAGTGCTCGGGCGGCATTGCGAGAGGGAGTCGAAGATGCGGCATCAATCCATAGCGTTGATCGGCGGTTCCGGCTTTATCGGCTCGCATCTGGCCAATGTGCTCGTCGCGGCGGGCAAGACCGTGCGCCTCGCGACGAGAAGACGCGAACACGCGCGCCACCTGACGATGCTGCCGATCGACGTGCTGGAGGTCGATGTCTTCGACCCGGTGGCGCTTGCGCGCTTCGTCGAAGGCGCCGACGCGGTCGTGAACCTGCTCGGCACGCTTCATGGCGGACGGGGCCGTCCCTACGGTCGCGAATTCGCGAAGGCCCATGTGGAGTGCCCCGCGAAGATCGTCGCCGCCTGCGAGGGCAAAGGCGTGCATCGGCTCATTCATCTGAGCGCGCTCAATGCCGACCCCGCCGGACCGAGCATGTATCTGCGCTCGAAAGGCGATGGCGAAAAAGCCGTGCGTGCCGGGTCCCGGCTGGCCGCGACGATCTTTCGGCCCTCCGTCGTATTCGGCCCGCAAGACAATTTCCTGAATACGTTCGCCGTGTTGCAGCGCCTCTTTCCGGTGATTCCGCTCGCCAAGCCCGATGCGAGGTTTCAGCCGGTCTTCGTCGGCGATGTGGCCAATGCGATCGTGAATACGCTCGACCTCGACGCGGCCAGTGGGCGCATCTACGAACTGGGCGGGCCGACGGTTTATACGCTCGAGGCACTCGTGAAGTTCTGCGGGGACGCCGTCGGGCGCCATGCGCGCATCGTGCGCCTGCCCGATGCTTTCGCTTATATGCAGGCCATGGCCTTCGAAATGCTGCCCGGTGTGCCGGTACTCACGCGGGATAACCTCGAGTCGATGACGCGCGATGCGGTTTTGAGCGGCCCGCTTGCGCCCGAACTCGGTATCGAGCCCGCGAGTATCGAGGCCATCGCGCCGGCCTATCTCGGCAACGCTTCGCTCAGATCGCGTTTCAATGCGTTTCGTACGACGGCCGGCCGCTAGGAGCCGTCGTCATCTACCGTTGTCCCTCTTTTGCTCAGCCTTTTTATAAGAGTCGATATGAAACTCGTAATCGGTGACAAGAATTATTCGTCGTGGTCGATGCGGCCCTGGGTGCTGATGCGCCAGACGGGCATTGCGTTCGACGAAATTTCCATCGAGCTGGGCGAAGCCTCCACGCCCGCGCGCATTGCCGAGTATTCGCCGTCGTGCAAGGTGCCGTGCCTCGTCACCGACGACGGCCAGTCGATATGGGAATCGCTGGCCATTGCCGAGACGCTGGCTGAGCGCTTTCCCGAGAAAGCGCTATGGCCGCGCGATCCGGCGGCGCGCGCGCATGCGCGCTCGGTCGCGAGCGAAATGCATGGCGGCTTCGGCGAGCTTCGTTCGGCGATGTGGATGAACATCCGCGCGAAGTGGCCCGGCGCCAATGCAACGCCGGGCGCATTGGCCGATATCGACCGCGTCGATGCGATCTGGTCGGAATGCCTTGCGCGCTACGGCGGTCCTTTCCTTTTCGGCGAGACGTTCACGATCGCCGATGCGATGTATGCGCCGGTCGTCATGCGATTCAACACCTATGCCCCGAAGCTTTCGGAGGCGGCCAGCGCCTACGCCAGGCACATCACCGCGTTGCCCGTCGTGCGCGAGTGGATCGAAAGCGGTTTGCGGGAAACGCATCGGCTCGACAAGTACGAAACGCCGCTATGAAAATTTACGCTGTAGGCGGTGCCATTCGCGACCAACTGCTCGGCGTGCCGGTGTCGGACCGCGACTATGTCGTGGTCGGCGCCACCCCCGAGCAGATGGTTGCGCAGGGCTACCGTCCCGTCGGCAAGGATTTCCCGGTTTTTCTGCATCCGGCGACGCAAGAGGAATACGCGCTTGCGCGCACCGAGCGCAAGACGGCGGCCGGCTATCACGGTTTCCAGTTCTACTACGCGCCGGACGTGACGCTCGAAGAGGACTTGGCTCGACGCGACCTCACCATCAACGCGATGGCGCGTGAAGTGCGGCCCGACGGCGAACTGACGGGGCCCGTCGTCGATCCATTTGGCGGCCAGCGCGATCTGGCGGACAAGCGCTTTCGGCATGTCGGCGAGGCGTTCGTCGAGGATCCGGTGCGCATTTTGCGTGTCGCGCGTTTCGCCGCCCGCTTCCATGATTTCGATGTGGCGCCCGATACGTTGGCGCTCATGAAGACGATGGTGGCGGCGGGCGAAGTCGATGCGCTCGTGCCCGAGCGCGTCTGGCAGGAGATCTCGCGCGGCCTCATGGAAAAGCAGCCTTCCCGGATGTTTGCGATGCTGCGTGGATGTGGTGCGCTTGCGCGCGTGCTGCCCGAAGTCGATGCGCTCTTCGGCGTGGCGCAGCGCGCCGACTACCATCCCGAAGTCGATACGGGCGTGCACGTGATGATGGTCGTCGATTACGCCGCGGCGCGTGGGTATACGCTCGCCGTGCGATTCGCGGCGCTCACGCATGACCTGGGCAAGGCGACCACACCGGCCGATGTCCTGCCGCGACATATTGGTCACGAGATGCGCAGTGCGGATCTGCTCAAGCCGATGTGTGAGCGGTTGCGCGTGCCGAACGAATGCCGCGATCTCGCGTTGCTCGTGGCACGCGAGCACGGCAACATCCATCGCGTGATGGAGATGGGCGCCGCAGCGCTCGTGCGTCTTTTCGAACGCGCGGATGCGCTGCGCAAACCGGCGCGTTTCGCGGAGGCGCTACAGGCCTGTGAATCCGATGCGCGCGGGCGGCTCGGCTTTGAAATGCGCGAGTATCCCCAAGCGGAGCGGTTGCGCGTGGCGCTCGTGGCCGCGCGTGCGGTGGATGCCGGCGCCGTTGCGCAAGCGCAGGGCCAAGGGCAAGGGGAGAATGGGAAGCCTGCCGGGCCCGAAAAAATAAAGGAAGCCGTTCACCGGGCGCGCGTCGCGGCCGTCGCGGCAGCGCTCGGGCAGGCGCCCGACGCGCCCGGCGAGGACGCGGGCGCTTCATGAGCTCATAACGTGTGCGAACGATCGCCGCGCGCGAAGGCGTCCAATGTGCCGTCGATGCCGCGCGAAAAGGCGATCACCTTGAAGAGTTCGCCCATTTCCGCTTCGGAAAGCAGTTTCTGCACCGCGTTGGCAGCCGGCAGGAAGCGCGATGTGTCAGACACATCGAGCCCGGCCAGCGCGTCCGTGATGCCCGCGTTCATCAGAAAGCGGGCCTGCGACGTGTAGCCCAGCAGATCGGCGCCCGCTTCGGTTCCTGCGAGTGCAATGGCGGTGAACTCGACGTGAGCCGTGATGTCCTGCAGCCCCGGGTAAAAGAACGGATCGACATGCGAGTGGTGGCGGTAATGGCACATCAATGTGCCTTGCGCGCGTTGCGGATGGTAGTACTCGTGGCGCGGAAAACCGTAGTCGACGAAAAACGCCGCGCCACGCGAGAGCATCGTGCAGATCGTGCGAGTAAAGGCCGCGGCTGCCGCGTGCGTTTCGGCGACGTAGTCGAGCGACGGATCGAGCTGCGCGTCGAGTTCGGCCAGCACGGCGGCCTCGTATTCGGCAAGCGCGATGCCATCGGCCGCGCAGCCGCCTTCAGTTTCAGTATCGCGCGCGCCGTTCGTGCCGCCTGAGCTACCGGCGACGCGGCGATCGGCGAAAGACGGCTTGCCGTCCGCCGCCAGCGCGACACCGCGCTCGTGCCACGCGCCGCCCGTGCGCACAAAAAGCTTGACGGGCATCGCATCGAGCACCTCGTTGCCGAGCGCCACGCCGGCGAATGTCTCGGGCAGCGCGTCAAGCCAACGCACGCGTTTCGCGAGGTCTCCCGCGAGCGCTTCGATCGTCTCGCGCTGTCGCGCGCGCAGTTCGCCGGAGAGCTCGACGATGGCATAGCTGTCGAAAGCTACGCCGAGCGCATCGAGTGCGTTCAGCAAGCCCGCCGCGAGCTTGCCCGTGCCGGCGCCGAATTCGATCAAATCGCGCGTGCCGCTTGCCGCCAATGCCTGTGCGACGGGGCGCGCGAGCGTCGACGCAAAAAACGGGGAGAGTTCGGGCGCCGTGATGAAATCGCTGCCGTCTTCGGCGCGCGCGCCGAATTTGCGCGCCCCGCCGCTGTAGTAGCCGAGGCGCGGAGCGTACAGGACGCGCTCCATATACCGGTCGAACGGCAGCCAGCCGCCCGCTGCCGCGATATCTTCGCGAACGAGCGCGACGAGGGCCTCGGAGGCGGCCCGCGCATCTGCGTCCGGAACAGGTAAACTACCGGGTTTGTGAGCATTCTGATTCATGTCGGCATTGTAAATGAGCGCCCATTCCGATCCACGCGTGAGTTCTGACGCAGGCGCCAGCAGCGCCGGCGGGGCCGGTGCGCCCGGACGTGTCGTCCTCGTTACAGGCGGCGCAAAGCGAATTGGGCGGGCGTTGGCGCTCGGCTTCGCGGCCAAAGGCTGGGATGTGGCGGTTCATTACGGCACATCGCTCGACGAGGCCGAAAGCGTCGTCGCCGAGATTCGCGCGCTGGGCCGCCGCGCCTGCGCGCTCAAGGCCGATCTGGCGGTCGAGCACGAGGCGGCGGAACTCGTGCCGGCCTGTGCGGCCGCGCTGGGCCGCCCGCGTTGCATCGTCAACAACGCCTCGCGGTTCGTCGAGGACACGGCTCAGACGCTCGGCTACGACACGCTGCTGCAACTGATGGCGGTCAATCTGGGCGCGCCGCTCGTGCTGGCGCGCGCACTGCATGCGGCGATGCCTGCCGCTGCGAGCGACAACGAGGCCGAGCGCGGTGTGGTCATCAACGTGCTCGATCAGAAGCTTTACAACCTGAATCCTGACTATTTGTCGTACACGTTGTCGAAGGCGGCGTTGCAGACTGCCACCGTGGCGCTCGCGCAGGCGCTGGCACCGAAACTGCGCGTGGTTGGCATCGCGCCGGGGCTGACGCTGCCGTCGGCCGACCAGACGCCGGAGGGTTTTGCTGCCGCGCATCGCGTCACGCCGCTCGGCCGCGCCTCGCGGCTCGAGGATATCGTCCAGGCGGCCTGCTACCTGGCGGATGCGCAGGGCGTGACGGGCACGACGCTGGTCGTCGATGGCGGCCAGCACCTGGTGCCGTTGCCGCGTGACGTGATGTTTTTGACGCCTCGGGACGAGTAACGCGTTTCGAGGAGAAACGGAGCGCCGGCGCCGAGTGCGATGCTCGGTTTGGCGGTCCCGGCCGGATGGGGCAACGCGTCGCCGGTGCGCATTTTTTGATTGGAACGAATATGGTTTGCGCTCTCTTGCACCCCCGGCTAGCCGATTGCCGCAGGCTTTTTTTGCGCAATTACGAGGTTTTCATCAATATCGGCGTGCACGAGTTCGAAAAGCGCGGCGAGCAGCGCGTCGTCATCAACGTCGAGCTGTTCGTGCCGCTCGCGCAAGCGACGCCGGTCGACGACAAGCTCCACGAGGTGGTCGACTACGACTTCATGCGCGCAACGATCGCCGATCGCGTCGGCCGCGGCCATATTCATCTGCAAGAGACGCTTGCGGACGATGTCGCCCGCGTGCTGCTCGAGCATCCGAAAGTCCGGGCGGTGTGCGTATCGACCGAAAAGCCCGACGTTTATCCGGACTGCGACGCGGTGGGCGTCGAAGTCTTTCGCATCAAAGAGGAAGGTTGACCTATGAATGCGCCAGACAACGCCGCGGTGCAAGCCGATGCCGGGCCAGCGCGTCAGGCGCTCACGCGCCGCGAGCAGAAGGAAGCGTACGAAAACAACAAGCTTTTCAAGCGGCTTGCGCGTCTGGTCGGGCAGGCGATCGGCGATTTCAACATGATCGAAGAGGGCGACAAGGTCATGGTCTGCATGTCGGGCGGCAAGGACAGCTATGCGCTGCTCGACATCCTGCTGCGGTTGCGCGAGCGCGCGCCGATCCATTTCGACATCGTGGCCGTCAATCTCGACCAAAAGCAGCCCGGGTTTCCCGAGCATGTGCTGCCCGAGTATCTGCGCAGCCTGAATGTGCCGTTCCACATCGAGAACCAGGATACTTACAGCATCGTCAAGCGGCTCGTGCCCGAAGGCAAGACCACCTGTTCGCTGTGCTCGCGGCTGCGGCGCGGCATTCTTTATCGCGTCGCGGGCGAGCTCGGCGCCACGAAAATCGCGCTTGGCCATCATCGCGACGACATTCTGCAGACGCTGTTGCTCAACCTCTTTTACGGCGGGAAGCTCAAAGGCATGCCGCCCAAGCTGCAATCGGACGACGGCAAGAACGTCGTGATTCGCCCGCTTGCCTATGTGAAAGAGACCGACCTCGAGAAATACGCCGAATTGCGTGCGTTCCCGATTATTCCGTGCAATCTGTGCGGCTCCCAGCCGAATCTGAAGCGCGCGGAAATGAAGGCGTTGATTCGCGAGTGGGACAAGCGTTTTCCGGGGCGCGTCGACAATATGTTCAATGCGCTTTCGAATGTCGTGCCTTCGCATCTGATGGACCCGCGGCTTTTTCCGTTCGCGGGGTTGCGCGCAACGGGCAGCGCCGATCCCCTCGGGGATATTGCCTTCGACGACGATCCATGTTCGACGGAGGCGGCCGGCGGTGAAAACGCGAATGGAACGCAACCGATTTCATTCGCACAATTCGACGACATTTGACGCACGGTGCATCGAGACTGTGTGCGGTGCCGCTTTCGTGTAAAGAGCGCGATGTTAGAATCGCGCACCTGATATCTCTCTATTCGTGTCGATGCAATGAACATCGTCGTCTTGGCCGCAGGCGCCGGCAAACGGATGCGCTCCGCCTTGCCCAAAGTGCTCCATCCCTTGGCCGGCCGGCCATTGTTGTCGCATGTCCTGGATACCGCGCGAACACTCGCGCCGACGCGCATCGTCGTCGTGGTCGGGCATGGCGGGGAGGCCGTTCAGCGGGCCGTGGCCGCCCCCGACATCCGCTTTGCCGTGCAGCACGAGCAACTGGGTACGGGTCACGCCGTGCAGCAGGCGCTGCCGCTGCTCGATCCGGCCCAGCCGACGCTCGTACTCTACGGTGACGTGCCGCTTACGAAAGCGTCGACACTGAAACGCCTCGTCGACGCAGCCGTGGACGGACGCTATGGCTTGCTCACGGTCACGCTCGACGATCCTCACGGGTACGGCCGCATCGTGCGCGATCCGGCGGGCTATGTCGTGCGGATTGTCGAGCAAAAGGATGCGACGCTCGAAGAGCTGCGCATTGCCGAGATCAATACGGGCATCGTGGTCACGCCGACGGCACAGCTTGCGATATGGCTCGGCTCGCTGAAGAACGACAACGCGCAGGGCGAATTCTATTTGACCGATGTCGTCGAGCGCGCAATCGAGGCCGGTTTCGATGTGGTGACGACGCAGCCCGACGAGGAATGGGAAACGCTCGGGGTGAACAGCAAGGCACAACTGGCCGAACTCGAGCGGATTCATCAACGTAACCTGGCCGACGCGTTGCTGCAAGCGGGTGTCACGCTTGCTGACCCCGCGCGGCTCGACGTGCGCGGCGCATTGAGCTGCGGGCGCGACGTTTCGATCGACGTCAACTGCGTGTTCGAAGGCCAGGTGACGCTGGGTGACGAGGTGAGCATCGGTGCGCACTGCGTGCTGCGCAACGCGACGATCGGCGCCGGCACGCGCATTGAACCGTTCACGCATATCGATGGCGCGACGGTGGGCGAGCGCACCGCGCTGGGCCCCTATGCGCGATTGCGGCCCGGTGCTTTGCTTGCGGACGAAGTGCATGTGGGCAACTTCGTCGAAGTGAAGAACGCCGTGCTGGGTCACGGTTCGAAGGCGAACCATCTGACCTATGTCGGCGATGCCGATGTGGGGGCGCGGGTCAACATCGGGGCCGGCACGATCACCTGCAATTACGACGGTGCGAACAAGCACCGGACGGTGATCGAGGACGACGTGTTCGTGGGCTCCGATACGCAGCTCGTCGCACCGGTGCGCGTCGGGCGGGGCGTGACGATCGCGGCGGGGACGACCGTCTGGAAGGACGTGCCGGAGGATACGCTCGTGCTCAATGACAAGACGCAGCGTACGCGAACGGGCTATGTGCGCCCGGTGAAGAAAAAGGGCTGACGAGGCCGATCGGAATACGAGCCGGCGCGCGTTAGGTGTGCCGTCAATGGCGGAAGTTTCATCGAGGAAGGGATAGAAACATGTGTGGCATTGTCGGCGCGGTTGCGCAGCGGAATATCGTCTCCATTCTCATCGAAGGACTTCGCCGCCTCGAATACCGCGGCTACGATTCATGCGGCGTGGCAGTGCTCGCGAACGGCGAGCCGCGCCGTGCGCGTAGTGTGTCGCGCGTGGCCGATCTCGATGCGCAGGTTCACGAAGGGCGGCTCGAGGGCGTGACGGGTATCGCGCACACGCGTTGGGCGACGCATGGCGCGCCGGTGACCGACAACGCCCACCCGATTTTTTCGCGCGATACCGTCGCGCTCGTTCATAACGGCATCATCGAGAACTACGAGTCGCTGCGCGAGATGCTGCGGGGCAAGGGCTACGAGTTCGTCTCGCAGACCGATACCGAGGTGATTGCTCATCTTGTTCATAGTCTTTATCGCGGCAGTCTCTATGCGGCGGTTTGTGAGGCTACGCGGCAGCTGCACGGTGCCTACGCGATCGCCGTCGTGCACAAGGACGAGCCGCATACCGTGGTGGGGGCGCGGCAAGGTTCGCCGCTCGTCGTCGGGTTGGGCGAAGGCGAGAACTTCCTCGCATCCGATGCGCTGGCGCTTGCCGGCAGCACCGATCGGTTCATGTTCCTCGAAGAGGGCGATGTCTGCGAGCTGACGCTCGATGGCGTGCGCATCTGCGATCGCGCCGGACAGGATGCCCAACGCGAGGTTCGCACGGTGCACGCGTATGGCGGCGCCGCGGAGCTCGGGCCGTATCGGCACTTCATGCAGAAGGAAATCTTCGAGCAGCCGCGCGCGATCTCGGATACGTTGCCGCAGGGCGACACGTTCGATCCGGCGCTGTTCGGCGAAAGTGCTGCCGCCGCGTTCGGCGAGATCGACAGCTTGTTGATTCTGGCTTGCGGCACGAGTTATTACTCGGGATTGACCGCGAAGTATTGGCTTGAATCGGTGGCGAAGATTCCGACGCAAGTCGAGATTGCGAGCGAGTATCGCTATCGCGAGTCGGTGCCGAATCCGAAGGCGCTCGTGGTGGTGATTTCGCAATCGGGCGAGACGGCCGATACGCTTGCAGCGCTCAAGCACGCTCAGGAGTTGGGACATAAGCATACGCTCGCCATTTGCAATGTTTCGACGAGCGCGATGGTGCGTTTGACCGAGTTGGCGTTTTTGACGCGCGCGGGGCGCGAGATTGGTGTGGCGTCGACGAAGGCGTTTACGACGCAGCTCGTTGGCCTGTTCGTGCTGGCGGTGACGCTGGGCAAGTTGCGCGGGCACGTGGATGCCCAGCTCGAGGCGCAGTATGTGAAGAGCTTGCGGCACTTGCCGGCGGCGTTGAATAGCGTGCTGGCGTTGGAGCCGCAGATCATCGCCTGGTCGGAAGAGTTTTCGCGCAAGGAAAATGCGCTGTTTCTGGGGCGCGGGATGCATTTTCCGATTGCGCTTGAAGGTGCGCTGAAGCTCAAAGAGATTTCGCATATTCATGCTGAGGCTTATCCGGCAGGGGAGCTCAAGCATGGGCCGCTCGCGTTGGTGACCGAGGCGATGCCGGTGGTGACGGTGGCGCCGAACGATGCGCTGCTCGAGAAGCTGAAATCGAATATTCAAGAAGTGCGCGCGCGTGGCGGACAGCTTTATGTGTTTGCCGATGCGGATACCAAGATCGGGAATGGGGAAGGCATTCATGTGATTCGGATGCCTGAGCACTATGGGATGCTCTCGCCGATTCTCCATGTCGTGCCGCTGCAGTTGCTGGCGTATCACACGGCTTGTGCGCGGGGGACGGATGTCGATAAGCCGCGGAATTTGGCGAAGTCGGTGACGGTGGAGTGAGTGGGTTGAGGGACGGTTGCTAATTGCTTCCCAGAAATGAAAGCGTGCCATCGCCCCTTTTAGAAGCGTGACCTGGCGGGGGTCTTCCCGCCCGAAAACCCTTATCCGCAGGGCACGGCACGCTTCTTTCGCCCGAGACGCAGGTTGGGTTGTCGTCTCTCACCCGCCGCCCACTCCACCGCCCTTCCTGCGCCCCGAACCGCTTCGCTGGTTTGTTCCGAGGTGTTCGAGCGTACTTGGGTACCCCATCGCTAACGGCATATACCGGTCGGACATTCATCCGTTCAGGTAAAAATGCCAGGCACACGTGACGCCGTAAAATCAAAAACGTTTTCATTCCGTATAAATTTCCGATGAGCAGATAATACTTTTCACGACGTCCGAGTGATAAGGTAAAGCGCTGTAATTGCTCAGTTTTTAATTTAAGATTCCCCTCTTTTAATTGGCTAGTGCCGTCGGAGAGGGGTATCGATATGGGTAGGTCGGCTCATTCGCTGATGTTCGAGACGGGAATCGAGCAAGCCAACAGAACGCTGATACTGCAAACCCCTGATGGGGCGCGGACGCTCCTGCCTCAGCGTGCGGTCGGCGAGTCCCGTATCGGGCGAGGTCTTGAACTCGTAGTCGACGTTGTTTCGCGCGAGCGCACCGTCGAACTCAAAAAGTTGATGGGCCAACCGGTCACATTGTGGGTTCTCCAGCCGGACGGCACCTATTTTCCCTATCACGGATATGTATTTGCGACTCGACGCCTCGGCGGCGATGGTGGCCTTTCCTACTATCAGCTTTCGTTGTCGTCGTGGATGCGGTTTCTGCAGCATCGAAAAGACGCGAGAATCTTTCAAGACCTCACGACAGCGGACATCATTGCACGGGTCTTCGAAGGTCATCCGCTGGCGAGGGGTCATTATCGGTTCGATGTCACGGACCGGGGTGCCAAGCGCTCTTATTGCACGCAGTACGAGACCGACGACAACTTTGTCCATCGGCTGATGGAGTCGGAAGGCTGGTTCACTTATATCGAGCAGGCCGAGGACGGGAAGTCACATACGGTTGTTATCACCGACGATATCGGCCGGTGCAAGTCGCTCGATTCGCAGGAAATCACGTTTTATCGCGGCGGGCGAGATGGCTACGCCGACACCCTCGTCGAGTGGGGCAGCGAGCGCATCGTCGAGAGCGTGGCGTATGCAATGCGCACAGCCGACTACAAGCGCCCGAGTTTTCCGAGAGCCCGCTCAGGAAAGTCCTGGGCGAAGCGCGGCGACGTCCCTGACACGCTCGAGGTCTACGAGTACGCGGGACACTACAGCTTCCCTGTGCCCGAAGGGCGAGACCTGGGCGAACGTTATGTTCGCATGCGCCTGGAAGAGCTGGATTCCCGGAGCAAGCGATTTTTCGGTGTCGGCAGCGTGCGGTGCATGGATGCCGGCCGGTGGTTCCGCTTGAAGCACCATCCTGAGCATGATTCGGACAACGCTCAAGACCAGGAATTTGCGACCATCGCGGTTCGCTGGTACATCCAGAACAATCTGCCACTGGGCAACAGCCGCCCCTTTCCGCACAGTTTGCAGCGGCAAATGGCGCGTGTGCGAGCCGAATATCAGGACCTGCAGACGGTATTCACGTCGCGAGACCCGAACGGAGGCGAAAGCTTCTTCCTGGTCGAGATCGAGGCGCAACGCAGGCGCGTCCCCTATCGCAGCCCGTTCGAGCACAAGAAGCCGGTCATGCACATGCAGACGGCAACGGTCGTTGGACCGGCTAACGAAGAGGTGTACACCGATGAGCTGAACCGCGTGAAGGTTCAAATGCATTGGGACCGCCTGGGAAGCAACGACCAGTCGTCATCCTGCTGGGTGCGAGTCGTCTCACCGAACGCAGGCGGTACCTTTGGCGGAGTATTCGTGCCGCGAGTTGGACATGAAGTCGCAATCGACTACGTCGACGGCGATTGCGACCGTCCCGTTGTAACGGGAGTGTTGTTCAATGGGCTCAATACGCCCCACTGGCATACGAACGGCCTGCTGTCCGGCTTCAAGTCCAAGGAATATGGCGGACAAGGTTTTAATCAGCTCGTTTTAGATGACTCCACGGGCCAAAATCGGGCCCAACTTTACAGCTCGACGGCAAGTTCGTACCTTCACATCGGGTACTGCGTATTTCGGCGAACGTGACCGCCGATTTCGGGAACGTGACCGATTCGGCGGGTTTGGGCGTTGCGCGGTGTCGATTGTAGATTTCCTTGTCAGTT
>Ga0209672_100484_pt1 | contig 22186 bp, 19 predicted proteins | sample AraplaCol_mMS_r2_FD_184273 | JGI IMG/M metagenome (GOLD analysis project Ga0209672, IMG submission 184273) | Arabidopsis root microbial communities from North Carolina, USA - plate scrape CL_Col_mMS_r2 (SPAdes) (version 2) | ecosystem: Host-associated > Plants > Roots > Endosphere | place: USA...
CGCCCCTGCGGCGTGTCGTGCACGAGATACTTGCCGACCATGAAGCGAGCCAGCATCACCGTATCGACGGGCAACGCCTCGCGGGCGAGCCGCACGATCGCCGGCGGTGCGTCGCCTGCATCGCACGAACCACCCAAAGCGCCGGGAAAACGATCGTTCGTCTGCATCTTTCGAGCTCTGCCTTGCGGATCGGGCATCTTAGTTCATGTATAAACAGTCAGGTGTCCAAATGCCCGCACGCGCGCCGTGCCAACCCTCGACAAGAAAGGAATGACGATGTCCCGTTCGCCCAACGCCTTGCCGTATTGGACCCTGCTTCTGCCGCCGCTCGCATGGCTCGTACTGGGTGTCTCGGTCTATGCCGGCGGGCACCCGCTCGTGCTGGCCGTCGTCGCGCTCGCGCTCGCCGGTGCGGTATTCGCGGCGGTGCATCATGCCGAAGTGGTCGCCCATCGGATCGGCGAGCCGTTCGGCACCCTCGTGCTTGCCATCGCCGTTACGATCATCGAGGTGGCGCTGATCGTCTCGGTCATGCTCTCGGCCGGTGCCGAAAAGTCAGGGCTGGCCCGCGACACCGTCTTCGCGGCGATCATGATCGTCTGCAACGGAATCGTCGGCCTGTGTCTGCTCGTCGGCGGCCTGCGCCATGGCGAACAGGATTTCCGGGTAAGCGGTGCGAATACCGCGCTGACGGTTCTGGCCGCGCTCGCCATCCTCACGCTCGTCATGCCCAACTACCTGAGCGCCGCGCCCGGCCCCGTCTTGTCGACATCGCAGCTCGCGTTTGCGGGCGTCGCATCGCTGATACTCTATGGCGTCTTCGTCTTCATACAAACGGTCCGCCATCGCGATTACTTCCTGAGCGGCGACGCACCGCAAGACGAATCGATCCATGCCGATGCGCCGAGCCGGCGCACCACGCTCACGAGCGCGATTGCGCTCGTCGTCTGCCTCGTCGCCGTGGTGTTGCTTGCGAAGCGGCTGTCTCCGGCGGTGGAACGCGCCGTCGAAGCGGCCGGCGCGCCGGACGCGGTGGTCGGCATCGTCATCGCTGCCCTCGTGCTGTTGCCCGAAGGGCTGGCCGCCACGCGAGCGGCCCACGCCAATCGATTGCAAACGAGTCTGAATCTGGCACTGGGCTCGGCGCTCGCCAGCATCGGACTGACCATTCCGACCGTTGCCGCCGTCTTCGTCTCGAACGGCTTGCCGCTGGCGCTGGGCATCGGCGGTATGGAGACGGTGCTGTTGAGCCTCACACTGCTCGTGAGCACGCTGACGCTCGCCACGGGGCGGACAACGATCCTCCAGGGCGCGGTCCATCTCATGTTGTTCGCAGCCTATCTGTTTCTCTCGGTTACGCACTGAGCGTCCGGCTCGCGTATGCCTCACGCGCAGCACAAAGTCATGCCGCATTGCGCAAGAAACCTCACCTAAATGTATCGAATTGCAGTGCACGGGCGAGCGCGAACCGCTGCCCGTCGGCCCGCGAGCCGCGCCTGGAACGCGGCAAGCGCCGGGCGAAACGAAAAACTTCGGATTACTACCTATTCGCTTTGCAGCCGATGGTTGCAGACGTAACCTGTGGAAACACATTTGATAAAAAAACGGGGAGCGTTGCCCGTTAAAATACGGCCCGCACGCATCTTTCGCCGCCACTCGCCTTCCTATGCGGTGGCACCCATTGGCCCGTTACCGCCATCGGACGATCCAGCGTCCCCCGCAGCATGACGAACGACGCAACTTCAATGGATTCACTGGCCGTCGCTGAGCGCGTACGCGCATTGATGAGCCGGCACGGCATCGCGAAGCGGCAGCAGACCACCGAACTCTGCCGCATCCTCGCCTTGAGCTTTTCGCAAGGGCACCGCAAGTTGCGCGGCAGCAGCCCATGGACGCTCACGCAGATCAGAAAGGTCGCCGACGCGTTCAACGAACCGGCAGCCCAGCTCGTGGGTGCCGCATCGGCCGACAATGGCCTGGGCGATGCTCACCCGCGCGAGGCCATTTTCAGCGTGGGCACGGCTCAATGGCCGTGTACCGCATGGATCGCCGGCCCCCTCAATGCGCATCGGCGCAGCGACTTCGTGGCCTACGCCGAAGGCAACCGTTGGCGCGTAGTGCACTGCGACGGCACACCGGAGCCGCATGCCTGCGAAGTCGTCAAAATCGAGATTCGTCCGCGGCGCGCCGAGCTCGTGCGGCCTACTGTGGCCGTCGTCGATAGCGACAACGCAGCGGCTGAAGCGCTGCGCGACTATCTCGATCAAAGCGGTTTTGCAGTCGCGGTGCTCGAACGGCTGGAGATGCTCGAAATCGCGCTGCGCGCGCAAACGTTTGACGCGGTCATCACTGATTGGCGTTTCGAGCAACAGACGGCCGCGTTGACGATCGAAGCGATCAGACGCTCGCGCAACCCGGATGTCCCCATCTTTCTGCTCACCGGCGACTTGCTGACCGGCAAGGCCAGCGAGAGCGAGATCAGCGATGTCATTCGCCGTTTCGACGTGGCCTGTTATGAGAAGCCCGCGCGACTCGCGCTTCTCGTGGCCGATTTATCGAAGCGGCTCGGACGCGATTAGCGCCGCTTCGCGGCACAGCGCTTTCGTCACTTCCATCAAACCGCCGATCGGTCGACGATCCAGTTCCTGAAAGCCTGCATCGCCGGCGTGACGCGCTTGGACTTGAGCCAAGTCAGCCAATAGCTGCCTGTCTCGACTTCGATATCGAATGCGCGCACGAGGCGGCCCGAGCGCAACTCGTGCTCGAACATCCGCACGGGCGCCAGCGCCACGCCCGCACCCTGCATCGCCGCTTCGACCATCAGCCGCGACGAATCGAAGACGGGCCCCCGAATGGCGCGCGCCTCCATACCGGCGGCCTCGAACCACCGTGCCCACTCATCGGCCCGGTACGAGCGCAGCAATGTCTCGTTGGCGAGATCTTTCGGCGCGCGCAGCCGCGCGGCCAGCTCCGGCGTACAAAGCACACCCAGCGGTGCCGAGACGAGTTCGGCCGCCTGCATACCCGGCCAGGTGCCATCGCCAAAACGAATCGCGCAGTCGAATCCTTCCGCGGCTACGTCGACGAGATTGTTATGCGTCAACAATCTCAACTCGACGAACGGATAGGCCGCACGAAAGTGCGTCAGCCGCGGCATGAGCCAGCCGACCGCGAAGGTACCGACCACGCCGACCGTCAACACTTCATGGAAATGGCCCCCATCGAACTGCCTCAGCACGGCATCGATGCGGTCGAACGCATCGCTCAGCACTGGTAGCAGCGCCAGCCCCTCATCGGTCATCCCGAGGCCGCGCGGCAACCGCTTGAACAATGCGGTGCCCAGCCGGGCCTCCAATGCGCGCACCTGCTGACTCACGGCTGCCTGTGTCACATTGAGCTCGCGCGCCGCGCGCGTAAAGCTCAAGTGACGCGCCGACGATTCGAAAGCGCGCAACGCGTTCAACGGCAAATAACGTCCCATTCCTTGTCAATCCAAAATATTTTCTATCGTCTGGAGAAAAATAACGTCGATTGTCGCATCCTGCTCCGCGAGCGATATTGTGGCCACTTTTCACCGGAGGCAAGGCAATGCAAAGACGGAAGTTTATCGGTACAGTGGCGGGCGGCCTGATAGCTGGCGTTGTGAGTCTGCCCGCGCGGGCCCGGGCGGCGGAGCCGACATCGACGGCGTCCGGCGGTGTCGCGTCGCCGAAAGAGCGTGAGCTCGCGCAATCGATCGAAGCGCGGCTCGCGGCAATCGAGGCACGCGTGGCCGGCAGGCTCGGCGTATCGATCGTCGATACCGATTCGGGGTTCGCTGCGGGATATCGGGACAACGAACGTTTTCCGATGTGCAGCACATTCAAGGCGCTGGCTGCGGCCGCGGTCCTTGAACGCGTGGACAAACAGCTCGACGATCTGTCGCGGCGCATCGTCTTCACGCGCGAGGAACTCGTACCTTATTCGCCGGAGACGGGCAAGCACACGGGCGGCAAAGGCATGACGCTATCCGAGCTCTGCGAGGCAGCCGTTACGCTCTCGGACAACACCGCGGGCAATTTGCTGCTGGCAAGCATCGGCGGGCCTGCAGGGCTGACTGCATTCACGCGGCGCCTGGGCGATACTGTCACGCGTCTCGACCGCACGGAGCCGACGCTCAACGAGTCGCTGCCCGGTGATCCGCGCGATACGACATCGCCCGCGGCCATGCTTGCGACGCTGCGCACGTTGTTGCTCGGCAATCGGCTTTCGCCTCGCTCGCGCGAACGCTGGCTCGCTTGGCTCGAGGGCAATCGCACGGGCGACAAGCGCATTCGCGCCGGGCTGCCGAAGGGCTGGCGCGTGGGCGACAAGACCGGCACCGGCGAGCGCGGCACGGCCAACGATGTCGCGTTGGTCTGGCCACCCGGCCGCGGCCCCATCATCGTGACGGCCTACTTGACGGCAACGACAGCCGCGGCGGGCGAACGCGACGCGGCGCTGGCCGACGTCGGCCGTCTCGCAGCGTCGATCGTCCGATAGCGACCGCGGGCGTTTCAATGACCGCGGCGAAGCGGCTCGCAGGGCCGTGGCGCCGCAATGCGATAACGAGCAGACCCGATGCAACCGTCCGATACCACGCATGCGCTCCCATCGAGCTACTACGAGGCGACCGTGACGCGCCCGCCATTGCCGCAGCTGGGTTCGCGGCGCGAGCCATCCCGGGTGTGCATCGTCGGCGGCGGCTTCGCCGGCCTGGCTACCGCGCTGGGCCTCGTGGAAAGAGGCCTGCGCGATATCGTCGTGCTCGAGGCCCAGCGCGTTGGATTTGGCGCGTCTGGCCGCAACGGCGGTTTCGTCTTCGGCGGCTACAGTCTCGATAACGCGGCGCTGCTACGCCTGGTCGGCGAGCGCGATGCAAGCGCGCTCTACAGTTTCACGACTGCCGCGGTCGATCTGATCCGCCGACGTATTACCCGCTACGACATCGATTGCGATGCCGTGCACGCGGGCGTCATCCTCGCCGACTGGTTCGGCCGGCCCGCGACGCTTGCGGCATTGCGCCAATTGATGCGGGAGCGTTTCGGTGTCGACTGGTTGCCGGTCGGCACGAGCGAATTGCGGCGCCGGCTCAAGTCCGAGCGCTATCACGGGGGACTGCTCGAGCCGCACGGATTTCATTTTCATCCGCTCAAATATCTGCTGGGTGTCGTCCGGACACTGACCGCCGCCGGTGTCCGGATCTATGAAACCAGCCCAGCCGTCGCCGTTCGGCGCGAACGGGACCGCTGGCGCGTCAGTACACCCGGCGGGTCGATCGACGCACAGGATGTCGTAATGGCCGCAGGCGGGTATTCGGCCGGTGTCTATCGTCCTGTCGAGCGCGCCGTTTTGCCGATCGCCACGTACGTCGCCGCGACCGAGCCGCTTGGCGAGCGACTCCACACAGCGATCGACTGCGCGTCCGCGGTCTATGACACGCGTTTCGCGTTCGACTACTATCGGCCGCTGCCCGATACGCGGCTGCTCTGGGGCGGCCGCATTTCCATCTTCGAGCGCTCGCCGAGAAAGATTGCACGGCTGTTGCAGCGCGACATGCTGCGCGTCTATCCGCAGCTGCGCGGCGTCGAGATCGAATACGCCTGGAGCGGCTTGATGAGTTATGCGCGCCACAAGATGCCGCAAATCGGGCAAACACCGGACGGGATCTGGCATGCGGTCGGGTTCGGCGGTCACGGCGTCGCACCGACGACGGCCGCCGGAGAACTGCTCGCGGCCGCCATTGCAAACCGCGATGCCATCCCGCCTGCGTTCGCGCGTTTTGGGCTCGCCCCCACCTATGGCACGCTCGGCCTCGCCGCTGCCGAACTCAGCTATCTGATGAAGATCGGAATGGACGCTGCTGCCGAGCACACCTCCCGGTGGCGATCGGTCATGCCTGGCCGTTGAGCGTTGAGCGTTGAGCGCTTGGCGCTCCCGGCTACCGGCGCTCAGCCCGCGCGCCGCGCGTTCATTGCGCCAACAGCGGGACGTCGGGGCCGTCGGCCCCTGGACCTGCCGGGCGGGAGGCTGCACCCGATTCGATCATCGCGCGCTGCACGAGCGCCTTGGCCTCGACGCTTCCCGCATCGATCGACAATGCGCTGCCCGCTTGATGCCAAGTGCAGTTCCATTCCTGCTGCACAGCGCAGACACGCGCTGAATTCAACGCGGAATCGCGCGCCCGCTCCCGCGAAACGAGATCTTGCTGAAGCATGAACGCCTCGCTGTTGCCGGGCTGAGCGGCCCGTGCCGCGTCGAGCGCCCGGCGCGCCGCGGCAAGATTGCCCTTCGCGAGGCTTGCCTGTGCAAGCGCGATCGAGTGCTCAAGCGCTGCCTGGTGCGGCTCGCGCTGTGCGTTGGCATCCCGGATCGACGGTGCCTCGTTGGACGAGTACGACGAATTGCCTATCGTGGGCCGTGGCGCAGCGTCCGGCGGCGCCGCGTCGGGCAACAGCGGGACCGCGGGCTGCGGAGGAATCGCAGCATCGGTATAGGCGCTCGCGCTGCGGCGTGCTGCCTTCTTCGGCGCAAGCGAGGCATAGCGATTGGTTTCCGGGGCGCGAGTCGCCCCTGTGGGCTCTTTCGGCTGCCCGCGCGCACGCCCCGCATTGGCTTGGGCGGAAGAATCCGGCACGTTCGTATTTGCCGTCACCGCGGGCGCGGCATCGATAGTGGTTCGCGCCGCGCCGGGACGTGTGTTGGGGGCCGCGGCGGATGGCGCGGGCGCGACCGCGGTGGGCGCCGGCTTGGGCGGCACCGGCGCAGCGGCGAGCGCCGCGGGCGGGGTCGCTGGCGTCACCGGCGTGGCCGGGGGATGAGGCGCAACACGCGCAGACGCGCTGTCGTGCGCGTTGCCCGAGGACGCCACAGGCGCTGGTGCCGGCGTCGGTGCGCCGCGCTGCACGCTGCCTTCGGCTGTCCGTAACGGCGCTTGCTGCTCCTGTGATGAGGCATTGTCGTGACGATGCAGCAGCACGATGGAACCGAAGAGTGCGACAAACGCTGCGAGCGTAACAGCGGTGCCCGTTTTCACGCCCCATTGACGCCCGCTATCGGCGTGGAAATCTCTGACAGGCGCTGCAATACCCGCGAACGGCGAGGCGTCGCCTGCCGCGGCAAACAACGGTTGCGGGCGCGCGGTCCAGGGTGGAACACCGGTTTCACGCCCGGCCGTCGGCTCCTTGCGGTCTTTCGCGGGTGCGTGAGCAGCTTGCTGCGGCTTGCGCTCGCTCTTTGCGAACGCAAGGCGGGCGTGGGTGCCGCAATGCGGGCAGAACAATACGCGCTCGGCCACGCGGACTCCACAGCGTGCGCAAGTCGCGGGAAATTGGATTTCAGCGGCAGTCTCGCTCAACATCGTCAACTCCTTACCACGAGCAACGAACGTTCAGACTCGAAGACGCGCTCTTGAATCCGCGTCGGACAGCAAGTCGAGGTGGCTACCAGGGGCATCTTTCCGAGTTCGTGAAGCTGGAGATAGCCCACTATCGGCCAGGGCCCGGGGCAGCGTCAAGAGACGGTGCCGAATAGCATCAGCGTCGATCCGTCAGAAGTTAGCGATGCGGCGCAATTCGGATGCGACTCCCTTTGTTTTGCTGTATTTCGGTGCAAATATTGCATGAGACGGGAACCTGCGCCCGCGCGGCGCTCAGCGTTCGCCGCCGCTCATCAGCAGGCTTCGATACTCGCTCGGTGTGACGCCCACCGTCGCCTTGAATTGCCGCGTAAATGCACTGTGGTCCGTATAACCGCACAACGCTGCCACGTCGGTCACCTTGTCGCTGGATACCAGCAACGCGGTAGCAGCATCGAGCCGCGTCTTCAGCAGTACCTGTCGCGGCGTGAGATGAAACACCTTGTGAAAGTAGCGCTCGAGTTGCGCCACCGACATGCCGGCCATTTTGGCAAGATGCGTCAGGTTCAGCGGCTGAACATAGTTGTCCTGAATATGTTGTACGACCGCCGCGAGGCGTGAATAGGCCGGATGTGTTTTTTCGTTCGCCTTGAGATCCCGCGATATGCCTGCGACGCCGACGATGGCTCCGGCGCTGTTGCGCAATGGGACTTTCGAGCTCAGGCACCAGCCGGGCTGACGGCCCGGATAAAGATGCAGTTCGAGCTGATCGATCATCGGCGGCCCGCCTTCCAGAATCGCCTGGTCCTGCGCCATATACGTGCTGGCAAAGCGGCTCGGAAATACCTCTTCGGTCGTTTTTCCGATCAACGAGCGCTTTTCCTTGCAGCCGCAACGCGAGGCCAGCGTTCGATTCACGAGCGCATAGCGCGTTCGTTCGTCCTTGACGAAGAACACGACGTCGGGAAGCGCGTCGAAGACAGGCTCCAGTTGCGCGAAGAACGGCAACATGTCCACCAGCGTTGCGGCGGCGGGCATCTCATGAAGGGAAAGCATCGGGGCACGTCCAGGTCCGGCGAATCGCTTGCGCGTCGCATGCGGCAAATCGAAAGAAACGCCCGATTATAGGGTCTGGCCGCTCTCCACCGGTGCGGCTTTTTCGAGCAACGTCCCGATGCGCGCGGGACTGAATGGCGGTCTCGGCGCTGCACTGTCCCAACCGAAATAGACCTGTGCCGCGGTGCCGCAGATGCGTCCTTGACATGGACCCATCCCACATCGCGTGTGAAGTTTGGCATCGCGCCAACTCGCATGCTCGGCAACGGCCCCGAACGGCACATCTTCGCAACGGCACAACAGCGTATCGTCCGAAGGACGTTCGCGTGCCGCTTCGCCGAGAGCGAAGGCGGCGTCGACACGTGCGCCGAAGCGGCGCCATCGCTCGCGCGCCCGAACGAGCGCGGCCGGCACCGGCGCACCGCTCGCAGCCAGGCCCGCGATCCGCCCTTGCACGCGGGCAAGCTCAGCGCCGCCGATACCACTGCATTCGCCGGCGGCCCAGACATGCGCCATGCTGGTGCGCTGACGGTCGTCGACGGCGATCGCACCGGCTCGAATCTCGCACTCGAGCGCCAATGCCAGCGTCAGATTGGGTACGAGCCCGTAGCCGCAGGCGACGCGATCGCACTCGATCTCGACGTCGCGCGGGCCTCGTCGCACGACGACGCTCCGGACACGATCCTCGCCGCGTACTTCACGCACCACGCTCCCGGTCCAATAGGACAGGCCCGCAAAGCCTCGCGTCAGCCGCATCGCCTGCCAAACCTTCAATGGCGTCGCGGCAAGCGAGAGTCCGAAACGCAGCACCGAAGGAAGCGGCGCCTGTTCCACCACGGCTATGACGTGCGCTCCGGCTTCGCGCGCCGTCGCGAGCGCGGCCATGAGAAGCGGGCCCGTGCCGGCGATGACGAGCCTTTCTCCGCGCACCGGCATTCCGCCTTTGATGAGCGCCTGCAGGCCGCCCGCTCCCGTGACGCCGGGCAGCGTCCATCCGGCGAAAGGCAGCAGCCGCTCGCGGGCACCCGTGGCCAGTATCAGCTCGCCGTACGTAACATATCGAGCCGTGCCGTCGCCGCACTCCAGTAGCAGTGCCTGGGGCAGCGGTGCCGCAACGACGCGCGCCGAGGCGAATATCGTTGCATTGTCGGCCGCGTTCAGGGCGCTCAACATGCGATGCATCGGCGCGGGAATCCGCGTTCGCGGCCCCTGACGCCACACCTGCCCGCCCGCGCGCGGGTTGTCATCGACGATGGCCACTCGCTTGCCGAGCGCCAGCGCTTCGCACGCGGCCGAGAGCCCCGCCGGTCCCGCACCGACCACGACGATATCGAAGTCGCATTTCATGAGCGCGCGAGCTCCGTTTCGATACGCATATCGTCGCGACAGATCGTCTGGCAGGCCAGCACGTACGCTCGGCCATCGACCGTGACGCGACACTCGTGGCACACGCCCATTCCGCAAAACGGTGCGCGCGCGGCACCGCCGGCCGACACACGCGTGGCGCCGATACCTTGCGCAACGGCCAGGGCCGCGGCGACGGTCGTATAGCGCGCGACGCCTATCTTTCTCCCGTCAACGGTGACGGTCAGCTCGGCGACGGCGCCGTCGTGCGCATGCTCAACGCGGGGCAACTTCTCACGCATGAACATTGGCATCCTCCCGAAAGCGCTCGAGCCGGTACGGGTGAGAATCGATTGCGGGCGCGGTACCGAGTATTTGTGCCGCCAGCAGCTTGGCCGTGGCAAGCGAAGTGGTCACACCCAGTCCCTCGTGACCCGCGGCGACCCACACACCAGGCGCGCTCGGTCCCGCGTTGCCGATGAGCGGAAGACCATCGGGCGTGGCGGCCCGAAAACCGGTCCAGGCACGCAAGCCGTTCAGTTGCGTCAGCGCCGGCAGATAGCGCGCGCATCGCCCCAGCATCTGCGCGAGTACGTCCAACTCGACGGCGGAACTCGTTGTGGAGAACTGCCGCGACGAGCCGAGCAGCAGTTGTCCCGTAGGACGTGGCTGCGCATTGAAGGCGACGGACGTGCCGCTTGCCTGGTGCGCGCTGTCGATGTAGCCCAGTTCGAGCAATTGATGTCTTATGAAGCCCGGATAGCGGTCCGTCACGAGCAAGTGCCCTTTCTTCGGTTCGATAGGCAGGGACGGGACGAGGCGCCGCGCCTGGATGCCATTCGCCACGACGACGCAGGCCGAGCTCAGGTGTTCGCCGTTTGCCAGCATGACCGTTCGAGCACTGACACCGATCGCTTCCGTGTCCGTACGAACACGGATACTTCGTGCTCCTGACGATTGCGTCAGCAACCATTCGGCGGCTCGGGGCGCATAGACGATGCTGTCGTCCTCGACGAGCAGGCCACCCGTCATTTCCTGCGATAACGCCGGCTCGCAGTCGCGCAATGCATCGCGATCAAGCAATTCCGCGCGCACGTCCCGGGCCGAAAGCGTCGCCCGCAGTTCGCATGCGGCTTGCCACTCTCGCTCGTCGGCCGCCACCCAGAGCGTGCCGCAGCGGCGAAATGCGTCGACTTCGCGTAGTTGCGGCGCAAGCTCGAGCCATAAACCGCGCGAATAGCGCGAAAGCGCGAGCTCCGGCGCCGAGTCGTTCATGACGACGATATGTCCCATGCCTGCTGCGGTCGCCCCGCCGCCGATCCCGGCCGCGTCCACTACCTGCACGGTCATGCCTTGCGCGGCGAGTTCCGCGGCGCACGCGGCGCCGACGATGCCCGCGCCGACGACGATCGCATCCGCGTTCATAGGTCCCGCGTCAGGGCAATCCCCGTCGCGAACGGATCGTCTTCTTCGAAACAGAGCTTGCCGTCAGCCATGATGTGCGCGCGTCCCGTAATCGTCGGCACGATTGCAGCGGGTGCCTCGCCACCGCCGGCCTCGCCCTTGTCATCGCGCTCGTACGGCTCGTGCGTATAGGACCCCTCGAAAATGCTGCCGATAATGCTTTGCTGCCGCCAGCGCGCGCCGGGCGCGAGCTTGCCGTCAGCCGCAAGGCAGGCGAGTTTCGCGCTGGTACCCGTGCCGCAAGGCGACCGGTCATAGGCATCGCCGGGACAGAGCACGAAATTTCGGCTGTCGACATCTTCGCTCGCACCGGGCGCGAAGAGCTCGATGTGATCGATATAAGCGCCGTTCGCGCCGGTGATGCCCTGCGCCGCGAGCGCTTCGCGAATGTCGTGAGTGAACGACGTCAGCTCGGGGATACGGACCGGCTCGATCTGGCGACCATGATCGGACACGAGGAAAAACCAGTTTCCGCCCCACGCGATGTCCCCGGTCAAGCTTCCGTAACCGGGCACTTCGACGCTGACGGCACGCCGGTAGCGGTAAGCGGGCACATTGCGCACCGATACGCTGCGATCGGCGTTCAGCGTTGCCTCGACGACGCCAACAGGCGTCTCGATACGATGCGCGCCCGGCGCAATCCGTTGCAAATAGGCGAGCGATGCGATCAGACCGATCGTGCCGTGCCCGCACATGCCGAGATAACCGACATTGTTGAAAAAGATGACGCCGGCCGTGCAGCTTGGGTCGTGCGGCTCAGCGAGCAGCGCGCCGACCACGACATCGGACCCGCGAGGTTCCGTCACAATGCTCGCGCGCCAGTCGTCGTGATGCGTGCGCAACCGCGCGAGCCGCTCGTGCAGCGGGCCGCGACCGAGATCGGGGCCGCCCGAGACGACGAGCCGTGTGGGCTCGCCACCGGTATGCGAATCGATGATATGTAGGGTCTTCATGGGGCAAATAGTAGGAACCCGCGCGGTAGCGCGTCTTGGTACCGATGCGCGTGCGGGATGCCGATTTCGGCATACCCGGCCGCGGCAACCCGCTATGCCGAAATCGGCATTGCCGATGCGCGATCCGCGCAAGACGCAGCCTCGCTCGCTGCATACACTGCCGGAACGGTTTTACGTATATCGGTCTCGCTCAGGAGAGAAAAGATGGCACAAGGATGGAAGGGCGTACTACCCGCGGTCACGACCAAGTTTCACGAGGATTTCAGCATAGATCGCGCTTGGACGAAGAAGAATATCGAGGCGCAGATCGATGCCGGCGTCGATGGCATCATCGTCTGCGGCTCGCTCGGCGAAGCCTCGACGCTCTCGCTCGACGAAAAACTCGAAGTGCTCGATATCGCGGTCGAGGCCGCGAGCGGCCGTGTGCCGGTGTTGCTGACGATTGCCGAAAACAGCACGCTCGACGGTTGCCGGCAGGTCGAGCGAGCCGCCGCGCATGGCGCGGCCGGCTATATGGTGCTGCCCGGCCTGCGCTATCTTTCCGACCGGCGCGAGACGCTGCACCATTTCCGCAGCGTCGCCAAAGCAAGCCCCCTGCCCCTCATGATTTACAACAACCCGCTCGCTTACGGCGTCGACATGACGCCCGAGATGTTCGCCGAGATCGCCGACGAGCCGAAGATCGTCGCGATCAAGGAGTCGTGCGGCGACGTGCGGCGCGTGACCGATCTCATCAATGAAGTGGGCCAGCGCTATTCGATTCTGTGCGGCGTCGACAATCTGGCCATGGAAGCGATATTGATGGGCGCGCATGGCTGGGTGGCCGGCCTCGTGTGCGCCTTTCCGCGCGAAACGGTGGCCATCTATCGCCTGCTTCAGCAAGGCCGCATCGAGCAGGCACGCGACATTTATCGCTGGTTTGCTCCGTTGCTCGCACTCGACGTTTCGGCGAAGCTCGTGCAAAACATCAAGCTGGCCGAAGCGATCGTCGGGTTGGGAACCGAGCCGGTTCGCCCGCCACGGTTACCGCTGGCGGGCGAAGAGCGCGCGCGGGTCGAAGCGCTGATTCGGAAGTCGCTCGAGACGCGGCCGCAGCTACCCGCTGTTTGACCGGCGGAGATCCGGCCGGGCGCGGCGACCCCGCGCTCGGCCCGGCTCACCGCTCCGGACGACAAGCGCCGCATCGAGGCATGTAGCGTGCATCCGACATTTCAGGCAACGCCAAAACGTCGCTCGGATCGCTTCGCTAACATGGCCTCATGAACTCGACCACCTCTCACCCGTCCTTCACGAAGGCGATTGCGCTCGTGCTGGCCACGGTCAGCATCGCCTTCGTCGTCACACAGCTCGACGTGACGATCGTCAACGTTGCCTTGCCGAATATCGGCGCCCGGTTGCACGCGCCGGTCTCGCAGCTGCAATGGATCGTGGACGCTTATACCCTCGCGTTCGCGGTATTGATGCTGTCGGCCGGCGTATTCGGCGACCGCTTCGGTCCGCGGAGGCTGTTCGCCTGGGGACTGGCGATTTTCGCACTATCGTCGCTCGCCTGCGGGCTCGCGCCCAACGCACTCGCGCTGATTGCCGCACGCGCGGTGCAGGGAGTCAGCGCGGCCGCCATGCTGCCGAACTCTCTCGCTCTGCTCAACCGGGCTTGCAGCCACGATCCGAAGTTGCGTGCGCGGGCCGTGGGTCTTTGGACCGCGTCGGGTTCGATATCGATCGCGGCGGGGCCCGTACTCGGCGGCCTGTTGATCGCGGCCTGGGGGTGGCGCAGCATTTTTCTCGTGAATCTGCCGATCTGCGTCGCGGGTCTGGTGGCGATCCATCGCTGGACTCCGCGTAGCTTCGATGCTGCCGCGCGCCGGCACAAAGGCGAAAGCATCGGTATCGACTTGCCCGGTCAGCTGCTTTCGATCGTTGCGCTGACGGCGTTTACCGCCGCGGTGATCGAATTGCGCCCGTTGGGCGTGAGCCATCCGGTCGTCATCGGCGGCTTCGTGACAGCAGCACTCGCCACGCTCGCACTGCTTCTAGTGGAAGCGCGAAGTGCCGCGCCGATGTTGCCGCTCTTTCTGTTTCGCGATGCAACGTTCAGTGCCGCCGTCGTGTTCGGCGTTTGCGTCAATATGGCGTACTACGGCACCGTATTCGTGATCAGCCTGTATTTGCAGCGTGTGCGCGGCGATACGCCGCTCGAGGCGGGGCTGGCGTTTCTGCCGCTGACTGGTGGATTTCTGTTCTCGAATGTGGCGAGCGGGTGGATCGTCGCCAAGCATGGCCCCCGCTTTCCGATGATGCTCGGCGCCGCGCTCGGCGCGCTCGGCTATGCGCTGCTTCACGCCACGCAGGCCAATACGCCGTTTGCCTTGCTTCTCGCGCCGTTCTTGCTGATTCCCGCCGGAATGGGCTTGGCCGTTCCGGCCATGACGACCGCGATCCTCGCTTCCGTCGATCCGAAACGGGCGGCAACGGCCTCGGCACTGCTCAATACCGCGCGCCAGGCGGGAGGCGCAATTGGCGTGGCGGCATTCGGCGCACTCGCGGGCGGTGCGGGACCCCATGACGTCGTGCACGGTCTGGAGACGTCCGCCGCGATCGCCACCGGCCTGCTCGTGGCGGGCGTCATGCTCGGCCGCTTCGTCCATCCGACAGCGCATGCGCGCGACGGTTCTACCGATTGCGCCACGGCTGAAGCCGGCGTTCGCGGCGCTCGCCAGCAAAGGACGCGCTGTGGGCAGTGAGCCCGTCAGAGCGCCGCGGTCTGGACCGTGCCGGTATCGAGCGCGCGCTCGATGAGACCCTCATCGAGCGCCTTGCGAATAGCATGAGCGATCAATTTGTCAGGCGGAGCGATATCAGCCTTCAGCGCACCGAGTACCCCTTCGGCATCGAATACGACCAGTGTTTCGGCCGAATCATCGCGGCTGATGATCACCCGGTGATGAGCCCCTTCGTCTTCACCGAGGCTCGCGCAAAACCGCATCGGTTGGCCACCGATCATCTGCTCGAAGTTTTCGATCATCGCAATGCCCTCCCTCATCGCGCGAAGCGTACGTTATGTTCGATGCAGCAATTTTCGTGCGCGAACACGTGGCGCCGACGAAGGCATTCGCAGGTTCTTCGCCCGAACCGTTAGAGCAAATGGCGTTTGGGCGCGCGCGCCGCATCGATGCTGATGCCGCCGGCGCCCGTGACGAACAGCAACAGGAAGCCACCGGCAATGCAGACGTTCTTCCAGAAATGGATGACCATGTCATGCTGAATCGTGGGATCGACGACATTCCAGAAGTCGTGCCCGAGCACTGCCGTCAAGATCGTATAGACGGCCATGCCGAGTGCCAGCGGCCGTGTCCACAGTCCGAGCACGAGCATCAGCCCGCCGAGCGCCTCGACCGCCGTGGCAATGGGGGCCGCGATCTGCACGAAAGGCACGCCTTTGGTGTGCAGGTAGCCCACGAAGCCGGAATAGCCCAGCAATTTCATCACGCCGCCCCACAGGAACAGCACAGCGAGTGCGAGACGAGCGATGAAAATGACGCCGGAATCGACGGGACGCGTCATGAATACCTTCTCCTTCGATCGAGCAATGAAAAAAGCGGGCGCCGCATCAGCGTCCCGCGTCGTTGGACAGGATAGGCGGTGCGCCCCGCTTTTCCAAGCGCCGGGCGTCCGTGAAGGGGTAAAGACCGAAAGAAAATGTAAAAGCGGGGCCCTTTCCGGAGCCCCGCGTGTTATGCGACCTGCCGGCTGTGTCCCGCGTCGCCCTCGTCGGCGTGATCGGCGCTGAACACGCCGAGATGGCGCATCAGCGGACCCTCCGATCGCAGCCCCATTGCGTTGAGCAGCCGGTATAACGTAGCGCGCGAGACACCGAGTTCCGCGGCCGCACTCGAAAGACTATAGGCGTGACGCGCGAGCGCCTCGCGTATCGCCGCGCGTTCCGCTTCGCAGCGCACCTCCGCAAGCGTGCGGCCGGCCCGAGGCCCGGCCTCCGGCAGCCCGAGATCGGCAGCCGAAATGAAACGGCCCTCGGCCATGACCACCGCACGCCGCACGCAATTGATCAGTTCGCGCACGTTGCCGGGCCACGCATAGTTGAACATGGCGGCGATGGCGTCGCTCGAAAAACCGCGAATCTTGCGTGCACCATCGCGCTTGTGCAGCGCGAGCGCATGGTAGGCAAGCAGCTTGATGTCGTGCCCGCGCTCTCTCAACGGCGGCTCGTCGAGCCGCAGCACGCACAGTCGATGGAAAAGGTCCGCGCGGAACCGGCCATCTTCCACAGCCTGGTTCAGGTCGACATGGGTGGCCGAGATGATGCGCGCATCGACGTGGACGGAGGCGTTACCGCCCAGGCGCTCGATCGTCCCCTCTTGGAGAAAGCGCAGCAGCACGGCCTGACACTCGTGCGGCATATCGCCGATCTCATCGAGGAAAAGTGTGCCGCCGGCAGCGGCTTCGATGCGGCCGATTTTCCGTTGCAATGCGCCGGTGAACGCCCCGCGCTCATGGCCGAAAAGCTCGGATTGCAGCAGCGAGGGAGGAATCGCCGCGCAATTGATGGCGACGAACGGCTCGCCCGCCCGGGCCGAGCGCTCGTGAATCGCGTGAGCCGTCAACTCCTTGCCGGTGCCCGATTCGCCGGCGATAAAGACCGGCGCATCGTTGCGCGCGCACTTTTCGACGCCGCGATAAAGCTGCTGCATCGGTGCGCTGCTGCCGATCATCGTGCAGCAACCGGCCACCGGCGGCGCCTCGGTCGCCTTCAGGCGCAGCGTGGATAGCCCATGCGCATGGCCCAGGACGATGGCGAGCCGTTCGTCGCCGCATGGCATGGTCACGAAATCGAAACAGTAATCGACGATGAACCGCCTGACCGACGGCAGTTCGGCCTGACCGCGCCGTACGAGCGCAACCCAGGTCGCTTCGGTATGAGAGACGCAGCTTTCGAGTTCGATCAATTGCTCGTCGGTGACCTCGGGCGGTATCGCCACGACACCCACCCGGACCGCGCCCCGCTCGAGCAATCGCTCGACCTGGTTTGCCGCCTTGGCGTGCACGACGTGCCAGCCGGCCGTCACGAGCCCGTCGACGCTGAGCGGATCAGCCTTCAGCGAGACGAAGAGAACAGTACGTTCCGCCTTGAGCGGATTCAAAACGTCAGGCATGTTGACGCCCCCCGTATCGATGCGCGTGCGCCATGAAGGCTCTCCACTTTAAATGGTTCGCATCGATGCAATATTGACGACGATCAATTTCGGCAACCAGCCGCTCTTGCGCTTGTCCGAACGTGTTCGCCATCGCTGCGGCGAGTCGTCTCGCGCGACTCTGCCCGTTTCGTCCCGCCTCGATTGGTTGGGACGTCCGATTTCACAGATGCAAAAGGCGGCCCCCCAATTTCATTGGGACCAAACTGATGCCTGTGCCTACCCTTGAGCCTCGGAATCTTTATATCGTTCGTGCTTTGGGGCGCCGCCATCCCGTCTGGAGACAGCCCGCGCACCGCACGTTTCAAAGCCTCATGCAGTGCAACATATACGAGAGCGAAAGGAAATGCCATAGGAAAATTACCGTTGGGTAAAATACGGACGGCAATTTCTACGTGTGGGCTATCCGGCATACCGATTAAGCCGGACTTTTTAATCTCGACCGTGGCCAATAGAAGACGGTGAAATTGCAACCGCCAAACGGACCGTACGACCATGCTTTTTATGCAACTCCCGAATTGAGGCGGCCCGCCCTACTTCCTTTCGAGCGGCCGCTTCAAGCTCTTGTCGTTGCTGCCGGTAGGCATAACGACCGGAATCGGGTTAAGTTCATGCAGCGGGTTCGTTAACAGTCAATCCATTTGAGTTGGAATATGACGCGAAGCGTTTAAAACACTATCGGGGGATGGCGTGGCTATTGCATCGCATAACCACCGCGGCACCAGCCGCATCACGCTCTATGCCGGGACGGCACTCGTTGCACAACTGCTGCTCCTCGGTATCTGGGAGCTGCGCTATTTTGTATTGAACGACCCGGGCGCCCCCGTGCTCGCATGGGATTTCGAGGTCTTTTGGTCGGCCGCGCGCGTCACGCTCGAGCACGGCGCCGCCGCGGTGTTCTCGCAGCAGACCTTGACCGCCGTCGAATCGACCGTATCGAGGCTGCACAACGCCGCACCCTGGCCGTATCCTCCCACCTTCCTGCTCGTGGTCGTTCCGTTCGGGATGCTGCCTTACGGCCCCGCCTTTGCGGTATTCGCTGCCCTCGGCGTGGCGACCTATGCGCTGATGCTGCGCGGGCTGGCAGCCGGTCTCGAACGGCCGTATCTCGTCTTCGCGGCGGCATTCCCGGGCGTGTCGGCCACTTTGCTGGCTGGGCAAAACTCGCTTTTGACCGCGGCGGCCGTCGGCTGCGCGCTGTCCGCTATGCCGCGCCGTACCGCAGTCACTGCGCTTTGCATCGCGGCATTGGCGATCAAACCGCAATTTGGCGTCCTTTTTCCGCTCGCGCTGCTGTGCTCCCGCCAATGGAAGCTGCTGATCTCGACCGGCATTTGCACCCTTGCCTTCGGCGCGCTCAGCATCGCGGCGCTGGGCCGCGAGGCATGGACCGCGTTCGCGGGTTTCTTACCTACGTTCAATCAAGTCGTGGTCGAACACGGCGGCTATCTCTGGACCGGCATGCCGACCGTCTTCGCGATGTCCAGAGTGGTGGGGCTGCCGGTAGGCGCAGCCTATGCGGTCCAGGCGGTCGTTGCGTTGCCCGCCGTCGCGGCCATGATGTTTCTTTGGCTACGCGGAGCTCGATACGGGCTGCGCGCCGCCGCGCTCGTGGTGACGACGCTGCTTATCCAACCATATTTCATGTTCTACGATCTTTGCTGGCTGGTCGTGCCGATCGTCCTTTTGCTTCGCGACGGCAAGACCGCTGCCCTCGATCGCATCGAATGGACCATCCTGTTGGCGGCGTGGCTTCTGCCGCTACAGGCTGTTTTCGCCGTCTACTTCAAGTTCCCCTGCCAACTTGCCCCGCTGGTATTGATCGCCCTGCTCGCGATGATCGTGCGGCGGCATCTGATGTCGCCGGGCGACGCATCGGCCGTCTTGCCCGCGCGCGAGACCGAGGCATCAACGGCCCGCTGAGCGCGCCCGTACTGCAATGGGCCGGCGCACAGGATCGACGCGGGCCCCATGACCCGGGCGCGACGCATGGCGATTCACCGGTAACGTACTGATCTTCTTGCGTGCCTGATAGCGGCGGCGCACGAGATAAATCGGGCGTTCCTTCGTTTCGTGATAAATGCGCCCGACATACTCGCCGACCACGCCCACACCGATCAGCTCGATTCCGCCCAGAAACAGCAGTACGGAAAGCAGCGAGGAATACCCGGGCACGGGGTTCCCGAACAGCAGGGTGCGTCCGATGACGAACCCGCCGTAGGCGAACGCGAGCACCGCGATCGCGAGGCCGATGTAGGTCCAGCTGCGCAGCGGCAAGGTGCTGAAGCTCGTAATGCCCTCCAGCGCGAAATTCCACAGCCGCCATCCGGAGAACTTCGAATGGCCGGCACTGCGAGCCTCGCGCTCGTACTCGACGATGACGGTCTTGAATCCCACCCACGCAAAAAGCCCCTTCATGAAGCGGTGGCGCTCCGGCAGGCTGCGCAATGCGTTGACGACGGCCCGGTCCATCAAGCGGAAATCCCCGACGTTCTCCGGCAGCTTGAGTTCGGACAGCGCGTTGTGAACACGATAATAGAGACCCGCGCTCACGCGTTTGGCAAACGTATCGCAAGCGCGGGAGCTGCGTTTGGCGGCAACCACTTCGGCTCCGTCGAACCAATGCGCGATCATGACGGGGATCAGGCTCGGCGGATCCTGCAAATCCGAATCGATTGGAATGACCGCGTCGCCCGCCGCTTCGTCGAGACCCGCTGTCAAGGCGGCTTCCTTGCCGAAGTTGCGGGAGAGATCCACCACACGCACGCGCGCATCGCGTGCGCTCGCCGCGACGAGCTTGTCCAGCGTGGCATCGGTGCTTCCGTCGTTGATGCAGACAATTTCGAATCGAATCGTTTCGATTGCCTCGAGCACGGGAACCAGCGTCGCGAAAAACACTTCGACGGCCGGTTCCTCGTTATAGAACGGCACAATCATCGAAACCAGCGGTTTGCCGATGTGGAAAGACATGATTCCCCCCGTCATTCACATTATGTTGTCGTACCATCCGTACTGCGTTTGCGCTGCGTGCGCAGCCCTTCAGCTTTGGGCGCCTGCAGGACGAACATCAACGCTTCGATTCCCCGTCGCCCACCGCGCCGCGCCCATCGCGCGCCGCTCTCTCGCCACGCGACGCGTCACGACAATGAGCGTCGCCGCAAGAACCAACGGCATGAATTGGAAATGGAGATCGCCCACGATCAAAATGCCGAACAACGGCATGAGCCAAAGCACGATCAACCACTCGCGCTCCCACGGTCGCCATCCATATCGCATCGCGTGTCTCACATACCATGCAATGAAAACGCCGAGCCACGCCAGGTCATAGTCGTAGAGGTACGGACTGATCATCAGCGATGCGCATACGAGCGTTGCGGCGCGTAGCGCATGCGGAACACGGCGGCTCCACGCGTAGCCCACCGCAGCCGCCGCCGCGACGGCCGAAACAGCTTGTGCCGCATTGGCCAGCATCGTCGGCCCATGCATCATCGTCACGAGCGAAAAGGCAGACGGGATCCGGTTCAGGGCCGCGTGACCCGTTTCGACGTACCCGGCGGCCATTCCCATGTTGTGCAGGAAAGCAACCAGCGTTTGCACGCCGAACAAGGCGACCGAAACCGTCAACATCGCGAGCGCCGTCAGGACGAGCGCGCCCAGCGCCCGCCAAGACCGCGCGCAAAGCAGCGCAAACGGTACCAGGACGGCCAGTTGCGGCTTCACGCACAGTATTCCGAAACAGACGCCGGCGAGCACCGGCCGGCGGGGTAGCAGCGCGAGACCGAACGCCACGAGCGAGGCCGTCAACAGTCCGTTCTGGCCGGCCAATGCTGCCAGCAAGGCACCCGGAAACGCGGTCGCGACGATGACCGCCGTTCGACGATCGACGATGACCGATATGGCCTTGACGAACGCTGCGTAAGTCGTGCCGAGAAACAAGATTGCAGCAATTTTCCACGGCAGCAGCGCGAACGGATAGACCACCAACAAAAAGCTGGGCGGATAAAGCCACGGCAGCATGCCAGCCGGATGCCCCAGCGCGTCGCTTTCCACTTTGCGCAGCAGTGCGAAATTGTATGCGTCGACTGCATGCCCCTGCAGACTCAGATGCGATGCGCTCCAGAACGGGATGAAATCCATCGCGAGCGGATTCAGGTACTCATGCGATGTCCAGATGACCCTCACGAGGTAGATCGAGACAAAAAACGCGTAACAGATCAGTGTGCCGACCGAATAAAAATGCAGTCGCTCCGCGGTGAGCCAATGCGAACTATGCTGACCTCGCACCTGTTCGAGAACTGTCACGGCACGACCCCGTAGCGTCGCAGCCAGGTTGCGTGGGCGCGCATTCATTGTTGCCTCCCCGCGCCGGCGCCCGCGCGTTGCAACACCAGCCAAAGCAGCGTCAGCAATACGAGCGGCCCGATTTGCGGCAACATCGTCAAGCGATTGAAATGCTCGTAAATCGGCAGCAACCAGCCCACGGTCCAAGCGGCTTTCTCACCGCGAAGCCAGCCACCTTCGAGCGCCATCGCGCCGATGCACGCGAGGGCGACGCCGAGCCAAGCGAGCTCGTAATGCCAGACATAGGGGCTGGCCAGCAACGCGGCGATGGTCAAAACGGCCGTGCGTAGCCGCACATCCTGGCAATTGCGCCAGACATGACACGCCGCGCCGATTGCGACAGCGGCTGCGCACACGTGGCCGGCATAGGCTGCGAGAACCGGCACACCCGCGAGACGCAATGCGGAAAATGTCGTTGGCGATGCAAACCAGAAACCCTGACC
>Ga0209672_100486_pt1 | contig 22082 bp, 19 predicted proteins | sample AraplaCol_mMS_r2_FD_184273 | JGI IMG/M metagenome (GOLD analysis project Ga0209672, IMG submission 184273) | Arabidopsis root microbial communities from North Carolina, USA - plate scrape CL_Col_mMS_r2 (SPAdes) (version 2) | ecosystem: Host-associated > Plants > Roots > Endosphere | place: USA...
GAAACCGTGATGTCCGGCCAAGCACGCCTTTTCTGATCGGGGCGGCGTTGCGCGTTGATGCGATTCGTTGTAACGCAAACGCGCGCGGCCGCCTGCCGCGAAATAAAGCCCGTCTTGCGCCATCTGTGACGCCAAACCCGGTAGCGCAAATACCGCCCCCCGATGCGAGGCAACTGCCGGCCAGAAGTGGGCATTGGACAGCAGTAGCTGGATGGTCGACAATCGGTGAACGTGCACCGCCGATCTGACCGAGCCTGGACCACGTCAGTTGCCCAAGAAAGGAGCGCACCATGTCGGCCTTATCTCTGTTAGCCTGCCCGCTGGGCGGCGACGGCCTCTTGCATCCGAGCTTTCCCCTCCTGGCGACAACTAGCGAGACGAGGCGATAAACGAGAGCTCATACTAGACGTGACGTCTGTGTGTTTCTTAAGTCTCCCTAATGTATCCGCCGCAACTCTCGCGTCGGCATATCGCCGCACCTGCTACGGCTAACGAACTGCTATAACGGTCCACCATGCGCCAGCCTTCGCGCCGAAAAGTCCACTTCGTATTTAATCCGTCTGCCGCCGGAAGTCTGCGTGCGGCATTAGAAATGCTCGGCATCAGCGAAGAGGTCGTCGCGTATTTCGAGGATCTCAGTTACGGTCCGATCGAAACGCTTGAGTTCAAGAGTCGAGCACGGTGGATCGAGGCACGACTTGGGTATGAGTGGGCAGATGAGTGGCTAGAAGCGAAAGACGACGCATTTTGGTCGATGGCTGCGTCGACGGAGATCATTCCAGTTGCATGGGTCAACAGACATTCGGCCGCAGAGTATGCGGGCTTCTTGGCCTTTGTCACGCGGATGGGTAGCCGACCCTTTCTCGTGGTTGACGTGACGGACGTTGAGATCGCTCTCGGCAAGGTCCTGTCGCCGACTCCAACGTTCGGCGTGTTCAATCCCTCGCAGATCGTAAGCGAAGCGCTGGTAGCGCGGGCAGCACCTCTCAGTGCGAGCGACTTGGATTCTTACGTCGAAACTTGGAAGCAGCTTCAGAGGGACAATGCGGAGCTTCGCATTGTCGATTCCGATCGCCGACTGACCTCCGCCGCATTTTCTTACTTTGACGAGGTATTGCTGTCGCATATCAGCGAGGAATGGAAAAAGTGCACGCTCGTGGTCGGCGAATCGCTGCAGCAACTTACCGGAAACTGTAGATGGGTCGGGGATCTTTTATTGTGGGCACGACTACGCGATATCGTGGAGTCAGGCCAGGCAGAGGCAGAGGCAGAGGCAGAGGCAGAGGCAGAGGCAGAGGGCGATATGTTAGTCATGCATCTGAGTAGGGTGCGACTTCCGACCATCGCAGCGAACAGCGCGTGCGAGTCAAGCGAATAATCGGGTCCGCCGGGGTACGTTGACTGTTTAATCTGTTCGTGAGCTTGATGCAGCTTTTCGCCGAAATCTCATGGGCGGACCGGAAGCTGCGCTGAGTGTAAGAACGAACCGGGTCCTTGCTGCGTATGTCCGCTATGGATCGACGTGACCGTCCGCTTCGGGTCGACTTCGGCCGGAGCCCCTGCACTTCCGACTACCCGCCAAAGACAACGCCTGGAATCGCGACCGCCGGGCTTTCAACGCCCCCGGTAACCGCTAAAATTGCGCTTTTAGCCGGAATACGCCAATGTCTTTTGCTTCGCTTGGCCTGATCGATCCCCTGCTGCGCAATGTGCAGGACCTCAACTACCGGACCCCTACACCGGTCCAGACCAAGGCGATTCCCGCTGTGCTAAGTGGCAAGGACGTCATGGCTGCGGCACAAACCGGCACTGGCAAAACAGCGGGCTTCGCGCTCCCGCTGTTGCAGCGGCTAGTGCAACACGGCCCTGCGGTCTCCAGCAACTGCGTGCGAGTCCTGGTGCTGGTGCCCACGCGTGAACTGGCAGAACAAGTGCTGCAAAGCTTTATCGAATACGGCAAAGGCCTCGACTTGCGATTTCTGGCCGCCTACGGCGGTGTCAGTATCAACCCGCAGATGATGAAGTTGCGCAAAGGCGTCGATGTGCTCGTTGCCACGCCGGGCCGGTTGTTGGATCTCAACCGCCAGAACGCAGTCCGGTTTGATCAAATGCAAACGCTGGTGCTGGATGAAGCCGACCGCATGCTGGATCTAGGCTTTTCGCGCGAACTCAACGCCATCTTTGTTGCCTTGCCCGCGCGGCGCCAGACTCTGCTGTTTTCCGCCACATTTACCGATGACATCCGAGCCATGGCGGCGAGCATTCTTCGCGGCCCGGTCAACATCAGCGTCAGCCCGCCCAATGCCGCCGCCAGCAACATCAAGCAGTGGGTGGTGCCGGTGGACAAAAAGAACAAGCCTGACCTCTTCATGCACCTTGTCGCGGAGAACCACTGGGAGCACGCTCTGGTGTTCGTCAAAACCCGCAATGGCGTGGAATATCTGGCAGCCTTACTGGATGAGGCGGGCTATGCGATCGACACCATTCACGGTGACAAGCCGCAACCCGCGCGCCTCCGCGCGCTGGAGCGCTTCAAGAGCGGCCAAGTCAATATGCTGGTAGCCACCGATGTTGCTGCGCGCGGGCTGGATATCGACGACCTGCCGCTGGTGATCAACGTTGACCTGCCGATCGTGGCGCAAGACTATGTGCACCGAATTGGCCGTACCGCCCGCGCAGGCGCCAGCGGCGTGGCGGTGTCCCTCGTGTGCGCCGATGAAGCGCCGCAACTAGCTGCGATCGAAGCGCTGATCCGGCAAACGCTGCCCCGTAAAGAAGAGCCGGGTTTCGAGGCTGAACACCGCGTGCCGCAAACCAGCACGACGGGCCAGATCATCAGAAAACCCAAAAAGCCCAAGAAGCCCAAGGTGTCGCAAGCTGCGCCCGGCGCCATGCCGGTACTCAGCAAAAAACCGCACCCGCAAAGTGGCGAAAACAAGCGCAAGCCCGCGACGCAGCGTGCTCCGACCGCGGGTAAGGGTGCAAAGCTGTCCAGCGGTAACCCATTCAGCGCGCCAAAGCCACGCAGCAAGCCGGCCAGCAAGCCATCTTCGAGTTCGCGTATGCCGGCCGGCAAACCCGCTGGTGGCCGAGGCAAACGCCAACCCTGATCGGGGGATGAGTAACGCGAGCCCCGCAATAGACGAACATATATTCGCCTAAGATGAGTTCTTTCGCCGTGAGTACTGTTGCTGTGATGTGAGCTGGGTGGCTAGATAAATCCAGCAGTCATCGGGTTGGTAGCATGTCGCCCGTGTGTCGTGCTCAAAGGCGTATCAACAAAGGACCGCTCATGACTGGCCGTACCGTCATCATCGCAGGCGCTACTGGCCTGGTGGGCAGAGAAATTCTCGAGGGTCTGTTGGGCGACCGAACCGTGGTGATGGTGCACAGCGTCGGACGCAGGCCGCCGGCCATCGAGCATCCCAAGATGACGGCCCACGTCGTCGACTTCGCCGCATTGCCTGAGCTGCCGCCCGCCGACGAGGTGTACCTGGCGCTGGGGACCACGAGCAAGATCGCCGGCAGCCAAGGTGCATTCCGTGCCGTCGATTACGACGCCAACCTTGCTGTCGCCAAGGCGGCAGTGGCTGCCGGCGCCAAGAAGGCAGGCTTGGTGAGCGCCATGGGTGCCGACACCCACTCGACGATCTTCTACAGCCGCGTAAAGGGCGAACTCGAGGACGCGTTGGCACAATTGCCGTTCGAGGGGTTGGTCATCGCGCGCCCGTCGATGTTGGTGGGGAACCGTGCAGCCATCGGGCAACGCACCCGGCGTGGCGAAGAGTGGGCGTCTGCGTTCGGAAAGGTGCTCGGCTTCCTGATTCCCGCGAATTACAGGCCCATCGAAGCGGCGGCCGTCGCTAGGGCGCTGCTTTCTGCAGTCCCGTCCACTAAGGACCGCAAGGTCTTGCTCTCCGGCTCGATGCAGCAACGGTAGGCCGCCACGCCAAGCCCCGGCATTACCCCCGCCCGCACGATGATCCCTGGGGTGAGACAAGATCGTCGACAATGTGCCGCGATTCAACGCCCCAGCTTCCAGACGCCCATGATCCACGACTATGATATTTCGGTTATCTTGCCTCGTCTCACTGGCCCTCTTCGCGAGATACTCGACGCCGAGCTTTCTATTGGTAACACCATGGTCGAGATCAGCAGTGGTTGGCCAATGCCAAACGCGAATATCTGGCTAAAGAACCCCCTGACCGGAAAATATCTGGCCAATTATCCAGACCTCGAATACGCCTATCTCGGCGACCCGAGAAACTGGCTGGAGCATTACATTGACACCAAAATCGGAGCGATGGTTGCAGCCAAGTGCTAGCGCATGATCCGTCAGGCTCTTGCGCCGGTGGCGTAGAAATGATCGATGCAGTATGCACTACCATTCAACTGATTCTTCGTACAGCCGCTCCACATGCGGAGATCGCCTTTCGACACTCCGTTCGCAGTGTGCGTAGCGCTTCGTGGAGATCAACCCGATCATCCGTCAGGCCATTTGTTAGCGGCCAAGCGCGCAACAAGTGGCGCAACGGACTTGCTGCGCGCCGTTCGCATCACACGTCGAACAGTTTGGAGCCGAAGAGCGTGGCGATAGAATGCACCAATGACCACATATATTGCTCTCTTGCGAGCCGTGAACGTCGGCGGCACAGGCAAACTCCCCATGGCCGAGTTGCGAGCGATGTGCGAATCCATCGGCTTTGCCAATGTGCGCACGTATATCGCAAGCGGCAACGTCGTCTTCGAAAGCCACCTCTCCGAAGCTTCGGTAAAGACCAAGCTGGAGCGTTGCCTGGAGACATACGCCGGCAAGCAGGTAGGCGTTCTGATCCGAACCGGTGCGGAGTTGGCTGCCGTGCTCGCGGGCAACCCTTTCCAGTCAGCGGCGCCGAATCGAACGGTCGCTATATTCCTCGATGCGCCGCCCCCCGCCGACACCCTAGCTGGCGTGAGCGGCCAACAGGCGGAAGAGATCGCGCTCGGAAAGCGCGAGATCTACGTGCATTACGGAAACGGCATGGCGGCATCGAAACTGAAGATTCGAGCCGCCAAGTCCGGAACCGCCCGCAATATGAACACGGTGGCAACGCTCGCCGAATGGGCCGCTGCATAGTTCGAAGTCACGCAGGCGTCTTTGTGCGGCCAGGAAGGGACGTTCGGCTAATAGCTGGAAGGCCACTCTGTGTTGCGTTAGTCCCAAATCGGGACTAACGCAACACATACGAATCGTTGCCAAAAGAACCTTGCTTGACTTCATCGTGCGTCACGCGTAAGCCGAACAGGCGTTGCCAGTTGGCCTTCGACGCTTCCGCATACCACGCCAGCGTCGCGATGCCCCCGAATGAACTGTCCCTATGGCGGACTTCGTTACTCGGGTCAATTTCGGAGCGTCCGCAATCGCTCGCAATCCGATACTTGACATCTAAACTATTCCAACCTAAATTTCCTCCATCGCCATGGAGGATCGAGCATGCGCATCGTCTGTATAGGAGGGGGGCCTGCCGGCCTTTACTTCGGCCTCCTGATGAAGCTGCGCAACCCAGCGCACCACGTATCGGTCATCGAGCGCAACCGCCCCTACGACACATTCGGCTGGGGCGTCGTCTTCTCAGATCAAACGCTGGACAATCTCCGCGCAGCTGACCGGCCAAGCGCCGACATGATCCTCGATGCGTTCAACCACTGGGACGACATCGACATCCATTTCCGCGGCCGCACCGTCCGCTCATCGGGCCATGGGTTCTGCGGTATCGGGCGCAAACGTCTGCTCAATATTCTGCAAGAGCGTTGCGAAGCGCTCGGCGTCGAACTCGTGTTCGAAACGAACGTTACGGACGACGACCATTACGACGCCGACCTCATCATCGCTTGCGACGGTGCGAACAGCGCAATCCGCCAGAAATACGCCTCGACCTACCAGCCGGACATCGATCTGCGCGACTGCCGCTTCGTCTGGCTCGGCACTAAAAAGCGCTTCGAGGCGTTCACGTTCGCGTTCGAAGAAACGGAATGGGGTTGGTTTCAAGCGCACGCCTATCGTTTCGACGAAGACACATCGACATTCATCGTGGAAGCACCCGAGCGCGTCTGGCGTGCCGCCGGCCTCGACGAGATGAGCAAGGAACAAGGCATCGCGTTTTGCGAACGCCTCTTCGCGAAGTATCTCGACGGCAACCCGCTGATCTCGAATGCGGCACATCTGCGCGGCTCCTCGCAGTGGATTCGTTTCCCGCGCGTGATCAATCGCGAGTGGGTTCATATCAAGCCGCGTCATGGCGGCGGATCGACACCCGTCGTGCTGATGGGCGACGCAGCCCATACAGCGCATTTCTCGATCGGCTCCGGCACCAAGCTCGCGCTAGAAGACGCAATCGAGCTCGCGAACAGTATCGACGCGCATCCCGACGATCTCCCCGTCGCGCTCGATCGATATCACCGCATACGCAGTGTCGACGTGCTGCGACTGCAAAACGCCGCGCGCAATTCGACGGAATGGTTCGAGCATGTCGACCGATACACCCGGTTCGAACCGGAGCAATTCGCCTATTCGCTATTGACGCGATCGCAGCGCATTTCGCACGAGAACCTGCGTGCACGAGACGCGCGCTACGTCGCCAGTTTCGAAAACTGGCTCGCCGCGCGCGCTGGTGCACCGCCCTCGCGCGCGGCACGATCGATTCCGCCCATGTTCACGCCTTACGCTGTGCGCGGCGTCCAGCTGAAGAACCGCATCATCGTTTCACCGATGGCGCAATATTCGGCCGTCGACGGCACGGTAGGCGACTATCATCTGGCCCACCTCGGCGCGCGCGCCATGGGCGGCGCTGCGCTGGTCATGACCGAAATGACGTGCGTCAGCGCCGAAGCCCGCATCACGCCCGGCTGCCCAGGCATGTACACGAGCGAACATCGTCAAGCGTGGCAGCGCATCGTCGATTTCGTCCACGGCGCAAGCGACGCCAAAATCGGCATGCAGCTCGGCCATGCCGGCGCAAAAGCGTCGACGCGCGTCAGTTGGGAAGGCATCGACCAACCGCTCGACGAGGGCAACTGGCCACTCGTATCTGCCTCACCGCAGCAATATCTGGCGGGCATCAGCCAGTGGTCACGCGAAGCGACATTCGACGATTTGCGCGAAATCGGAGATCAGTTCGTCCGCGCGGCGAAGATGGCCGACGAAGCAGGTTTCGATTGGCTCGAACTGCACTGCGCGCACGGCTACTTCCTGTCGAGCTTCATTTCGCCGTTGACGAATCGCCGCACAGACGAATATGGCGGCTCGCTCGAACATCGGCTGCGGTATCCACTCGAAGTGTTTGCCGCCATTCGCCGCGTGTGGCCCCAGAACAAACCGATGTCCGTACGCATCTCGGCACATGACTGGGTCGAAGGCGGCACGACACCGGACGACGCCGTCCAGATCGCTCGCGCATTCAAAGCGGCCGGCGCCGACATGATCGATGTTTCGTCGGGGCAAGTCAGCAAGCAGGAAAAACCGGTCTACGGTCGCATGTACCAGACGCCGTTTTCCGATCGCATTCGCAACGAGGCCGGCGTTGCGACGATAGCCGTGGGCGCGATCTCGGAGGCCGATCAATAGCATCATCGCAGCCGGTCGCGCGGATTTGTGCGCCGTCGCTCGGCCGCATTTGGCCAATCCGGCATGGACGCTGACCGAGGCCGCAAAAATCGGCTACTTCGACATCGGCTGGCCCAAGCAGTACACGGCCGCGAAAGCGCAACTCGAACGCAACGTCGAGCGCGAGCGCGCCCAGGCCCCATCTTCGTCGACAACGGAAACGCAATGAACGATTACTCGCTCAACGGCAAGCACGCCGTCGTGACGGGCGGCGGCAGCGGCATCGGCGCGGCAATTTCGGGCGTGCTCGCGCAAGCCGGCGCGCGTGTGACCTTGATGGGCCGCGATGCAAGCAAGCTTGCCGCTCAGCGCGAATCACTCGCCGCTTACGACGATGTGGGCTGCGTCACGATGGACGTGACGACACCGGAGGCGATCGAGCAGGCGTTCGCGGCAGCGGCGCAAGCAATGGGGCCGGTCGATATTCTCGTCAACAACGCCGGGCAGGCGCAAGCTTCACCGTTCGCTGCCATCGATCTCGCGCTGTGGCAGCGGATGATCGATGTCAACCTGACGGGCGTCTTCCTCTGCACGCAAGCGGTTCTTCCCGCCATGCTCGAGCGGCGATACGGCCGCATCGTCAACGTGGCGAGCACCGCCGGGCAAATCGGATACCCCTATGTGGCCGCCTATTGCGCAGCCAAGCATGGCGTGATCGGTCTGACGCGCTCGCTCGCGCTCGAGGTCGCCGCCAAAGGCATCACCGTGAACGCAGTATGCCCCGGTTACACCGAAACGGAGCTGCTGCATACGGCGCTCGACCAGGTCGTTTCGAAAACGGGCCGAAGCATGGACGAAGCACGCGCCGCGTTGCAGCGCGCCAACCCGCAGCAACGCTTCGTGTCGCCCGAAGAAGTCGCGCATGCGGTGCGCTGGCTCGTGCAATCGGAATCGGCGGCGGTGACAGGTCAATCGATTTCAATCTCTGGTGGAGAAGTAATGTGAGCCGCATCGCCCGTTCCCCGGCAAAAAAAGACGCCGCTCGATCGATCGAAACGACGAAGCCCGCGCACGCCGACAATGTCGTGGATATGGAAGCCCGCACCGGCGCCGATAGCCACATGAGCCTGCGCCTATGGTTGAGATTGCTCGCGACCACCAACCTCGTGCAAGCGGAGCTGCGTCGCCGCCTGCGCGATGAATTCGAAACGACGCTGCCGCGCTTCGACTTGATGGCCCAACTCGAACGCCATCCCGAGGGCCTCAAGATGAGCGAAATCTCGCGACGTCTGATGGTGACGGGCGGCAATGTGACCGGCATCACCGATCAACTCGAGAAAGAGGGCTTCGTCGCACGCGACGCGGACCCGAACGACCGGCGCGCGTTCAGCGTGCGTCTGACGCCCGCGGGCCGCCTCGCTTTCGACAAGATGGCGCGCGCCCATGAGCGATGGGTCGTGGAGCTGTTGGGCGGCCTGGGCCGCGACGAGAAGTCGAGGATGTATCAGCGTCTCGGCAAATTGAAAACGCATTTGATCGAGAACGGGCAGCGTTGAGTCGCCGCCGCTCTCGCTTCGATAACACCTGTGCCCTACGTCCGACGAACGATTCGAATCCGCCCATGACTCATCCCCCCTCCTCCGCCGCACGCCTTCATGCGGGCAACGCTGTCAGCCTCACAAGCTATGCGCCCCAACACTTCGGCTGGTCCGTCAGCGAAGGCGTGGGCACGATCGTGCTGAACCGCCCGGAGCGCAAGAACCCGCTTACCTTCGATTCCTATGCCGAATTGCGCGATTTGTTCGGCCGGCTTGCCTACGCAACCGATGTCAAAACAATCGTCATGTATGGCGCCGGAGACAACTTCTGCTCGGGCGGCGACGTGCACGAAATCATCGCGCCGCTGATCGGCTTGCCGATGCCGGAGTTGCTGATGTTCACGCGAATGACGGGCGACGTCGTGAAAGCCATGCGCCATTGTCCTCAGCCTATCGTCGCCGCCGTGGACGGCGTATGCGCCGGAGCCGGCGCGATCCTCGCCATGGCAGCTGATCTGCGCTACGCGACCGCGCGCAGCAAGCTCGCGTTTCTGTTCACGCGCGTCGGTCTCGCAGGCTGCGATATGGGCGCCTGCGCGATCCTCCCGCGCATCATCGGCCAGGGACGCGCATCGGAGCTTCTTTTCACAGGCCGGGCGGCCAGCGGCGAGGAAGCCTTTGGATGGGGGTTTTATAACCGCCTTTGCGAGCCCGACGATTTGGTTGCGCAGGCAACCGAACTGGCGCACACGCTCGCGAGCGGACCGACCTTCGCGCACGGCATGACGAAACGGATGCTTCATCAGGAGTGGAGCATGAGCGTCGACGACGCCATCGAGGCCGAGGCCCAGGCGCAGGCAATCTGCATGGCCACACAAGACTTCGAGCGGGCTTACCGCGCATTCGCGGCAAAGGCACGCCCCGAATTCAAAGGAGATTGATGTGGCAATCGACGCCCATTCGAGCGCACTGGATTGGCCGTTTTTCGAAGCGCGGCATCGCACCCTCGCGACCGAAATCGATGCGTGGTGCCACGCGCATCTGCCAACCGTTGGCCCGTTGCTGCACGAACGCACCGGCGTCGATGATGCGTGTCGCCAACTCGTGCGGATGCTCGGCGAGGCCGGATGGTTGCGCTATGGCATCGGCGGACGAGCGTACGGCGGCAATGGGGACGAGATCGATACGCGTGCGGTCTGTCTATTGCGCGAGACGCTGGCAAAGCATGCGGGTCTGGCCGACTTCGCGTTGGCCATGCAGGGGCTCGGTTCGGGCGCGATCACGCTCGCCGGTACCGAAGCGCAACAGCAACGGTATTTGCCGGCCGTTGCCAACGGCACGGCGATTGCCGCATTCGCATTGACAGAGCCCGAGTCCGGCTCGGATGTAGCGGCACTCGCGCTGACAGCACGGGATGACGGCGACGCTTACGTTCTCGATGGCGAGAAGACCTGGATTTCGAACGGCGGCATAGCGGACTTCTATGTCGTCTTCGCGCGCACAGGCGAGGCACCCGGTGCACGCGGCATCAGCGCGTTCATCGTCGATGCCGATACCCCTGGACTCACGATCGCCGAGCGGCTCGAAGTCATTGCGCCGCATCCGCTCGCCCGGCTCGAATTCTCGGGCGCTCGTTTAGCCAAACGCTGCATGCTCGGCGCGCCGGGCGAAGGGTTCAAGCTCGCCATGCGCACGCTCGACATCTTCCGCACTTCAGTCGCGGCAGCGGCGCTCGGCTTTGCCCGCCGGGCGCTGGCCGAAGCACTCGAACGCGCAAGCACGCGGCATCTTTTCGGGCAAACGCTTTCGGACTTGCCGTTGACACAGGCAAAACTCGCGCAAATGGCGTTGACGATCGATAGTGCCGCACTGCTCGTCTATCGGGCTGCCTGGATGCGCGATCAAGGCAAACGCGTGACGCGCGAAGCCGCCATGGCGAAGTGGCATGCGACCGAAGGCGCGCAGCAAGTCATCGATGCAGCCGTTCAGATCTGGGGCGGTCAAGGCGTGCAAAGCGGGACGACCGTCGAGACGCTCTATCGCGAGATCCGTGCATTGCGCATCTATGAAGGCGCGACAGAGGTCCAACAATTGATCGTTGGACGTGATCTTCTGGCGCAATATGCCGCGCGCGAGGAGGTGGACCGATGAGCACCCTGGGCGGCATCGTCTTCGAGCGGCCGGTGCAGATTCGCTTCTCGCATTGCGATCCGGCGGGCATCGTGTTCTTTCCACAATACCTGACGCTCACGAACGCACTCGTCGAAGATTGGTTCAACGAGGGGCTTTGCATCGACTATGCGGCAATGATCGGCACGCGCCGCATCGGTCTGCCAATCGTCAAACTCGAATGCGAGTTCGTACGCCCGAGTCGAATGGGCGAATCGCTATCGATGCGATTGTCGCTCGATGCACTCGGACGACGCTCCCTCTCCATCGGCATCGAAGCGCTTCGTCATGACCGTGTTTGCTTTATGTCGAAGCAAGTGCTCGTAACGACGTCACTGGACTCGCACCGATCGATCGATATTCCTGACGACGTCCGCACCGCGCTCGAACGCGCTGCGTCGTCACCTTTGAGCTTCGAGGCCCACTCCGTATGAAACGCACCTTTTTGCCTTCCGGCTGGTCGAAGCCGCGCGGGTACGCCAACGCGGTCGCCGCGCGCGGTACGTCCGTCTACATCGCGGGACAAATCGGCTGGGATGCTGACGAACAATTCCGCTCGACAGAGTTTGCGGCGCAGGCCCGTCAGGCGCTGCTCAATGTCGCCGCTGTGCTCGAGGCAGCGGGCGGCCGGCCCGAGCACCTCGTGCGCATGACATGGTACGTCACCGACAAGCGCGAATACCTGGCTTCATTGCGGGAAGTGGGCCAGGCATTTCGCGAAGTGATCGGCGACTACGACATCGCCATGAGCGCCGTGCAAGTGGCCGCACTGATCGAAGACAAAGCCAAGGTCGAAATCGAAGCCACCGCTGTCATTCCCGACTGATGACCGACCCCGGAGAGATGTCATGGAACCGTCTGCCCACGTCGATACTTTCGCCCGCGATAACCTGCCGCCTGGCGATCAATGGCCCGTCATGCGGTTCGACATTGCCGGGCTCGCGTATCCCGCGCGCCTGAACTGCGCCGCGGCATTGCTCGATGAAGCAATCGACGCGGGATACGGTGAACAGCCCGCGATCTGGTCGGACGACGCTGGCCGGCCGAAGGCTACCACCTACAACGAGCTTCGTGCCATGGTCGATCGATGGGCACGCGTGCTCGTGGAGGACCTGGCATTGCAGCCCGGCAATCGTGTGCTGCTGCGCGGGCCCAACACGCTGCAAATGGCCGCGGCGTTGCTGGCCAGTCTCAAAGCCGGGCTTGTCGTCGTGCCGACGATGCCGCTTTTGCGCGCCAAAGAACTGAAGCAGATCATCGATAAAGCGCGCATCGGTGCCGCGCTGTGCGATGCACGCTTGGCCGATGAGTTGACGCGGTGCCGCGAGCCCAGCGATGAATACTTCGCTCCCGATCTGGCGCAGGTGGAGCTCTTTCATAGCGATGCCGCCGATTCGATCGACACGCGCGCCGCTGGGAAGCCTCCGCATTTCGATGCCTGCGACACGGCGGCCGACGATGTTTGCCTGATCGCCTTTACGAGCGGTACGACGGGCGCCCCGAAGGGCTGCATGCATTTCCATCGCGATGTGCTGGCGATGTGCGACCTGTTCCCCCGCCATGTTCTGCGGCCGAGCGCCGACGACGTGTTTTGCGGCACGCCGCCGCTCGCATTCACATTCGGGTTGGGCGGTTTGCTCTGCTTTCCCTTGCGCGTCGGCGCCTCCACGGTACTCATTGAAAAACTGACGCCGGAGACGCTACTGCAAACGATCGAGCGTTTTCGCGCGACGATCGTCTTCACGGCGCCGACGTTTTATCGGCAAATGGCGCCACACGCCGCACGCTTCGATCTGTCGAGTCTCGAGAAGACCGTATCGGCCGGCGAAGCGCTGCCCGATGCCACGCGCGCGCTTTGGCGCGAAGCGACGGGCATCGAAATGATCGACGGTCTCGGCGGCACGGAGATGATCCATATCTTTATCTCGTGCGCGGCCGAAGACATTCGTCCGCACGCTATCGGCAAAGCGGTACCCGGCTATGAGATCGCTGTCGTCGACGATGCCATGCAGTCGGTGCCACCGGGTACGGTCGGCAAGCTTGCCGTGCGGGGGCCGACCGGCTGTCGCTACCTTGCGGACGAAAGGCAGAAAAAGTTTGTGCGCGAAGGTTGGAATCTGCCCGGCGATGCCGTCTATATGGACGAGGACGGCTACGTCTTCTACCAGGCGCGTGCCGACGACCTCATCGTATCGGCCGGCTACAACATCTCGGGACCCGAGGTCGAAAGCGTGCTGCTCGAGCACGAGGCGGTAGCGGAATGCGGTGTCATTGGCGTGCCTGACGATGAACGGGGGCAAATCGTCAAAGCGTTCATCGTCGTCAAGCCGGGTTATGTCGCGAACGATGCGCTCGTTGCGCAGTTACAGGCTTTCGTGAAAAGCCACGTGGCGCCTTACAAATATCCGCGCGTCATTCGATTCCTGGAGGCATTGCCGCGCACAGAAACCGGAAAATTGAAGCGATTCGCTTTGCGGGGAATGTAGTCCTCCCTACCAAGCGGAAATTGCGGCAGGCTTACAAGCAAATATTACCAATCAATCGATTAGCGCTCGGAAAAATATTCTTATCGATCTCATTGACGGGTCATTCTATTTTGCAATAAGCAATTTGTGTGTAGAATCGCGCGACCTTCGATATCGGCGATCCGTCAGGCATACAAATGAATACCGACCTGTCCGTTCAAGACCTCCGGAAACTCGCAGCGGGAGGGCAGAATAATCGGTTTTTGACGCTGTCATTCCCGGATGGCGACGGTCCGAGCGACATTCTGTTGGCGAATCGTCTCGAAGGGGAGGAATCCCTGTCGCGCGATTTCAGATTCATTGTCGAAATACTGTCCGACAACGCGAAGCTCGATCCGAAAGATTTCGTTGGAAAGCTCCTATCCACGCGCTTGCTGCGCAACGACGGCAACTTCCGATATTTCACCGGCTACATATTCTCGTTTCGCTTGACGAAGACGGATGGCGGAATTGTATTTTACGAAGCCGAAATCGGCCCGTGGTTGCGGTACCTGACGCTGCGCAAGAATAACCGGCTGTTCAAGGATTTGACGATAGCCGGTCAAACCGACGCCATCTTCCAAAATTACGGCTACCTGCCTGTCTGGGAGTGGAGAGTCCGCGAGGACGACCCGAGGATGAAGATGGCGTGCCAGTTCGACGAGCACGATCACAATTACGTTCATCGTCGCTGGGAGCACCTGGGCCTCACCTACTGGTACGAACATACGGCCAAGGGTCATAAGCTGATCGTGTCCGATCCGCTTCGCAACGATCAGCCGATTGATGGCAACACCCCAGAGATTCGCTATCAAAGCGAGGCTGGCTCGCAGGAAGCCGATGGCATTGCATCGTGGTCGCCCGTTCAGACGATCACGTCGACGCACATGGCGCTGTCGCGGGCCGATTTCAAGGATCCTGGGCGAACCGCAAACACAGGCGGCGTGGCCGACGCACAGATTGATGGATGGGACGGCCGCATTCCGAAGCTGGAATGGTACGAGTACGCCGGCGCGTACGGCTATCGCAACGCAGACGACGGCGAACGGTTGGCGCAGCGGCGTGTCAATGCGATCGAGGCCAACGCGCGGCACTATGAAGCGCACAGCAACTGCCGCACCGTCATGCCGGGCCGGTGGTTCCGGTTGACCGATCACTTCGGCGGCATGATCGGCCGCACGAGTCAGGACGACGAATACCTGATCGTTTCCGCGCGTCACATTGCGACGAACAACTATCTTCAGGGTGTCGACGCACCGGCCGCGTACGACAACGTGTTTGCGTGTGTGCGCCGCGACGTACGGTGGCGGCCCGCACCCGGTTACAACAGCGTCGATACCCGCATACTCGCGCCACAGACTGCGACCGTCGTCGCGCCGCAACAGGTCGTCGACGCGAAGGGCGACAGCATTTTCACCGACGAGCACGGGCGGTGCCTCGTGCGGTTCCATTGGGACAGAGAGGGCAAATACACGACCTGGATGCGTGTGTCGAGCGGTTGGGCCGGGGGCGCGCAAGGCATGACCGCGCTACCGCGAATCGGCTCAGAAGTGGTCGTTCAATGGCTCGACGGCAATCCGGACCATCCGATCGTCACAGGCCGAGTCGGCAACACGACGAACCAGCCGGCGTGGCAGTTGCCGCATCAGCGCGCGCTGACCGGTATTCGCAGCCGCGAGTTGGTGGGCGATACCGGCAATGAGAGCGGGGGCAGCAGCAATCACCTGATTTTCGACGATACGGCCGGTGCCATTCAAACGCAATTGCGCAGCGACCATAAGGCCAGCCAATTGTCGCTGGGCAGTATCACGCGTATCGAGGACTGGCAGGGACGCCAGGATGCGCGCGGCGAGGGCTTCGAGTTGCGCACCGATGGCGTCGGGGCGGTCCGCACGGCGCAAGGGATGGTGGTTAGCACCGAGGGACGGCCGAAGGGTCAAGCGCATGTCGCGGACGTGAGTGAGCCGGCATCGCGTCTCGCCAAGGCGCAAACACTGCACGATCAGCTTGGCAAGCTCGCTCAGAAGCATGATGCGCAGGACAGTGGCGCAGATCAGAGCGTGGTCGCCGACGAACTCAAATCGCAAGCCGAGGGCATCAAAGGCTCAGGCGGTGGTGGTGCTAGTGGCGATGGATCATTCCCCGAGCTGAATGAACCGCACTTGTTGCTTGCGGGCGCGGCTGGTCTCGAGATGACTACTCCCGCAACCGCTCATATGGCGGGCGGTCAGCATGTGGCTGTCACTGCAGGCCAGAACGTTTCGATTGCGGCCGGTAAATCGCTTTTTACGAGCGTCTCGGACAAGTTTTCGTTGTTCGTGCACCGGATGGGTATGAAGCTCGTTGCGGCCAGCGGCAAAGTTCAAGTGCAAGCGCAAAACGACGATCTCGAACTGCTCGCGAAAAAGGTCGTTGCGATCATCAGTACAACCGATTGGATCAATATCACCGCAAAACAGGGTATTCGGCTGACGGCCGGTAACAGTCAGTTCGAGGTCAGCGCGAAAGGCATCGTCGGTTATACGCCCGGCGAGAACAAGGTTCATGCGGGGAGTCACGATACGGTCGGACCGGAGAGCGTGCCTGCGCAGTTCCCGGGCAACGATCTATGTGAGCAAGTCGCTGGCGCTGCCTCGCAGGGCGGTCAGGCATCGGTTGCGCTGAGCTGAGGAGGCCATGGCCATCATGACGATCGCTCAGATGCAGGCCGCCCCAGAATCTTCGGGACCCTTGATGCACGGCTTTTTGCTCGTCGAACCGACTACGCTCGTGCATGCGCCCGAACTTGCCGCACTGGACATGCGTCCGTGTGTACACCGCACACTTGCTCACCGGGAAGAGCTGATGCCGCAGTTGATCGACGTTGCCGCGTTGGATGACAAGGCGCGTGCGCTGGCGACTGAGTGCTGGATGGCGGAAATGCGCGTGGAACGTCCGCCAGTGGTGTGCGCCTGGTTGGATAGCGATGCCGGCGTCGATGCCGTTAGCGAGCACATCGCACAGTATTTGGTGGGCCCGGGAGCTGGCGGTAAGCCGGTCTTCTGGCGTTACTACGATCCGCGTGTATTGGCCTTGACGTTGGCGGTCCTCGATCGGGCGCAGCGCGAAGCGTTGCTCGGCCCCGCCAAGGTGTGGCAGTTCGCGTGGGCAGGACACCGCTGGAGCGTCACGGGTGCTGGCGCCGGGCTTAGGGACGCCGATCGATCGTTGGGCTGGCCACGCGCGGAACAATGGACGCGCATCGATCGTAGCGAAACCGCGGATCGGGTGGTGCGTCGTCTACCCGTCATGTCCGTCGAGCAAACTGCTCGGTTGCCTGCGGCCCTCGATCAGCTGTTTTCGGATGTGGCGCTGAGCAGCGACGCGGAAGATGTTGATGTACTTGTGGAGTTCATGTCGGAGCGTGTAGGCAATGACTTTGCGCTCGATGCCGAAATTCAGGGATCAAAATCATGACAACTAAAGGATGCCCGTTGTGTGATCGGCAGTCGCTGCTGATCTATCCGGTTCGATATGCCCTCGCGTGCCCGCGTGGTGCGGCAAAAGCGCCGGACCTGTCCGGCAACTTCAAAATCGATGACCGTGCCCCAAAGTCGGTTGGTACCGCGAAGTACACGCTGCGTGCGCTGCGGCAGGGCTATCTCTACACCTACGATGAGAAGCGTAAGCGGCTGAGTGCGTATATGGTTCTCGACGATGGCTCGCTGTGGTATTTCCCGCCTGATACGACGCCGCCGCCGGGCGCGAAGGACGCGCTCACCCAAAGCTGCGTCTACAACGGCGAAACGGACTTCGAATCGCTTGGGCGATGCGTTAGTATCGCGCATACCCCCGGGATTGATAGTGAAGAAGCGACCAATCTTTGGATCGGCTGGTCGAACGTGCGTTGGACGAAGGATCTCGTTCATAAGAAGATCGGTGAAGAGGCTTGGCGCAAGCAGCATATGCAGTGCATCAACGTCCCGGCGATGCTCAAGGGTGGTGAAACCGATACAGGCGAGTTTCAAGCCAGCCAAAGCAAGGTTGCGCATTTCGCGATGGACGATCACGCGATGAAGGATGCGTTCGGGTTCAGCAACCGAGCCCCCAAGGACGAAATCCGCCTGCGTCAACGCAAGGTCGCGAACCGCATCGGCGACGCGATGGCAAAGTCACCGTTCAAGAAGGGCTTTATCGTCGCGGTCAACGATCCTGTCGGCATTGCGAACGATCTCGCGGAATTGACAGTCCCGAATCTGAATAACGGTTTCGACGAGCAGATTTACTGGAAGTACGTCTCAGCTCAACTCCTGGAGCGAGCCGAAGCCGGTATTCGTGCCAACGCCAAGGCATCGACCGGACTGTCGTACCGAATGTCTCAGACGGCCCAACAAGTCAACGACCTCAATTCGCGAATCGGAAATTACAACGCTCCGCCGATGGCCGATTTGACCGGGCTATATCGTTTGATCAAGGGAGTCTTCAAGACCGGTAGCTTTGAGCAGGCGGACAAGGAAGAAGCTGCACGAATGGCCAATGTCCCAGCGACGATAGAGGCATCGGCGAATGAAGCTTGGGAAGAAGCGTCGACCAAGGTCGGACCGGATGGCAAGCGGACCAGCGTGCTGGATGAGGAAGCGCTGAAACGCTTCCCGCAGGAGTATCAGCAAGCGCTCGAAGCATTCAAGCCGAAATGGCAGCCGCTAGTCCAGGCGCATGCCGATTGGCTCAATTCGAAGCTGCTTGCGGAATGGATGGCGGGTAATCACGACCCGCAGGATCTTCGCAGCGGCTATGCGTACAGTGAGTCATGTGCACAGGCGATTGGTTCGGCCGCCGGTACGGAGCCCTGCAAGAAGGTGATCGATGATTGGCTGAACGGTCAGGCCGCAAATGTCCGCAATGTCTACGTACGTGCCCTGCTGTTCAATCAGGAAGCGATGATAAAAGCAGCGGATGCACAGGTGCACGGTTCGGATATTCAGTACGAGAACTTCTTGAACCTGTATAAGGAGGCGTTCAAGAAGATCGAGAGCCTAGGTAACGCGGCCAGCTTGCGGGACCGGCTTATCGTGACTACCGCCAATCATATTGTCGGCGTACTCACCAGTGCGGCACGCGGCACGGCGATCGGATTCGTGACCATTCGTCTGGCGATGCAATCCGGCGTTCGCCTCAAACCGTCGCAGGTCAGCAAGCTTGCAATTCGAGACTGGGTCCTGAGGGAAGCGCGGGCAGCGGGCGTCCAACTGGACGGCGACCGTACCGACCAGCGCGCATCGGCGACTCAAGTCGGGAAGCAGGTCATAAAAGCGGCGCCACCGCATGATCCGAATATCGTTGCCTATGAGATGGATGTGGATGCCCTGGTCAAGGACGGAAAGTTGGACGCCGATGCGATCAAGGCCATCAGAGTGCCCGGTGTGGACGCCGCCAAGAAGTGGCTCAATTCGTCCACGGAGTTCAATCTAGGCGTGGTGACCGTGATCTTCCAAATGGCAACACTAACGTTCGCAGCTAAGGATTGGGCTGGCAGTGACCAGTTCAATCAAGGGGAAACAGCGCTAAAGGCGGTGGGCGCCGTCGTTTCAATCGTTGGAACCCTCATAGAAACCGCGTCGGAAACTGTGGTGAAAGCACCCGCTCATCCATTGTCGGCATTCATCATGAAGCAGTGGGCCGGCGCAAGCGAATGGGCCGAAGTTGGCACGAAGATCGGCCGCGGGCTGGGTGCGATTGCGGGCATTGTGTTGGCGGGCTTTGACGTCATAAAGAATGCCCCCGAGGCACATCGCAACAAAGAAACAAAGCTTTGGCTTCTTTACTACGTCAGTGGAGCTCTCGGCGCCTACGTTGCTATCGCCGCGTTCTTCAGCCTCCCGCTTTTCTGGCCGGCCCTGATATTGTCGATACTCGTGGGAATCGTAATCGCGTTTGTCAAGGCGTCGGCCCTCAAAGACTGGGTCTCGCACTGCAAATTCAGCAAGGATGAACACTACGACTCCCTTGATGCGGAGCTTAGCGCGTTTAGCGCAGCGGCAGGAGGCTGACAGATGGACGAAAGAGTTATGAAGAAGTGCATCGGCAAACCGGTACCAGAATGGGATGTCGCCCATCGCTTGTCGATCGATCGACCGGTTGGTCCGAACGTCCAGGATTTCGGTTCGACGTTCAGCATCAACTCCGTCTTTATGGACGTAATCGAACCATCCTTCCTAGAGAAACAGTGGTTTATTACCGGCGTATTCGTTGCATTCCTGTTTGCCTTAAACGGTCCGTACGTGTACAGCTATACCCATACCGATGGCGCTTCCTCTTTCGATCTGTTTCTCGCCGATCTCATAGCGTTATCATTCGTCGTGTTGTTTGGAGGAATGGCGTGGAAGCTTGGGAAGGGCCTCTTCTTTGGCTTGCGCCGTCGTCCGATCCGCTTCAATCGCGAAACCCGCAAACTTTATGCGATTCGTTCGCGACGCTTCTTCGCGAAGTCCGGCGAGGGTGACGTGGTCTGGGAGGCACCTTGGACCGAAGACTCGATCTTCTGCCTCCACCGCGAGATCACATCCTTCGGCACGATCTTCCACATTCGCCACTATACGGTCGACGATCACGGCAATGTCACCCGTGTGTTCTCAATCGGCCGCGAATGGACCGGGAAGCTCCAAGTCGAGATGGCGCTCGCACAGTGGAACTACTGGTGTGTGTACATGAACGATGGTCCGAAGGAGTTGCCTAAACCGATGCTCTTTCACACGCAGAGCGAGACGCCGCGCGAGTCGTTTCTGTTTTCGATGTACAGCTTCGGCATGCGGGCCCCGGTAGCCGCCCGATTGCTCATGATGCCGCTGATTCTCGTGTTCACGGTCATGCGGATGTTAGCGAACATGACCTGTCGCGATCCTATCTGGCCGGACGCAGTCGAGCGCATTTCGGCCGTCGCGTCCGACGATCCATATGCCGAACCCCGCCGCGGGACTCCAGTTGGCTGGGGCGACACGGTCTTGGCACAGCAGCGCGGCGAGTACCCGGACGACCCCAAAGCACGGGTTGACGGCTGGTCCGGCGAACCTGATGTGCGCAAGTACGCGCTGGCTTGGCTTGAGAATCCCCATTCCAAGATGACTTACCCGGCAGTGCAAAGCTAATGACATCGCACAGAATGATGAAAAGGCAAATCGCCACATCCCTGTATGTAGGACTCGCTTTGCTCGGTAGCTACGCACCAAGCGCATCGGCGAAATATGGCGCTGCAGAAACGGCTGTCAAATCGGCTCTGGCCACTGCTAGAGATATTAAATTTGATGATGAATACGAAATCACTCATGACTTGCATGGAACGGGTCCAGTCCGGAACTTGAAGCGAACTTTCATTTGCGGACATGTCGCATACAAAAATGCGGACGGTAAAGCTGTCAGAGCGCGTTTTATCTACGTGACTGACTCGAATGATCCACTACTTGCCGAATATGGCCCGCTTGCATTGGAGAAGCCCGATCTAGATTACGGAATTCTTGATGAAAGCAATGGAGGGAGGTATGCGACCGCATTCGAATTTTCTGGCTGGAATAAGATTTGCGCCAATGCGCAACATCCCAAGACATTTAGCGGAGTTGCTCCCAAAAGCGATGATTAAGCCGCGCGGACGAGTGCGCGCAGCGGCTTGGCTGAACAATCCACCATGTTGATGCAATACCGGCCTACGATCCAAAAATGAACGTCCAACAACCCGCCGGGACTTAAATAGGGTAAATGCCACAATGACAAACGCAAGCGGCGGGGAAACGGGCAGCGCGCATGAAGTGTCTGTGACAGAGGGGACGGCTCATGACTTAGCCGATCCGGCCGCCACCACCGCGGGTGTGGAAGGCGTTCCCCATAATCTTATCTGCCTCAACACGTTGTGGACGCTTGGTTTGATTGAGCAGCCACTCTACGAGCAGGCAAAGGACCAACTAGGCGATCGTCCGGACTTTGAGAAAGACGGGCAGCAGCCAGCCATCGGCGGTCCCGCGGCTGCTCTGGAATGGATGATTGAAAGCAATCTGCTGACAAGGGCTCAATTCGAGGCACTCGCGGAGCGCCATATCCGGGAGGGCGTCGAGCGAGAGCAGAATAAAAAGGAAGATTTGCAACGAATGTTGATCGTCGAGACTGTCGATTCTGGCTTCTGCGATACCGTCTTTCGGAAGGAGATGAGCTTAAAAAAAGCGAGAATCTATAGCCCGTACATCTCTGCTGTTGCGCGCAAAGTAATACTGAGCCACTTCGCGCAAAGTAAATCTGAGCCACCTTTCAGTACAGTCAGCCTTT
>Ga0209672_100488_pt1 | contig 22061 bp, 23 predicted proteins | sample AraplaCol_mMS_r2_FD_184273 | JGI IMG/M metagenome (GOLD analysis project Ga0209672, IMG submission 184273) | Arabidopsis root microbial communities from North Carolina, USA - plate scrape CL_Col_mMS_r2 (SPAdes) (version 2) | ecosystem: Host-associated > Plants > Roots > Endosphere | place: USA...
CAATATTCTCGCGCTCAATGCCGCTGTGGAAGCCGCACGGGCGGGCGAACAAGGTCGCGGCTTCGCGGTCGTCGCGCACGAAGTCCGCAGCCTGGCGCAGCGCAGCGCTCAGGCCGCACGCGAGGTGAAGCAGCTCGTGGAGGAGACGGTCTCGCGCGTTGCCGCGGGATCGTCGCAGGTCCGTCGAGCCGGCGAGACGATGAACGAGATCGTTGCGAATGCCGCCAATGTTCAATCGGTCATCTCGGGCATCGCGCGTTCGACGACGGAGCAGACACGCGGTATTCAGGAAGTCAATCTGGCCGTCATGCAGCTGGATGCGATGGTTCAGCAAAACGCGGCGCTGGTTGAAGAATCGGCTGCGGCATCGGCCGCGTTGCAGGCGCAGGCGAACACGCTCGCATCGACTATTGGGCGGTTCACGGTCGAGTGAAGGTCTGAAAGGCTGCCCTGCCCCGCCGCGATGCCGACACTACGCCTTACATCCTTTCTCGATTCGACGTTTTTCTCTCGGCAATAGGCTGTACAACGCGACGATGAACGGGGGACCCGTCAGAGGCGCATTGCCATCGCGCTCAAAGTAGCGCCGCGAGGTGGTTTGCGCGCTGGACGAAGCGGGTACGCTCGTTGCCGCGCAACGGCGTGTCGGCGGGCAGCCTCACAGTGAGCGGATTGCGCGCGACGTCGGCAACGCGCACTTCGTAGTGCAGATGTGGTCCCGTTGCCCAGCCGGTATTGCCGACGTAGCCGATCACTTGGCCGCGCCGCACGCGGCTGCCGCGGTGCAAGCCTCTCGCGAAACGCGACAGATGTGCGAACGCCGTTTGGTACGGCGGTACGTTGTCGATGACGACAATCCTGCCGTAGCCGGTTTCCCAGCCAATGTACGAGATTACGCCGCGCGCGGTTGCGTGGACCGGCGTGCCTATCGGCGCGGCGAAATCGACGCCGTCGTGACTCTGCCATTGATGCGTGATGGGATCCAGGCGGCGCGCGGCGAAATTCGATGACACACGGGTAAACGCAAGCGGATAGCGCTCGAACGAAGGCAAGGCAGATTGCCCATCGGCGCTGTAGTAGAACGGCTTGCCGCGCAGATCGCGGCGCAGGAAAAGATCGTGGTCGGCATCGCCGCGCGAGATCCGCACGGCGAGCGGTACCGCGCCGGTATGCTCCGCGGCCTTCGTCGACTGGGCGGCGTGCGCGGCGGTCGGTGGGGGCATCACGAGACTCACGGTGTCGCCCTTGCGCAGATCGCGGCGAAAATCGATCTCTCCGGCAAACGAGCGTACGAGCAACGCAGTCACACGCCCATCGACGCCGAGACGCCGCATGGCTTGCGCGAAGCTGGAATCGATGGTCACGGACATGGGCAACGGACCCGACGGCCCGGCCGGCACCTTCGGCGCAGCGGGGGGCACGTCGGATCGCGTCGTGCGTCGCGGCGTCGGCATCGGGCACAACGGGCGACGACCCGGCGGCGGCCGTCACGTCGTCGTCAGGCCGCAGTAGGCCGGGTCTGAGCGACGAGAGCATGACGGCGACGCAGGCGGAACCGAACGCGCATACGAGTACGGCTTTGCCGATGCGCGTCGAGGGTACGACGAGTGCAGGGAGGGCCATGAGTGACGAGAAAAAAACGGTGAGCAAATTGGCGACGGGCTCGGGAAAGGCCGGTGTCGCAGGCGATCGTGTGAATGGACGAAGTTCGCGCGGTTGCTCGTGCGCGTGGGGGCGGCAGCTATTCGCGCTGCGCGTGAATGAAATGACCGGGGAGCAAATGCAATAGGGGATCGGGTAATCGTCGAACTGACATCGAGCCGCACGCCGTGAGGGAAGACTTCCGAGAAGCGCTCACCGTAGACAGCGAGTCTTAAGTGAAACTTAAAAGGCGACGCTGTTTTTGGGGGACAAAATCACGGCACCGCGTTGCACCAAAGAACGTATGCACGGACTCGACGGCATGGCGAACTGTGCGAACTCGTTGCATATAATGACGCGATGTCCCATGAGCTCTCACGAAGCGCTCTGCCATGCTTACACCATTCGGGCAAAACCTCTACATCGCGAACGGACCCACGGTATCGTTCCACGGGTTTCCGTATCCGACGCGCATGGCGGTGGTTCGGCTTTCCTCAGGGCAAGCGTGGGTATGGTCGCCTATCGAGCTGACCGAGGCTTTGGCCGATGCCGTGCAGGCCGTTGGACCTGTCGCTTACATCGTGTCGCCGAACAAGCTGCATTTTCTTGCGTTGTCCGCATGGAAGCGCCGTTGGCCTGACGCCCGACTCTTTGCCCCACCCGGGCTTGCTCATAAAATGCGCGCACTTCATTTCGATGCGGAGCTCGGCGACGTAGCGGACCCACACTGGTTGAACGAGATCGATCAAGTTGTGTTTCGCGGTTCGATTGCGATGCAGGAAGTGGTGTTCTTTCATCGGGCATCAGGCACGGCCATCTTCGGCGATCTGATCCAGCGCTTTCCGGAATCACAAGCCTTGGGGTGGAAAGGTGCTGTCCTGCGACTCGGCGGCCTTGTGGGAGCCCATGGCAGTACGCCGCGTGAATGGCGATTGAGTTTCGTCTCACGCGAGGCGGCGCGCGCGGCGCGTCAAACCGTGCTCGATTGGAACCCTCGGCAACTCCTGATCGCTCATGGCGACTGCGTATCCAGCGGGGCTAAGCCCGTCATTGCACAAGCGTTGCGCTGGATTTGATGCCGCCCGGGATGCGCGCGAAGCATCCTCTGCCGTCTTGGTATCGGGATACGGCATGAGCTGTCGTTTTAGTCTTCACAACGCAAAAATCGTGTGGAATTGCATTTGCCCCATCGTCGCCCGCTTTCGGGTGTGGCAACATTGCCTTTAGTCCACGCCCCAAGCCGTATAAATCCAAGGCGGATTTCGGCTACCGCTGCGGGCCACGCAGACGAGGTGAAGCATGAAAACTCAAAATGCGAGCGACGCAGTTCGATATCGCGCAATGACAGCCGCGGATCTGCCGGCAGCGCACCAATTGTCGCTGGTAACGCTCTGGCCGCACCGCCTCGAGGATTGGAAATTCGCCTTAGATCTTGGCGAGGGCCTCGTCGCCGAGAACGAGACAGGCGTTATCGGCACCGTGATGTGCTGGCCGAACGGCCCCGACTATGCCCGGCTAGGCATGACGATCGTGTCGCCCAATTTCCGGCATCAAGGCATCGCGCGCGAGCTGACGACACGGATGCTCGCGAAAATCGGCGATCGCACGGTCATGCTGCATACCACCATGAATGGGGTGCCCCTTTTCGAAAGCTTGGGCTTTGTCTCCACCGGCTGGGTGCACAGGCATCAAGGCAGCGTATTCCATGCTCAGTTGCTCCCCTTGCGGGACGGCGAAAGAATCCGACCGATCAGCCAACGGGACGAAGCTGCGCTTGCGGACCTGGCCAGCCGTTCGAGCGGACTGCCGCGTGCCGCGGTAATCAAGCACCTGTTGGCCGTAGCCGAGGTTGTCGCCATCGATCGCGGTGGCGAATTGATTGCGTTCGCGGCGCTGCGTAAATTCGGACACGGCTTTGTCATCGGCCCGGTTATCGCGCCCGACATCGACCGCGCGAAAGCCCTCATTGCCCATTGGGCTGGCACACGCGCAGGCTCTTTGGTGCGTGTCGACGCACCGGACAGCAGCGATCTGAGCCCATGGCTCACCGATATGGGCCTGACTCAGGTCGATGAGATGGTGCAGGCCATGGTGAGGGGCAAACCGCCGCTGGCTGATCCAGCGATCACGCGTTTCGCACTACTTAGCCAGTCGCTCGGTTGACATCGGGCGCAATAGACGGGATCGGCGGAGGACAAGAATGTTCGAATTACTCAAACTGGACCGGATCGACGTCTCGATCCTCAGCCATCTCCAGCGCAACGGCCGCATCAGCAACGTAGAGCTGGCCAACTCGGTGGGCCTCTCGCCCAGTCCGTGTCTCATCCGGGTAAAACGGCTGGAAAAGGCCGGCTACATCGCGGGATACGGCGCGCATGTGGAACTCGCAAAGCTCGGCAGCATGCAAATCGTCTTCACACAGGTGACGCTATCGGATCATCGTCGCGAAGACTTCGACCGGTTCGAAGCGGCGGTGCGGAATATCGATGAGATCGTCGAATGCCACTTGGTGAGCGGCGGCTTCGATTACCTGCTCAAGTTCATCACCTGCGGCGTCGCGCACTATCACAGCATCGCGGAGAAAGTGCTCCGGCAGAGCGTGAACATCGAGAAGTACTTCAGCTATATCGTGATCAAGTCGACTTTCGACAAGGGCTACTATCCGATCGAAAAGCTCTACGCCCACCGCGAGTAATCCTTCTGCGTCCGCCCGCATTGTTCCCCGACACGCAGAGCGGGGTCCTCGTCGTTAGCGCGGATCAAAGGCATTCACGCGTACCCGCACTGCGCTGCGCCGACTCTTCAATGCAACCAGTCCTGCCACCGGTAATACGCGCCCACGATCGGAAGAAACCACGGCTTGCCGAAATGACCCGGTATGGCAGGCCAATCGAGTGTTCGCCATGGGTTTCGCTCATGCCGGCCGCCCATCACGTCGGCCATCATCTGGCCCATATGCACGGACATCTGAACACCGTGCCCGCTATAGCCCACCGAATAGTAGAGTCCGTCATGCTGGCCGGCGCGCGGTAGACGGTCCGCCGTCATATCCACCAACCCGCCCCAGCAGTAGTCGATCCGCACGCCTCGCAGCGCGGGGAAGGTCGCCTCCATCGCGGCGCGCAAGATGCGACCGCTCTTTTCGTCGGAGCGCGGATTGGACATCGCGAAGCGCGCGCGTCCGCCGAAAAGCAAACGGTTGTCCGGCGAAACGCGAAAATAGTTGCCGATATTTTTCGACGTCGCGTACGTGCGGCGATGCGGCAGCAGCCGATCAAGCAACGCTTCATCCAACGGTTCCGTACCGACGATGAAACTCCCTACGGAAATCATGCGGCGCCGAAAGTACGAGAACGGACCCACGCGAGAATTACCTGTCGCCAACAACACTTGTCCCGCATCGATGGCGCCGCGCGCGCTGGTCACGACAAACCGGCCGCCTGTACCCGGATCCACCTTTGTTACCGGTGCCTGCTCATAGATCCTCGCGCCATGCCGCACGGCCGCATGCGCCAGCCCCACACCGAACTTGCCCATATGCATCTGCGCGCTCGTCTTTTGCAGCAGTGCGCCGTAAAAGACATCGGAGTCTATCTCCGTGGCCAGCTCCGCTCTCGCCACCAGCTCGACGTGGGGGTCGACCTCGCGGCGCAGCAGCTCGCACGCACGCGCCAGTTTTTCGTAATGCTCCGGCTTTGACGCCAGTTTCAGCTTGCCGGCTCGCACGAAGTCGCAGTCGATCTGCTCCTGCGCAACGATAGTTTCGACCGTATCAACGGCCGCATCGTAGGCAAGATAAAAGTCCCGAGCCTGTTGCAAGCCGATGCGGCCAGCCAGCGATGCAAAATCGTGCGCGAGCCCGCTGTTGCAGTGCCCGCCGTTACGGCCGGACGCCTCGCCAACGATACGGTTGGATTCGAGCACCACTACCGTGGCGCCCTGCTTCCCGAGTGCCAGCGCTGCCGACAGTCCGGTAAAGCCTGCTCCAACGACAACGACGTCCGCGCGCCCCGGGACGGGACCCGCCGCCGAACCGTTGAATATGGGCGCCGTATCGAGCCAATAGGATTCCAGTTTCATGTTGGCACCCGGCCGTCCGGCCTCTCCTGGCACTCGATCATTAGCGCTCAGAGGCCCACGAGCGCGGGCAGACCGCTCAGGTCCTTGATTTCGTGGCTACCCCATACCGGCCATGCCGGCTCGTGGCCGCGCGCAACGAACACTTTGTTCTTGATGCCGGCGTCGTCGGCCGACAAGTGATCGTAGCGCATGCTCGATGAAACATGCAGGATGTCGCGCGGGCTGCACTCCAACTGCTCGATCATGTATTCGAACGCGCGCAAACGGGGTTTATAGGCTTGCGCCTGCTGCGCCGTGTAGACACGGTAAAACGGCGCACCGAGCTTCTCGACGCTGAACGGAATCTGCGCGTCCATCGCGTTCGAAAAAATCACGAGCCGATATTCTTGAGCCAGGCGTGCCAGCGCGGCCGGCACATCGGCATGCGGCTGCCAGGTCGGCACCGCGTTATAGAACTTCAGCCCTTCGTTGTCCCGGTATTCGATCCCCCAGTGGCGGCACGTGCGTTCCACCGAATTGCACAGCACTCGATCGTAAGGCCGCCAGTCGCCCATCACTTCATCCAGACGATAGCGCGCGAAGTCCGTCGTGAATTGCGGCATGTCTTCGGGAGCGATTCGATCGGCAAACAGCTCGCGCGCCAACTCGGCCATTTGAAAATTGATCAGCGTGCCGTAGCAATCGAATGAAATATATTTCGGACGTAAATTGGCGCTCATGTTTCAGATTCCATTTGAACTGATTTATGCCTGGCGGCGCGAAAAGGCTCGCTGGGCGGCTCGGTACGGGTATGCGTTCATGCAAGGCTATCTGCAAAAATCAGAACGGCGCCCGGTGGAATCATTAAAGCAGCTTCGGTGCGCATGAATGTCCCAATTTCGAGCAGCCGCGACACACGATGAGCCGAATTGAGGTCCTCGCACAGCATGGTTTGCTGGCGGCCAGATTGCTGGGGCGCGACATCCTGTTTGCGGCTGCCCAGGGTGGGGCCGCCGATCGACCGGGAAACGGCGGCTCCAGGCACTTCGTCAGGCAGCGCCAGGCAGCGCGTTAGGGATCGATGTCGCACGAGGCGTCCTCGGCGGTCGTTCTAACCGTGGGCGACGTCCACTGGGTTTTCCCCACTGGGTGAATGGCTTCCCTCATCGCGGCCATCGCCGCCGTGCGGTCCTGGATGAATCTCTGCTAGAGCAATCCGAGCGGCACGCCCGCCACGCGCCGCGGCTTCTCAAGCAATCTGCCGTTTCTCCTCGGTCGCCGCCGAAACAATCTCCTTACGCCGCGGGGCCGTTTCGGCAAGCGCGAACACCACGAAGACACCGAGGACAAGACCGGCCAAGGCAAAATCGAAAATATGCGGCAAGCCGAAATTCTGCGCGATATACCCCGCGATCACGGGCGCAACACCTCCGCCGAAGATCTCGCCGACGCCCGAGATCAACCCAATCGTCGATGCGACGAGCCCGGTCGGCGCCGCCTCAGTCGCGATGGGACCGCTCAGCAGGCTGAGCAAGCCGATCGAGCACATCGAGATTCCGAAAAGGAGCACGAAGAGCGTCGTCGGATTCGCGCCCGTCCGCGAAAACAGGAAAAGCAGAACCGCTGCAACCGCAAACGCACCGATAGCCGCGGCCTTGCGCCCGATGTAATCGGAGACTCCCGACAGGCTGAACGAACCGATGAAGCCGCCGAAACCGAGCGCCGATGCAACGAAACCCATGCTTTGCGCATCGAGATGCAGCACGGCGACGAGATACGTCGGCACCATCGCTCCGATGACAAAAATTCCGGCCATTGCACAAAGCATCGCCGCGATCGCGACGGCAACGTTTCTACTTGCGAAAATCGAACGCCATTGGACTTTGGGACGATTCAGGGAATTCGCGACGAGGATTTCAGCGCCCGGACGATCGCGAAGAACCTTGACGCATAGGACCGCCACAATCAGCCCAGGTACCGCGGACACCATGAACACCCAATGCCACGACGGCATAACGCGCAGCAGCTGAGTGGCAAGAATGGGGGCGACGCCGAGCCCGAGCAGCGAGAACATGCTCATTTGGAACCCGAGGTTGAATCCGCGTCTGGAAGGCAGCGACGCTTCGCTGGTCGCCGCTACGCTCGCAGGCGTAAACGCCCCTTCGGCAATACCCATAATCCCCCGAATGAGCATCAGGCTCGCAAACCCCGTCGCGAGCCCCGAAAGACTCGAGAGCAGCGAAAACGCGATCATCGTCCATACCAGGATATTCTTGCGTCCGATCCGATCCGAGATCGGGCCGCTCGCGATGGCCCAAGCTCCCCACGCGACGGCCAGCACGCCGATCAGATTTCCAAGCTGCTGAAAATTCAACCCCAGATCGCGCATCATGTACGGAAACAGGGGGGCGACCATCCATCGATCCAGACCGACCAACCCAAAGCCAACTGCCAACAACAATACCGTCTTGAGCTCATAAGCACCGTCGTGCTTTACGGAATTTTCCATACCTTTGTCTCCTCCAGTGATCCGTTCTTAGGACTTACGCAACATTCTGTCCGCCGCTCATTTACTTCGGAGTGCTAATTTTTTATTCGAATACCGATTCGGCGAAGGTCCCCCTCGGCATTGCACGCCATTGGACGCGGCACCGAACGCTTCGTACCTACAGCCGGATGATTTCGTATTTCGTATGCAGCCGTCGATGATCTATACGATCATGCAAGCTTCTTCAAATTCAAATCGGGGGCTACGTGGGAACAGCCCGTTGGGATCACCATAGCCAAGGCAGCAAAGGAAATTCGCTCGCAAGGACGTTGCTTCGAAGAACAGCGAGTTCACGAGGGCTGCGTCGAATCCCGACAACGGCCCGCAGTCGAGCCCCAGCATCCGTGCAGCGAGAATGAAGTAGCCTCCTTGCAACGAACTATTGCGCAAGCAGGTCTCTTCGGCAAATGCGGGCCGATCGCGAAAGAGATCGCCCGCATTCGGGCGATGAGGAAACAACTTCGGCATCTGATCGTAAAACGCCATATCGTGCGCGACGATCGCCACGACAGGTGCCGTCCGCACCTTCTCCAGGTTGCCGGGAGAAACCGCCGAAAGGAGCCGCGAACGCGCATCCGTCGAGCGCACGAACGTCACGCGCATCGGCGAGCAGTTCATGCTGGTCGGCCCCCACCTGGCCAGTTCGTATAACTCGCGCAACAACTCCTCAGGGACAGGACGGGGAAGCCACGCATTTTGACTCCGCGCGTTCGTAAACAGTTGCTGCCGGGTACGGCTATCGAGCGGTTCGCTCATCGTTCCAAGCTCCGGATTATCGCGAGTCAAAACGCCCCCTGTTGCGCGCGATGGGCGCCCACCATGAAAAACGCCACGATCGCAGGCGCCTCGGTCTTGTTGCGCCACGCGTGCCGCGTGCCCTGCTGCACGACGACATCCGTCGGGCGCAGTAAAGTCTCATTTCCATCATCGACCTCCAGCCAGACTTCACCCGATAGCACGATCGCGTAATCCATCGTGTCTGTCCTATGCATGCCCGGACAGTCGGGCTCGAAGGTTCCCGCGAGGTCGGGCATGCGTGCGACGCATTCCTCCCCCGCGGCAGCGGGATCGAAACCGGGCGCGCTCATTGTGCTGTCGGGCGGAAACGTGACGATCAAAAAGCTCGTTTCGCCCGGCGCTGGCAGTAAGCTGAGCTGCCCTTCCGTCGGATCCGCGCCACCTGCCTGCAGAACAGGCGAAGGCGGTGTCGTCCAAACCTGTGCGAATGCGTGGCCCGGAATCGATTGAAATACAACGGTACGCGGCGTTGCACCGTCGGAAAGCAATACAGAGCGGCCGTTACTATCGTGGCCGGTTACCACTCGTCGGATATGCATGAATGCGCTCGATGCAAGAGAGGAACAAAAACGATGCGCCCGGCGCGTCCGGCCATACATCGGCCGGGCGCCTACGCTGTGCTCAAGGGCAAATCACATAGTTGCTGAAGCCGCCGTTGCGATTTTCGATGCCGCCGAGCGCGGTGTTGATCTCTTCGAGACTGAAGGTGCAATGTTCGAACACCGACAAATCGACGACGCCCGACTCCACCATATCGGCCATCTCTTGACCCTGACCGGCCGTGAACCATGCCGAACCGCTGAATCGCTGGTCGTTGTCCATCATGTAGTGCAGATTGATGGGCACCTCACCGGCGACAGCGCCGATGTTGATCAGATGACCGCCACGGCGCATCGTCATCAGCGTCTCACGCAAGGTCTCCTGCGGGGCTCCGGGTCCCAATGCGTCGATCACCGCATCGACCCCCTCGCCGTTCGTCACGCGCGCAGCCCAATCCTTGACCGAGCCGTCGTCGAGCGACATGACTTCGATGCGGTCCGGCGCAAGCGCTTTGACGCGCTGCAGAAGTTCGCGATTACGCGCGGTACCGAGGATCTTCTTCGCGCCCATTGCGAGGCCGAACAGGGCGACACCCAGCCCCAGCGTCCCGCTGATGCCGCTGACGAGAATCGTGCTGCTGGGGCCCACCTCGGCCTTCTTCAGTGCCCGATACGCGGTACCCAGGTAGCCGAAGCGTGCCGCGGTTTCAAAACTGAGATTATCGGGAATCCTGACGAGGCTGTATTGCGGCGCCGTCATGTACTCGCACAAGCCGCCATACGGATAGTCGTCGAAGATCACCTGCGACCGCTGGCTGAATCCGAAGTAACCGTTGAACGTGTAGTAGGGACATGCCGTGGTCTCCCCCGAGCGGCAAGCGCGGCATCCGCCGCAATAGCGGGCGGGGTTCACGTACACGCGGTCGCCTGGCTTGAACGCATGCACCTGGCTTCCTGCTTCTTCGATGACGCCGGTCGCATCGAGGCCGAAAATGGCCGGCAGTTTCGGCAGCGGAAGATGGGGAAACCACTTCTCCCAATTGCTCAAAACGTTACCCAGGTTAGGAACGATACCGCATGCCTTCACCCTCACCAACACATCCGTCGGACGCGGCGACGGCACGGGAATGTCCTCCACCACCATCGGCTCGCCTACGTTGTGCATCCGTGCTGCGCGCATCATCTTCGTCATGGTTTGTCTCCTATCTATCAACATTTTTTGAGGCGGGACCCGAGAGGCTGCGTTCGCCCAGAAACGCTCGATCCCACCAGTTCATTCATCATCGCGAGACAGCTGCCTCCGGTGGAAGTCGCCGTTTTAATGCACATTAAAATTTTTTGTGCATAAATCACATCAGCGTTTACCTGAAGGCTATCGCAAGCCGTCCAGCCCCTTGACTTCCGATGCCTGCAACCCGCCCAGCCGTGCATGAACGCGACCGCCCGTCGCCATGGCCAGCGCGAAGGCGATTTCGTTACGGCGGGGACCGTCCCAAACCGTGACCTCGCACGTTCCGTAGTGGCTACGGACGTAGGACGCTTGAATGTGGCCCAGCGGCAGCATCAGTCGCGTTCCTACGCCGCCGACCGTCTTGGCGGACGGAACGATCGCCTTCGGCCCGCCCAACGTCTCCCGCATGGCCCAACCGCCTGCCTCATGCCACACGGCGCCGTGCTCCAGTTCGCCGTCTTCGCCGACGATCGCACCCTTTCCATAAGCTTGCACCTTCGAGGCGCCGCCCAGGTGCGCCACGAGACGAGTCGATAGATCGGCCCCCAGCGCGCGCAGTTCACTCATGAATGGCAATAGATCGGGCTCATACCGCCCCGCGTAGGGATTGGCGACGATCGCCGTCGCCACGGCGACTACGAGCGGCTCGCCAAGCCGCTCTCCGCCCTCGTGCCAGACTTCTTCGACGTCCAGCTTGACCTTTCTTACATTGACTAGCGACATCCGCTGCTCCGAGGAAATGGTTCGCATGACTACCTGCCGTGCGTTGTATCGCAGACCGGTGCTTGCATTATATCCATCGCGGTGTAATATGCACAAAAATATCTTTTATGCTTACCAGGAGCGAACGCATGAAGCTAGTCTCGTACCGACATCAAGGCCGCCCCGGATTCGGCGCGGTCAAAGGCGAGGACGTCGTCGATCTCTCGAAGCGTCTGTCCGACGTCTCCGATCTCGCTGCACTCGTATCGAACCGCGCCGTACTCGAAGAGGCTCGACAGCTCGTCGATGTATCGGCGGTCGACTTCGCACTTTCTGCGATTGAACTCGAACCGGTCATCCCGCGCGCAAACAAAATCATTTGCGTCGGCATCAACTACGTCGCGCATGCCGCCGAGGCTGGCCGCACAGTGGGCAAATACCCGGTCATCTTCCATCGTTTCGCGCAAACGCTGGTCGCACACGGCGCGCCCATCATCCGCCCACGCGTATCCGATAATTTCGACTTCGAAGCAGAGCTCGCCGTCGTGATCGGTAAGGGCGGCTCGCATATCAGGGCGGAAGAGGCCATGGACCACGTCGCGGGCTACACTTGTTTCAACGATGCCAGCGTCCGCGATTGGCAATTCCATACCCACCAGTACGGCATGGGCAAGAATTTCCGCGGTACGGGCTCGCTTGGGCCGTGGCTCGTCACCGCGGATGAGATCCCCGACTACCGCTCACTTTCGATCGATGGCTTGCTCAACGGCGAACGCATGCAGACAGGCAAGCTCTCGGAACTCGCGTTCGATATTCCCACCTTGATCGCTTACGTCTCGCAGGCGCTCGACTGGCAACCGGGCGACATTTTGGCGACGGGCACCCCGAGCGGCATCGGCTTCAAGCGTCAGCCGCCGATCTTCCTGAAACCGGGCGACACGTTCGACGTCGTCATTCCCGGCGTCGGCACATTGTCGAATCCCGTCGCAGACGAAGCTTGAACGCGTGAGCAGAACCACAAAGAGACATCCGGAGACAGCCATGGCAGCACTGCCGAAAATCCAGTTCACGCACTGCGGCATCTTTTGCAGCAACCTCGAGAGGATGGTCGACTACTACCGCAAGTATCTTGGTTTCATTGTCAGCGACAAGGGCGTTGCCTCGACGGGCCATCGTCTGTACTTCATGACGCAGGATCCGGAAATTCATCATCAGCTCGTCCTCTTCGACGGAAAGCCTACCGACCTGCCGTTCAACCCTGTCAATCAGTTGTCGCTGCTGCTCGACTCGCTCGACGATCTGCAGTCGTACTACCGGCGCGCGGTAAGCGCCGGCGTCCAAGGGATCGAGCAAGTCGACCACGGTAACGCATGGTCGATCTACTTCAAGGATCCCGAAGGCAATCCGCTCGAGTTGTACGTCGACAGTCCGTTCTTCACAGCACAGCCCTGCCGAGAACCGCTCGATCTCGATCTTTCCGCAGACGCAATCCTGAAACAGACCGAAGCCATGTGCCGGCGCCGGCCCGGCTTCCTGTCGCGGGAGGATTGGATCGCCGAGATGCGCGAACGGATTGCCGCTCAACGCATTGCGTTCGACGCATAAGTACAACCGGATCGTGCCTACGATATGAAGTGCAATTTCATTGGCGGGCAGTGGCAAGCAAGCGCCGCATCCCGCAGCAACATCAATCCGTCGGACCTGGACGATGTCGTCGGGGAATACGCCCAGGCCGACGCCGACGACGCACACGCCGCGATCGCGGCCGCTCGGAGCGCACAGATGACGTGGGCTCACAGCGGCATCCAGGCTCGCTCGACATCTCTCGACTTCATCGGCTCGGAACTGCTGGCGAGGCAAAGCGAACTTGGCGCCTTGCTTTCCCGCGAAGAGGGAAAAACGCTTGCCGAGGGCGTGGGTGAAGTTGCGCGCGCCGGCCAGATCTTCAAATTCTTCGCCGGAGAAGTCCTGCGCACGGGGGGCGAAAAGCTGCCGTCCGTTCGGCCGTTGGTCGAAGTCGAGATCACCCGCGAGCCCGTCGGCGTGGTCGGCATCATTACGCCGTGGAATTTTCCGGTCGCGATTCCCGCTTGGAAGATCGCGCCCGCGCTAGCCTACGGCAACTGCGTCGTATTCAAACCGGCTGACCTCGTGCCGGCGTCGGCGTGGGCGCTCGCGGAAATTATCTCGCGTAGCGGAATTCCCGCTGGCGTGTTCAACCTTGTCATGGGGCGCGGCAGCATCGTCGGCGATGCAATCGTCTCGTCACCCGGTATCGACGCGATTTCGTTCACGGGTTCCGTCGAAACCGGGCGTGCGCTGCTGCAGCGCGGCGCGCAACAATTCAAGCGCATGCAGCTGGAGATGGGGGGTAAAAATCCGCTCGTCGTGCTCGACGATGCCGATCTCGACGTCGCCGTCGATTGCGCGGTTCAAGGCGCCTACTACTCGACGGGACAACGATGCACTGCCTCATCCCGGTTCATCGTGCAAACGGGCATCTATGCCCGGTTCGCTTCTCGTCTGACCGAAGCGATCGAACGTCTGCACGTCGGTCATGCGCTAGATCCGCAAACGCAAATCGGTCCCGTAGTAGACGAGTCGCAGTTGCGGCACGACGAGGCGTATCTCCGCATCGGCAACGACGAAGGCGCGAAGCTTGCCTGCGGGGGGCAGTTGATGAAACGAAATACCCGCGGCCACTTTCTGTCCCCCGCGCTGTTCGTCGACGCAACGCCGAAGATGCGGATCGCACGCGAGGAAATCTTTGGTCCGATTGCCTGTGCGATTCCCGTCGGCAGCTACGAAGAAGCACTCGCGGTTGCGAACGACAGTCCTTTCGGGCTCTCGTCCGGCATTTGCACGACTTCTCTCAAACATGCGACGCATTTCAAGCGGCACGTGAAGAGCGGCATGACGATGGTGAATGTACCGACCGCCGGCGTCGACTATCACGTCCCGTTCGGTGGAACGAAGGCGTCCAGCTACGGACCGCGCGAACAAGGCACGTACGCGTTGGATTTCTTCACGACCGTCAAGACCGCTTACACGAAGGCATACTTCGATTAACCCGCGCGCCGGCCACGATGGCCGGCGCCTCGCTAGCGCCGCCTTGCGCGCGCTTGCAGCACAGCATTCGATAGGGAGGATACGTGGACTTCGATTTGATCATCGTCGGCCTCGGACCGGTTGGCGCGGTCGCCGCCAATTTGGCCGGCGAGGCCGGGCTGCGCACGCTCGTGCTCGAAAAGTCCCTGACAGTATTCGATAAGCCGCGCGCAATGGGCTTGGATCAGGAAATCATGCGGATCCTGGGCGATCTGGGGCTTGCCGACAAAATCGCACCTTACGTCATGCCCTATAGGCCGTCCGAATACCGCACGGCGGACTCGAGCGTAATCCGTCGCATCGAGGCGGCGGAGCCGCCGTTCCAGCTCGGCTGGGCGCCAAACTATGTGTTCATGCAGCCGCAGATCGAAGCGACGCTGCGCGAAAACCTCGCCCGCTTCCCGTCGGTGACGGTCAGGCTCGGCGCTCAGGTCGATGCAGTGGTATCCGCGGACGATACTGCATCGGTCACTGTCGTGGAGTCCTCGGGAGAGCGTCGCACGTATCGATCGCGCTATGTGCTCGCATGCGACGGCGGAACGAGCCCGATTCGAATGGGACTTGGTCTCGACATGGAGGATCTCGACTTCGACGAACCGTGGCTCGTGGTCGATGTCGTCCTCAAGGACGGATGCGGGATGAGTCTGCCCGCCACCAACGTGCAGTATTGCGAAATCGAGCGCCCTTGCACGTTCGTGGTGGGTCCCGCGCAAGTTCGACGCTGGGAATTCATGATCAATGATGACGAAACACCGGCGCAGGTGGTGGAGCCGGCTTTCGTGCGCAAGCTCATCTCGCGCTGGCTAGACGACAGCGAGTACGACATCTGGCGCGCTTCTTCTTATCGCTTCCACGCGCTCGTTCTGCGTCAATGGCGCTCGGAGCGTGTGTTCTTTCTTGGCGATGCCGCGCACATGACGCCGCCATTCCTGGCGCAGGGAATGTGTCAGGGGATTCGGGACGCAGCCAATCTCGTCTGGAAGCTCGCGCTTGTCATCCGCGGCGCCTCAGCCCCCCTGCTTCTCGACACCTATCAAGCCGAGCGGCTTCCCCACGTGAAGGAAACGACGCTCGTCACGAAAGCGCTCGGCAAGCTGATTTGCGAACGCGATCCTGCCGCCGCGCATGAGCGAGACAAGCGTCTGCTCGAAGAAATGGCCGCTAATCCGCGAGGCACCGTGCGGCAATCGCTGATTCCGGGGCTTGGCGCGGGCTTCGTGTCCTTCTCGGCTCACGGCCCGCGCGGACAATTATTTCCTCAACCGCTGGTCAATACCTCGAACGGTCGGAAATGCCTGCTCGACGAAGCCACTGGGATGACCTTCCGAATCGTCGTCCCGGCTGATACGGATGCAGCCGTCCTCGAGAGCCTCGCAAGCGAGTGCGAAGCATTACGCGACATTCCGGTCAAGCTGGTCGTCATCGGAACCGAGCCGCTTTCAGAAAGCGCACCGTCGCATGCCTACCAGGACACCGATGGTGTGCTCGTCAGCTGGATGCGGCGGCATGATTGCGGGGCTGTGATCGCGCGGCCCGATCACTATGTGTACGGCGCCTGCCGCCAAGCGGAAGATGCGGGTGCGATGATTCGCGAGTTGGCGGCGGCACTGCAAGCGGGCAAGCCACAGGAGGCTCCGACGGCCACTGCTTGCGCTTGATCGGCACACCCACCAACACGCGAAAGCGCGATGGATGTCGTCCCTCGCGCTTTTTTGTTTTTTAGCGCGGGGTGAACAATACGTCGACCTTGCATATCGACGAATTTTGCGCATAAAATCAGTCTTATCGACAAATCCGCAGTAAGCATACGCTCATGGACTCCAACTCCGCTTCGAACGGTGTACCGCTCATCGACGTCGCCTTGGCCCGAATGAAGACGTCCATCATCCGCTGTGAGCTCGCACCTGGCAGCCGGCTGAAAGTCGAAAGTCTCTCCAAGGCATATGGGCTGAGCAGTTCGCCGATCCGCGAGGCCTTGAACCGGCTCGCACAGGACGGCATCGTTCAAGCGACGGAAAATCGCGGCTTCTGGGTCGCCCCCATCAGCATCGACGACTTCAAAGACATCGCGCGCATGCGCGTGCTGCTCGAACTCGAGGCGCTGAACGATTCGATCGAGCACGGCGACGAGGAATGGGAAGTGGCCGTGCTGACCGCCTTTCATCGGTTGAGCCTCGCGGAGAAACGTCTCGGCTCGGGCCCCGTCGCACTGGACGACGACTGGTCAGAGCGTCACCGCGCGTACCACATGGCGCTGCTATCGGCTACGCCCAGCGCCCTGCTCTCCAGCATGGTCGGCTCGCTTTTCGACCGTGCCGAGCGCTATCGCCGTTATTCTGCGCTGCATCGAACCGAAGAACGTCATAAGAACAGCGAACACGAAGCGCTCATGAAGGCAGCGATCGATCGAGACAAGGAAAAGGCCACGCGGCTGCTGCGCAAACATATCGAAGGTACGCTCACACGCGTCGCTTCGGCGCTCGAACGGCAATCGGCTATCGTGCAATAGGAATGGCGCCGCGTTGATTCGGCACTCCGCCGCTGCTGCGCAGCAGCGGTACGGACATCGCATCGGCAAGGCAATGCGGTGCTGCCTTGCCGATGCTTATCCGATCAAAACATCGTCTGCATCCCGACGCGCCCGATGAACTGCGACCGGCCGCTCGATGGGCCAAACGTGCCGTTGATGACCGCATTCGCTCCCGAGTTGGTCAACTGATACGCGCCTTGCACATAGACCGCAGTGCGCTTGGAGAGGAAGTACTTTGCGACAGCGCCCAATTGATGCGCATGATTGCGGTCCACGCCGGCATTGCCCCACATATAGGTGTACGCGACACTCGTGGAGAACGCGGGTGTAAAGCGATATAGCGCCCCTGCTTCAACCGCGTTCACGGCCGCGCCATTTTGCGTGTTCCGTGTGTTGGTAAAGAGCGCGGTCAACAGCAGCTTCTGTCCGTTGTATTTCGCACCGAAGCCAAAGTTGCGGATGCTGTCGCCGAGCATCGTCGCGTAGCGAATGTCTGTGTACGCCGCGCCGAACGCAAAAGGCCCGGTGCTGTAGCTCAGGCCAAAGCTATCGGCGCTGTTTTGCCGAAAGTTGCCTGCGGCGCCGCCGAACGCGTACATGCCTCCGAACCGCACACCGCCCCACAGCGGGCTCGTGTATTTGACTGAGTTATTCACAGGTGTATCGCCGTTCATCCGGTCGAAGTCAAATGCCTCGTCGGGCGGCGAGTCGTGAATGCCGAGCTTGGCAAACGGACCATCGCGAAACTGATAGAAGCCGCCGCCGTACATCGCCATGTCCGCCCCGACGTCATAAAACAAGGTATCGACCATGAAGTCGTACTGGCGGCCAAGCGTGAGCTTGCCGTACCGATCGTTGTCGAGTCCGACCCACGCGTTGCGCGCGAACAAACCTGTTCCCGAACCACTGCCATTCGACGCCTGCGAAACGAGATTCCCTTGCAGCGTGAACTGCGTCGTCAACTGGAAAACCGCGTGGGTCCCGTTGCCAAGGTCCTCGCTACCCTTGAACCCCAACAGATTCGGCAGCGCAATCCCGTCGTCCAGTCTCCACGCAGAGTGCCCACCGATATTGCTGATGTACGACACCCCTGCATCGAGCAAGCCCCACAGCGTCACGCTGCTTTGAGCATGCGCGCTCGGCACGATGCCGATGCACGTTCCCGCCGCTACTGTCGCCACGGCCATAATGCGCTTCTTCACTATCGTCTCCTCCAGAGCAGGTCATTTACCTAGTTCACGCACAATCAATAGTGTAATGCGTGCCATAATGTTTTGTGCATATTCCATCAAACGGCGTCTGAGGTCAATGTATCCGCGGGCAAATTCCGGCTAGTGTTTACGCGTGTGTGCGTTTCAGCCACGTCATGCGTGTCCGCTCTGCTGTTGACCAGGTTTTGAGTCGCAGACGCGCGCCGTGGCAGGGAGGCAGGGAGGCAGGGAGGCAGGGAGGCAGGGAGGCAGGGAGGCAGGGAGGCAGGCTTCGATCGTATGCAGAGCGCTTGTTCAGCGCCGCACTTCGCTGACCCGCACGCTGACGCCAGCGTGCCATCGCAAAAGGACATGTGCGCATGCACCCGACGTCGAAGGCAACCTGAGTGCAGCCAGCCTCCTGCAACGATGGCCACCACCCCGGGAAATACCTGGATATTGACGTTCTCTCGTGCGATCGCGGCAAAATACAACATGCGCATCACTCTCGCGTCGAAAGCCGGTCATTACCTTTCTGACGTCGACGTCAAATCATCCATACAATGACCAAGAGGATGCCGCACTCCGCCGGTTCCGATCGATTTCTATCCAAGCTTCATATCGGAAGGCTTATCCCACGGTGAATGGGTTGAACAACTTTCTCGATGAACGGAAGGTTCATCTTGCGTTCGAGTTGAGCCTCTGGTGCAAGGGTGTCTTCGCGCTACTGGAGATCATCGCCGGCGTGGCTACCTGTTTCGTGACGCCGCGCCTATTGCTGACGCTCGTCCTGTGGGTCACCAAGGAGGAATTCGTCGAGGATCCTCAGGATCTCGTCGCCAACTTGCTCCTGCGCACTGTCCAGCACCTGCCCGCCGGCACTGATAAATTCGCCGCCATATACCTGCTTGCGCATGGCGTGATCAAGCTGTGGTTGATCGCCGGCCTGCTGCGAGAGAGGCTTTGGTATTACCCGGCCGCGATGTCGATGTTCGGCTTGTTTATCGCTTACCAGCTTTATCGATACACGTTCACGCACTCGATTTGGCTACTACTCATCACGGCGTTGGATGGGGTGGTCATCGCGCTCACGTGGCACGAGTACCGATATATCGGGAACGAACGCAAACGTGGGAAATCGAGTTCATTTCTATGACTCTCACCGCTCCTCGCTTCGAGCACACTGTCGACACCCAAGACATTGAGCGCTCGCCCTACTGCTGGACCCGCCAGCTTCCGTCTGCTTGGCGACATGCGGTGCCATACACCTTATCGCGCTTGCCGCCTATCACTGAATCCACCGTGAACTCGCGGCAGGGGCCGGTCGATGCGTCATAAGTACGAGTTGGTACGACTGTGTATTGATTACCCGTGTCCGGATTGCGCCAGCTCGCAGGCACGCCCGTTCGGACATCTTCGAGCGTTTGGGCTGTCTTGAGTCGATCGGTGTCGTCCATCGAGCGTCCGACCGCCCCCCCGACTGCCGCACCAGTCAGAACACCGACAATCGTCGCCACCGTCCTACCGGATCCTCCGCCGATTTGCGAACCGAGCACGCCGCCCAACGCACCCCCGATCAACATGCCGCCTTGTTCCTTGGTAGGCGGCACCGTGCATGCAGCAACGCTAAGCGCCATCACCACAACCGATATGAAACGAATCTTCATGAGCTACTCTCCAGCGGACTCTGCTAGCAACCCAGCGGCCGACGAGGGGCACTCGCCACGCAGCATGCGCGTCGAAATGGCTCGTTTCATGGTGCCCAACTGCTCCGATTTCCACTTGACTCAGGTCAAGCAAAAGTGAACCGTTACGACGAACACCGCGCCCCCATAGCAGTAAGCCGATCCCGGCGAATGCGCCCTTGTCGGATAACGTCTTTGCGTGATGCACGGCATCGCAACTCCGCGCGCGCAACGCTGTCCAGGCCAAGATCACGTTCGAAGTGGCTCTCGAGCGTGGCGCCCGTGGCGAATTTAGGCGCGCCGGACACCTTTTCCTTGTCTATCCGCGCAGATAGGCCTCCCTCGCATAGCGCCGCATCATGCGCTGACTGTTGAAGTCGAACTGTGGTTGTCCAGCCTGCGCGCCGATTTCGCGTCATCGCTGCGAGCCAAATCGACACTTAAATATCACATTATGATATTTCATCCATGTCTTGACGCGGCTCAATGTTTTCCCGATCTCATCGAGGTAGTTTGAGAAGGGACGGTCCTTGCCGGCGTATGCCGTGGGCTTTTTCGGCGATCGATGCTATCGAGCGCAAGGGAGGCGCGAGGGGATATCAAGCACGGATGGGTGACCGTCGTCCTGGTGAGAAAGCAAACCACTTGCTTGATGAAGGAGCCTTCAATGGACACGGTGACTCAGGACTCATGGCGGGGTCGGATCGTATGCATTCACACCTTTCCCGTTCGCCGAACCATCGCGCGCGACTCAATACCGGATGGCTATATCGCAACCGTCAGGATTGAAAGAGACGGCAACGTGTTGGCCGATTGGCACTTACCGTTTTTCAGCGAACGTTGGTTGTCGGAGGGCGAGGCCCGACGGGACGCCTTGGAGTATGCGGTGAAGCTCATCGATAGCGGCGTACTGGACGAACGGCGCGCATTGCGCGAACACGCGGCCTGACGGAGACAGCCCCTGGCCGCGCGGCATCAAATAGGACTCAGCAAGACTCGCACATCGACGTCATCTCACAGGACAGGTGGAACCGTGAAATTTAGGACAGTGGAAAAACTCAGTGACGAAGACATACCGAAAATCGCCAACGCCATCATCTCGGTCGACCCTGATGCAAAGGTCGAGACAGATGTGCGAGCGAACACGGTGGACGTCAACTCCTGGCTCTTCGCTGAAGAATTCCTCGTTGCGTTCTACGATGCTGGGTATGACGTTCGAGTCGCTCAACGTTAGCGCCCCACGAGATCCATTCCATCAAGGAGGAACATCGTGAGTGACACAAGAACCTTCGAAATTTTCCGCTACGATCCAGACCGGGATACCAAGCCGTACATGCAAACGTACGAGATAGCGGTAACCCCTTATGACCGGATGTTGCTCGACGTCCTTGTCCGACTCAAGGCACGGGATGAGACGCTGGGCTTTCGGCGCTCGTGTCGTGAGGGCGTGTGCGGCTCAGACGCGATGAACATCAACGGCAAGAATGGGCTTGCCTGCATCACCAACTTAAACGAGCTCCCTCGCCATACGGCTTTGCGCCCGCTGCCGGGCTTGCCAGTCATTCGCGACCTGATCGTCGACATGACCGCGTTCTTCAAGCAATACCATTCGATCAAGCCTTACCTGATCAACGACACTCCTCCACCTGAGCGGGAAAGGCGCCAGACGCCTGAGGAACGTGATCAGCTCGACGGTCTCTACGAGTGCATCTTGTGCGCGTGCTGTTCCAGCGCGTGCCCCTCATATTGGTGGAACCCAGATAAATATGTTGGTCCAGCCGGGCTCCTGCAGGCCTATCGCTTTCTGGTCGATTCCCGCGACGAGGGCACGGGGGAGCGGCTTGACGATCTTGACGATCCGTACCGCCTGTTCCGGTGTCGGACCATACTGAATTGCACGGACGTCTGCCCCAAAGTGCGTATTTCGGACGAACGTGACCGGCCGTTTCGGGATTGTGACCGACGATTTCGGCAACGTGACCGGTCATTTCGGGAACGTGACCGAGCGGACCGGAAGGCAGGATTGGCGT
>Ga0209672_100489_pt1 | contig 22048 bp, 23 predicted proteins | sample AraplaCol_mMS_r2_FD_184273 | JGI IMG/M metagenome (GOLD analysis project Ga0209672, IMG submission 184273) | Arabidopsis root microbial communities from North Carolina, USA - plate scrape CL_Col_mMS_r2 (SPAdes) (version 2) | ecosystem: Host-associated > Plants > Roots > Endosphere | place: USA...
TAGCCATTGTTGATGGCCGACACGGCTTCTTCCGCACCGTTGTTGCTCGCGGCCGACGTCCATGCTGCGCCGTTCGCGTTCTTGATGTTCTGGTAGCCAACGCCGATACCGAACGGGCCGTTCTTGTACTGCGCGGCCACGCTCCACACCGAGTTCGCCGCCACGCTGCCCGGCGTGCCGCCGAATGCGTAGCCGCCGCTGAACGTGAAGCCGTACAGGTTCGGCGACGTGTAGATGACTTGGTTGTTGGTGCGGTAGTTCGTATCGAGCGAGTCGATATCGCCCGGATGCGCGCCGAATGCACCGGTCAGCCACGTCGTCGGGCTCCACGGCGAAAGCAGCGTGTAGTACGGCGTGTACTGACGGCCCATCGTGACCGTACCGTACGCGTCGTTCGTCAGGCCAACCCAGGCTTGACGGTGGAATTCGAGACCCGTCGTGCTCTGCGTGCCGTTCATGATGTTGAAGCCTTGCTCCAACGTGAAGATGGCCTTGGTACCGCCGCCCAGATCTTCGCTGCCCTTCAGGCCGAAGCGGTTACCCGCCCACACGCCGTTGTTCATCTTGATAAGCGACTTACCGCCCGACGTGGCGCCCGTCGACGGGGCAACGTTGTTGACATAGGCAAAGCCGTTGTCGACGATACCGTAGAGCGTCACGCTGCTTTGCGCATGCGCTGCGCCGGCAACGAGGCTCGTCGCGGCTGCGGCCACCATCGTGGCAAGTACTTTCTTCTTCATCAGATCTCCGTGCAGGTGCTGAGAGGGACTTCTTATCGATATCGACACCTAGTGGCGCCGATACTTATATGTCATCGTATAACTGTAACTGCCAGTAAAATTGTCGGGGCGGCCTGTATGGGGGCATACTAGGGAAACTACCAAGTAAAAAGCCGCTGGCTGATACTTGTAAGACAACGTATGATGCACGCGGCGCGTATTTTCCTCAGAAAAGTGGCGCCCGGCTTCAGTCGAAATTCACTCAAGAAAAGCCGGGAGAGACCGATAAGTCGGCAATCGGCGCCATACGGGGGACATAAAGATGCGCAACTGGACAGTGCGACATAGCCTGCTCGCAGTATTGACCGTCTTCGCGGTCATGATCGTCGTGGGTGGGGCAGTCGGCGTGATCGCACTCGATCGCTCGAACAACAACGCCCGTTTCCAGCGCCAGGTCGCGCGTCAGGTCATTCTCGCCAACGACGGTTACAAAGACACCACGCGCACCCGTTCGGCGCTCACGCGCGCCTACGCCGCGCTCAAAGAGAACAACGACAAGACGACCCGCGACTCCGCGCTCAAGAGCGCCCAGACCACGATCGACCGCGCCGCCGAGGAAACGGAGGTTTTCCGCCACGCGGATAGGTTCGATGGGCAGGATGACGCATTAAAACAACAGCTGTTGAGTGCGTCCGATCGGCTCGCCTCGCATCTGAAGGCCGCGTTCGTGGCGTTGCAAAATGACGACACCGCCGCCTATGTGACGATCAACGATCGCGATATCCGGAACGCCGGTATCGATTATTCAGTGGCTGTGGAGAAGTTTCAGCGGCTTGCGCGCACGCTGGCCGATGCCTCGGCCGAGCGCGGCGAGACCGAATTCAGATGGGTGCTCGGCATGGTCGTGGTGGGCGTGTCGTTCGCGCTCATCCTCATCGTCGCGACTCATTTCGCGCTGCGCCGCATCGTGCTCGGGCCATTGCGGCAGGCGGTCCACGTGCTGGATCGGATCGCCGCCCATGATTTGACCATCGAGGTGCCCGAGGCCGGCCGCAACGAAATCGGACAGTTGTTCGGTGCCATGCGGCGTATGCGGCTCGGATTGTGGCAGACCGTTTCGGACGTGCGCACCAACTGCGACGCGATTCACACAGCGGCGCGCGAAATTGCCGCCGGCAACCTCGATCTGTCGAGTCGGACCGAACAGCAGTCGGCGTCGCTGCAGCAAACTGCGGCGAACATGGACCAGCTCACTTCGACCGTCAAACGCAACGCCGATAGCGCACAGCAGGCGAGCGGCCTCGCGTCGAGCGCCGCGCAAGTCGCCACGCGCGGTGGCGATGTCGTGGCACGCGCGGTCGAGACGATGACCGCCGTATCCGAGAGCTCACAAAGGATTGCCGATATCACCGGCATGATCGACAGCATCGCTTTTCAGACGAACATCCTTGCGCTCAATGCGGCCGTCGAATCGGCACGAGCCGGTGAGGCAGGGCGCGGCTTCGCCGTAGTCGCATCGGAGGTGCGCGCGCTCGCTCAACGCAGCGCCACGGCGGCACAGGAGATCAAGACGCTCATCGGTACTTCGGTCGCGGATGTGAAAAACGGCAATGCGTTAGTTGCCGAGGCCGGAAAGACGATGAACGAAATCGTGACGGCCGTGAGCGAAGTGGCGGACATCATGGCTGAAATCACAGCGGCCACGGCTGAGCAAAGCATCGGCATCGGCCAGATTGGCGATGCCGTGAGCCAAATGGATCAAGTCACGCAGCAAAATGCCGCGCTCGTGGAAGAATCTGCCGCCGCGGCGAGCGCGCTCGAACAGCAGGCGCAAGCCACGGCTTCAGCGGTGGCGGCCTTCAGGCTCGCCGCCGCCTGATACCGCGCGTTCATTCCGCTCAATCGAATTCCGTCGCCACGTGCTGGTTCGCGCGGCGCAGCCGCTCGCGGCTGTTCGACAGATGCATCCGCATCGCCGCACGCGCGCTTTCCGCGTCGCGCCGCGCAATCGCATCGAAGATGCTTTCATGTTCGCGGTTCACGAGCGACAGATAGGCGTTTGGATCTTCACGCGCGATGCTGGCCGAATCGACGCGCTCACGCGGAATCAATGCGGTGCCGAGTTGCACGAGAATATCGACGAAATAGCGGTTGCCGGTGGCCTGCGCCACGGCGACGTGAAAGTCGAGATCCGCTTCCACGCTGTCCGACGCATTGGCGCGCTTCGCCGCAATCGCATCGAGCGCGGCGCGAATGCGTGCGATGTCTTCCGGCTTTGCCCGCTGCGCGGCAAGCCCGGCGCATTCCGTCTCGAGGCTGATGCGCAGCTCGAGAATCGCGAGGACGTCGCGCAACGTCGTGCCCGGCACCACTTCGAGGCCGAGCGACTTGCTGTTCGGCTCGAGCACGAAGCTGCCAATGCCATGGCGTGTCTCGATGACTTTTGCGGCTTGCAGACGAGAAATCGCCTCGCGGATGACGGTGCGGCTGACGCTCATCGTTTCCATGAGCTGGGATTCCGTCGGCAGCTTGTCACCGGGCTTGAGGACGCTCGCCTCGATCTGCTCCGTTAAGCGGCTGACGACGAATTCCGCCAGGTTTCGAGCCCGTCTTTGTGGGACGGCAGGGGTGGGCGGCGCGGACATCGATGTACCTCGTGGGGACAGCGTTTTATAAGTGTGTACGGTGAATCATTATAGCGAGTCGCGTTGCCGGTCGTCTGATGACGGACCTATCAGGCGAACAAAAACGTGGACCCGGCAACGCAGCGCCCAATTGGGCGCCCGCGCCGGTCCGGTTCGCGTGGCTCTGCGTCACTCGAAGGTGACGACTTCGACCCAATTCGGGTTCTTGCCCGTGTCGGCGCCCCCGTTTGCCGTCAGCGCGCCGGTTTTGCGATCGATACGATACTCGGTCAAATGGTTCGACAGTTGTCCGACTGCGAACAGATATTGGCCAGATGCGTCGATCCCAAAGCCGCGCGGCTGCCGTTCCGTCGGCCAGGTGCCGATACGTTGCAGCTTGCCCGAGCGGCGATCCACACGGTAACCCCCGAGCGTGCTCGAAGTCCGCTCGGACACATAGAGGAACTTGCCGTCAGGCGTCAGGTGAACGTCCGCACCCCATGGTTTTCCGGTGAAGTCGGGCGGGAGGATCGAGATCGTTTGAACAGGGCGTGCCGTATCGGCTTTCTTGTTGTAGGCCAGCACATGAAGTTTGCCGTCGAGTTCGTCGATCAGATAGACGAATCGTCCATCGCCGGAAAAGATGAAATGGCGTGGACCCGAACCGTGCGGCAGGGAATAGGCGGGCTTCGGATCGAGCGTGAGCGTGCCCGCATCGCGATCGAGCGCGAGCTTCAACCATGCGTCGGCGCCAAGTACCGAGGCAAAAGCGAACCGATTGTCGGGCGATGTCCGAATGGCGTGCGCCATCGGGCCCGTCGCGATCGTTTGATGGGCATCCACAGGGAGGCCGTTCGCGTCGATGCGGCTCACCGACAGAAGGTTGCCGCCATATGACGCCCCGAAGAGGAAACGGCCCGTGGCATCGGTGGAGATATAAGCCATGCTTTCGGGCAACGCCGCGGTGCCGATCCGCGTAAGCGTGCCGTCGAGCGGATTCATGAACAGCGTTGCCACGCTGTAAGGCTTCGAGCGCAGCCCGACGTAAAGGTGCGGCTGATTCGGCGAGCGCGCCATTGGCATGGCCGTGCCGCCGAGCGCGAGCGTCTGGATCGACGTCAGCGCGCCGTGTCCCTCGTCGAGTTTGAATGCCGAGATGTCCTGGCTGTCGGCGTTCGAGACATAGACGTAGGTGCTGCCTGCATGGGCCGCCCCGGCGAACGCGCAGGCCATGAGTGCCGTGACCGCCGCGCGCACGAATGTCGCTCGTCTGCCCGCGGCGCGGCGCCGACGCGTTGAAAGGTGTCGCAACATCTCCTTCTCCTCATCGTTATTGGGTCTGGATAATGTACGTCATCTTACGTCTGATAACCAGTGTGACGGGAGGAGGCGGCACCGGACAGCGGGGCGGGCTATCACGCAGGCCGCGGCACGGGGATTGCTGGGCACCGGTTACCTAAAACGTCGGGCGACTCGGCTCGTAAAGGGAGGGTTCTCATGAAACGACTCATTGCACTCGCAGTGCTTGCAGCCACAACGGCGCTCACAGCCTGTCACACCGTTGCAGGAGCCGGTGAAGACATCTCGAAGGGCGGTCACGCCATTACAAACTCGGCCGAGAAACATTCGGATTGACGGTCGCTCCGCGCTGCAACCTTCGGGCTCTCACCTTCGTTGGGAGCCCGATCATTTTGCGTGGGCGGCGCTGGCGGGCGGCCGCCGCGCGATCGGATCGTTCGTCGGCTTCGCCGGGCGTTTGACCGGCATGTTGTCGGGGTTGTGAGCGTTCACTCCGCTCGCAGGCGGCTGGGGTGGCTGCACCATGGATGCGCCCGCATCCGTCGCCGCAGCCTGGGCTCCCGCGACGCTCCATCCCGCCAAGCCGGTACCGGCAAGCATTGCGGACACCAGAGCGCGCATGAACGTGCGATCGATCCTAGTCATCATCGACTCCTCGACGGGATGCCCGCCGTTTTCCTTCCGAGCAGCAATCGCAGGGCCAGTTTCCAATGACGAACGGCGCTGATGCGCGCAGTGGGCGGCTCGACGAATCCTGGTTTTAACCGAATACCGGCCAGGCATCGCGGCTCGCCGGGGCCCCACAGCGAGTTCCATCAACGATTCTCACTCCCACCTCCGACCCTTCTTGAAATCGCGGCGACCCGTCCATATAATTAGCACTCGCTGCACGTGAGTGCTAACAAGTTCCGTCCGGGTCGCTGGGCGGCCTAACCAAGCTAAGCGTTCTTCAGTCTCAATCAAGAGAGGAGTGTTGTATGAACCTTCGTCCTTTGCACGATCGCGTCATCGTGAAGCGTCTGGATCAGGAAACCAAGACCGCCTCGGGCATCGTGATCCCCGACGCAGCGGCCGAAAAGCCGGACCAGGGTGAAGTGCTCGCGATCGGGCCGGGCAAGCGTAATGACAAGGGCGACCAGATGTCGCTGGACGTCAAGGTTGGCGACCGTGTGCTGTTCGGCAAGTACGCCGGCCAGACCGTCAAGGTCGACGGCCAGGAACTGCTCGTCATGCGCGAAGAAGACATCATGGCGGTCGTTCAGAAGTAATCACGCTTCCGATCCATATCCACTGAGATTTCAAGGAGTTAGAAGATGGCAGCTAAAGACGTCGTATTCGGCGACAGCGCACGCGCCAAGATGGTCGAAGGCGTGAACATTCTCGCCAATGCGGTGAAGGTCACGCTCGGTCCCAAGGGCCGCAACGTCGTGCTCGAACGCAGCTTCGGCGGCCCGACGGTGACCAAGGACGGTGTGTCGGTCGCGAAGGAAATCGAGCTCGAAGACAAGCTCCAGAACATGGGCGCGCAGATGGTCAAGGAAGTCGCTTCCAAGACCAGCGACAACGCCGGTGACGGCACGACGACGGCTACGGTGCTGGCTCAGTCGATCGTCCGTGAAGGTATGAAGTATGTCGCATCGGGCATGAACCCGATGGACCTCAAGCGCGGCATCGACAAAGCGGTGCTGGCCGCTGTCGAAGAGCTGAAGAAGATCAGCAAGCCCTGCACGACGAACAAGGAAATCGCCCAGGTCGGATCCATTTCGGCCAACAGCGACACGTCGATCGGCGAGCGCATCGCCGAAGCGATGGACAAAGTCGGCAAGGAAGGCGTCATCACCGTTGAAGACGGCAAGTCGCTCGCCGACGAACTGGAAGTCGTCGAAGGTATGCAGTTCGACCGCGGCTACCTCTCGCCTTACTTCATCAACAACCCCGACAAGCAAGTCGCCGTGCTCGAGAACCCGTTCGTGCTGCTGCATGACAAGAAGGTGTCGAACATTCGCGATCTGCTGCCGGTGCTCGAGCAAGTTGCGAAGGCCGGCCGTCCGCTGCTCATCATTGCGGAAGACGTTGAAGGCGAAGCCCTCGCCACGCTCGTCGTGAACAACATCCGCGGCATTCTGAAGACCGTTGCCGTCAAGGCGCCGGGCTTCGGCGATCGTCGCAAGGCGATGCTCGAAGACATCGCGATCCTCACGGGCGGCCAAGTGATCGCCGAAGAAACGGGTCTTTCGCTCGAAAAAGCCACGCTGCAAGAGCTTGGCCAAGCGAAGCGCATCGAAGTGGGCAAGGAAAACACGACGATCATCGACGGTGCCGGCGATGGCAGCGCCATCGAAGCGCGCGTGAAGCAAATCCGTACGCAGATCGAGGAAGCTACGTCGGATTACGATCGTGAAAAGCTGCAAGAGCGCGTGGCGAAGCTGGCCGGCGGCGTGGCAGTGATCAAGGTCGGTGCCGCAACCGAAGTCGAAATGAAGGAAAAGAAGGCGCGTGTCGAAGACGCGCTGCACGCCACGCGTGCAGCCGTTGAAGAAGGCATCGTGCCGGGCGGCGGTGTCGCGCTGATCCGCGCTCGCGCGGCAATCGGCAGCGTGAAGGGCGACAACGCAGACCAGGACGCCGGCATCAAGATCGTGCTGCGCGCGATGGAAGAGCCGCTGCGTCAGATCGTGGCGAACGGCGGCGAAGAAGCGAGCGTGGTCGTGGCAGCCGTTGCGAATGGCAAGGGCAACTACGGTTACAACGCAGCAACGGGCGAGTACGGCGATCTGGTCGAGGCAGGCGTGGTCGATCCGACGAAGGTGACGCGCACGGCGCTGCAAAACGCCGCTTCGGTTGCCGGTCTGTTGCTGACGACGGACGCGGCTGTTGCCGAGTTGCCGAAGAAGGACGCGCCGATGCCTGGCGGCATGCCCGGCGGTATGGGCGGCATGGGCATGGACATGTAAGGTTCGCTCAAAGGCGAGCAACATGAAGGACGCGCCTCCCCGCGCGTCCGTCCTGACGAAACCCCGCAGAGATGCGGGGTTTTTTTTTACGGCCACCGTTAGCGCTTTAGCGCTTACGGAGGCCCAATGCAGAGCAACGGCGCCAAATTCGTTGGCCGTTTGGCCGATTTCTAAGTGCGGCGCTTTGCGGGAGCATGAGTCTTCCCCCTCACTTGGAGAAGGCCATGCCCGATTTGTCGAACATCAAGGCGCTCGCCCGCGGCGCCTTGGTGCCGTCCGCCGAGACGGCATCCGATATTCTAAGTTGTCAATTGACAACCGTTCCGGTTTCCCCTATTCTGGGGCTCCTATGACTCGTCCCGCGCACCCGAAGAAGGAAGTCGAGGAGGCGCTCCGGTATGCGCAAGCGCACGGCTGGACCATCAAGTTCGGCGGAGCGCACGCTTGGGGAAGGTTGTATTGCCCCTACAACGATGCCGATTGCCGTTGCGGCGATTTTTGCATCGTTGGCATTTGGAGCACCCCGAAAAACGCGGGCAACCATGCGCGAGCGCTGCGGCGAGTCGTCGATCACTGCACGACACATCAAGTCAATGTGCGGCAATAAGAAAGTCATGCTTTGAGGAGCAAGCGATGGAATACATCTTCACCTTGCGGTATCAATTGCCCGTCGAAATGTGCGACTCGGGCGAGCTGATGGAGCGGCTCGGGGCGGCCGGGTGCGAAGATGCCCTGGTCGGAATGGGTTTGCCGGGGCGGGTTGCGCTCGAGTTCACGCGCGAAGCCTCATCTGCGGAAGTCGCGCTGCTAACGGCGCTGGCTGATGTCCGTCGAGCGATTCCCGGCGCAACGTTGATCGAGGCCGTGCCGGACTTCGTCGGGTTGAGCGATATAGCGGACGCGGTCGGCGTGAGCCGACAGAATATGCGCAAGCTCATGCTTGCCCATGCGGTCAGTTTCCCTGCGCCGGTGCACTGCGGCACCACGTCGATATGGCATATGGCCGATATCCTCGCGTGGTTGCAGGATAGGGGTAGCTATGAACTGAAGTCAGAATTGCGCGAGATCGCCGCGGCGGCCATGCAGGTCAATCTCGCCAAAGCGGCGCGCCAGGTTTTACCGCGCGTTCAACAGCAAGTGAGCGGGCTGATCGCTTGAGGACAGCCGCGGCCGGCCAGTGGACGGTGCCTTACGTCGGAGGTTGCCGATACCGCGGCACGGCGACGGAGCCTTGAGCGGGCATCTCTTCACTGTCCTCGTCATGCGCCCAAAAGAAGCGATCGGGCATATAGGCGCCCATTCCCGGGCGGAACGCGCGCAGCGTTGCCTGATAGAGATATTCCTGGGCTTCACGGGCCGCTTCTGCAGGCTCTTGACCGTTGGCGAGCAGCGCGGCGATAGCAGCCCCCAGCGTATCGGTCGTGCCCATCAGCCGGTGGGGAGGGCGATCCCACATGTCCTGCCGCAGTTGTCCCTCCTCGCCGAACAGCGTATTGACGAGCCGATGCGTGCCCGTTTGGACCGACAAGATGTACTCGGCCCCCTGTGAGAGCAGTTGTGCGATGGCAGCGTCGAGCGCCGGAGCCTCGGCGTCGCCGTCTGGCTGCGCCAGTGCGCAGAGCGTCGCGTGATCGGCCACGAGCAGTGTCGTTTGCGGCGCCAAGAGGTCAGCGATCGATTCTCGCAAATCATCGGCGGCGAGCACGTGCTCGTCATCGACAGTGAAGTCCGGCGCGAGGATCAGCGGCAGATCGTCGTAGTCGGACACGACTTCCGCAATCGCGCTCACCACTTCAGCGCGCGTCGCCGCACCCACCTTGAATGCAGCAATGGGCATGTCTTCAAGCAGCATGCGCGCCTGCGTGGCGACCACCTCGGGGTCGAGCCCTGTGACTTCGTCGCAGCTTGCGGAATCGCGCACCGTGTAGCCGGTAAGAACCGAAACGCCGTGACAGCCCATGCTGGCGAGCGTGAGCAGATCGGCCTGAATGCCGAAGCCGCCTGTCGGGTCCGAAAGACCGAAGGTGAGAACGATGGGAGGGGCGGCGCTGAGCATGGGAGGAGGTTGCGACAAGAACGTGGTTGGGACGCCGCAAAAACGCGGTCGGCTCAATTATGCGGCTTTATTCATTCGGATGGCACCATTGGCGTGCTCAACTCGGGGGCGCGGCTCGGAAGTGCGACTCAAGGGCATAGCCAGCGCGGCATCAAAAACGGTACCATCATGGCTCTTTTTATCAATGGACCTTTCGACGCGGCATACGAATGGAATATAAAAGCTGGATGTGCCTCATTTGCGGCTGGATCTACGACGAAGAGGCCGGCCTTCCGGAAGAAGGGATTGCTCCCGGAACGAAGTGGGAAGATGTCCCCATCAACTGGACGTGTCCCGAATGCGGAGCCCGCAAGGAAGACTTCGAAATGGTTCAGATCTGATCGGCGACGAGCGGCTGTGGCAAGCCGCTCGTCTTTTTGCGAGCGCGCTGGTCCAATGAGCTCTACTCTCATGTCGAACTTCGATGCGCTGCCTAATCCCCGCGGGGCGGCAGTGCGCCCGGCTGAAAGTGCGCTGGACGAGGCGCGCCGTGCTTTCGACTCGGGCGCCGCGACCGGCGTGCCGCTGCGGCGCGCAGCCGAGGCGCTCGCGCATGCCGGCTGGTTGCCGGCGCAACGGTTCGCCGACACGCTCGCATTGGCTTCGCCGTTTGTCGATGGCGCGCTTGCCGAGCGGTTCAGGGCGGCCCTCGCCGATTTCCACGCATCGCTCGTGCGGCGCAATCTGCGGGAACTCGCTTGCTCGACGGTCCTTTTCGAGCATTACCAGTATTTGCGTGCGCGCATCGCGATGCACGCGGGCCCATCCGATGCCGCTTACGAGGATGTGGCCCTTGTCGGCAAGCCGATTGCCCCAGCCGTCATGAGATCGGTTGCGGCGCCGCAGCTCGCGCGGTTGCGCGCGTGCTACGAAAGTGCGCTGCTGGGTTGGCTGCGCGAGCGGGAATCGGTGTCGAGCGCGCTGGACGATCTGGACGGTTACATCGAGCAGCTCGCGGGATCCGATCCGTATGACGTCTGGCGGCTTGCGGCGGGATGTGCGCGAGCGCTGCGCGCGACCGGACGCGCCACGACGGGCGAGGCCGATGCAAAGCGCTTTTATGCGCGCTGCAATCTGCTGCTGGGCGAGCAGGCGCATGGTCTGACGCTCGCGCCGAAGTCCTTCGTTCGCTTGGCCCTGGCTTTGCTCTGGCGCGACTACGCGCTTTACGGCGCAGCCGCGGAAGACGCGGATCAGGTTGCATTGCTGAACGATTACGGCCTGACGGTGGATTGGCACGTCGCCGGCACCATCGCCTCCGAGGCGCTCTGGGAGACCGAGGCGGCGCGGGAAGCGGAGCAAGCGGATGGGAGAGACGCCGCCCGCTCACGCGAGCTCGGTGTCCTGTCGATCAATGCACGCGCCTACGAAGACTTCCTGCAGACGGCCGATACGGCCATGGCCGCGCTCGCGAATCGCCCGGTTTCGGCGGACGTATCTGCCGCGCTGAGGCTTTCCGAGGCCGCTTCCCGGCTCGGGAGCGCGGGTTGCGCCGTTGGCCTCGGGCATGTGGCCGCGCTTGCCGATGCGCTGGCGCTCGCCTGGCGTCTGACAGCGCACGCATGGCAGGCCGCCGCGCCGGAACGCCAGCCGGACCCCAAAGCGGCGGATGCGGCCGGACAGGCGCTGCGCGGGATGCTGCTGCGAGTGGCTGCCGGCGTGGCCCCGTCCGAATCAGCGGGCGCACTCGAGGCGCTCACGCGGGCAATCGAGCATTCGGCGCCTGCGCGATCCCGCCCCATCGCTTCCTGATCGCTCCATTTGCGTTGGATCTTTCTCGTCTGCGCCCCTGTTGCGCGGCGCTGCCACGGGGCTGTCCCGCACCGCGGCTCAGGCACGGCTGACAGGCGCAGTCGACGTGATAGAGTGTGCGGTAATGTGGCATGTCGCCCGTTGGCGGCACGGCGGGCGGCGCCCGGTGCGCGGCCGTGCGCTGGCGCTCGAAGTCGCGGGCCGGCCCAGCACTGTCTTTGCTAGAATTCGAACCATGCCCAAGAGTAACGATCGCATCAACCTGACCAACCAGTTCCTGATCGCCATGCCGAACATGGCCGATCCCACGTTCTCAGGGACTGTGGTCTATCTTTGCGATCACAGTGATCGCGGAGCGCTCGGCCTCGTCATCAACAGGCCGACCGATATCGATCTGGAATCGCTCTTCAGTCGCATCGACCTCAAGCTCGAAATCGAACCGCTGCTGCATGTGCCGGTGTACTTCGGCGGCCCCGTGCAGACCGAGCGCGGCTTCGTGCTGCACGAGCCTGTCGAAGGCTCCGCCTACACGTCGTCGATGTCGGTGACGGGCGGGCTCGAAATGACCACTTCGAAAGATGTGCTCGAGGCCGTCGCTAGCGGCAAGGGGCCTCAGCGTTTCTTGTTGACGCTCGGCCATGCCGGTTGGGGCGCGGGCCAGCTCGAAGAGGAAATTTCGAAGAACGGTTGGCTCACTGTCGAAGCCGATCCGCGCATCGTGTTCGAGGTGCCGGCGGAGGAGCGGTTCGAGGCGGCGTTGGCTTTGCTCGGTATCTCGGCATCGATGCTTTCCGGTGACGCAGGTCACGCATGAGCAAACCGGTCGGGCGTGAGGCGACGCTGCTTGCGTTCGATTACGGCGAAAAGCGCATCGGCGTGGCTCTCGGCAATATGTTGACGCGCCAGGCGCGTGCGCTCGCAGTCGTGCCGAACGCCAACCGCGAATATCGTTTCGAAGCCGTCGGCAAGCTGATCGGCGAATGGAAACCCGATGCGCTCGTCGTGGGCTTGCCGTTGCATCCCGACGGCACGCCGCACGACATGACGCGGCTCGCCAAACGTTTCGGCAATCAGTTGAACGGCCGATTCAATCTCCCGGTAGCGTGGGTCGACGAGCGCTATAGCTCGGTTCAGGCTGCTGCCGATTTGCGCGATGCCGGTGTGCGCGTCGAGCTGCTCGATGCCGAAGCGGCCCGCATCATTCTTCAACAATACCTGGACGGATTTTCCGATGAGCTGCATTGACGCTGAAGCGTCTTATCGCGCTTTGCTCACGCAAATCAAGGATGCCTACGGCAATCTCCTCGGCACCGCCGAGGCGCCGGAGCTGGCGGGCATTCACAGCGGTGGCGCCTGGCTCGCCGAGCGTCTTGCGTACGATCTGGGCATCGAACGATTCGGCGTAATCAACGTCGCGTTGCATCGCGACGATTACGCAAAAAAAGGCCTGCACAGCCAGGCGAGCCCCACATCGTTGCCGTTCGATGTCAACGGCCGGCGCATTCTGCTCCTCGACGATGTGTTGTACACGGGCCGGACCGTGCGCGCCGCGATCAACGAACTGTACGACTACGGCCGCCCGGCAGCGATCGAACTTGCTGTGCTGGCTGAGCGTGGCGGCCGGGAATTGCCGATCGCCGCGCGCTTCGTCGGCGCCCACGCTGAGCTTGCGGATGACGCAACGCTCGTGCTCGCGCGCGAGCCGGGCAGCGAGGGCGTTGCCGAGCGTTTCACGTTCCGCACCGAGCCGCGTGCCGACTGATGCCCGCGCGTTATTGCACGCCACCCAACCCACGTTTGCAGCAGGCCAGAACATGAACACCGTCACCCAGGGCCAAGCCGACCACGCGAGCTCGGCAGACCGCTTTCGCTATGGCTTCCTGAAGGGCAACCCGCAACTGACGAAAAACGGCGAGCTCAAGCATCTGCTGACCATCGAGGGATTGCCGCGCGCAATCGTCACTCAGATCCTCGATACGGCTGAGCAGTTCGTGAGCGTGACGGACCGCGAAGTGAAGAAGGTGCCGCTTTTGCGCGGCAAGTCCGTCTTCAATCTGTTCTTCGAGAACTCCACGCGCACGCGCACCACGTTCGAAATCGCGGCCAAGCGTTTGTCGGCGGACGTCATCAACCTGAACATCAATGCATCGTCGACGAGCAAGGGCGAATCGTTGCTCGATACGATCAACAATCTATCGGCGATGCATGCCGACATGTTCGTCGTTCGCCATGCTTCGAGCGGTGCTCCCTATTTGATCGCTCAGCACTGCGCACCGCACGTGCACGTCATCAATGCCGGTGATGGGCGCCACGCGCATCCGACGCAGGGCCTGCTCGACATGTACACGATTCGCCACTACAAGCGCGATTTCACGAATCTGCGCGTGGCGATCGTCGGCGACATTCTGCATTCGCGCGTCGCGCGCTCCGATATCCATGCGCTCACCACGCTCGGTGTGCCGGAGGTCCGTGCGATCGGCCCGCGCACGTTGTTGCCGGGTGGGCTCGAGCAGATGGGCGTGCGCGTTTTCCACAATCTCGACGAGGGGTTGAAGGACGTCGACGTCATCATCATGCTGCGGTTGCAGAACGAGCGGATGAGCGGGGCGCTGCTGCCTTCGGCTCAGGAGTATTTCAAGAGCTGGGGATTGACGCCCGAACGTCTTGCGCGTGCGCAGCCCGATGCCATCGTGATGCATCCGGGGCCGATGAACCGCGGTGTCGAAATCGACTCGCAAGTGGCTGACGGCCCGCAATCGGTGATCCTCGATCAGGTGACGTTCGGCATTGCCGTGCGCATGGCGGTGATGGGTATCGTGGCCGGCAACAACGACTGAGACGATCGGCACGCGAACGCCAGGATAAAGACAAAGACGGACGGAACAAAAAAGGCAGGGCATGAAGATTCATATCGAAGGCGGCACGTTGATCGATCCCGTAGCGGGCACCGAGGCGCGGGCCGACGTATTCATCGATGACGGCAAGATCGCCGCGATCGGTACGGCACCGGCCGGCTTCGAGGCCGCGACGCGGATCGATGCGAAGGGGCGCCATGTTGCGCCCGGCCTCGTCGACCTGTCCGCGCGGCTGCGCGAACCGGGCTACGAATATCGCGCCACGCTCGAATCCGAGACCGCCGCTGCACTGGCGGGCGGCGTGACGAGCCTCGTGTGTCCTCCCGACACCGAACCGGTGCTCGACGAGCCCGGTCTCGTCGACATGCTGAAATTTCGCGCGAGCAGCCTCGAGCGCGTGCACGTCTATCCGCTTGGCGCGTTGACGGTCGGCTTGAAGGGGCAGGTCATCACCGAAATGGTCGAGCTGACCGAAGCGGGATGCATCGGGTTTTCGCAGGCGGATGTACCTGTCGTCGATACGCAGGTGTTGCTGCGTGCGCTGCAGTATGCGAGCACGTATGACTACACCGTGTGGTTGCGGCCGCAAGACGCTTATCTGGCGAAGGGCGGCGTGGCGGCGAGCGGGGCTCTCGCTTCGCGGCTCGGTCTGCCGGGCGTTCCGGTGGCGGCCGAGACCATCGCGCTTCACACGATTTTCGAGCTGATGCGAGTGACCGGTGCACGTGTGCATTTGCCGCAGCTCTCTTCGGCAGCCGGTATCGCGCTCGTGCGCGAGGCGAAAGCCGAGGGATTGCCGGTGACGTGCGACGTCTCGGCGAACCATGTCCATCTGATCGATGTCGACATCGGCTACTTCGATGCGCAATTCCGGCTCGACCCACCGTTGCGCGCGCAGCGCGATCGCGAAGCGATCCGCGCTGGGCTGGCGGATGGCACCATCGATGCGATCGCATCGAATCACACGCCTGTCGACGACGACGAAAAGCTGTTGCCGTTCGCCGAAGCGACACCGGGCGCGACCGGCCTCGAGTTGCTGCTCTCGCTGACGGTGAAGTGGGCCGACGAAGCGCGCGTTCCGCTTGCGAAGGCTTTGAGCCGTATCACCGCCGCGCCGGCCGATGTGCTGAAGCTGCCGGCGGGGCGTATCGAAGCGGGCGCCGTGGCCGATCTTTGCGTCTTCGATGCCGCCGCGCACTGGCGTGTCGAGCCGCGGGTGCTGAAGAGCCAGGGCCACAATACGCCGTTTCTCGGCTATGAGCTGCCGGCTTGCGTGACGGCGACACTCGTCGCAGGTCGTCTTGCGTACCAGCGGACGTGACGCGCGGCGCATCGACAAGCATGGATCGATTCCGATGAATTTCACGCTCGCCAAGGCCCGGCTGGGGCTGCACCTGCTGCACGGGATGTGGACCGTCGCGACGCGTTTTCCGCAGGCGTCGGCCGAACGCAAGCTCGAGCTGACGCGCGCGTGGTCGCTGAAGCTGCTGCGCCTGGCGGGCATGAAGCTCGTCGTTCACCATGACGAAGCCAGGCTCGATCGCAGTGCGCTCGTGGTAGGCAACCACATTTCATGGATCGATATCTACGTGATCAATGCGTGGCGGCCGACGCCTTTCGTCTCGAAGGCTGAAGTCCGTCATTGGCCCGTCGTCGGCTGGCTTGCGCATCAATTGGGCACGATCTTCGTGCATCGCGAAAAGCGCCGAGACGCGCACCGCACGATGCACGAGATGGCGGCGCGGCTCCAAGCGGGCGAGGTCATGTGCATGTTTCCGGAAGGAACGACCTCCGATGGGCTCGGCCTGCTGCCGTTTCATTCGAATCTGTTCCAAGCGGCCGTCTCGGCGGGATGCCGCGTACAGCCCATTTGTCTCTTATACGAAGATGCGCACGGCAGGCAGTCGACCGCGCCTGCTTATATCGGCGATATGTCGCTGGCCGAATCGGTCGACGCCGTGTTGCGAGGCGGCCCGTTGACTGCGCATTTGTATGTGGGTGAGGCGATCGAGGCGACGACGGACAGACGCCAGTTGGCCGCGGCGGCAAGAGATGCTGTTACGGCAAGCCTTGCTGCCTTGCAGTCGCGTTCAACAACATCAGATCGCGAAGCGCATCGGCGTGATATTCGCTCGAATGAAGGCATCGAATTGTGAAACCGAATCCTCGATCGTGAGGCGGGCCGTGTCGATCGTGAGATCGGGAGAAGCCGGGGCTTCATAGGGCGATGAAATACCCGTGAACTCCGGCACTTCACCGCGACGGGCGCGCGAATAGAGCCCTTTCGGATCGCGCAGCTCGCATACGGCCAGATCGCTTGCGATGTGCACTTCGAAGAAGCGCTCGCCGATGATCGATCGCGCCAGACTGCGATGCGCATGCGCGGGCGAGATGAGCGCGCTGATGACGACGAAACCAGCGTTTTTGAAAAGCGCCGCGACTTCAGCAGTGCGCCGGATGTTCTCCATGCGGTCCGCGCTGCTGAAGCCAAGATTCGCGTTGAGGCCTGATCGCAGGACATCGCCATCCAGCACGACAACCATGCAGTGCTGTGCTTCGAGCCGTTCCTTGACGGCGCGGGCCAGTGTCGATTTGCCGGCGCCCGAGAGCCCCGTCATCCAGAGCACGCCACCGCGCTCGCTCACCGGGCCATTTGCAGCGGGCGTCCGCAACACGTCTGTCGATTGAAAGGGGGCCTCCAAGCTCGCTCCTGCTCGATAGGAAAAAAGAGCATTTTATGAAAATTGCCGGAGGACCGATGCACGGGGCGGTTACCGATTGTTTCGGCAATCGGCGCACTCGGTTTGTGCGACGGTGCGCGCAGCCGGATCGCCGGCCAGCCGCACCGCGCTAAGGCGGCTGCCCCACACGCAGCCCGAATCGAGCCCGATCACGTTGTCGCGCATGAACAGGCCCAGTGCAGCCCAGTGCCCGAATACGACGGTGGTATCGGATGTGCGGCGATCGGGCGCGTCGAACCATGGCAGAAAACCCGCCGGCCTGTTTTCGGGCGTGCCGTTCGCGCTGAATTCCATTTCCCCGTCGGGCGTGCAAAAGCGCACGCGCGTGAAGGCATTGAAAGCAACGCGCAGCCGATCCATGCGTGGCAGATCGGGCGACCAGCGATTCGGCCCCTTCTGGTATAGCGCCGCGACCGTTTCAGGCCAGTCAGGCGCGCGCAGTGCCCGCTGCAATTCGTCGGCGAGTTCGAGCACGAGCGCGGTGTCCCATTGCGGGAGAACGCCCGCGTGGACCATCAGCATGCCGTTCTCCAGGTGAGCAAACGGCCGATGGCGAATCCAATCCAAGAGTTCGGGCGCATCGGGTGCCTGCAGGATGTCGCCAAACGTATCGTCGGCTTTCTGACGGCGTATGCCGGCTGCCACGGCAAGTAAATGGATATCGTGGTTACCCAGCACGGCTTTCGCGCGCTGCCCGAATCCTATTATTTCTCGCAGCGTTCCGAGCGATTCGGGACCGCGGTTGACGAGATCGCCGGTGAACCAAAGCGGCGTGTCTTCGGGCGGCGAGAGCTGGGCAAGCAGCCGGCGCAAAGGTGCGAGGCATCCCTGCAAATCGCCGAAGGCAAAAGGGGCGGCAAGCGTGTCCATAATCGGGTGGCAAGTGGAATGGGCGGCTCTCTGAGTCTGGAAGGCCTACAGCCGTATAATTAGCTGTTTTTTTCGGCCAAACCGAGCAGCGGCGCTGGCGAAGAGCGGCTTGTGCTTGATTGCCAGCAAAGGGCGAGCCGTCGAACGAGCGTTTCAGCGACTGGGCATTGTACGCAAAGTCGCGCTCGCGCGTCGCGAACCCTGCAATTTCGAGGAACTCAATGATCCTGGTAACCGGCGGCGCCGGCTTCATCGGTGCCAATTTTGTTTTGGATTGGCTGCGCGAGTCCGGCGAAGCCGTGATCAACGTCGACAAACTGACGTACGCGGGCAACCTGCGCACGTTGGAGCCGTTGGCGGACAACTCGAATCATGTCTTCGTGCGGGGCGATATCTGCGACGGTGCGTTGCTCGATAGCTTGCTCGCGCAATACGAACCGCGCGCGGTGGTCCATTTCGCGGCTGAAAGCCATGTCGACCGGTCGATCCATGGTCCGGCCGACTTCGTTCAGACGAATGTTGTCGGTACGTTTACGCTGCTCGAAGCGGTACGGCGATACTGGTCCGCGCTCGACGATGGGGCGCGCTCAGCATTTCGCTTTTTGCACGTTTCCACCGACGAGGTATTCGGTTCGCTGTCGCCGTCCGACCCGCAATTCTCCGAAACGACGCCGTATGCTCCGAACAGTCCCTATTCGGCTACAAAAGCCGGATCGGACCACCTCGTGCGGGCCTATCATCATACGTACGGCCTGCCGACGCTCACCACGAACTGCTCGAACAATTACGGCCCATATCAGTTTCCCGAAAAACTGATTCCGCTGATGATTACCAACGCGTTGGCGGGCAAGCCGCTGCCGGTCTACGGCGACGGCCAGAACGTTCGCGATTGGCTCTACGTGGGCGATCACTGTGCGGCGGTGCGGGCGGTGCTCGCCGCGGGCACATCGGGCGAGACCTACAACGTGGGTGGCTGGAACGAGAAAGCGAACATCGATGTGGTGGAGACGGTTTGCGGATTGCTCGACGGTATCCGTCCGAAATCGAGCGGTTCATACCGCGATCAAATCGCGTTCGTAAAGGACCGCCCGGGGCATGACCGCCGCTATGCGATCGATGCCCGCAAGCTCGAACGAACGCTTGGATGGAAGCCCGCGGAGACGTTCGAAACAGGGATGGAGAAGACCGTGCGGTGGTACCTCGACAACGAAGCGTGGGTAAACGAAGTGGCCTCGGGCGAGTACCGCAAGTGGGTCGAAACGAACTATGCAAAACGCGACTGAAGGAGCCCGCATGTCAACGATGGCGCGCAAAGGGATCATCCTTGCGGGCGGTTCCGGTACCCGTCTATATCCGATCACGCATGCGGTATCGAAGCAACTGCTGCCGGTGTACGACAAGCCGATGATTTATTACCCGTTGTCCACGTTGATGGTCTCGGGTATCCGCGAAGTGCTCATCATCTCGACGCCGCAGGACACACCGCGTTTCCAGGCGATGCTGGGCGATGGCAGCCAGTGGGGCATGAATCTGCAGTACGCCGTGCAGCCTAGCCCCGACGGCTTGGCGCAAGCGTTCATCATCGGGCGTGACTTCGTCGGCGGCAAACCGTCGACGCTGATACTCGGCGACAACATTTTCTACGGTCACGATCTCGCGACCCAACTCGAGCGCGCCGACTCCCAGGGTGCCGGTGCAACGGTTTTTGCGTATCACGTCCAGGATCCCGAGCGATACGGCGTGGTGGAATTCGATTCGGCGTTTCGCGCGCTGTCGATCGAAGAGAAACCCGCGCAGCCCCGCTCGAACTATGCCGTGACCGGGCTTTACTTTTACGACGAGCATGTTTGCGAGATTGCCAAGAGCATCAAGCCCTCGGCGCGCGGCGAGCTCGAGATTACCGATGTCAATTCGCGTTATCTGCAAGACGGGAAGCTCAACGTCGAGATCATGGGACGCGGCTACGCGTGGCTCGATACGGGCACGCACGATTCGCTGATCGAGGCGGCGAGCTTCATCGCTACGCTGCAAAAGCGGCAAGGATTGATGGTGGCGTGCCCCGAGGAAATCGCTTATCGCCGCAACTGGATCGATGCCGAGCAACTGCTGAGGCTGGCCAAGCCGCTCAGCAAAAGCAGCTATGGTGCTTATTTGACGAGCCTTCTGACCGACAAGATCGCATGACAATTCAAGTGACCTCGATGTCGCTCGACGGCATCAAACTCATCGAGCCCAAAGTATTTGGAGACGCGCGCGGATTTTTTTTCGAGAGCTTCAACGCTCGCGAATTTGCCGAGCAGGTCGAAGACGACGTGACGTTCGTGCAGGATAACCATTCGCGTTCGGCCAGGGGCGTGCTGCGCGGGTTGCATTATCAGATTCAGCATGCGCAGGGCAAGCTCGTGCGCGTCACGGAAGGCGAGGTGTTCGACGTGGTGGTCGACTTGCGCCGATCGTCACCGACGTTCGGAAAGTGGGAAGGGGTTGTCTTATCGAGCGAGAACTACCGGCAGCTTTGGATTCCGGCCGGCTTCGCGCATGGCTTCGTGGTACTGTCCGAGTCCGCGCAGTTTCTCTATAAGACGACAGATTATTGGTATCCGGAATTCGAGCGCTGCCTGCTCTGGAACGATCCGCGTGTCGGGATCGAATGGCCGATCGAGTTCGAGCCGATATTGGCTGCGAAGGATGCCGCAGGCCGGTTGCTGGCCGATGCAGATCTGTTCGACTAAGCGAACGGGTCTGTCGAAACAAGTTAAAAGATGGGTGTTGGATTGGATTCTTCTTCTCACCGGAGTGCCGGGCGGGTGTTGCTGACCGGGGCTCGCGGTTTTACAGGCGTCTATGTTCGCGACGAGTTGCAGCGCGCCGGCTACGAGGTGATCGGCACGTTGGCTCGCGGCGAGGACGTCGGCGAGCATGAGCATCTGCTCGATATTTCGTCGGTGCATGATTGCCGGCGCGTGATAGGCGAGATGCGGCCCACGCATATCGTGCATTTGGCGGCGATCAGCTTTGTAGCGCATGAGGATGCGCTCGCCATGTACAACGTCAATGTGCTGGGCACGCTGAACTTGCTGCAAGCCTGCATTGACGTCGGTTGTCACCCGGGAAAGATTCTCATCGCCAGCAGTGCCAATGTTTATGGCAACGCCGCGGGGGTGGTGGACGAGAGTGTTCCGCCCGCGCCCGTGAACCACTATGCGGCCAGCAAGCTTGCTATGGAGCATTTGGTACGGACGTGGTTCGATCGCTTGCCGATTGTGGTGACACGGCCTTTCAACTATACGGGGCGCGGCCAAGAGCCACGCTTTCTCGTGCCGAAGATCGTTTCTCACTTCGTGCAGCGCCGGCCGGTGCTCGAGCTGGGCAACCTCGACGTGGCCCGGGACTTCTCCGATGTCCGGATGGTGGCAAGCATCTATCGCTCACTTCTTTCGGGTCCGGCAGCCGGCGAGATCGTCAACGTTTGCAGCGAACGTGCATACACGCTGCATCAGGTAGTCGATATGGTGCGCGAGGCATCGCATCACGATCTCGAGGTGAAGGTGAACCGTGCGTTCGTGAGGGAGAACGAGGTCAAAATGCTGATCGGCTCGGCGGCGAAGCTGCGGGAACTCGTTCGTGACGTCAAGCCTATCGATTTTGCCGATACGATTCGTTGGATGGTTGAGCGGCCCGAGAGACATTGACCGGCTTGGCTGGGTGGTAACTCCTGCTTCCCAAGTTGCGCAATCGGAAAAGCTGACTTGCCCGCTTACACAGGTATCAGTTTGTTAGTGCGTTTTCGATCGCCGGCCAGCTCTTTTATAATTTCGCTCAATGCGCGACACAACGTCTGATTTAAGCGAACCTGTGATTCTCGTGACCGGAGGTTCCGGTCAAGTCGGCTTCGAGCTCGTGCGAAGCTTGCAGGGCCTCGGCCGCATCGTTGCGCCTGAACGCCGCGCGCTCGATTTGACGGACGCAAATCGACTTGCGTCCGTCGTGCGTGAAATCCGGCCGTCGATCATCATCAACCCCGCTGCTTATACAGCCGTCGATCAGGCAGAGACCGACGTTGATGGGGCGATGCGTGTCAACGCGGCCGCGCCCGGCGTGCTGGCTGCCGAGGCGCGGCGGCTCGGAATTCCGTTGAT
>Ga0209672_100493_pt1 | contig 21946 bp, 19 predicted proteins | sample AraplaCol_mMS_r2_FD_184273 | JGI IMG/M metagenome (GOLD analysis project Ga0209672, IMG submission 184273) | Arabidopsis root microbial communities from North Carolina, USA - plate scrape CL_Col_mMS_r2 (SPAdes) (version 2) | ecosystem: Host-associated > Plants > Roots > Endosphere | place: USA...
GCTGACGCGCACCGGCCTCATCGATCACGTCGATGGCCTTGTCCGGCAGCAGACGATCGGGAATGTGCTTCACCGACAGATCCACCGCCGCCTTGAGGGCTTCGCTGGTGTAGGTGACGTTGTGGTGTTCCTCGAAACGCGAACGCAGGCCCTTGAGGATTTCCAGGCTGTCCGCCACGGTCGGCTCGACCACGTCGATCTTCTGGAAGCGACGGGCCAGCGCGCGATCCTTTTCGAAGATGCCGCGGAATTCCTGGAACGTGGTGGAACCGATGCAGCGCAACTCGCCCGAGGCCAGCATGGGCTTGATCAGGTTGCTCGCGTCCATGGTGCCGCCCGATGCCGAACCCGCACCGATGATGGTGTGGATCTCATCGATGAACAAGATGGCGCCGGTCTGCTTCTTCAGCTGATTGATGACAGCCTTGAGACGCTTCTCGAAGTCGCCGCGATACTTGGTGCCGGCGACGAGCGCACCGAGGTCCAGCGACCAGATGGTGGCGTTCTCCAGCACTTCGGGTACTTCGCCGTCGACGATGCGCTTGGCCAGGCCCTCGGCCAGCGCCGTCTTGCCCACGCCGGCCTCGCCCACGTAGAGCGGGTTGTTCTTGCGGCGACGGCACAACACCTGGATGGTGCGCTCGATTTCGTCCTGGCGGCCGATCAGCGGATCGATCTTGCCTTCAAGCGCCAGCTCGTTGAGGTTGCTGGCATATTCGCTGAGCGGATTGCCCTTGGGCTCGCCGTCTTCGGCTTCACGCTCCGAACCGGGCATGCCGGTCGAAGGCTCGTCGCCGATCTTGGCGATGCCGTGGGAAATGTAATTGACCACGTCCAGGCGGGTGATCTCCTGCTGGTGCAGGAAATACACGGCGTGGGAATCCTTTTCGCCGAAGATCGCCACCAGCACGTTGGCGCCGGTGACTTCCTTACGGCCGGAAGACTGTACGTGGTAGACCGCGCGTTGCAGTACGCGCTGGAAGCCGAGGGTGGGCTGGGTATCGCGCTCGTCACCGTGCGGCAATACCGGTACGGTTTCGGCAATGATCTTTTCCAGCTCGCGCGTCAGGCGCGGCAGGTCGACGCCACAGGCGCGCAGGGCGCCGAGGGCCGACTGGTTTTCGGTGAGAGCGAGCAGCAGGTGCTCCACCGTCATGAATTCATGACGTTGCTCGCGGGCCTGCTTGTAGCACTGGCCGATGGTGACTTCGAGATCCTTACTGAACATCCGGACCTACTCCGCTGTGTGGCTGGGCGTCACGCGCCCCGATAGCTACGAAATGGGGGTGCTGGAAGGCTCTTCAATATCCGTGCCAGGGACGGGGTGTGGGATGGGCAGCAGGGGCGCCGAAACTGGTCTCGGCAAATCCTCGCCACACACCTTTCATTACCTCTTTTCAGAGCTTTTCCATAGTGCACAACAAAGGGTGCTGATGAGCACGTGAATATTCGTTCACCTGGGTCACCTTGGTTTCCGCGACTTCCCGGGTAAACACCCCGCACACGCCTTTTCCGCGCGTATGCACGTGAAGCATGACTTGCACCGCACGTTCCTGGTCCAGACTGAAGAAACTTCTCAGCACTTCGACCACAAAATCCATCGGTGTGAAATCGTCGTTCAGCAGTACCACCTGGAAGAGCGGCGGGCGAGCCACCTCCGGACGGGAGGTTTCCAGCGCCAGGCCGTGACCGCTGCCTTGTTCGTGTTCGGGTTCGTGAGCCATGGGTCTACGTGAAATTTCCTTGGGGAAAGTATAGCGCCGGGCACCCGGGATGCTCCCAAGGGGCACCGCCGAAGGCAGATCGCCTTCAGGTGATGGCACAATGACCGCTTTTCCAGTGCCGATTGCGTCGCCATATAGCCCCGATGGCCGATTCCTCTCCGATTCCCCTGCAAGTCTGGTGCCCACACGTGACCGTGGCCTGCGTGGTTGCCGACGGCGACCGCTTCCTCATGGTCGAAGAGGAGGTCAACGGCCGCCTCGCCTATAACCAGCCGGCGGGCCATCTGGATGACAAAGAGAGCCTGCTGACCGCCGCCGTGCGTGAAACGCTGGAGGAAACGGGCTGGACGGTGGTCCCCGAGCACCTGATCGGCGTCCACCAGTGGCGCAGCACCGAGCATGGCGACGGTGTGCTGCGCTTCAGTTTTGCGGCACGGGCGGTGAGTCACGATCCCGAACGGCCGCTCGATGAGGGCATTCGTCGGGCCCTGTGGCTCACCCGTGACGAAATTGTGGCACTCGGTGACCAATTGCGCAGTCCACTGGTGCTGATGAGCATCGACGCCTGGCTGAGCGGACAGCGCTACCCGCTGCACCTGCTGCACAGCCTGCTCGCCGAGGATCGTTACCCATGAAAGTGATGCTCGGTGTCTCCGGCGGCGTCGACTCCTCGGTGGCGGCCTTGTTGCTGCAGCAGGGTGGCTACGAGGTCGAAGGCCTGTTCATGCAGAACTGGGAAGAAGACGACCGCGACGGCCCCTGCACCACCGATATCGACCGCAAGGATGCCGTGGCCGTGTGCGGGCGGCTGGGCATCCCGTTCCATGCGCGCAATTTCGCCGCCGAGTACTGGGCCGGCGTGTTCGAGCACTTTCTTGCCGAGTATCGAGCCGGTCGCACGCCCAATCCGGACGTGCTGTGCAATCGCGAGATCAAGTTCAAGACCTTCCTGGATGAAGCCCGCGCGCTGGGCGCCGACAAGATCGCCACCGGCCACTACGCCCGCGTGGATTTCCATGAGGGCAAATATCGCTTGCTGCGTGCGGTGGATGCGTCCAAGGATCAGACCTATTTTCTTCACGCACTGGGCCAGCAGCAGCTCAGCGCCACGCTGTTTCCGGTCGGCGAGATCGAAAAGCCGCTGGTGCGCCAGATGGCCCTGGACGCTGCGCTGCCGACCCACGCCAAGAAAGACTCCACCGGCATCTGCTTTATCGGCGAGCGCGACTTCCGCAGCTTTCTTGCCCAGTACCTGCCCGCCCAGCCCGGCCCCATGCGCACGCCCGACGGCCAGACCGTGGGCGAGCACCAGGGCGCGATGTATTACACCCTTGGCCAGCGCAACGGCCTGGGGATAGGCGGGCGCCATGGCGCCAGCGGCGAGGCCTGGTATGTGGTCGGCAAGGATGTGCCCGCCAACGTGCTGTATGTTGCGCAGGGCGGCGAGAACCATTGGCTCTATTCGAACCGCCTGCACGCCGAGCCGCCGACCTGGGTGGCGGGCGAGCCGCCGGCGAAGCGATTCCATTGCACCGCCAAGACGCGCTATCGGCAGGCCGACCAGGCCTGCGAGGTATTTGTGCGGGACGACGGGCTCGAGGTGGTGTTCGACCAGCCGCAGAGGGCCGTCACGCCCGGCCAGTCGGTGGTTTTCTACGACGGCGAGGCCTGTCTCGGCGGTGCCGTGATCGACCGCACCGACGCTCCCTTTGGCGGCTGGAATGATGCCGCTACTTCCTCCGCCCTCTCCGAGGCTTTGACCGGTGTTTGAAATGTTCGCGATGAACGAAGAGCGCGTGCTGGCCCTGGCGGGTTTGTTCCAGGCCACCACGCTCGCCCAGCAGTTGGCCAACGATGGCCGCTGCGACGACATCGCCATGGCCTCGAGCATGGCCAGCGTGTTCCGCATCGATGCACCGTCCGTGGTGGGGGTGTACGGCGATGTCGGCGCGGTGCGCCTGGGACTGCGCCAGCTGATCACCCTGCTCGACGAGAACAATCGCGACGTGGCGATCACGCGCATGGCCTTCACAGTGATGCGCCTGGAGCGCAGCCTGTCACGCCGCAGCGATCTGCTCGATCGCCTGCAACAAGGCATCGCCGCCGCGCAGCGCCAGGTGGAGCATTTCGGAGCGGATTCGCCGCAGGTGGTGAAGCGTCTGGCCGAGCTGTATGCCGGCACGCTTTCCACCCTCAAGCCACGCGTGATGGTCACCGGCAATCCGCAGCAGCTGCAGCAGCCGGCCGTGGTGGAAAAGGTACGCACCAACCTGCTCGCCGCCGTGCGTTCGGCGGTGTTGTGGCGGCAGCTGGGCGGGCGTCAGTGGCAGATGCTGCTGTATCGCAAGCAGTGCAGCATGTTGGCGCGTGGGTTGTTGACGGGGTCGACCATCAACAACCCCTGAGTGCGGTTTCAAGACTCTCGCGTCGCTACCGATCCCTCACCGTCATTCCGGCGCAGGCCGGAGTCCAGTAGCGACTAGGCTGAGTTGTCGCGAAAAGCGGAGAAGTCTTGGACGTCTCGCGAAAGCCTGGCACCGAGGCCACTGGATTGCGGCCTGCGCCGGAATGACGGTGAGGAAGACATGCGCTTGAGTATGAACTTGGACAGGCGCCAAGCGCCTGCGCTCAAGTCATCAACTCGGCTTTGCCACGGCCTTTGACCAACAGCCATACCGCCGCTGCGACACCGACCACCACCGTGATCGTCACATAGTGCGCTGCTGCCATCCGTCCGGACGTTCCAGCGAGATAGCCGATAAACGTGGCGGTACAGGCACCGAACACGGCATAAGCCACGTTGTAGGCGAAGGAAATACCGGAGAAGCGGATCGGTGCCGGAAACGCAGCCACCATGATGGAGGGCACCACCGCGACCGTACCGACCAGGAAACCGGTGAGCGCATAGAGCGGCAGAAAGTGCGCGCCGCCTGCCGCCAGATCACCGAACAGCAGATAGGTGACAGTCACCAAGGCGACCGAGCCGGCGATCAGTGCCCAGGCGGCGCCCATGCGATCGACCAGCCAGCCGAATGCCACGCAGCCTAAACATAGGCAAAAGGCGGCGAGGCTATTGCCCAGGAAGGCCACATCCGCGGGGATGCCGAACGACTTCTGCACCAGGCTGGGCAGCCCCAGGATCAGCACCAGGATGGCCGCCGTGAGCGTCCAGGTGACCGCCATGGAAACCGCCACGCTGGCGCCATGGCCGGCCAGCACGGTCCGCAGCGGCAAGCCCTCGCTCAACGCCTTGCGCGCGTGCAGCTCGGCAAACACCGGCGTTTCGCTCAACCAGCGACGCAGCCATACGGCCACCAGGCCAAACACGCCACCCAGCACGAACGGCAGTCGCCACCATCCGCGCAACACATCGGCGGGCGAAAAGTGATGGTTCATCCATGCGGCCGTCAGCGAACCGATCAGAATGCCCGCGGTGAGGCCGGAGGTGAGGCACGCACAGGCAAAACCGACCCGCCCGCGCGGCGCGTGCTCGGCCACGAACACCCAGGCGCCCGGCACTTCGCCACCGATCGCCACGCCCTGCATCACGCGCAGGCACAGCAACAGCAGCGGCGCCAGCAGCCCCACCGAGGCATAGACCGGCAGTGCGCCAATCGCCAACGTGGGCAGCGCCATCAGGAAGACGCTCAGCGTGAACATGCGCTTGCGACCCTGCCGGTCGCCGAAATGAGCCATCACGATGCCGCCCAGCGGCCGGGCCAGATAGCCCGCGGCGAAGATCGCGTAGGTCTGCAACTGGGCCAGCCACTGCGGCATGTCCGGCGGAAAAAACAGGTGGCTCAGCGGCAGCGCAAAAAACACGAACACCACGAAGTCGTAGAACTCCAGCGCGCCGCCCAGCGAGGCCAGCAGCAGGGTCTGGATGTCACGCGCGCCCATGCGGCGGTCAGGGGCTGCCAGGGTCGGCGTGGTCGGAAATGCTTGCGTCATCGAAGGATCCTGCAGTACCTGGCGAGAGCGACGGAGCAGCATACACAAAGGAAAAGCCTCTTCGGTATGTCAGCTTTCACCGTTCTGGTCCCGGATGTGGACTACTCCTACGGCCGATTTTGTTAGCCTAGGTGTACTCGAGCCATGCACTAAGAGCCTGTTTCAAATCGGGATCGTTGTGGAAGTCACGCACGGATGCGCTCGAGCCATTCCCTGAAAATCTGGCAAGGAGAGTCCCCGTGAATATGGGCAAGCGTTTGGGAGCAGAGTTTTTCGGCACGTTCTGGTTGGTATTCGGCGGCTGCGGCAGCGCAGTCTTTGCGGCAACTTTCCCTGAGCTGGGCATTGGTTTTGCAGGCGTTGCCCTCGCCTTCGGCCTCACCGTAGTGACCATGGCTTACGCCGTGGGTCATATTTCCGGTGCGCACTTCAACCCCGCGGTCACCGCAGGCATGTGGGCCAGCGGCCGTTTCCCGGCCAAGGACGTGATCCCCTACTGGATCGCGCAAGTGGTGGGCGGCGTGGCAGCCGGCGCCACCATTTACCTGATCGCCAGCGGCAGGCCGGTGTTCGATCCGGTCGCCGGCGGCTTTGCCTCCAACGGCTACGGCGAGCATTCGCCGGGGCAGTATTCGTTGGTGGCCTGCATGGTTGCCGAGTTCGTGCTTACCGCGTTCTTCCTGATCGTGATCAACGGCACCACCCACAAACTGGCACCGACCGGCTTTGCGCCTCTAGCCATCGGCCTGGCGCTCACGCTGATCCACCTGATCTCCATCCCGATCACCAACACCTCGGTCAACCCCGCCCGCAGCACGGCGGTGGCGGTGTTCCAGGGCAGCTGGGCGATGGGACAGTTGTGGATGTTCTGGGTGGTTCCGCTGATCGGCGGCATCGTGGGCGGACTGATCTATCGCCATTTGCTGGACTGGCACGACTAAACGCCTGACCAACGTTGCACATCGAAATCCAGCGGCTCGAACAGCCGCTGGATTTTTTTATGCGCCCATCGACGCCTCAAGCCTCGTACAACTCGATCGGCAGACCATCGGGGTCGGCGAAGAAGGTGAAGCGGCGATCGGTGAATTCATCCACGCGTACGGGTTCGCAGGTCACACCGCGCTGCTCCAGCGTGGCAATCACCGCGTCCACGTCCGGCACGGCGAACGCGAGATGGCGCAATCCTTGTGCCTCGGGCCGTGATGGCCGCGGCGGTGGCGATGGAAACGAGAACAGCTCGAGGCTGACGCCTGGCGAGACTTCCAGATCCAGTTTCCACGAGTCGCGCTCAGCGCGGTGCACCTCGCGAATGACGCGAAAACCCAGCGTCTGCGTGTAGAACGCCTTCGACCGCGCATAGTCCGAACAAATCAACGCCACATGATGGATGGCGGGCAGCAAACTCGACGCCATGCCTTCAGGCCTCCGCAAAGGGAAAAGTAAGGACATCGGCGATCGCATCCGTGCCCACCAGGCACATCAGCAGACGCTCGATACCCATGGCCACGCCGGCGCAATCGGGCATGGCGTCCAAGGTTTCCAGCAGGTTTTCGTCCATCGGGATGATCGGTTGCCCGCGCGATTGACGCACCGCGTTGTCGCGCTCGAAACGCCGACGCTGTTCGGCCGCGTCGTTGAGCTCGTGATAGCCATTGGCCAGCTCATAGCGCCCCAGGAAAAGCTCAAAGCGCTCGGCCAGCGGCGGATCGCCCGGCCGCACCTTCGCCAACGCGCATTGCGAGGCGGGATAATCGTGGATCACGGTGATGCGGTTGGTCGGAAACGATGGCTGCAGGCGATGGGTGATCAGCAGATCGAGCCAGTCGTCGCGCGTCAGCCCGTCCGGGTTGATGTTGAATTCCTCCAGCGCCAACTGCAGCTGCTCGATCGGCGCATGCACCGGGTCGATGCCCAGCTCGTCGATAAAGAGCTGGCGATAACCCTCGATCCAGATCTCCGCCCGCGCGCCCATCATGGCGAGCGCCGCCTCGACCAGCGCGATGGTTTCTTCCATCAGCTGCCGATGATCCCAGCCCACCCGATACCACTCGAGCATGGTGAACTCGGGATTGTGGCGACCGCCGGCCTCGCCGTTGCGGAACACGCGACCCAGCTCATAGCAGTCGCCGATGCCGGCGGCCAACAAGCGCTTCAACGGATATTCCGGCGAGGTGCGCATCCAGCGTTCGCGCGCGCCAGCGTCGACATGACCGCTGAAGCGGGCGCTGAAACTCTCGATGTTCGGATCGGTGTTGCCCGCTGCCGACAGGATCGGTGTTTCCACCTCCAGCACGTTGCGCTCGGCGAAGAACGTCCGGATCAGCGCGTATAGCCGTGCGCGCAGATGCAGGCGTCCGGCCATGTGAAGATTCATGCGCCGCCCTCGTGGGTGGCGAGCAGCTCGAGCAGCCGCGCTTCGTCCCACACTTCCACGCCCAGTTCCTGCGCCTTGTCGAGCTTGGAACCCGCGGCCTCGCCCGCCACCACGAAACTGGTCTTCTTGGACACCGAGCCGGCCACCTTGGCGCCCAGCGCCTCGAGCCGCTCCTTGGCGTCATCGCGGCTCAGCGACGACAGCGTGCCGGTCAGCACGATGGTCTGGCCTTCCAGCGGCGCGGTGGCGGCCCTGGTGGTCTTGGGAATGGCGCTGAGCAACTCCCACATCGCCGCATCCGCTTCGCGCAGCTGCTGCAGCTTCGCCTGGTCGGCTAGAAAGGCTTCGAGATTGGTCGACGCGGCGGACGGCAAGCCGGCCGTTATCCAATGCGCCGGCCCGGCCGCGACCAGTTTGTCCAGCGAGGTAAAGCGCTCGGCCAGCAGCTTGGTGCTCTTGGGACCGAGCTTGCTCACGCCCGCCATATCCAGCAGCAACGCCAGATCCAGGCGCTGATGCAACTTGGGCGACGGATGGGTTTCATCGGAGAACACGATGCCCGAAGCGAGCAAGGCATCGACGACCTTCTGATTGCCGTCCTGCGCGAAGAACGCGGCGATGGAGCGCGCGACTTCATCGCCGATATCCGGCAACACACGCAGCACCGCCGCCGGCATGCGGCGGATCACCGCCAGGCTGCCCAGCCACGCCGCCAGCGTCTTGGCCGTGCTTTCGCCGATATGCATGATGCCCAGCGCAAACAGGAAGCGCGGCAGGCTGGTGTGCTTGCTGGCCTCGATCGCCTCGATCAGGTTCTCGGCCCACTTGGTGGCCACCTTGCCCTGCTTGACGGTTTCCGGCGTGCTGTCGTCGCGCTCGTCGGCGCGGCGCTTCATCTCCAGGAAATCGTCCAGTTTCAGCGAGTACAGATCGGCCGGCGTGTGCACGTAGCCGAAATCCACCAGCGCCTCGACGAAGCGTTCGCCCAGGCCATCGATATCCATCGCGCGTCGCGCGGCGAAGTGGATCAGCGCTTCCTTGCGTTGCGCCGCGCAGATCAGACCGCCCGAGCAACGCCAGGCAGCCTCGCCTTCCTCGCGCACCAGGGCCGAATTGCACACTGGGCAATGCGTGGGCATATGCCATGGGCGTGTATGCGGCGGGCGCAGTTCGGGCATCACGCGCACGACTTCGGGAATCACGTCGCCGGCGCGCCGCACGATCACCGTGTCGCCGACGCGCACGTCCAGCCGGGCCACCTGGTCGGCGTTATGCAAGGTGGCGTTGCTGACGGTGACGCCGCCTACCTGCACGGGTTTCAGGCGCGCCAGCGGCGTGGCCGCACCGGTGCGGCCGATATTGATCTCGATCGCTTCGACCGTGGTGGTCTGTTCCTGCGCCGGGAACTTGTGCGCCACCGCCCAGCGCGGCGCGCGCGACACAAAGCCCATCTCGCGCTGCCCGGAGTAGTCGTCCAGCTTGTAGACCACGCCGTCGATATCGTAGGGAAGCTTGTCGCGCTTGGCGCCGATGCGCCGGTAATACGCGATCAGGCCGTCGAAGCCCTTGGCGCTGCCCACTTCGGGCGATACCGGAAAACCCCAATCGCGCAGCTTGGCCAAGGTCTTCGAATGCGTCGCCGGCAGCTCGCCGCCTTGCACGTCGCCCACCGCATAGGCAAAGAAGCTCAGCTTGCGGCGCGCCGTGATGGCCGGATCGAGCTGGCGCAGCGAGCCTGCCGCGCCATTGCGCGGATTGGCCAGGGTCTTCTCGCCATGTTCGCGAGCGCGCGCATTGAACGCTTCGAAATCCTTGTGCAGCATGATCACTTCGCCGCGCACTTCCAGCACGCGCGGCCAGCCTTCGCCACGCAGGCGCAGCGGAATCGCGCGCACCGTGCGCAGGTTGGCCGTGACATCCTCGCCGGTCTCGCCATCGCCTCGCGTCGCGCCCTGCACGAACACGCCATTTTCGTAGCGCAGGCTGATCGCCAGGCCATCGAGCTTCGGTTCGACCGAAAACTCCGGGTTGCGGCGGTCCAGGGTCTGCTCGATGCGGCGCTCGAACTCGGCGATCTCGCGGAAGCGTTCGCGATCGCCCTCGCCGTCCTGTTCGAAGGCGTTGTTCAAGGACAGCATCGGTATCACGTGACGCACTTCGGCGAAGCCACCCTGGGCACGCGCGCCGACCCGCCGCGTGGGCGAGTCGGGCGTGGCCAGTTCCGAGTGTGCCTGTTCGAGTGCTTCCAGCGCGCGCATGGCGCGGTCGTACTCGGCGTCCGTGATCTCGGGGTCGTCGAGTACGTGGTAGCGATAGTTCGCGCGTTCGATCTTGTCGCGCAGTTCGGCGGCCTGGGCGCGCCAATCGGTGGCCTGACTCTGGCTCATGCGGGTGTCCTCATGAGCGGAAGTTTACCTAAGCACGACTCGATTCGGCCCGGTTGCACGCAAATCACGCGAGGGTCGTGAAGAAGGCGTGCACAAGCCGCCTGTCTCGGTCAGCGATGCAGATCGCCCGACGCCTCGGGCTGATATTCGACGTCCAGCACGCGCAGCTCACGGCGATGGCCGTCCGGCGTGGGCCACTCGATATGCTGGCCCACCTTCAGGCCAAGCAGCGCGCTGCCCACGGGCGCCAGGATCGACACCGTGCCGGGCACGCCGGCGCCGGAGGGGAACACCAGGGTAATCGTCAACTCGTCGCCACCATCGTCGTCCTTGAAGGTGACCACGGAATTCATGGTGACTACGTCGGGCGGGATGGCCGAGGGTTCCACCACGTCCGCACGATCGAGCTCGCCCCGCAGTGCCTGGTATTGCCCGGCCTGCACGGGCGGCATGCGCTCCAGCATGGCATCGAGGCGATTCATGTCGAGTGTGGAAATGACAATCGGTGGCTTGCTGCTCATATTGACTCCTGTCGTGCGGATGCGTCTGCGACGATCCGTCTGCTATCGCAAAAAGAGACGCGCCGGGACGCTGCCGCCCCGGCGCGATCGATCCATCGTGGTTTGCCGTTCACCGTTGCCCGTCGGGTGGCCTCGCCGTGGCGAGTTGACGCGGCGCGCACATGCGCACCCCAAAGATGAAACGCAACCGACTTTGGACGCGGCGACACGCAAAAGCAAGCTGCCATAGCAGCTATCATTAAGGAACATGCCCGAGAACGCCGCCGCCACCCAAACCAGCCTTCCCGTGCCACCGCCCGGCGAAGAAGCACCGGTTCCCGCGCCGCCGCCGGCGCCGTCACGCGATCCCTATCGCGGATTGATCTGGCTGGTGGCCGCCGCCTTCTTCATGCAGGCGCTGGACTCCACCATCGTCAACACGGCCGTGCCGGCCATGGCCGAAGCCTTGAACGTCACGCCGCTGGGCATGCGCACCGCGCTCACCAGTTATGTGCTGACGCTGGCGATCTTTATCCCCGCCAGCCCGTGGTTGTGCGATTGCTTCGGCACGCGGCGCATCTTTGCGCTCGCCATCGCCACGTTCACGATCGGCTCGCTGTTGTGCGGCATCGCGCAGAGCTTGCCGCAACTGGTCGCCGCACGCGTCCTGCAGGGCCTGGGCGGCGCGGCGCTGATGCCGGTGGGCCGCTATGTGCTGGTGCGCAGCATCGACAAGCGCGATTTCGTGCGGGCCATGAGCACAGTCGCCACGGTGGGCCTGCTCGGCTCGGTGCTCGGGCCGCTGCTCGGCGGCGCACTGGCGCAATACACCACATGGCGGCTGATCTTCCTGATCAATGTGCCTGTCGGCGTCATCGGCATGTGGATGAATCGCCGCGACATGCCCGACTACCGCCTGGACGATGTACATCCCTTCGACCTGCTGGGCTTTCTGCTGTTCGCCGCTGCCTCTGCGATGTTGCTGACCGCCTCCGAAGTCGCCAGTGGCGGCGGCGGACAATGGGTGCGCATCGCCATCTACGGCGTGCTGGCGGTGGTCTTTGGCGTGACCTATGTGTGGCACAGCCGCCGCAACGATCATCCCGTGGCGGACCTCAGCCTGCTGCGCGTGCGCAGCGTGTGGGTGTCGCTGGCCGGCAACCTGTTCACGCGCCTGGGCGTGTCGGGCATGTTTTTGCTGCTGGTGTTGTTCCTGCAGGTGGGCTGCGGCTGGTCGCCGCTGATGGCCGGCCTGATGATGGTGCCGCAGGCGCTGGGTTCGATCACCGCCAAGTGGGGCATCAACCGGTTGCTGCAGCGCTTCGGTTACCAAAAGCTGCTGTTCGCCAATACGCTGATCGTGGCGGTGATGCTGGCCTCGTTCGCGCTGCTCGGCAAAACCTCGCCGATGTGGGTGATCGCGCTGATGGTCTACGTCTATGGCGGCTTCATGGGCCTGCAGTACACCGCCATGAACACGCTTATCTACAACGACCTGGACGTGAAGTTTGCCGCGCAGGCATCGTCGATGGCTTCGACGGCACAGTATCTGTCGATGAGCTTCGGCATCGCGTTGGCCTCGCTGCTGATGGAGGCCTTGCTGCAAGGCCATGCCCACGAGGACTACATCCCCGCGTTTCGCTGGACGGTGCTGCTGCTGGCCATCGTGACTGCCACGGCAAGCTGGGTGTTCAGCCGACTGAAGAGCGACCCTTCGCCGCGCCCGACGCACGCACCCGACTGAGCGCAGGTTTCGTTCCGAGCATGTAGCATGCGTGGCATTCGACTGCCGCCGTGTACTTACGCATGCATCACGCCAGCGACATCCTGCTCACCCTCTTCATTGTCTTCATCGCCGCCCAGCTTGGCGGCGAGATCGCGCAGCGCCTGAAGCTGCCTGGCGTGGTGGGCGAGATTGCCGCCGGCTGCATCATCGGCCCGTCCCTGCTGGGCTGGATCACGCCCGAGCAAGTGGTGCCCGGTACGCCGCTGGATGTGCTGGCGGAGATCGGCGTGGTCCTGCTGCTGTTTTCGGTGGGATTGGAAACACGGCTTGAAGACTTGAAGAAAGTCGGCAAAGTCGCCTTCATCGTCGGCGTGCTCGGCGTGCTCGTCCCCTTTGGCATGGGTGGCGCGTGGGCGCACGGCAATGGTTTCGACTGGAGCCGCTCGCTGTTCATCGCGGCGGCCTTTGTCGCTACTTCTGCCGGCATCACCGCACGTGTGCTGCAGGAGCTGGGCGCACTCCAGCGCATCGAGAGCAAGGTGATCCTGGGCGCAGCCGTGATCGACGACATCCTAGCCATGCTGCTGCTAGGCGTGGTCGTCTCGCTGCAAGGCGGCGAAGGCGTCGATGTGGTGCATCTGCTTGCGGTGCTGGCTGGCGCGATCGGTTTTATCGCCATCATCGGTATCGGCGGCGCGCGCGTGATGCGCTGGAACTCCAGCTGGCTGGACAAGCCGCAGAGTCCTCACTCGGCGCTCGCCATCGTATTGGCGCTTTGCCTTGGCCTGGCCTATGTGTCCACGCTGTTCGGCCTGGCCGCCATCATCGGCGCCTTCCTGGCCGGCATGATCGCCTCGGAGACGCGCCAGCAGCACACGCTGGAGAAACAGACCCAGCCCCTGCTCGCCCTGCTCACGCCGTTCTTCTTTGTCATCACCGGCAGCAAGATCGACCTGCACCAGCTGATGAATCTCGAGGCGGCGACCATGTTGCTGGTAGTCACCTTGATCGCCATTGCATCGAAGCTGATCGGCGGATTTCTTGGCGCGCTGTCGCTGGGAGCGCGTAGTGCCACCGTGGTCGGATTCGGCATGGTGCCGCGTGGTGAGGTGGGCGTGGTGATTGCCAGCCTTGGCTTGGCAGCGGGTGTATTCACCGATCGCATCTACGCGATCATCGTGGCGATGTCGCTGTTGACGGCGATGGTGACGCCGCCGGTGTTGGCGTGGTTGTTGCGCAGATCAAGCGGGCAAACATCCGCCTGATCGACACCTGTGGGATTGACCGGTAACTGTGGGAGCGCACCCTGTGCGCGACAAACCTTCACCTCACCGCTCCGTCGGGTTGTCGCGCACAGGGTGCGCTCCCACAGGGGGAGGGTGCAGCGGATCCTCAGCTCGCACGCATGGTGCGATAAGCCATCAAGGCAGCTTCGCGACTCTCGCCCAAGTCCACCATAGGCGCGGGATATCCTGTGCGCTTTAGCAGCGCCGAATCTGTCCACGGCTCATGCAACTGCTTCAACGGCACCTCCGCCAACTCAGGCAACCAGCGCCGCAGGTACTGCCCCTCCGGATCGAACTTCAGCGCCTGCGTCACCGGGTTGAATACGCGGAAATACGGCGCGGCATCGGCGCCGCTGCCAGCCACCCATTGCCAACCCATCGTGTTGTTCGCCAGGTCGGCGTCCACCAGCGTGTCCCAGAACCAGCGCGCGCCGTGATGCCAGTGCTGCCTGAGGTTCTTGCACAGAAAGCTGGCCACGATCATGCGTACCCGATTGTGCATCCAGCCCGTGTGCCAGAGCTCGCGCATGCCGGCATCCACCAGGGGAATGCCGGTGAGGCCGCGTTGCCATCGCTCGATCGCCGCGGTGTCTTCGCTCGCCCAGGGAAACCGGTCGAACTGTTCGTTGAAATTGGCCTTGGGCGTCTTGGGAAAGTGATACAGCAGGTGATGGCCGAACTCGCGCCAACCCAGCTCGCGCAGATAGGGTTCGATGTCCGGACGTCGACGCGCATCGGTGGCAGCCGCGCGATCGACCAGCTGGCGATGGATCTGCCGCGGCGATATCTCGCCAAAGTGCAGATGCGGCGAGAGTCGCGAGGTGCCGTGGCGCGCCGGCAGGTCACGGGCACGCTGGTAATCATTCACGGCATCATCCATGAAGATATCCAGCCACTCCTGTGCCCCCTGCTCGCCCGGTTGCCAGGTTTGCTTGAGGCCGCCATCCCATGGAATGCGCGGCAATAGTTCGAGCGCATCCAGCGGCACACTGCCATCGACGTGGGTCTTCGGCAGCGAAGCCGGCGCGACCAAGGGCTGCGTTACGTCCAGTTGTGGACGCAGGCTGCGCCAGAACGGCGTGAACACGCGATACGGCCCCTGCTGTTTCGTCTCGATCCGCCACGGCTCGCACCACAGCGACGCATTGAAGCTGTGCACTTCGATGCCCTGCTCGCGCAAGGCGGCCTTGAGCTCGCTGTCCCGCGCGATGGCGGCCGGTTCGTAGACACGGCTCCAATACACCGCCGTAGCGCCCGTGCGATCGATCAGATCACGCAGCACCTCAAGGCTGTTGCCCTGGGCAAGATGCAGTGCATTGCCATGCTCGCGCAGCTGGGCATCGAGTCGCGAAAGGGAGTGATGCAGCCACCAGCGGCTCGCAGCGCCCGGAGCCCACGCGCCCTCTTCATGCGGCGCATGAATGTAGAGCGGGAGGATGTGTTCGTGCGCCTGGGCGGCGGCACTGAGTGCGGGATGATCGGCGAGGCGGAGGTCGTGGCGAAACCAGACGATGGCGGTGCTCATGCCGACAGCTTAGTGAGCGCCTGCGCCGTTGTATGCCTCGTCTTTGGACGGTACCGGATGCCGCGCGAGGGCGGCATCCGGTGGGTTCGATCAGAGCTCGATCACGTCGAAGCGGCGATCCGGGTTCACGTCGTCTTCGTAGTTGATGTCGGTGCGGCCGAAGCCGAACAGGCGCAGGAAGTCGCTCTTGTAGCCCGCGTAGTCGGTGAGCTGGTTGAGGTTTTCGGTGTTCACCGTCGACCACAGCGCCTTGCACGCCTGCTGCACATCGTCGCGCAGCTCCCAGTCGTCCAGACGCAGACGGCCATCGCTATCGGTTTCGGTCGCGCCATGATCCTTGCGGTACAGACGGTCGCGGAACATGCGGTTGATCTGCTCGATGGTGCCTTCGTGGATGCCCAGCTCCTTCATCACGCGGAAGGAGATGGCGATATACAGCGGCAGCACCGGAATCGCTGCGCTCGCCTGGGTCACCACCGACTTCATCACGCCCACGTAGGCATCCAGATGTTCGGCCTTGTGCTCGGCGACGAGCTGCTTGGCCGTGTTGTCCAGATGCTGCTTGGCCTGGCCCAGCGTACCGTGCCAATACATCGGCCAGGTGATCTCGGTGCCGATATAGCTATAGGCCACGGTCTTGGCATGGTCGGCGAGCACGCCCGCCTTGCTCAGCGCATCGATCCACAGTTTCCAGTCCTCGCCACCCATCACGGTGACGGTATCCTTGATTTCCTGCTCGGTCGCCGGCTCCACCGACGCCTGCACGACGGTATCGCGGTTGGTGTCGATCGAGTTGGCGGTGAAGGTCTCGCCGATGGTCTTGAGCGAGGAGCGCACCACTTCGCCCGTGTCCGGCAGCTTGCGCACCGGCGAGGCCAGCGAATAGACGACGAGGTCGATCTTGCCGCCCATCTCGTTCTTGATGATCTCGATGGCGCGCTCGCGCGTCTCGTTGGCGAACGCATCGCCGTTGATCGAGCGGCTGAACAGGCCGGCTTCCTTGGCGAGCTTGTCGAACGCCGCGGAGTTGTACCAGCCCGCGGTGCCGGTCTTGGTCTCGCTGCTGGGCTTCTCGAAGAACACGCCGAGGGTGGCCGCGCCATAACCAAAGGCGGCAGTGATGCGTGAGGCCAGGCCGTAGCCGGTGGACGCACCGATCACCAGCACGCGCTTGGGACCCTCGCCCAGGTCGCCCTGCGCCTTGGTGATGTTGATCTGATCGAGCACGTTGTGCTCGCAACCGACCGGATGGGCCGTCACGCAGATAAAACCACGCACCTTGGGGTTGATGATCACTCGAGGACTCCTGGGAGGCGTTGCAAACCGCCATATTAACCCGCACGGCAGGCCATGCGCCTCCGTAGGGAAGCCCGGCCTCGCCACGGCTGGATCGCGGACGCTCGCTTCCTGCGGCTCCCACAGACCAAAGCTTCACCATCGCGGCACTATGAATAGCCCGGGCCAGCGCAAGGATGGCTGGTTGCTCGAGGTCAACGGCGGCAAGGGACGGGGGTGAGCGGGCATGGCGGATATCGCGCGCAAGACGCTGGCTGGCCATGCCCCGACATGGTTGAGCCTTGGCCTTGCCTGCGCGACGGCAGCGGGATGCGTCCATCAGCCGTCCAAATCGCCGCCGCCAGAGAACGCCGCCCCCGGCTCCACGACCACCGCACCCGCACCCGCGACGTCCACGGCGGACGACGGCGGCGCGGCACTGGAGCACTTGCGGCGGCTATCACTGATGCGCCCATTGGAGGGCGGCGTTGATACGCCGCTCATCCACAGCCAGATCCACGGCTACGTGATGGTCGACGCCGCCGACTACAACCATAGCGGCTTGGGCAATACGCAAATTTCCGTGCGAAGGGCGGACATCAGCTTCCAGCACAATCTGCGTTTCGACTGGCTGTTCTATGCCGACGCGCAGATCGTCGACGGCCATCTCGAATTCAAGGACGTCTATGTTCGCAAGCAGACGAACTATTTCGGCGTGGTCACCATCGGCAATCAGCAGGAGCCGTTTGGCCTCGAGCAATTCGGCAGCTTTCGCAACACCACGTTTCTGGAACGCGCCACGACCAATGCGCTTGCACCGAGTCGTAGCGTGGGCATCACGTCCAGTGACTTCCACGGTCCATGGATATGGAGTTACGGCTTCTACACTGCCGGCGCCAAGGATGAAGGCCGCACGCAGCGCGGCGTGGCGCTGACCGGTCGCCTGGCCTATCTGCTGAAAACCGACAGCGGCCCGTATCACCTGACCATTGATTATTCGACGCGTCGCGCCGGCCCCGACAACGATCAGCAATTCAAATCGGCATCGGAGGTGGCGTTGTCGTCGGACGGCTATTTCCTCAACACCGGCGACATCACCGGCTCGAACAAGGTGCAGCGTTACGGCCTGGAAGCGGCGCATGTGAACGGGCCGTTTTCCTGGCAGGCCGAATACATGGAAGCGCATCTGCAGCGCAACGATGGCTTTCCCGCACTGCGCTTTCGCGGCTGGTACGCCTATGCCAGCTGGATGATCACAGGCGAAAGCCGCGACTATCGCGAGGGCAACGCCACCTTCGGGCCGGTGGTGCCGCATGCCTCCTGGAACGGCCGCAGCGGCGGCGCGCTGGAAGTCGGCGCGCGCCTGAGCATGACCGACCTCAATGATCGCGATGTCGTCGGCGGCAAGGAGACCAACCTCACCCTGGGCATCAACTGGTATCTGGACAAGTCAGTGCGCCTCTCCGCCAACCTGGTCCACGCGCTGGACCTCAACAAGCCCGGCAACGAGAACGACGGCAAGCATCCGACTGCCGTCGTGGGACGTTTCCAGTATCAGTTTTAAGCGGCGGCGCGAGTGCGGCAGAACGGCACGGCGCGGCCATCCTGCGGCTGGCGCGGTTGACAGCACCGACATCAAATGAGAATAATTCTCATATTCGAGCTAGTGCGAAGCGGTTTCAAGGCGCCGACGTGATCACCTTTTGTGCCCTGTTGTTGACCCTGTCGGGCGCCGTGCTGGTCTATCTGGCCAGCGCGCAGCAGCGGCTGCGCGCCGTATCCCTGCCCGCGTCCGCGCGCGGACTGGGCTGGCTGATGGTGCTCCTGGGTACGGCTTGCTGGTGGTATGCGGCCGGTGTGGGCCCGGGCATCACCGCGGCGCTGACCATGCTGATGCTTACCTGGGTACTGCTGCCGTATCTGGCGTGGTGGCGCACCGAAGCCGCGGAAGTCGGCGAATCATGATCGCCCGCTGCCTGGCCGGCACGGTGCTCGGCTTTCCGCTCGCCGCCCTGTTGCTCGCGCTCTTGCTGCATGTGCTGCCCGGGCATGGCCAGGCCTTGCTGATACCGGCGCTGATCCTGTTCTTTCCGCTGTGGACGGCCTTCATGGCCACCGCCTATATGTTTCGCAGCGGGCCGCGTGCGTGGCTGATCATGGGCAGCGCCAACATCGTCGTTTTTGCTGCGCTGTGGCTGCTGCGCCTGCCCGGCTGATACAGGGAAGTTGTGATGAAAGCCGCCACGATCCGTACCTTCCAGACCGTACACACCTGGACCGGCCTGCTCGCCGGCTTCGCGCTGTTCGTGGCGTTTTATGCCGGCGCGCTGACAGTGTTCCACGACGACATCGCCGCCTGGCAGAACCCGCCCTGGCGCGCTGCGGCCGATGCAAACGTGCCGATGGATACCTTGATCGAGCGCCTGCTCGCCCATCATCCCGAGGCACGCCAGGATTTCGGCATTGTGCTTGCGCGCGACAGTTCGCACGCCGCGTATGCGTATTGGGAAGCGAAGGACGGCAGCCGCTTTGCCACCGCCAGCCAGGTGGAGGCGCCACGCAGCGAAGCGTCGGAAAACGAACTGGCCGACTTCGTCTACGCCTTGCACGACTCGCTGGGACTGCCGGTGATCGGCCTGTACCTGATGGGCATCGTCAGCGTGATCTACGGGCTCGCCCTGCTGTCGGGCATCCTGATCCACCTGCCGCAGCTGGTGAAGGATCTGTTCGCTATGCGCGTGGGGCGCAACCTCAAGCGCCTCTGGCAGGACGCGCATAACGCGATCGGCGTGATCAGTCTGCCGTTCCATGTGATCTTCGCAGTGACGGGCGCGCTGTTCTGCCTGTTCGGCATCACACTGGCCGCGCTCAACACGGTGGCGTTCGACGGCAAGCTGTTCGACGCCTTCGCCAAGGCCACCAACACCACGCCGGCGGTCACCGTCAGCGGCACCAATGCCAGCATGTTGTCCACCGAAGCGCTGATCGAACGCGCACGCGCCGAAGCACTGAAGAGCGGCGTCACCACGTTCGAGCCCGACTATATGCACTTCGTGCACTACGGCGATCGCAATGCCGTGGCAGAAGTGCGTGGCCTATCGCAGCACACGCTGGGTTCGTTCGGCAGCGTGGCGATGTCGGCGCATGACGGTACGGTGCTGGCCACCTATGTGGGCGATAAATACAGCGTCAACGGGATCAGCTACGCCTCGCTGTTCGGCCTGCACTTCGGCAGTTTCGGCGGACGCACGGTGCAATGGCTTTATTTCATCCTCGGCCTGGCTGGCGCTTTCCTGTTCTATTCGGGCAACCTGCTGTGGATCGAATCGCGCCGCAAGCGCCGACATGCGGAACAGCCGCGCAAGACGCTGGTGATGGCGCGCGCCACCGTCGGCGTGTGCATCGGTAGCTGCCTGGCGATTTCCGGTGCGTTCGTGGCGACCTGGATCGCCGTGCGCCTGGGTGTCGATGCCGGCGTACCGCAACGCGTGGCCTGCTACGGACTTTTCCTCGCCGCGTGTGCCTATGCCTGCCTGCGACCGGTGGCCAGGGCGATGATCGAATTGTTGTGGGTCACGGCGGCGCTCACCGCCGCGATGGCTCTCGTCGACTTGGCAAGCAATGCCTCGGCCATGGCGCAGGCTTGGTCGCCCCTCGGCTGGCGCGTGATCGGCGTCGATCTCACCGGCATCGCACTAGGTATCGTCTTCGCAGTGCTTGCACGCGCGGCAACGCGACGGGCGCGCAGCGGCAACGCCAACAGCGTGTGGGCGATCAAGGCGCCGAGCCCCGTCGCGGTCGGAACGGAACGTCCTCAGTAAGCCATCCGCACGGCGTTGATGCGTGCCGACACCGGTGCGTCGCTCAACAGGGCGATCTCATCCCAGACGGTGTCTGCCTCGCCATCGGCGAGCAACTCGTAGGCGGTCCGTCCGTCGAACGCATTCTGATGGCGGCACATCCAGCGCACCGCGCGCTGGCGATCGCCGAGGCTTTGCACCAGCATCGCAGCCAGCGTGTCGTGGCGTTGCTCGAGCATGCTGAAGGCGCGCTCCATCACGTCGTCACGCAACGTGTTGATCTGGGCTAACTCAGTGGCGACGTCCTGAAACCTGATCGTAATCTTGCGCATGCCCATACTCCCTCCCCCGCGCCGTCCGGTGATGTCGCCCTGGTCGACCTGCCCGCCTGGCGGGAAAGACACCTGGACTCCTATCGCCCTTCCGTGAGCCCTGCCGTTCTCGCTGCATGGCAGCCTTGCAGCCCCTGCTCACCATGCGACCCGATCATGCTGAAGCAAATGCTGAATTCGCGTGAATTCGCAGGGCCCATCGACTAATACTTTTGGGTACTAACCGTAAGGCCAGCAGCGCCCCTTAAGCACTAGCCAACAGAGCGGCCAGTTGCTCCATGGAAGCGTGGATGTCCTGCACCGGCGTGTCGCCATAGCCGAACAGCAGTCCTTGCTGGGAGCGGCGTCCGGCGTAGAAGCCACTGATGCCATAGAGCGCGATGGAAGCGGCGCGCGCGCGGGAAATCACCGCTTCCTCACGCATGCCCTGGCGCAGGTGCGCGACCAGGTGGATGCCTGCCGCCGGCACGATGGGTTCCAACCAGGCGGACAAGGGACCGCGCAGGTGTTCCAGCAGCGCGGCCCGGCGTTCCGCGTAGTGCTTCTGCACCCGACGCAGATGGCGGCCGAACTCGCCATCCAGCATGTAGCGGCCCAAGGCCGCCTGGGTCAGGCTGCAGCCGTGCCAGTCATTGATCTGCCGGGCCTTGAGGAAATCGGCGGCCAGCGAGGGCGGTGGCACCACATAGCCGGTGCGCAGTTCCGGGAAAATCGTCTTGGAGAACGTGCCGACATAGGCCACCACGCCGCTGCGATCGAGGCCCTTGAGCGACTCCATCGGACGCCCTTCGAAGCGGAATTCGCCGTCGTAGTCGTCTTCCACAATCAGCGCGCCGCGACGCGAGGCCCACTCCAGCAAGGCCACGCGCCGGTCCAGGCTCATCGGCATGCCGAGCGGAAATTGGTGCGAAGGGGTGACATAGACCAGTCGCGCGTCATCGGGAAGCTGGTCGACGCACAAGCCTTCGGCATCCACGCGCACCGGTTTGACCCGCGCGCCCAGCGCCAGCAGGCTGGCGCGCGCTGGCGGATAACCGGGTTCTTCCACTGCGACGACATCGCCCCG
>Ga0209672_100495_pt1 | contig 21897 bp, 20 predicted proteins | sample AraplaCol_mMS_r2_FD_184273 | JGI IMG/M metagenome (GOLD analysis project Ga0209672, IMG submission 184273) | Arabidopsis root microbial communities from North Carolina, USA - plate scrape CL_Col_mMS_r2 (SPAdes) (version 2) | ecosystem: Host-associated > Plants > Roots > Endosphere | place: USA...
CACGCGCGAGCGCGCGTATTCGATATTTCCGGCCCGGGCCGATCCCTGAGACTGACAAGTTGCGGGTCATCGCGGCAGCCAGCGGCGCGGCGAGGGCGAACGCGAGTGCGATCCCCGCCGTGGCGATCGCAAGCGTTTCGAGCGTGGCCTTGGCGACCAAGCCGATGAACCCGCTCGACGTATCCGGCGGAAGGAAGTGCGCGAGAAAGCTTCCGGCGACTTTCCAGTTGCCGGCCTCGAACAATACGGCCGGATGAAATTGCGACAGCCTCAGTAGAGGCCACAGGACGATGAGTGCAAGCGCCCAACTGCCTGCGCGCCGAAGCGCGAATGGATCGCGAGGATGCGCAATCATCAGCAGGCCGTCCTCGGTAACGAGCTGCGCGTCGCGGCCATCGATACGGCGTCATCGCCTTGCGTCGGCAAAGCCTCGCCCTCCGCCGCATAGAGCTCTCGCAGGAGTGCATCGCTCACGCGCGCGACCGGCAGATCGAAGGCGATTTCACCCGACCTCAAGCCGACGATGCGCGGAAACCAGCGCAGTGCGAGGTCGACCGCATGGAGGCTCGCGACGATCGCCGCTCCATCCGTTTCGGCTTGCTTGCACAGCTCGCCGAGGGCGAGGTTGGACAGCGCGGGGTCCATCGCGGATACTGGCTCATCGGCCAGGATCAAATCGGGGCGCTGATACAGCACGCGCGCGATGCCGACGCGCTGCAACTGACCACCGGACAATCGATCGCAGCGCTCGAACAGACGATCGGCCAGATCAAGTCGCGCGAGTACTTCGCGGGCCCCCGTAATATCCAGCGGATAGACCAGAGAGAGCAGCGACTTCCAGCGTGGCCATACACCCAGGCGGCCCGCGAGAATGGCAGTGACGACGCGCTGACGTGGTGGCAGCGGGGGGACCTGATGCACCATGCCGATGCGGCGCCGTAGCTGCCGCAGACCCGCCGCGGATACATCCCATGGACGGACGTCGAGCACCTCGACACGGCCTGCGCTGGGCCGCAACGATGTTGCCAGCAAACGCAGCATCGACGTTTTTCCCGCACCGGACGGACCGATGAGGGCGATGCGCTCCCCGCGCTTGACGGCGAGGGCGATCCGGCCGAGCGCGCGCTGACCGTTGGGATAGCCGAGATCGACGGCGTCGAGCCGGAAGCTCACTTGATCAGGCCGGCAGTACGTGCCGCGGCTTCGATGCCGGCATAGTTGTCCGGCTGGGTGGGAATGTATTTGACGGTCCGTTGCAGCGCCATGATTGCCTGCTGCTCCGGATTGTGCACGTCGAGTTTGAGGAACGCCTCGGTCAATGTCTTGCGCAAGGCCGGATCGAGCCCGCCCCGCAGAGTCCAGTTGTAATCGTGGTAGGGCGGCGTCACGGCGAACACTCTGACCTTCGCCGGATCGACCTTGTGCTGCTCGACGAGCTTGTCCCATACCGACGCGTTGAGTACGCCGGCGTCCGCTCTGCCTGACTGAACGAACGCCGCGGTGGCGTCGTGCGCGCCCGAGTAGGCCACCGTCTTGAAGTCCTTGTCGGGATCGATGCCGGCCTGCAACAGGAAATAGCGCGGCATCAAGTGACCGGACGTCGACGAGGGAGCGCCGAAGACGAACGTATGGCCCTTGAGGTCCGATAGCGATTTGATGCCGGGATCGGCAGTAATGAACTTGCTCGTGAACACTGCATCCTCTTGCCGCTGTACGATCGGCACCGTTGCACCGTTCGTGCGGATCTTGCTTTGAACGTAGGTAAAGCCGCCCAGCCAGGCCATGTCGATCTTGCCCGTCGCGAGCGATTCGACGACGGCCGCGTAATCCGTGACCGGTACGAACTCGACCTTCATTCCCGTTTCCTTCTCGAGGTACTTGCCCAGCGGCGCGAATTTGCGCTGCAGTTCGGTCGGCGATTCGTCGGGTATCGCCGATACCTTCAGCACATGCTGTTCGGCCCTCACGGGCGCCATGCAAACGAGGCCAAGAAGAGCGAGCGCGGCAACGCGCCTGAGAATACGCGGGACGGTGATGAAAGACATGAGGTACCGAAATCCGGTTAGTGAACGAATGGGGGATGAGTCAATGTTTGGTGCACGGCGAGTTTATGCGACGGCGACCCGGGCGGGGCCCGCGAGCATTTCGCCGATCACGGCCGCTTGTGCGAAGCCTTCGCGTCGGAAGATCTCGAGAATCCCGTTTGCCGCGCCCGGTGCGCAAGATACCAGCAAGCCGCCGCTCGTCTGCGGATCGGTCAAGAGCGCTTTCAGACTCGGTGTGATCGTCGAGGCCAGGTCCACCTCGGCGCCGTAGCTGAGCCAGTTGCGCCCCGATGCGCCGGTCACCATGCCGGCGCTCGCGAACTCCAGTACGTTCGGCAGCAGCGGGATCCGATCCATCTTCAGCTTCGCGCCCAGGCCCGCGCCGCGGCACAGTTCCAACAAGTGCCCGAGCAGGCCGAACCCGGTCACATCCGTCAGCGCGTGAACGTCCGGCACATCGCAGAGCAGCCGTCCCGGCGTATTGAGCTGTGTCGTGCACGCGATCAACGCCTCGTAGCCGGACGCATCGAGCTTGTCTTTTTTGACCGCGGCGGAGAGCACCCCAACACCGAGCGGTTTTCCGAGAATCAGCGTGTCGCCGGGTCGAGCGCTATCGTTTTTCTTGATTCGATCGGGATGGACGAGCCCAAGCACGACCAGTCCGTAGATAGGCTCCACCGAATCGATGGTATGGCCGCCGGCGATGGGGATGCCCGCCTGCGCGCACACCGATTCCCCACCCTCGAGAATCTTGGCGATGACCTCGGTCGGTAATTTGTCGATAGGCATGCCCACCAGCGCAAGCGCCATGATGGGCGTTCCACCCATCGCATAAACATCGGAGATGGCATTGGTGGCCGCGATGCGCCCGAAATCGTAGGGATCGTCGACCACCGGCATGAAGAAGTCCGTCGTGGCGATCAACGCCTGGTCGTCATTGAGTTTGTAGACAGCGGCGTCGTCACTGGTCTCCTTGCCGACCAGAAGTGCGGCCGGCACGGGCAGGTGCGTCGAATGCTTCAGAATGTCGGAGAGCACGCCGGGCGCGATTTTGCACCCGCATCCGCCGCCGTGAGAGAGCGACGTGAGTTTGATTGTTGCGCTGTCGGGCTGATCCACGATAGGTCTCCGGTTATGTCGGCGGCAAGGCGTCGGCGACAAGTGTAATGACTTCGGCGCGCGCTCGCGCGGGCAAGAAGAGGCGCGTTTTCCTCGCGTCCGAAGCAACGGGCGCCATGAACGCTTGAACTGCTTCGTTGGCGGCGCGGCTCACTCGTCGATCATTGCCCGAATGTCCAGACGCCGTACGTTCGCATCGCTGCGCCGTTTAGCGAGCCAGAACAGCGAGCAAACGAATCCACCGAACACGACGATGATCCACTGCACCGGCATCTTCGCCGCGAGCAATATGGCATAGGCGCCCAGCATCAAGAGCACCGCGACGTTCTGATTGAAGTTCTGCACTGCGATCGAATGCCCAGCCGTGATCAGCGTGGCGCCGCGATGCTGCAAAAGAGCATTCATCGGCACGATGAAAAATCCGGCCAGGCTGCCAAGGCAGATCATCAGCGGATAGGCGAGGACAATATAAAGCGGCATGAAAGTGTCGCCGAAATGAACACCGGCCGATACGGGAAAAAGCCGTTTGCCGTAGAACGCCATCGCCATGGTCACGACCCCGGCGCCAATGCCGACCGGCAACACGCGCAGCGAGCGCACGAGCGGCACCCATGCGGCGGCGGCAGCCGCGCCGACAGCGATGCCGATGCCCGCGGCGCCCTGCATGAGCGCCGCTTTCGAGAGTGTGAGGCCGAGATTGGCCGAAGCCCATTTGAGCACGAGCAACTGAAGCGTGACGGCGGCACCCCACATCAGCGTCGTGACGGCCAGTGCGATTTGCGCAAGCTTGTCCATCCAGAGCGTGTTGAAGCATCCGAGAAAGTCGGCGAGCAACTGGCCGGGCTCGCGCAGGCGATTCGGATAGCGGGCGCCTGTGTCGGGAATGCCGATATTGATGAGCGCTGCCAGTACGTACACCGACATCACGGCGAGCATGGCGAATTGCGGCGCATGCGGTGTCAGCCGCAGATGCATGGCCGTGACGGCGCGCTCGACATAGGCGCTGACGAGCATGCCGCCCAATGCGGTGCCGGCAATGGTGGACAGCACGGTGGCCGATTCCAGCCAAGCGTTGGCCGCGACGAGCCGCTCGGCCGGCACCAGCTCCGTCAGAATGCCGTACTTGGCGGGAGAGTAGGCCGCCGCGCCGAAGCCGACCACGCCGTAGGCGACGATCGGATGCACGCCCGCGATCATCATCGCGCAGCCCACGGCCTTGGCGGCATTCGCCGAAAACATGACGTGGCGCTTTTGCATCGCATCGGCGAACGCGCCGACGAACGGCGCGAGCAGGACATAAGACGCCGTGAAAAAAATCTGCAATAACGGCGTGATCCAGCTCGCGGCATGCATGGCAACCAACAGCGCGATCGCGGCAATCAATAGCGCATTGTCGGCGACCGACGAAACGAACTGCGCGGCAATGATCGTGTAGAAGCCTTTGTTCATGGTTCATTGGACAAACAGCGATTCCGTTCGACGCAAGATGGCGAACGGATGTTCAAAAAGGCAAAAAGGGCGGCCGAAGCCGCCCCGTTGCCTATCCGCTCGTCTTTTCCGGGCGGATTCGAACCTCAGCTTTGCTGCGCCCGCCGACTGTACGGCGCGAGAATCGGCACCATCTGAGCGTAGACCTTCGGATTGCCCGCGACGATCTCGCCGACATGGAGGAACTCCGAATCGCCCGTGTAATTGCCGACGAGCCCGCCGGCTTCGGTGATGAGCAGGCTGCCCGCTGCCATATCCCAGGCGCTGATGCCCTGCTCGAAAAATCCGTCGAGCCGGCCGGCCGCGACGTTGGCAAGATCGAGCGCCGCCGCGCCGGGACGACGCAGCCCGGTGCACGAGCGCGTCATCTCGGCGAACAGCCGACAGTAGGCTTCGAGCCGATCGTTTTCGCGAAACGGGAAGCCCGTGCCGATCAGCGAATCGGCGAGCCGGTCGCGCCGGCCGACGCGGATGCGCCGGTCGTTCAGATAGGCGCCGCGGCCGCGCGAGGCGGTGTAAAGATCGTTGCGGGTAGGGTCATAGACACAGGCCTGTGTGACGATGCCTTTATGGGCCAGCGCGATCGATACACAGTAGTAGGGCAGCCCGTGAATGAAGTTCGTCGTGCCGTCGAGAGGATCGATGATCCATTGGAAATCGGATTCGTTCTCCGATCGACCCGATTCCTCGGCGAGGATGGCGTGATCGGGGTAAGCAGTCTTGAGCGTATCGATGATGGCCGCTTCGGCCGCCTTGTCGACTTCCGTGACGAAATCGTTGTGCTGTTTCTTGCTGACCTGGATGAGGTCGAGGTCGAGCGATGCCCGGTTGATGATCTGTCCGGCGCGACGGGCGGCCTTGACAGCGATGTTGAGCATGGGATGCATGTGAGCAGATTCCTTGTGCCGCGCTAGGCGCCGATGCCGCCGCGGATGAGCCAAAACCGCCCGGAATGCGCGCGTAGCGCGTATTCCGTCGACGAAGACGAATTGAAGAAGAGCGAAAGCGCGCGCGGCCGTTTGCACCGGGGCCGGCTGCACCTGATGCCGGCCAAGCGCGCGCGAATAGCCGTGATTTTACCAGGAAGCGTCAAGCCGGCGCGACGCTTGCGGCGCGCAGCGCGAATCGGTGCGCGGCGGTTTCGCGACACGTCCTGCAGCTCTCGGCAGCTTCCCGCAGCTTCCGGGACCGCATGGCGATACCATATAGCGCATCTATCGGGCGGACGCGATGCTGAGTTCGCCGCTCGTCTCACTGGAATCGACTGACCCTATCTTGAACTCATCCAACCCTCGCTCGTCAACTGCATCGGATGTGGATCCCGCCATGGCGGGACCGCATGGTGGCTTTACCTCGACGCTGTTCGTGCTCGTGGAGCCGAGCCATCCCGGCAACGTCGGCGCGGCGGCGCGCGCGCTGAAAACCATGGGCTTTTCGCGGCTCGTACTGGTCGCGCCGCGCGTTGCCCATGTGAAGACCGATGCCGAAGCCATCGCGATGGCGAGCGGCGCCGACGATGTGCTCGCCTCGGCAAGCATCGTCCCGACGCTCGCGGATGCCCTGGCTGGCGTGCAATGGTCGGTGGCGCTCACGGCAAGGATGCGCGAGTACGGGCCGCCGCAGATGGCGCCGCGGACCGCGGCGAGCGAAGCCTCTCGTCATACCGCGGGCGGCGATGTTGCATTCGTTTTCGGGAATGAGCGCACGGGGTTGTCGAACGAGCACGTGGAGCGTTGCAGCGCGCTTGCTCACATTCCAGCGAATCCCGCGTACAGCTCGCTGAATCTCGCGCAGGCGGTACAGGTGCTCGCCTACGAACTGCGGCTGGCTTATCTGGGCGACAACGCGGATCTGCCGTCGGGCGGGGGTGTCGCTGCGCGCGCCGCGAGCGATGAAATCGAGCGAATGTTCGTCCATCTCGAGAATGCGCTGATTGCGCTCGAGTTTCTCGATCCTGCCAATCCGAAAAAATTGATGTCGCGGCTACGCCGGCTTTTTGCCCGCGCAGGGCTCGAGCGCGAGGAAGTCAACATCGTGCGCGGCATTGCGAAGCATATCTTGCTCAAGACCCACGGGGCCGGAGAGTAACTCAGCGGCTCTCCAGGGCCGCGGCGTCTCGTAATGCCCCTTGGGGAAACAGGGCGAAAAAGCCGCTTCGGCAAAAAGCCCCGGTTGCCTCTACAATCGCTCGGTCGGTCATAAGCAAATCGCCGCGGGTCATAAGCGGCGCGCCAGCGCGCGCCAAACCGCCGGCTTTTCCGAGCGAGCCATTCCTATGTTCACGAGACTTCGCGAAGACATTGCCTCCATTCGGGAGCGCGATCCCGCCGCGCGCAGTGCCTGGGAAGTACTCACCTGTTATCCGGGGCTGCATGCCATCGTGCTGCATCGCGTCGCGCACGTCTGTTGGCGGGCCGGGCGGCGCTGGCTCGCGCGCACGGTTTCGCAGTTCGCCCGCTTTCTGACCGGCATCGAAATCCACCCGGGCGCAACGATCGGTCGGCGGGTGTTCATCGACCACGGCATGGGCGTCGTCATCGGCGAAACGGCCGAGGTGGGGGATGACTGCACGATTTACCAAGGCGTCACGCTGGGCGGGACGATGCTCACGCGCGGCGCAAAACGACACCCGACGCTCGAGCGCGGCGTCATCGTGGGCGCGGGGGCGAAAGTACTGGGCGGCTTTACCGTGGGCGCCGAGGCAAAGATCGGTTCGAACGCGGTCGTCGTGAAACCCGTGCCGGCCGGCGGCACGGCAGTCGGCAACCCGGCGCGCATCGTTGTTGCCGCCGATACGAGGCGCACCTCCGAAAGCACTCGGGAGCGCACCGCCTTTTGCGCGTACGGCATTACGCCGAACGCCGAGGACCCGTACTCGCTGGCGCTGCACGGGCTCATCGATCACGCGGCGAAAGAAGCGCAGCGCGTCGATGAAGTCGTTGCGGCGCTCGAACGTCTCGGCGAGCGTCTTCAGGCGCTCGATGGCGCCGACGGTGCGCTGTCGGAACTGCGCCGCATCTCGGCGGCGATCGAAGGCAAGGTCGTTCAAAGCTGAACGAAGGCGGGTGGCGTAAACGCGCGCGACCCGCCCCCGCTCAATCGAGCGGCAGTGCGCGAATGCCCTCGGCGTCGACGCGCAGGTAGCCGCCGCGTCTCGTACCGTGATCGAGGTCCCAGTCGGGCAACACCCAGCGCGTGCCTTCTCGCTCTTGATGGCACGCCGGCTTGTGCGTGTGTCCGTGGATCATCGTAGTTGTCCCGCTGGCCTTGAAAAGCGCCGCCACACCTTTGCTCGTCACGTCATAAAGCGGTGAGGGCGGGCGGGCACGGCCTTCTTCGCTCGATACGCGCATACGCTCGGCGAGCGCCCGGCGCCATCGGAGCGGCCACGCCAGGAACAGCAGTTGCGCGGCGCGCCAACGCGCGAGCCGGCGGAAGGTTTGGTACTTGTGGTCCGCTGTGCACAACGCATCGCCATGGGCCAGCACGATGCGCGAGCCGAACGCGGTCATGACGAATGGGTCCGGTAGCCAAATCGCGCCGGCCGCGCGCATGAAGCGCTTGCCGAGCAGAAAATCGCGATTGCCGTGCATGACGTAAAGCGCAATGCCGCGCTCGGCGAGCGTATGCAGCAGCTCGGCGATACGCGCGGCGAACGGATCGACCCTGAGCATGTCGTCGCCGATCCAATATTCGAACAGGTCGCCCAGCACGAAGACAGAATCCGCGCTATCGGCGGTCATGAGAACGAAGTGCTCGAATGCAGCGACCGTGCGCGGAATGTGCGGGCTCAGGTGCAAATCGGAAATGAACAGCAGCGGACGCGGCGCATGGCCGCGCGCGTGCCCGTGCTCGGCCGGCACCGTGGACTCGTTGCTGCGGGGCCCGTCTTGACGCGACGAAACGCCCGCACGGATGACGCTCGTGTTCAATCGACGACGACTGCTTTTTCGATGATGACGTCGTCGACGGGGACGTCCTGGTGGAAGCCCTTCGAACTCGTCTTCACCTTCTTGATTTTCTCGACGACATCGAGTCCTTCGACCACGCGTCCAAATACGGCATAACCCCAGCCTTGCGGCGTCGGCGAAGAGTGATTGAGGAAATCGTTATCGTTGACGTTGATGAAGAATTGCGCCGTGGCCGAATGCGGATCGTTCGTCCGGGCCATGGCGACGGACCCCGTCGTGTTCTTCAAGCCGTTGTTCGCCTCGTTGGCGACGGGCGCGTCGGTCGGCTTTTGTTTCATGCCCGGTTCGAAACCGCCGCCCTGGATCATGAATCCGTCGATCACGCGGTGGAACACCGTGTTGTCGTAGTGTCCCTTCTTGACGTAGTTGAGAAAGTTCTCGACCGTCTTCGGCGCTTTTTCGGCATCGAGCTCGAGCTTGATGACGCCGTGGTTCGTATGCAGTTCGACCATGATGAATTCCTTCGCTTGAAAAATGCCGCACGGCGAGGCGCCGGCGGCGGGTGGGCCGTTATTTCGAAACGACGCTTGCCGATTCGATCACGATCGGTTTTTGCGGCACATCGGCCATCGGGCCGCGCGTCGTGGTGGGGGTGGCCTCGATTTTTTTGACGACGTCCATGCCCGCGACGACTTTTCCGAAGACCGCATAGCCGTTGCCGTCCGGTTTCGGATAGTCGAGCCCGTCGTTGTCGACGGTATTGATGAAGAACTGCGCGGTGGCCGAATTGGGATCGCTCGTGCGTGCCATCGCGATCGTTCCCGTGACGTTCTTCAGACCGTTGTGGCTTTCGAGCGGGATCGGTGCCCGCGTCGGCTTTTCCTGGTAGGCGGTGGTGAAGCCACCGCCCTGAATCATGAAGCCGCGAATCACGCGGTGGAAGATCGTGCCGCTGTACTGGCCGGATTTGACGTAGTCGAGAAAGTTCGCCACCGTTTTCGGCGCCTTGTCCGGATACAGTTCGACACGGATATCGCCCTCGCTCGTTTTCAGCAGCACTTGCGGGTGTGCCGCGGAAGAAGCCGTTTGCGCGAGCGCGGGCGCACTCGCGATCAGAGCGGCGCTGCCTAGCGCCAACCAGAAGCGTTTCATGAGCATCCTCATGCGTGGGAAAAAGAAAAACCGCGCTCAGTTCGACGGCGCAGTGTAAGGGGCAGGCGCAAACGGGCTCGGCGAGCCCGTGGTGAGCGGCGGTGCCTCGGGGGCCACGACCGTCGGCGCGGCAGCCCCCGTCGCGGCGGCGTGCGTTGCCGACTTTTTCCCGGTGCGCGGCGCGACGATGCGTTCGATATCGGCCAGGCGCGCAGTGGTTGCGCCGCTCGTGGCGCCGAGCCGTTGCGCGCGCTTGTATGCCTCGGCCGACATCCTCAGATAGAGATCGCCGAGATTCTCGTACGCGAGCCCATATCCAGGATTGGCCTTGACGGCCGTCTCGAGCGCGACACGCGCTTCGTCGTAACGCCCAGCCTTGGCGTACAGCGCCGCGAGGTTGTTGTAGGGCTCCGGCAATTCAGGGTACGCCTGGGTGAGTTCGACGAATTGCTCGATGGCGTCGCTATCGCGATGCAAGTGCGCGAGCACGGTGCCGCGTTTGAATTTTGCTTGCGCATCGCGAGGATTCGATGCGATCCGCGCGTCGAGTTCGGAGAGGGCCGCGTTCCAATTTTGCGCCGCGATCGACGCATCGGCTTGCGGCGTTTCGTCCCGCGTCGCCTGCGTGGTTTGAGCATGCGACGCCGTGGCCGGCAATACCGCGAGAGCAACGCCGAAAACGGCGATCGCGGCGAGGGCCGCGATGCGCTCGGTGCGGCCGCTTGAAGGTTTCATAGGCTGAGGTCGAGGTGTTATACTCCGGCCCATTCTAACAAAACGTTTGCTCGTTTCCTTGAACGAACAAACGGTCTTCCGCCAGTCGTGGTCGTCCTCGCCCCGATCGCAGCCTGAAACGCGGCGCCGAGTGCTTACCCGCTCGCCGCGCCGCTCGCGAGATGCTTCGCGCATCCTGGGCGAGGCGCCGAGTGCGCGTCACCCATCTTGCGGGGATGGCTCGGGGCTCACGCATCATCTCTATGGAATCACTGCGCATCTACAACACGCTCGCGCGTGACAAGCAAGCTTTCGTGCCGCGCCGTGCGGGCGAAGTACGGATGTACGTCTGCGGGATGACGGTTTACGACTACTGTCACGTCGGACACGCGCGCGTCATGGTGGTGTTCGATATCGTGCAGCGCTGGCTGCGCACGCTCGGATTTCAGGTGACTTATGTGCGCAACATCACCGACATCGACGACAAAATCATTCGGCGCGCCGTGGAAAACGGCGAATCGATCAAGGCGCTGACTGATCGCTTCATTACGGCGATGCATGAGGATGCCGACGCGCTCGGCGTTGCGCGCCCCGATCTCGAGCCGCGCGCGACCGACCACATTCCCCAGATGCTCGGCATGATCGAGAAGCTCGAGGCAAACGGCTACGCTTATCGCGCGAAGGACGGCGACGTCAATTATGCGGTTCGCAAGTTTGCGCATTACGGTGCGCTGTCGGGCAAGTCGCTCGAGGATTTGCGCGCGGGTGAGCGCGTTGCCGCGAACGAAGCGAAAGACGATCCGCTCGATTTCGCCTTATGGAAACGCGCGAAGCCCGAGGAGCCGGCCGATTCGAGCTGGGACTCATCCTATGGGCGCGGACGCCCCGGATGGCACATCGAATGTTCGGCGATGAGCTGCACGCTGCTTGGCGAGCACTTCGATCTGCACGGCGGCGGCCAGGATCTGCAGTTTCCGCACCACGAGAATGAAATCGCGCAAAGCGAGGGTGCAACGGGACAGACGTTCGTCAACTATTGGATGCACAACGGGTTCGTTCAGATCGACAACGAGAAGATGTCGAAGTCCCTCGGCAATTTCTTTACGATCCGCGACGTCCTGGCGAAGTACGATCCCGAGGTCGTGCGGTTTTTCATCGCGCGCGCGCACTATCGGTCGCCGCTGAACTACAGCGATGTGCACCTCGACGATGCGCGGGCCGCGCTTACACGTCTTTACACCGCATTGAAGGATGTGAGTCCCGATGCCGATCCGCTCGATTGGAGCGAAGATCATGCGGCGCGTTTCCGTGCGGCCATGAATGACGACTTCAATACGCCGGTTGCCGTTGCCGTGCTCTTCGAGCTCGCGAACGTCGTCAATCGCACGCACGATAGGGCGCTTGCACGGCAATTGCGTGAGCTCGCGCGCACGCTCGGGCTGCTCGGCCGCGAACCGCGCGCATTCTTGCAGCAGGCGGCGGGCGAGGTTGGACTCGATCTGGACGAGGCGGCAATCGAGGCGAAAATCGCCGAACGTGCCGCAGCGAAGCAGGCGAAAAACTATGCCGAGGCAGACCGGATTCGGGCCGCGTTGCTCGAAGCCGGGGTTGCGCTCGAAGACAAACCGGGCGGGATCACCGAGTGGCGCCGCGTATGAACGTGCATTGCGCGAAGCGCTAACCGACTCGCCAGGCAGGAGGCAGGATGATTACGGCCAGGAAAGCGCCGGTCAAACGCGGCGCGACAGTGAAGCGCGCGTCGAAGGATGTGCCGAGTACGGCGGCGAAGCCGAAGGCATCCGCCGCACGTGGCGCGCGCGCCAAGCCGAACGGTGCGTTGACGGAGGAAGCCGGCATTCAGGCTTTCGAGCGTGGTGCGAGCGACAGCGCGGAAGTCGTGCGCAAGACGCGCGCGGGCAAGAGCGCGGAGGCGTCGGTGCCGGTGCAGATCGGTGGGCTCGAGCCCGCCGTGACGCGCCCCGCGTATTGGGATCGCGCGTGCGCCGATCTCGTCAAGCGCGATCGCATCCTGAAGCGCTTGATTCCGAAATTCGGTCCCGTGCATCTGATCAACGGCAGCGATCCGTTCGTGACCCTTGCGCGTGCCGTGGTGGGTCAGCAGATCTCGGTGCCCGCGGCGCAGGCGGTGTGGCAGCGCATAGAGAACGCGTGCCCTAAACTCGCGCCGCAACAGTTCACCCGGCTCGGGCACGAGAAGCTGACCGGATGCGGCCTCTCCAAGCGCAAGTCCGAGTATCTGATCGATCTCGCGCAGCATTTCGTTTCGGGCGCGCTGCATGTCGACAAATGGATGTCGATGGAAGACGAGGCGGTCATTGCCGAGCTTACGCAGATTCGCGGCATCGGTCGCTGGACGGCCGAGATGTTTCTCATCTTCAATCTGTCGCGCCCCGATGTCTTGCCGCTCGACGACCTCGGGCTCATTCGCGCGATCAGCGTCAACTATTTCAGTGGTGAGCCGGTCACTCGGAGTGAGGCTCGCGAGGTGGCGGCCAATTGGGAGCCCTGGCGCACCGTCGCCACCTGGTACATGTGGCGCAGCCTCGACGCCACGCCTGAGTAATAAACTATCGATGTAGTTTTTCGATAGATTCGAACGAATCTGATGCGGACGGCGGCGGTTAGAATACGCGCTGCCGAAAGCCCCCAGGATTGAGACCTATGAAAACGACGTTTCTGGATTTCGAACAGCCCATTGCAGAGCTCGAAGCCAAGATTGAAGAGTTGCGTTTCGTGCAGGACGATTCGGCTGTCGACATCTCGGAAGAAATCGAACGGCTCTCGAAGAAGAGCCAACAACTGACCAAAGACCTTTACGCCAATCTGACACCCTGGCAGGTTTCGCAAATCGCGCGGCATCCGCAGCGCCCTTATACGCTGGATTACGTCAGCGAGCTTTTCACCGATTTTCATGAACTGCATGGCGATCGCTCGTTCGCGGACGATCTGTCGATCGTCGGCGGGCTCGCCCGGTTCAACGGCCATCCGTGCATGGTGATCGGCCACCAGAAGGGGCGCGACACGAAGGAACGCGCGGCGCGCAACTTCGGCATGCCGCGGCCCGAAGGCTATCGCAAGGCCGAACGATTGATGCGTCTCGCCGAAAAGTTCGGACTCCCGATTTTCACGTTCGTCGATACGCCCGGCGCTTATCCCGGCGTCGGTGCCGAAGAGCGAGGCCAGTCGGAGGCGATCGGCCGGAATCTGTACGTGATGGCGGAGCTCAAGGTGCCCGTCATCGCGACGATCATCGGAGAAGGCGGCTCCGGTGGGGCCTTGGCGATCGCTGTCGGCGACAGTGTGCTCATGCTGCAGTTTTCGACTTATTCCGTGATTTCGCCGGAGGGCTGCGCATCGATCCTCTGGAAGAGCGCCGCGAAGGCGCCCGAGGCGGCCGAGGCGCTCGGTCTGACCGCGCACCGACTCAAGGCGCTGGGGCTCATCGACAAGATCGTCAACGAGCCGCTGGGCGGCGCGCATCGCGACGTGAAGGGCATGGCGGCATTCCTGCGTCGCGCGCTCGCCGATTCGCTGCGGCAATTCCAGGGCATGAGCGTTCAGGACCTGCGCCAGCGACGCTACGACCGGCTCATGGCGTACGGTAAGTTCAAGGAAACGACGCCTGGCGTTTGATGCGCGGGTCGTCATGACATCCTGCCCAGCGCGCGTATCATGCGCGCGCTTTTCCGACTGAGCCCGTGACTTCTCTCGTCGATCCCGCCGCCGAGCGCATCGTTCTCGATGCGCTCGGCGGTGTGCTTTCGAGCATGCCGAGCGCGGCGCCGATCGCAATCGCGTTCAGTGGAGGTCTCGATTCCACTGTGCTGCTCGATGCGGCCGTGCGCGTGGCCGGTGCCGAGCGCTGCATTGCGCTGCACATTCATCATGGCCTGAGTCCGAATGCCGGCCGCTGGCTGGCGCACTGCGAGCGCACGGCGCGCGCGCTCGGCGCGGGCTTCGACGCTCAATACGTGCAAGTGCGCCGGCGGCCGGGCGAGAGTATCGAGGCTGCCGCACGCGAGGCGCGCTATCACGCGCTCGACATGCTGTGCGCACAGCATGGGGTGTCGACGCTGTGGCTCGCGCACCATGCCGACGATCAGGCGGAGACGGTACTGCTGCAATTGCTGCGCGGCGCGGGCGTGGCCGGGCTCGCGGCCATGGCGCCTCACCGCGTCGAGGGGTCGTCGACGATTGCGCGTGCGCGTCCTTTTCTTGCGCTGCTGCGTGCCCAGCTCGAGCGCTATGCGCGTTCGCGCGAACTGCGCTGGGTCGAGGATGAATCGAATGCGGAAACACGCTATGCGCGCAATGCGTTGCGCCACGACGTCATTCCCGCGTTGACCATTCATTTCCCCGGTTTTCGCGATGCGCTGGCGAGAACGGCCTCGCATGCGGCCAGTGCCCAGCGCTTGCTCGACGATCTCGCGCGGATCGATCTCGAGGCGCTTCAAAAGGACGACGGACGTTCGCTCTCGAGGCGGGCGTTGCTGGCGCTCGACGGTGCCCGCGCGGCGAACGCGATGCGTTGGTGGATGCGGGCGAGCGGGCTGCCGGTGCCGTCGGCCGCGCGGCTTGCCGAAATGCTGCGGCAACTGCGCGAGGCGCGCGCCGAGCACGCACTGCGAGTCGATCATGCCGGAGCCCGCCTGCGCCTTTACCGCGATGCCATTTATTGGGAAAGCGTCGAAACGGCCGTCAATCTCGAGGGCCAGGCGAGCACGTCGATCAAGGAGCCCTGCCAGCTCGTCTGGCGAAACGAAGAAGTCTGGCGTTTGCCGCAGTGGCGGGGCACGCTGGTGTTCGTGCCCGTTTCGCCGCAAGAGGGCGGCGTCGATACCGTGCCCGAAGCGTTGCTCGCCAGTGCGCCGCTGACGGCGCGGCCGCGCACGGGCGGCGAGCGCATGCGCCGCGCACCCGGTGCGCCTGCCCGCACGCTCAAGAATCTCTTTCAGGAGGCCGGTGTGCCGGCTTGGCAGCGCGACGTGCCGCTCATTTACCTTGGCGAGCGCCTGCTGTTCGTGCCGAATCTGGGCGTCAACGGCGCATTCGCGACAGCGCCGGGCGCCTCGGCGAGCGAGGAGGGCGGCCCGCGCCGGCGGCTCGAATGGCGCATCGATCTGGTTATCGCCTGAGGCCCATCCAGGTCCCGCCTTGATCCCGCGCGGGGCGGCGGCGCTTGTTTTTTGTGCCCTGATCGAGTACGCTCGAACGCTTGTCCGTCCCGCTTTTGCATCCGCTTTTTGCAGTCATGTGCGCTTTTACGCGAACGCTGCATTTTGCCGTGCGGCGGCGCGCGCGGCGCGTTGTGCACCCCGGCGTGCACCGCGGGTCTGTCGCGCGACCCGGCGTACAACAACGCCACTTCCCACCGCCATCTTTCGTCGTCGTCCAGCGCTCACGAGGCCGCGTGACCGAACGGCATTTCCGCGGTTGCATTTCGGGGCGCGTCGGCGCGATTACTCTTCAAGTTCAGAACGACAATGGCACTCATCGTACACAAATACGGCGGCACTTCGATGGGCTCGGTTGAGCGCATCAAGAACGTCGCCAAGCGCGTCGCGAAATGGCGGCAGGCGGGCCACAAGTTGGTTGTCGTGCCGTCGGCCATGTCCGGCGAAACGAACCGGCTGCTCGGGCTGGCCAAAGAAATTTCGAGCCAGCCCGATCCGCGCGAGCTCGACGTCATCGCCGCGACCGGCGAGCAAGTCAGCGTGGGATTGCTGTCGATCGCGCTGCAGGACGCGGGCGTCGAAGCTGTCAGCTATGCCGGATGGCAGGTTCCGATCAAAACGGACAGTTCATTCACGAAAGCGCGGATCAGCGAGATCGACAGCGAGCGCATCATGCGCGATCTCGATGCGGGCAAGGTCGTCGTGATCACGGGCTTTCAGGGCGTCGATCCTGAAGGTCATATCACGACGCTGGGCCGGGGCGGTTCGGATACTTCCGCGGTGGCGATCGCCGCGGCGCTCGAGGCTGACGAGTGCCTGATTTTCACCGACGTGGACGGTGTCTATACGACCGATCCGCGTGTGGTCGAAGAGGCGCGGCGTCTCGACCGGGTGACGTTCGAAGAAATGCTGGAAATGGCGAGCCTGGGCTCGAAGGTGCTGCAGATCCGCTCGGTCGAGTTTGCCGGCAAGTACCGTGTGAAGACGCGGGTGCTGTCCAGCCTGACCGATCCGATGATCGCGCTCGATGTGGAAATGAACTCAGGCACGCTGATTACTTTTGAAGAAGACGAGACCATGGAAAAAGCAGTCATCTCCGGAATCGCGTTTCAGCGCGATGAGGCCCGCATCGCGGTGAGGGGTGTGCCCGACAAGCCGGGCATCGCGTATCAGATTCTCGGCCCGGTGGCGGATGCGAACATCGATGTCGACATGATCATCCAGAACCAGAGCGTATCGGGCAAGACCGATTTCACGTTTACGGTGCCGCGCAATGACTATCAACGCGCGATGGATATTCTCGGCAACGAGGTGAAGGGACATGTGAGCGCCGAGGAAGTGGTGGGCGACCCGAAGGTGTCGAAAGTTTCCGTGGTGGGCGTGGGCATGCGCTCGCATGTCGGCATTGCGAGCAAGATGTTCCGCACGCTGGCCGAAGAGGGTATCAATATCCAGATGATCGCGACTTCCGAAATCAAGATCTCGGTGTTGATCGACGAGAAATACATGGAGCTCGCCGTGCGCGCGCTTCATAAGGCTTTCGAGCTCGATCAGGCCTGAGGAAGAGTGTGTGCGATGCGCTCGGTTGCGGCCGGGCGGCGAGGCGGGACCGCGTCGCGTGGTCTGTCGAACGAGGCGGAAAAAAGTGCGTCGTAGAAATTGACCTGCGCTTTTGTTCCCGCTATCATCTTGGACTCGTTGCGCTGCCTCCCGGCGCTAACGAACAGTTTGGGAGACGTGGCCGAGAGGTCGAAGGCACTCCCCTGCTAAGGGAGCATCTGGGCCAAAACCTGGATCGAGGGTTCGAATCCCTCCGTCTCCGCCAATAGGCGGTGACAAAGCCCCGCGAGTTCTCGGATTCGCGGGGCTTTTCATTTGGCGCCCCAACTGGAGCAATCGGCTGTTCGCTATCAACCTTATTGCGTCGGTCGCGCGGCTAAAGGTTGAAATGCCGGGTTGAAGCAAACGTCCCGATGTCTATTCGTTGGTCAGCGTCGCGCCCAATATCCTCGGCGCCGACGAGCGAAGATTCGTCGCTCCGCAGACGTTGGAACGCAACTTGGACGATGTCCGCAATGGCGTTGCCAAGCACCACATGCTGATCGGCGTCGAGGTGGATCCCGTCTCGGTCGCTCGTCGTCGTTACCGTCCCTGCGTCGAACATCATGCAGCCGTGGGATCGTGCGATATCGCCGTACGCTTCTGCCAAGCCGATGCACCGGCCTTCGCTGCCGAGGAACTTGGGCATGGCGGGGCCATCGGGAATCCTGATAGCCGGCGGCACGACGATCAACACGGGGTGGGACGGGCATGCCGGGCTCTACCGGCGCACGGCGTATCGATTCGATCAATGCGCCGATGCCGTCCGCCGAATGCCGGACGGTGTTGTCGACCGTCTGGAAATCGTTGGTGCCCAGCATTACGATCACCAAGTCGAGAGGCGAGTGCATTTCGATCACTTGCTCAATGCCTAGGATGCCGTTACGTCCGGGCTGGAAAGGGTCGTTCCATGCTGTCCTGCGGCCGTTCAGGCAGTTCTCGAACACGCGCGCTGCCACTGCTCGCCTACGCATGGCGTTTTCCATCACGCCGGGCGAGCGCGCGTCGAACGCCAAGCGTTGACGGGTCCCGGGAACGATGCCCCAGGATAGCGAGTCGGCGTACACCAGAATCTGTTTCATATCGATTGCAGTCGGACAAATGAGAGCGCGGGCGTCGGTTTCCAATAAACCGTTGCTGCTGTCGACGCTGTTGCCGGCGTGCTAACGGCCCGCGCGCGACAGAGTCTCGCGCGGCAGTTCGCCGAAGCGGCGCTGGTAGTAGGCCGAGAAACGCCCCAGGTGCCCGAAGCCGCACTCACCGGCCACGTCGGTGACGTTTCGGTCCATGCGATCGAGCAGCTTGCGCCGCGCCGCGTCCAGGCGCAGGTCACGCAGCCAGGTCATGGGGCCCACGCCCGTCTGGCGCATGCACTCCATGTAGAAGGTGCGCTCGCTCACGCCGGCCGCGCGGGCCAGGTCCTCCAGGGCCAGCGGCGCGCACAGCCGGGTGCTGACCCAGCGTTCGGCCGCCTGCAAACGCTCTGAGGTCGCGAGCAGCGAACGGACATCGGCCTTGCCCGCCGGCGCCGTTGCTGGCGATTGTTCGACCCAACGGCGCAGATGCAGCAGGGTAAACAGCGCCATGCCGTCTTCCATGTGGTGAACCCAGGCGGGGTCGCGCAGCGGCGATGCGCCGTCTTCCTGCCCCGGCACCGTGGCCAGCAGCGATTGCAGCAGCACGGCCCACTGGCGCGCGGCGCTGCCGTCAAGCAGGTAGCCCGGCTGCGCGCCGGGCGCGCTGCCAAAGCCCTTGAGCCGAGACACCCCGCCGCGCATGAGGGCGTGCGGCATGCGAACGATGATCTGCTCGCACGCTTCGCTCCAGGCGAGCTTGAGCTGCCGGTACGAGGGCAGCACCGCGACTTGGCCTGGCCCCACCTCGAGCTGCTGGCCGCCGGACTCCACCGACATCGTGCCGCGTAGGGGCATCTGCACCAGGCTGAAGTCTTCGAAGGGCCGGGGCTTGACTTCAACCTCGGAGCCGTAACGCAGCACCATGACCTGCACCCGAGGCGTGTCGGCGCGGAACATGGCCGCATCCACGCGGCCGCGGCCCCACTGCACCTCGTGATCGATCAGGGAATCGGTGAGCAGCTGGTGCGAGCGGCTGCGCACAGCCGAGCGGAATACGCAATGGCGGTACACAGGACTCAGATCCAGCTCGGTCGAATGCGCCGCCACCGAGGGCGAGAGCAACGCGGGGGCAATGTCGGCATGCATGAGGCACCTGCTTTTCACACGTGGGGCGTGCAATGTGCAAGCACGATACCGGTGCCCGCAGGCGCCGGGCAATCGGGGTTTCACTAAGCGCACCGTCCGATGGGCCCGTCTTTGCGGAAAATGGATAAGCATTGCAGTTGCTGGCCAAAGCGGCGCGGCCAGGGCGCTACAGTGCGCGGCCGGAATCAGGCGCGACCTGCCGCCCGCTGCGGCTACGACGCGTCCAGCGCCGCGAAGCCGCTGGGCACGTCGGTGATGGCGGCGATGAGCGACATGCTCGCCAGCGCGGCCTCGTGCGTCTGCCGCGAGCCAGCGGAACAGGCGTCCTGCGCGACCCAGACCTCGAAGCCACGGTCGGCCGCGTCGCGCACTGTGCCCTCGACGACGGAGTGCGTGGCCACGCCGCCCACCAGGAGGCGCGCCACGCCCAGCACGCGAAGGGTCTCCTCAAGCGCTGTCCCCGCGAAGCCGCTGATGCGCGTGTGTGTGAACACGAACTCGCGGGGCCGCGCGTGCGGCGCCAGCCCGTCGAGAAAGTCCGCGCCCCACTCGCCGTCCTTGACCGCACCGAGCTCGACGGTTTTGCGAAACACCGGCGTATTGACCGGGCAGTCCGAGTAGTCGGGGCGGAAGGCGATGCGCACGTGCATGATCGGCCAACCGCGTTCACGCGCGCCCGCGAGCAGCTGCGCCCCTGCGGCCACCACCGCCGCCCGCCGCGGGTCGTTCGCATCGACGCCGACGCGGATCTTGCCGTCCGGGTGCAGCACATCGTTCTGGTAGTGCAGCGCCAGCACGGCAGTGGTGACGGGTGTCACAGAAACACCTCGAGGTTCGAGAAGATCGCGTCCAAGCTAACCAGGTTGACGCGCTTCAGGTGCAGCCGCCAGCGCCCGTCGTCGCCTGACTCGAGCTTGTGGAACACGCGCCCGGCGAGCTGCCGCTGATCCAGCCGGTACTCAGTGAGCTGCATGCTGGACGACACGATCAGCCGGCCTTCGGCGTCGAGGCCGTCGATCTGCACTTGGCCTACTAGCCGGCTGCTGCGCGTCACGGGTTGCTGCGACCAGTTTCGCGGGTTGGTGATGCGGCGCACGCGCAGCTCGCGCAGCACGGCGTCTTCCCAGAACATCGAGATCTGGTCGAACGGCGACTGCTGCTCGTGGTGGCGCGGCACCCAGTAGCGTCCCTCGGGCGTCCACAGCCCCAGCCATTCGTCGAAGCGGCGTTCGTCAAGCAGGCGCGCTTCATTGAAGAGGAACTGCTCGACGCCGCGGATGGCCTGCGCGTCGAGTTGTGCTCCGCTCACCGGCACGGTCGAGTGGTCGAAGGTTCGATCTAGAAGGTTCACGCCCGGGCTCCTGCGGTTCTCAATGGGGTGCGGCCGGTCAAGGCCGCTTCTTGTTCCGGGGACACGTCGTCGCCCAGCATGTAGTGGCGCCACGCGGCCATCTGGTTGCGCATGGGCAGTTCGCTGGTGCCGTTGATGGACACGGCCCCGCCGTCGGACATGGATTTGTCGGTGCCCAGGTAGCGGTGCTGCGACACCCAGTCGCCGCCGCGCGTGCTATTGCCCTCCTGGCAGCGGCGGTAGAGCTCGACGTCGTCGGGCATGACGTTGGACGAAGGCGAGTTGATGAGATTGGCGTAGACCAGCGCGCGGTCGAACACCGCCTGCGGCGCCTCCTTGCAGCGGAACACCTGGATCTCGATCAGAGTACGGTTCACCGCGATGGGCCGTATGACGCGGAACTGCTGGAACACATTGTGGGGCGAACCGCTGCCGTAGATGATGGTGTTGTGGCGGTTCATGCCCATGATCTGGCGCGCGCGCTCGGCGCCATAGGCTGCCGTCAGCGACTCGTGGTGCGCCTTGGTGACGGCGTCCTTCTCCGCAGCGTTGGGGTCGAAGATGCCTTCCATGTAGCCATGACCATAGGGATAGGCGCGCAGCTCGAGCGCCTCCCAGAAGGCCCAGGGTTCGCCGTTGCCTTCCTGAATGAGCAGCTCGAAAGGCATCTCGCCAATGGCCTTGGACTGCTCGCGCGCGGCGGCGACCGAGGACTCGTGCGTGGCCGGGGCGTGCATGGTGTCATGCAGGTTCTCGTAAAACACTTTCCAGTTCGACTGCTGCATGACGCGAAAGACACCACCCGCGACCTCGACCTCGCCCACGGGCGAGCGGTCGCACAGGTTGTCGATGGTGCTCGCGCTGCCGCCAAGGAACTCGCGCAGGTCGGGGCCGCTCGTGCACTGCGAGGCGAAGACGAAGCCGCGGTACTGGTCCACGCGCGCCAGGCGCTTCATGGAGAAGTCCGGGTTGTCGGCGCTGTAGCAGGTGCCTTCCAGGCCGGCGCGCAGCGGCAGAGACATGTGCGAGCCGTCGAGCTTGAAGGTCCAGGCGTGGTAGGGACAGCGGAAGAACTTGCCCGCGCAGCCGTCGCCTTCGGAG
>Ga0209672_100496_pt1 | contig 21881 bp, 15 predicted proteins | sample AraplaCol_mMS_r2_FD_184273 | JGI IMG/M metagenome (GOLD analysis project Ga0209672, IMG submission 184273) | Arabidopsis root microbial communities from North Carolina, USA - plate scrape CL_Col_mMS_r2 (SPAdes) (version 2) | ecosystem: Host-associated > Plants > Roots > Endosphere | place: USA...
GACAAGCCGATGATCTACTACCCGCTGTCGACGTTGATGATCGCGGGCATTCGCGACGTGTTGATCATCTCGACGCCGCAGGACACGCCGCGCTTCGAGTCGATGCTCGGCGACGGCAGCCAGTGGGGGATGAACATCCAGTACGCGGTGCAGCCGTCGCCCGACGGTCTCGCGCAGGCGTTCATCATCGGCAAGGAGTTCGTCGGCAACGATCCGTCGGCGCTGATCCTCGGCGACAATATCTTCTACGGTCACGACCTCGCGAAGCAGCTCGAGCGCGCGCATGCGCAGGAAACGGGCGCGACCGTGTTCGCGTATCACGTGCACGACCCGGAACGTTACGGCGTCGTCGAATTCGACAAGTCGTTCCGCGCGCTATCGATCGAGGAGAAGCCCGCGAAGCCGCGTTCGAACTACGCGGTGACGGGCCTGTACTTCTACGACAACCAGGTGTGCGACATCGCGGCCGACATCAAGCCGTCGCCGCGCGGCGAGCTCGAAATCACCGACGTCAACTCGCGCTATCTCGACAGCGGTGCGCTGAACGTCGAGATCATGGGGCGCGGCTATGCGTGGCTCGACACCGGCACGCACGATTCGCTGATCGAGGCGGCCAGTTTCATCGCGACGCTGCAGAAGCGGCAAGGTCTCGTGGTCGCATGCCCGGAAGAGATCGCGTATCGCCGCAACTGGATCGACGCGGAACAAGTGCTGAAGCTCGCCCAGCCGCTCGCGAAGAACGCATATGGTCAGTACCTCAAGAACATTCTTACGGATCAAGTCGCATGGCCATCCAAGTAACGGCAACGGCGCTGCCCGAAGTCAAGATCATCGAGCCGAAGGTGTTCGGGGACGCGCGCGGGTTCTTCTACGAAAGCTTCAACGGGAAGGAATTCGCCGAGCAGGTCGCACCCGGCGTCGAATTCGTGCAGGACAACCATTCGCGCTCGTCGAAGGGCGTGCTGCGCGGCCTGCACTATCAGATCCAGCACGCGCAGGGCAAGCTCGTTCGCGTGGTCGAGGGCGAAGTGTTCGACGTCGCCGTCGACATTCGCAAGGATTCGCCCAACTTCGGCAAGTGGGTGGGTGTGGTGCTGTCGAACGACAACCATCGGCAACTGTGGGTGCCGCCCGGTTTCGCGCACGGGTTCGTCGTGCTGTCGGAGGCCGCGCAGTTCCTTTACAAGACGACCGACTACTGGTTCCCCGAACACGAGCGCAGCATCGTGTGGAACGACCCGGAGATCGGGATCAAGTGGCCGATCGATTTCGAGCCGCTGCTGGCGGCGAAGGATGCGGCCGGCAAGCGTTTGAGCGAAGCCGAAGTTTATGCGTGAGGTGGGTGTGACTCCTGAGCCGACGATTCTCGTGACGGGTGTGAATGGTCAGGTCGGGTTCGAACTGCTGCGCTCGCTGCAAGGACTCGGCCGCGTGGTCGCATGCGACCGCTCGATGCTCGACCTGTCCGACCTCGATCGGGTGCGCAGCGTCGTGCGCGAGCTGAAGCCGTCGATCATCGTGAACCCGGCCGCGTACACGGCCGTCGACAAGGCCGAGGCGGACGTCGACGCCGCGCGCCGGCTGAATGTCGAAGTCCCGCGTGCTTTCGCAGAGGAGGCGGCGCGCCTCGGTGCAGCGCTGGTTCATTACTCAACCGACTATGTGTTCGACGGCACCAAAGAGGGTGCCTATGTCGAAACGGACGCGACCAACCCGCAGAACGTCTATGGGCTGACCAAGCTGGAGGGCGAGCAGGCCATCGCGGCGACAGGTTGCGCACACTTGATCCTGCGGACGAGCTGGGTGTACGGCCGCCGCGGCAAGAACTTCCTGCTGACGATGCTGAAGCTCGGGAGCGAGCGTCCTGAGTTGCGTGTCGTCGCGGATCAGGTTGGCGCCCCGACATGGTCGAAGACGATCGCCACCGCCACCGCGCACATCGTCGCGCAGGCATTGGCGGCCGATGACGCGGACTGGTGGGCGCGGCGTTCCGGCGTCTATCACTTCACGTCCGCGGGCGCCACGTCGTGGCACGGGTTTGCCGAGGCAATCTTCGCCCAGGCGATGGGCGAGCATGCGCCGAAGGTGTTGCCGATTCCGGCGAGCGACTACCCGGTTCCCGCCAAGCGCCCGTCCAATTCGCGGCTGTCGCACGACAAGCTGACCGAAGCATTCGGGTTGCGGTTGCCGGACTGGGCCGATGCGCTGAAGCTGTGCCTGAGTGAGTAACTTGAATCAGAATTCCGGGGTTCAGGAGCAGACCGGTGTCGTGATTGTGTTCTACCGGCCGGATAGCGGTTGCGTAGTCCGTGCGAACCGGCTCGCCAAAGTATGGCCATGCGTGGTGGTGGATAACACGGAGAGCATCAGTGCGCCGGAAGCGCTCGGGCTCGACGCGCGTATCGACTATGTCGCGAACGGCGCCAATCTTGGCATCGCGACGGCGCTCAACCAGGGCATCGAACGGCTGGCCGCGGCGAACTGTACGTCGGTATTGCTGTTCGATCAGGATAGCGAGCCGTCAGACGAATTGCTGGTCGAACTGCCTCGGACAATGGCGGCCGAGCGCATGCGTAATCGTCGCGTGGCGCTCGTCGGCCCCGCGTACGAGGATGCGCGATTGGGCGGCGTCGCGCCGTTCGTCCGCTTCGGGTACGTGAAGCTGCGCCGGGTTCAGCCGGACGGTGTGCAACCGGTCGAGGTCGACTTTCTGATTACGTCGGGATCGTGCGTGAATCTGGCTGTATGGCGCGACATCGGCCCGATGGACGATTCGCTGTTCATCGACTTCGTCGACCTCGAATGGTGTGTCCGCGCGCGCTCGAAGGGGTATTCGGTGCTCGGCGCGCCGGCGTTGCGGTTGAAGCATGAACTGGGCGGCGAGCCGGTGAAGGTGTTCGGGCGGAGTTACCCGGGGCACAGCGCGGTTCGGCACTACTATCTGTTCCGCAACGCGATCGCGCTGATCCGGCGTTCCTACGTACCCTGGAGCTGGAAGTCGACCGAACTGGTCAAGATGCCGGTCCGGCTTGCGATCTACGCGTTGTTCATGCAGCCTCGCGTGGCGCACCTGCGGCTCTCATTGCTCGGCATCTGGCATGGACTGACCGGGCGCTCGGGGGAGCTGTAATCCATCGATTACGGCAGGTTCCAGGATTTGTCGTCTAACTACTTATTGTTGAAGAATCGCATGCTCACTGTCGCAATTGCAGACCTTAAACAAAGCATCGTGTCCTGGCGGTTATGGACGCTGCTAGGCTGGCTGGAAATCCGGCAGCGCTATGCGCGCTCGCGGGTCGGCCCGTTCTGGCTGACGATCAGCATGGGCGTCATGATCGGGTCGTTGGGCGTCGTCTACGGTACGCTTTTCGGCCAAGACATGCACGCGTATCTGCCGTTCCTGGCAGCGAGTCTTGTGATGTGGGGGCTGCTTTCGCAGACGATTCAGGACGGTAGCGTTGCCTATATCAACAGCGCGTCATACATCAGGCAAATGGCAACCCCAAAGCTGATCTACATGCTGCAGGTGGTGTGGCGAAACCTGATTGTGATGACTCACAACGCCGTGATCATCGTCGTGCTCCTCGCGGTGTTCGGTGTGAAGAGCTGGGAAACTCTGCCATTGTTTATCCCCGGCCTGCTGCTGTACATCCTGAACATTCTCTGGATTGCGATGACGGTTGGTTTGCTGTCTGCACGCTTTCGCGATCTTCCCCAGATCATTTCGGCATTGCTGCAGGTGGCGTTCTACGTGACGCCGATTATCTTTCGTCCCAACGCATTGAACCGCTATACCTTCATCGTCGAGTGGAATCCGCTTGCCTATCTGATCGATGTCGTACGTGGTCCGCTGATCGGGCAGGCGCCGAGTGCGCTGACATGGGGGGTCACGGCCGGTATGGCCGTGGCAGGCTGGATTGTCGCGTTGTGGCTGACCGGTCGTTATGTGAAACGTATCCCGTACTGGGTTTGAGGAGCACGTCGTGGCCTATATCGATTTGAAGAACGTGACGCTCGATTTGCCGATCTATGACGTGCAGGGACGCTCGCTGAAGAAGCAGGTCATGCGCATGGGACGACGCAATCGCATTGCCGAGGGCAGTGATGGCGTAATCGTCGTGCGCGCGCTTGACGACGTCAACGTTCGCTTCGAGCGTGGCGATCGCATTGGACTGATCGGGCACAACGGCGCGGGAAAGTCGACGCTGTTGCGTGTGATGGCGGGCATTTACCCGCCGACAGCCGGCACCGTGTCGCGCAGCGGCAAGGCCGTACCGTTGCTGGATATCAGCCTCGGCATGGATGAAAATTCCACCGGTATGCAGAATATTCGTCTGAGGGGTCTGCTACTCGGGATGTCCGACGCCGAAATCCGCAAGAAACAACAGGATATCGCTGAGTTCTGTGAACTCGGAGACTATCTTGATTTGCCGATTCGTACCTATTCCAGCGGCATGCGGGTTCGCCTTGCATTCGCCGTGTCCACCGCAGTCGATGCGGAAATCCTGTTGCTCGACGAAGTGATGGGCGTGGGCGACGCATCGTTCATGCACAAGGCGGAGGCGCGCTTGGCGGATCTGCATAGTCGTGCCGAGATTGTCGTCCTAGCCATGCATTCCAACAGCGAAATCCGCAAGGTCTGCAACAAGGCGCTGTGGATGGAGCGGGGCCGGATTCGCGCATTCGGCCCGGCCGATGAGGTCGTGTCGCAGTACGAGGCGGCAGTAGCCTGAGTCTCGCCGTTATCCAGATGACATTGTCAAAAATCAGTTCGCTCGTAGGCCGGATCACCGGTGGCAGGAATCTTGGCGCCCTGTTGCGGCAGGGCTATGCCGTCTATCGGCGTGAAGGTTGGGGCGGCGTCAGACGCAAGCTGACGTGGATGATGGCCGGAGCACCTGGGGCGATCGATCCTGAGGATTACGCGAACTGGATAAGTCGACACGATCGGATCGACGACGCAATGCGCGAGGCAATCGCGCGTCGCATCAGCGAGCTTGCAAAAGCACCGCTGATTTCGGTCGTGATGCCGGTCTACAATCCGCGTCCCGAATGGCTGGCGGAAGCGATTGAATCGGTGCGGAGCCAGCTCTATCCTCATTGGGAACTGTGCATCGCCGACGATCGCTCGCCGAACCCGGCGATTCGTCCGCTACTCGAGCGTTATGCCGCATTGGACTCGCGGATCAAGGTGGTATTCCGCGAAACGAACGGCCATATTTCCGCTGCATCGAACAGCGCGCTCGGTCTGGTAACCGGGGAGTGGGTTGCCTTGCTGGATCACGACGATCTTTTGCCGGAGCATGCGCTGTACTGCGTGGCGGATACGATCGAGCGAAATCCGTCAATTCGTCTGATTTATTCGGATGAGGACAAGATCGACGAGGCCGGCAAACGTAGGGATCCGTATTTCAAATGCCAGTGGAACCCCGAGCTGTTTCATTCGCACAATATGTTCAGCCACCTCGGGGTCTACGAGAAAGCACTGCTGGACGAGGTCGGCGGGTTTCGCATCGGCTATGAAGGGTCGCAGGACTACGATCTCGCACTGCGTTGCATCGAGCGCGTCGACGCGAGCGCCATTTGTCATATTCCTCGTGTGCTGTATCACTGGCGTATTCATTCGACCAGCACGTCAAGCGGCGTTGAAGCCAAGCCCTATGCGGCGCTGGTTGGCGAAAAGTCCATCAACGAGCATTTCGGTCGGCTGAAGGCTGCAGCGCATGCCGAATACATCGGATATGGCTATCGCGTTCGGCATGCACTGCCGGCCCAGCTGCCGCTCATTACGCTGATTATTCCGACCCGGAATGCAGTGCACCTGATGCGTCAATGCATCGGTAGCATTCTCGCGCGTACGATTTACGAAAATTACGAGATCCTGATCGTTGACAACGGCTCGGATGACGCGGAAGCACTGCTTTATTTGGAGTCTCTCGTTCAGGATCCTAGAATTCGGGTCTTGAGGGACGATCGACCGTTCAATTACTCGGCGCTGAACAACGCTGCGGTAGCGGCTGCCAACGGCGAGTTTGTTTGTTTGCTCAACAACGACGTCGAAGTCATTTCTCCTGACTGGTTGTCCGACATGGTCGGCCTGGCGCTGCAGCCCGGAGTGGGGGCAGTCGGTGCAAAATTGCTGTATCCGAACGACACCGTGCAGCATGCAGGTCTTGTGTTGGGAATCGTGGGCGTCGCTGGCAATGCGCATAAGCACGTTCCGCGGACGACGCGTGGGTACTTCGGGCGTGCCGGTCTCGTCAGCGCATTCTCTGCGGTGACGGCTGCATGCATGCTGGTGCGCACGTCTATCTACCGGGAAGTCGAGGGGCTGGACGAAAAAAATCTGGCCGTGGCCTACAACGATGTCGATTTCTGCTTGCGCGTCCGCGAGGCGGGCTACCGGAACGTATGGACGCCATTTGCCGAGCTGTATCACCACGAGTCAGCGACACGCGGCCCGGAAACCGATCCATCCAACCAACTGCGATTCCAGCGTGAAACCGCGTACATGATGGGGCGTTGGGGCCAGATGTTGCTGGACGATCCGTGTTACAGCCCGAACCTTACCCTCGATCGTGAGGATTTCAGTCTCGCGTGGCCCCCCAGAGTGGCACCGCTTGCTTAGGTGTCTTGCGAAAACTGATGGCAGTGGTGCACGAAGTGAACTGTCGAACAGATCATTGAGGAAGCACCGGAGAGAATGGAGTTGACGTGAACATCTATCCTGTCGTTTTGTGCGGAGGGAGCGGCACCCGCTTGTGGCCCATGTCGCGCGGCGGATATCCGAAGCAGTACTTGCGGCTGACGGGGAAGCACACACTCGTCCAGCAAACGGTACGCCGACTGGCCGGCATGGCGGACGTGGCCGAGCCGATTGTCGTCGCAAACCAGGATCAGCGCTTTCTGGTCGCCGACCAGTTGCAGGGCATCGGTGTCAAACCGCAGGCTATCGTTCTGGAGCCGATGAAGCGCAATACGGCGCCGGCGGTTGCGGCCGCCGCGCTGATCGCTATCGAGCGCTCGCCGGATGCATTGCTGATGGTCTTGCCGTCGGACCACGTCATTCTTGACACTGCCGTGTTTTCGGAGCTCGCATCGTCGGCAGCCGATATCGCGCGAGAAGGGTATCTCGTGACTTTCGGAATCGAGCCGACGAGCCCTCATACCGGCTACGGTTATATCCGCAGTGGCGCTGCGCTGGACGAAATCGGTCGAGCGTACCGCGTCGACGGATTCACGGAGAAGCCCGATGCCGAAACGGCGGGGCGCTTCCTGGACCAAGGCGGGTATTACTGGAACAGCGGCATGTTCATGCTCAAGGCGTCGGCCTATCTGGAAGATTTGGCCCGCTATACCCCGACGGTACTGGAAAATATCGAGCAAGCGGTTGCGCAGGCCCGGCGGGATGAGGACTTCATACGTTTGGACGCGCAAGCGTTTGCCCCGTGTCCCGATATCTCCATCGATTATGCCGTGATGGAAAAGACGAGCCGCGCGGCGATGGTTGTTGCATCGGGCATGGGCTGGAGCGATATCGGCTCGTGGTCTGCGCTCGCCGACATCACCGAGAAAGACACCGACGGCAATGCATTGTCGGGCGATGTGATGGCAGAAGACGTGACGGGCAGCTATATCCGGGCGGACCATCGGATGGTTGCCGCCATCGGGCTGAAGGACACGATCGTCGTTGAAACGGCGGACGCGGTACTCGTTGCTCATCGGAGCCAGACCGAGCGCGTGAAGACGATTGTCGAGCGCTTGAATGCGTCGGGCCGGCACGAATCCGTGACGCATCGCAAGGTTGTGCGTCCATGGGGTACTTACGAAAGCATCGATCACGGCGAGCGATTCCAGGTGAAACGAATCATCGTGAACCCCGGATCGTCCCTTAGTCTGCAGATGCATCATCATCGCGCCGAGCACTGGATTGTCGTACGCGGCACGGCGCGAGTGATGAACGACGGGCGCGAGTTGCTGTTGACGGAAAATCAGTCGACCTATATTCCGCTCGGTGCGAAGCATCGGCTGGAGAACCCGGGCAAGATCCCGCTTGAACTGATCGAGGTTCAATCGGGCGCCTATTTGAGCGAGGATGACATCGTGCGCTTTGAGGACAACTACGGACGTGACGTCAAGCCGATATAAGCGCGCGTGCTGCGTCGTGAGAGCTGCTTAGCGCGGCCTGACGGAGCTGGATAAGAAATGCGTTGTAGCGGTTTGCGTCGGATTCGCCTGAACACAGGATCGATTGCTGGCGGGGGCGGCACAGTCATCCGACTACGAAGGAATCAAGTGGAAAATACAACTGGTCAATATTTGCTTCCCGAAATTATCGAGGCCTTGGGCATCGACGGGGAGCTGTTCTGGGAGCCCCGCCGGCTTGTTTCTCCGGGTGCATGGGCGGGGCACATCGCAACCGCATTCTGGCTCGTGAAAGCGGTACAGCCACGGGTGCTGGTGGAGTTGGGCACTCACAGCGGCAATTCCTATTCGGCGTTCTGTCAGGCAGTATCTCAGTACGGGTTATCGACGCGCTGCTTTGCCGTCGATACGTGGCAGGGAGACGAGCATGCCGGCCAGTACGACGAGGATGTATTCGAGAGCATATCCAAGTTCAACGACCTTCACTACGCGGGGTTCTCGAAGCTCCTCAGAATGACGTTCGACGAGGCGAGGGCATACTTTCCGACTCGTCCGCAAGGAGAGATCGATCTGCTCCATATCGACGGCTTGCATACCTACGAGGCGGTTAAGCACGATTTCGATACATGGTTCGACGCTCTCTCGGATCAAGCAGTTGTCCTGTTTCACGATATCAACGTGCGCGAGCGAGGGTTCGGAGTCTGGCAGCTTTGGCAGGAACTGTCGGCCAAGTACCCGTCGTTCGAGTTCGACAACTCCGAGGGGCTTGGCGTGCTTTGTATTGGGGCCGAGAGTGCACCGTTAATTGCCAAACTGATGGCGCTCGGTGACGATCCGGCAGCTGCATCGACGATTCGGGCAATGTTCGCGGCGCGCGGCGAGGCATTTCGCCGTCATGTTCAGGCAGTTGATCTCGACAGGCATGCCAATAACCTGAGTGGCGAGATCGTGCGGCTCTCGCATGAAGCGCAGTCTGCCAAGGCCGGATTCGATGAGCGTATCGGCGCACTTGCGTCGGAGCTGGCACAGGAGCGGGCGGTTCGACAGACGCTTGAATCAGGCGCCGAGGATGCAGTTGCCGCTCAAGAGGCCCTCCGTCAACGCATCGTTGTGCTTGAGGCAGATCTGGCGCGGGCACGGGAAGAGCAATCGATCCACGCGGCAAGCAAGGCAGAGTGCGCGCGTCTCTCTTCCGAAGTCGAGCGGCTGGAAGTGAAACTTTCCCAGCAACGCAGCGAGTATGAAGAACAGCTGCACAGATTGATGGAGAGCGAGCTTCGCGAACGCGATCAGATCGTTCAATCGTTTCGGAACTCCACATCCTGGCGAGTGACGGCACCGATGCGTGCCGTGATTACGCGGCTTCGCGGCTCGGGAGCGGTGAAGCCGCTGGCGCTTTCAGCCGCCGGTGCGTCCGGTCCCGGTGGATCGTTGACGACGGCCCCGGGGTCTTCCAACGCCGCTCTGGGAACCGATGCGAAAGCGGCGATGCGCGCCGGATTCAAGGTTCGTTTCGACGCGTTCCTGACCTCGAGCGGAATGCTGCGATTCAAACGGCATGCCGAGCCCGACGTCAGCATTTTGCTGATCTTCTATAACAGCGTCGAGTTGAGCTATGCATGTTTGGCATCGATTGCCGAAGTGCTGAGCGATAGCGCGATCAAGGCGGAAGTTATCATCCTTGACAATGCATCGACCGATGCAACGTCCCGACTGCTCGACCGTATCGAAGGTGCAACAATCATCCGCAGCAAGGAGAACTTGCACTTCCTGAAAGGCACGAACCAGGCGGCGAAGGAGGCGCGCGGCAAGTATTTGCTGTTCCTCAACAACGATGCACTTCTAATGGCGGGCTCGCTGGAGGCAGCGATTGCGCTTTGCGAGGCGGAAGGCGATATCGGTGCTGTCGGAGGACGCATCATCCTGCCCGACGGATTACTTCAGGAGGCTGGATCCGTAGTCTGGCAAAACGGTGCATGCACGGGCTATGGCCGAGGTGCCGCACCTGATGGTGCGGAATACATGTTCCGCCGCGATGTCGACTATTGCTCCGGGGCGTTCCTGTTGACCCCGCGCCAATTGTTCGAAAGCCTGAATGCGTTCGACGAACGCTATGCGCCTGCCTACTACGAGGAAACAGACTATTGCCTGCGATTGTGGGAGTCAGGGCACCGCGTGGTGTTCGATCCAGACGTCGTGATCATGCATTACGAATTCGGCAGTGCATCGACCAGTGCCCAGGCTTTACAACTGCAACAACGAAACCACGCGATATTCCGCGAGCGGCACGCGGGCTGGCTCCGGGAGCAGCAGGAGGCGGCACCGGACAAGATTCTGTGGGCACGTGCAGCTCGCAGCAACCGGAAGAAACTTCTCTTTATCGAGGACCGTGTCCCGCATGAAAGCCTGGGATCGGGGTACCCGCGCGCGCTGGAACTTCTGTGCGCGCTGGAAAAGGCGGGAGCAGACATCACGCTTTTCCCGATGTTCCGCCACGACGAGAGCTGGCCAGCCATCCGGCGCACGGTTCCGGCTTCAGTGGAGGTAATGCGTGACCATTCCGCGCGCGAGCTTCCGCGATTTCTTAAGGAGCGGGCAGGCTACTACGACGCAATCGTGGTTTGCCGTCCGCACAATATGGAAGCGTTTCTCGGGGCAACCAACGGCGGCAAGTCACCGTGGGTGAGCGACACGGCTATCATTTACGACGCAGAATCGTTGTTCTCGTCGCGAGTACTGCTGGAGCGAAAGTTGTCCGGCGAGACCGTGTCGTCAGACGAAGCACGCAAGATGATTGCAGACGAAATTGCGTTGACCCGTCCGGCCAAGGCGATCATTTCCGTGTCCGAAGCCGAGAAGCGTCAATTCGAATCGCATGGCGTGGGACCCGTCTACGTGCTCGGCCATGCGGTCGAGCCGACGCCGACGCCGCGTGCGTTCGCGCAACGTTCCGATTTCCTGTTCGTCGGTGGGATTCACGACGACAAATCGCCCAATGCCGATTCGCTGCGCTGGTTCGTCACGCAAATCTGGCCGAGGATTCTCGAGAAACTTGGTGCCGATCTTAAGCTCCACGTCGTCGGCTACAACCGGGCAGCCAGTGTTTTCGCATTGAAGGATCGATCGGTACACCTAGTCGGCCGAGTCGATGAACTCGAGCCATGGTACGACGCTGCACGAGTCGTCATTGCCCCGACTCGAATCGCCGCAGGCATCCCGCTAAAGGCGCATAGTGCCGCATCGTATGGTGTTCCAATGGTGACCACCCGATTGATTGCCGAACAACTCGGGTGGGAGTCCGGTGTGCACCTGCTAGCCGAGGATGATGCCGATGCATATGCCGACGCATGTGTGCGCTTGTATAGCGACGAGGTGTTGTGGAACGCCGTACGGGCGAACGCGCTTGAGCGTGTCGCAGTCGATTGTTCAACGCTGCGATTCGATCAGACGGTAAGCGACCTGTTTGTGCAAATTCCCGGCGGCGATAGTCTGTCCCGCAACTCGTCAACTCAAAAATGACTCATATGATCGAGCCGACGCTCAACCCCGCGAATGATTTGACGCCTGACGGGCCGTGGTGGGTTGCCACCGGGGCGGATCCTTATTTTCTGCTTGATTTCGGTAATGCTCGAATCTCGGCAGGGTGGAACCTTGTCACGCTTGAGGTCGAACTCGAGAGCGGGATTCTTGCGCCGACGTTCTATTTCAATGCCGGAGCCGGTTTTTCACAGGAGCTTGCGCAGGCGCTGCCCGCAGCGTCGTTGTCGTCTCAGGGTGCGATGGTCGTATTCCCGGCGAATGTACAGGCGATTCGCCTGGATCCGATGAGTTGCCCCGGACGTTTCAGGATCAAGCGGTTCTCGATTCAACCCATGTCAAGGCTTTCGCTGGCGTGGCGTCGCATGAAGCCGGTGATCCGTGTGCTGCGCGATAAGCCCGCGTTGGTTTTCCCGTATGCCGTGCAAGCCATGCGGCTAGTCAAGGCGCGTGGCGTCGTTGGCGCGCTGCGGCATGCCCTCAGGGATCGCACGATCGATACCTTGGCGGGCCAGTCAGGCAACGAGTATGGTGATTGGGTGACACGCTACGATACGTTGTCGCAGGATGACGTATCCGGGATCGCTGCTCATATCCAGCGCCTGGCGTATCGTCCGCTCATTTCCGTACTGGTTCCGCTCTACAACACGCCCGAACCGTTCCTGATCCGATGTATCGAGTCGGTCCGCGAGCAACTCTACGATCACTGGGAGCTGTGCCTCGTCGACGATGCGTCGCCGCAACCGCACGTGCAGCGGATTTGCGAACGATATGCAGCGCAGGATTCAAGAATCCGATATATGCGGCGCGAGACGAACGGACATATTGCCGAAGCCACCAATTCGGCGTTGTCGCTTGCGACAGGCGAGTTCAGCGCGCTGCTCGATCATGATGACGAGCTAGCCGCGCATGCCTTGTATATGGTCGTGGTGGAACTGAACAAGCAGCCCGATCTCGACATGCTCTACTCGGATGAAGACAAGATCGACGAGCAGGGCAAGCGCTACGAGCCGTGGTTCAAGTCGGACTGGAACTACGATCTGATGCTGTCGCAGAACGCGGTGGTGCATCTGGCGGTATACCGCACGTCGATACTGCGGGAGATCGGCGGTTTCCGGAGTGCGTTCAACGGTAGCCAGGATTACGACGTGACACTTCGCTTCAGCGAGCAAACGACGCCGGAGCGCATCAGGCATATTCCGTTCATTCTTTACCACTGGCGGGCAATCAGTGGTTCTGTCGCGCTTGCCACGACCGAGAAGCTGTATCCGTATGAGGCCGCGGAGCGTGCGATTCGCGAGCATCTTGAGCGAACCGGCCGGAGTGCGACGGTGAAACGTCAGCCGCATCTCGGCTACTACCAGGTTACGTGGCCGGTTCCTGCACCTGAGCCGAAGGTCGCGATCATCATTCCGACGAAGGACAAGGTAGAACTGCTGCGTGTTGCCGTCGACTCGATTCTCGAAAAAACGACCTACGAGAACTATGAAATCGTCATCGTGAACAATCGCAGCGTCGAAGCGAGCACGATGGAGTATTTCGCGCAGGTGCAGCAATCGCCGAAGGTGCGTTTGCTCGACTACGACAAGCCGTACAGTTTTGCCGCGCTGAATAATTGGGCCGTGACCCAGACGGATGCGCCGTTGGTCGCCTTCGTGAACAACGACATTGAAGTGATCGAACCGAACTGGTTGCGGGAAATGGTCGGGCACGCGTTGCGCCCCGAAGTCGGCTCCGTTGGTGCCAAGCTGCTTTATCCGAACGGGACGATCCAACACAGTGGCGTGGTCGTGGGTATCGGCGGCCTTGCGGGGCATCCGCATGTCGGAGAGCCAGGCGAAACGTTCGGCTATTTCGGTCGTGCAGCGTGCACTCAGCGGTACTCGGCAGTAACGGCCGCGTGCGTGGTGATGCGTCGCGAAGTCTTTCTCGAAGTCTCGGGTTTTGACGAGGTCAATTTCGCGGTGGCGTTCAATGACGTGGATCTTGGCATGCGTCTGGGACAGGCGGGTTACGCGAATGTATGGACGCCGCGTGCATTGCTTTTCCATCACGAATCGGCGAGCCTCGGACTGCCGACAAACGAAGATCGCCGTCGGCAGTTCCTTGAGGAATGCGACAATTTTCGCAGAATCTGGGCGGATGTCATCAGGAACGATCCGTTCTATAACCCGAATCTGACCATAAGCGGTGGCGATTTTCGTCCCAATTTCCCGCCGCGCGTGCGCAAGCCGTGGGTCGAGCAGAAGGATCTGAGCGAGGATATGGCGGCGTAGTGCCATGCGTGATGGCTGCTTGTTTCGCGGGGCTTTCCGGTCAGGGGATGCGTGCAATGTTGCACTATCGGCGCAACGGGCATGGGCGGAGATATGGCGGCCCGCATTCACTAGAAAGGAATGCGAGGCCTGACGAGTCAGGCGAGTTGTATCTTTGCCCGGTCAGGCTCTCTTCAGCAAGCGTTTGACCGCACGCAGTGGTGATGTTATCCGCCAGCTTTTCGACGTCAAGATTTCGATCTGTGATCTACGTAAATCATCGAGTTCTGCGCTGGCGGTCGTCATTTTCGATTCCGTGTCGGCGAGCGCCGCATGGGTCAAGCGCAGTTGCGCCGCGAGTTCTTCCTGTCTGTTAAACGCATCGTCACGCTCGCTGTGGGCGCTTTGCAGTGCTTGGGACCATGCTTGCTGCTGCTGCTCCAATGCGTGAATTGTTTCGTTAAGCGAAGCAATTGTTGCATGCAATGTGTCGGTTGCGCGCTGGTGATCGTGAAGTGCAGCGTCGCTTGCTTTCTCGGACGCTTGTGCCTGGTGGAACTGCCGGTCGAGCTGCCATTCATATCTTAAAAGTGGCGAGATGTCGTCAAGATAAGTGCGCGCGTCTCTGGCGGCAGAGGACAGCAACGTGTTGTCGGCCGGAAGTCTGCATCGTACCGATTCATCGAGTGCGGCGAAAAGCGCCTTGACCTGGCGAGGCGCGGAGTGAAGCAGATTGAGGTCTTCCGCAGCAAATCTGGTGTGCCTGAGGTCGCCGTCGATGAATTCACGGGCGAATGTTGCAGCCTCGGACTCGATTAGCTGCAATCCCAGTTCGGATGAGATTCTCGTCAATTCCGCTTGGGGTGCATCCAGCAGCGCATCATAGCTCATGAGTGTCCGCGTGCTGCCGAAGCTCATCTCGAGTGCGGAAAGAGTGTGAGCGAGCCAAAGGATGTGCGATTTTTCTTCGGCAAATTGGTCGCGCTCCAGGAGCGAGCGTGCAACGCTGATTGGATTGCGAATGGCAATGACGTATACGACGCGGATTTGCAAGCCAGCGAGGACGGGTTGCCAGAACCAAGACAGGCGGGCAATGCGCGGATCCTTGAGCGCAAAAGTCTTGCCACCGCATTTTGCGCGAATCATGGCCGCGGCTTTGACACGGAGCTCGTCGAGTCGGTGCATATCGATCGCGTTCGAGTCGATCGGTGCCATGGTGTCCCAGTCGAAGCCGGCGGCGTGCATGACATCGATGTTGATCTGGTTGACGTCGATATCTTCGAAAAATCCCTTGTCGTTGTTTCCCGCTGCCGCAGGCATGAGTCTCGAGCCGAGATTGGCGCCGAGCGTTTCCATCGCGCGCGTGAGAACGCTTGTTCCGCTACGGTGCATGCCCAAGACCACGATCAAGGTCGGAGTCACGGACGAGGAGTTGAGCATAGAGTGAAACGGACCTATCTATTGAGGGGGGCGTTGCGTTGTCGCTTCCGTAACTGGTGCCGTGGTTCGATGTCGGCAAGGCTGTGCTCAGGCGGCTCTGATGAGCTCCGCGCGGGCATTCCAGGCACAGTTGCACGGTATCCAATGGCTGGCATGTTGAGCCGTGGGTACATTCTAAGCAGACACGGAATGCAGGTACGACTTGAGTACGGTAATTTCAGGGCAAGCCGTTACCATGTGTTACCTGCGAGCAGCATTGACTCGTCGAAGGCCGAATCGTTCCGGCTGGTCAAAACTGCCTAGCTTAGTGTACGGAGAGGGCATAGTATGCGGTCGAGGTGCCGGCTTGTCGTAGTCGAAGCGGCGCTTAAAATGGGGACTGATTTAATGATTGCTGCCGGGCACGCAGGCGTTAAAATATCGGGTCGACCCCGCATTTCAAACGAAAAGCGGGCTTGTACGATTCAGTAACCGTATGAGTGCGTGATTTCATGCATCGGCAGTTGTCCAACCAGCGCTTCGTCATGCAGGCGCGCAGTCGAACCACGGATGAATGTAATAAGCGTGCCCCCCAGCGATGTCGATGGTTTGTCAATCTCCATCGTCGTTTATCACCCCGATACCGTTCAACTTGAGCAGACGCTGGCCAGTCTGGTCGCGGCGCGTGACCGCCTGCGTACGGCTTCGCTCGAATGCCCGGTCGATCTGTTTCTGGTCGATAACGGTGGGCTGGGAGACGTGTCTGCATTGATTGATGATCTCGATACGAAAGGTATTACCACCCGGATTCTGTCGGGCCACGGCAACGTTGGCTACGGACGGGGGCACAATCTCGCGATCGAATCGTCGACACGCCCGTTTCACCTGATCTTGAATCCTGACATCGATCTCGACGCAGACGCGCTCGTTGCCGCCCGTGCGTTTCTCGGTTCGCGTCCCGACGTCGGCGCGCTCACGCCATGGATCGGCGATGACACAGGCGGGCAGCAGTATCTCTGCCGCCGTTACCCGGCGGTGCTCGATCTGCTCGTGCGCGGCTTCCTGCCGGCGCGGTTTCGGGCAGCTTTTGCGAAGCGCCTCGCCCGCTACGAAATGCGCGACGTCATCAACGACCGCGACGTCGTTTGGGACCCCCCCATCGTCAGCGGCTGCTTCATGCTGTTCCGCACCGAAGTCCTGAAGAAACTCGGCGGCTTCGATCCACGCTATTTCCTGTACTTCGAGGACTACGACCTGAGCCTGCGCACGCACGAGATTGCCCGCGTCGCGTATGTTCCCTCGGTGCGCGTCATCCATCACGGTGGGGGGGCGTCGCGCAAGGGCTTCGCGCACATCCGCATGTTCGCCGCGTCGGCCTTGAAGTTCTACAACCGCTTTGGCTGGAGGCTCTGGTGAGTCACCTCGTCGTCACCGGCGCGAACGGCTTCGTCGGCCGCGCGGTCTGTCGTCGTGCGCTGGATGCCGGACATACGGTTACCGCGTTGGTACGGCGTCCGGGCGGCTGCATCGACGGCGTGCTCGAATGGGTGCACGACGCCGCCGATTTCGCGGGTCTGGATGAAGCGTGGCCAACCGACCTGACCGCCGATTGCGTGATCCATCTCGCCGCGCGCGTGCACGTGATGCGCGACGAGTCCCCCGATCCCGACGCTGCGTTCGATGCCACCAACGTCGCCGGCACGCTGCGTCTCGCCGACGCCGCGCGCCATCACGGCGTGCGCCGCATCGTGTTCGCGAGCAGCATCAAGGCGGTCGGAGAGGGCGACGGCGGAATACCGCTGTCGGAAGCGTTCGAACCCGACCCGCAGGATGCATACGGCCGTTCGAAGTTGCGGGCGGAACGGCAGCTCGCGCAGTGCGGCGCGTCGGCGGGGCTCGATGTCGTCGTCGTTCGTCCGCCGCTCGTCTATGGCCCTGCCGTCCGTGCCAACTTCCTGCGAATGATGGACGCGGTCGCGCGCGGGATGCCGTTGCCGCTCGGCGCGGTTTCGGCGCGCCGCAGCATCGTCTACGTCGACAATCTCGCCGACGCGCTGCTGCGTTGCGCAATCGACCCGCGAGCGGCCGGCGAATGCTTCCATGTCGCCGACGACGACGCCCCGACGGTCGCGGGCCTGCTGCGCCTCGTCGGCGACGCGCTCGGCAAGCCGGCGAGGCTGATCGCGGTGCCGCCGGCGCTGTTGCGTGTGCTCGGAAAGCTGACCGGTCGCAGTGCGGCTATCGACCGCCTGACGGGCAGTCTGCAACTCGATACCGGTCGGATCAGGCGCGTGCTCGACTGGCAGCCGCCCTATACGACCCGCCAGGGCCTCGAAGCGACCGCCGCATGGTATCGTTCGCGCGATACACGAAAATAAAAGCCACATGCTTCTCGCGAATCCCACCTGGCTCACCACGGCCGCGGTGGCCCTGGCCGCCGCATTCGCCTCGACGACGATTCTCCGCGTACTGCTCGCCACCGGGTGGGCCTGGCGTCTGGCCACCGACATTCCGAACGACCGTTCGCTCCATACGCTGCCGACACCGCGCGTCGGCGGATGGGGCATCGTGCCCGTCTGTGTCGTTGCGCTGCTGATGCTGGCGCCGCGGCTTTGGCTGATCGCGATCGCCGCCGCGGGACTCGCCGCGATGTCGCAGATCGACGACCGGCGCGGGCTGCCGGCCCGCGTGCGATTCTCCGCGCACCTCGCGGCAGTCGTCGCGCTGATCGTCGTCTTCCCGGCCGACGCACCGTGGTGGCTGCTCGCCGGCGTGGGTTTCGCGATGGTCTGGCTGACGAACCTGTACAACTTCATGGACGGCGCCGACGGTCTCGCGGGCGGCATGGCACTGTTTGGCTTCGGCGGATACGCGGTCGCGGCGCTCGGCGGCCCGCATACGTCGCCCGATCTCGCCGTGGCGGGCGCGGCAGTGGCCGGCGCGGCGCTCGGCTTTCTTCTGCTCAATTTCCATCCGGCGAGACTGTTTCTCGGCGACGCCGGCTCGATTCCGCTCGGCTTCCTGGCCGGCGCACTGGGCTATTGGGGCTGGCGTACCGATGTCTGGCCGATCTGGTTTCCCGCCATGGTATTCGCGCCCTTTATTGCAGACGCATCTGTAACACTTTTGAGACGTCTGTTACGCGGAGAAAAGTTCTGGCAGGCGCACCGCGAGCATTATTATCAAAGGATGGTCCGGTCGGGCGTCAGTCACGGCCGGACTGCCCTTTATTGGTACCTCATCATGCTCGCAGGCATAATTCTGGCCACGTGGGCAAAGGGCCGCCCCGAACTGCAGCAATGGCTGTCGTTTCTTGCGTGGTATGGTGTCCTGGCATGGTTCGGATGGTTGATCGACATGCGTTGGCGCCGGTTTCAAGCGGCCGCCGAAAACAATTCTTGAGGTTTCCCGCCGATGTTGCGATCCAGAGCATCTTGGCTGTCCCTGAGTGCTTTCCTGTTCGACCTGACGGCGGTTGTCGCCGCATGGTTGTTCGCTTATCTCGTTCGTTTCAACGGCAGCGTTCCGCATGATTTCCTGAGCGGCGCGCTGATGGCGCTGACGTGGGCACTGCCCGTCTATGCGCTGATGTTCCGCGGCTTCGGCCTGTATCGCGGGCTGTGGGTGTTTGCCAGCTTGCCCGACCTGATGCGCATCGCGAAGGCGGTGGCGGGCGGCGGCGTGATCGTGATGATCGGTGCCGTGATGTTCCAGCCGCAGCCGATCATTCCGCGCTCGGTGCTGCTGGTGTCGCCGTTGATGCTGTTCCTGGCAATGGGCGGCGCGCGTGCGCTGTATCGCGCGACGAAGGAGTACTACCTGTACGGTGGGCTGGTGGGCAAGGGCAAGCCGGTGCTGGTGCTGGGTGCCGGCACGGCCGGCGCGAGCCTCGCGCGCGAACTGTCGCGCTCCGGTGAATGGCGCTTGGTCGGCCTGCTCGACGACGACGTCACGAAACAGGGGCGCGAAATCTACGGCTACAAGGTGCTGGGTTCGTTCAACGACCTCAAGCACTGGACCGATGCGATGAAGGTCGAATACGCGATCATCGCGATTCCGTCGGCGTCGGTCGAAACCCAGCGTCGCGTCGCGACCCTCTGCGTGCGTGCCGGCGTGAAGGCGATGGTGCTGCCGTCGCTGACCGCACTGATGCCGGGGCAGGGCTTCCTGTCGCAGGTACGGAACATCGATCTCGAGGATCTGCTTGGCCGCGACGCGGTGACGATCGATACGCCGCACGTCGAAGCGCTGCTGCGCGGCCGCGTCGTGATGGTGACGGGCGCGGGCGGCTCGATCGGCTCCGAGTTGTGCCGGCAGATCCTGCGCTTCGCCCCTGCGCAGCTCGTTGCATTCGATCTCTCGGAATACGCGATGTACCGGCTGACCGAGGAATTGCGTGAGCGTTTTCCGGATCTGCCCGTGGTGCCGATCATCGGCGATGCGAAGGATTCGCTGCTGCTCGACCAGGTGATGTCGCGTCACGCGCCGCACATCGTGTTCCATGCGGCCGCCTACAAGCACGTGCCGTTGATGGAAGAGCACAACGCATGGCAGGCGCTGCGCAACAACGTGCTCGGCACCTATCGCGTGGCGCGGGCGGCGATCCGCCACGACGTGCGTCACTTCGTGCTGATCTCGACCGACAAGGCGGTCAATCCGACCAACGTGATGGGCGCGAGCAAGCGTCTCGCGGAAATGGCCTGCCAGGCGTTGCAGCAGTCGAGCGGGCGTACGCAGTTCGAGACGGTGCGCTTCGGCAACGTGCTCGGCAGCGCGGGCAGCGTGATTCCGAAGTTTCAGCAGCAGATCGCGAAGGGCGGCCCGGTGACGGTCACGCACCCGGAGATCACGCGTTTCTTCATGACGATCCCGGAAGCGTCGCAGCTCGTGCTGCAGGCATCGAGCATGGGGCATGGCGGCGAGATCTTCATTCTCGACATGGGCGAGCCGGTGAAGATCGTCGATCTCGCGTGCGACCTGATCCGCCTGTACGGTTTCTCGGAAGAACAGATCCGCATCGAGTTCACCGGGCTGCGGCCGGGCGAGAAGCTCTACGAGGAGTTGCTCGCTGACGACGAGGCGACGACGCGTACGCCGCACCCGAAGCTGCGGATCGCACGTGCGCGCGAAGTGCCGGACAATTTCCTCGACGAATTGCTGCCGTGGCTGATGCAGCATCGCGTGTTGTCCGACGACGAGGTACGGCGCGATCTGCGGCGCTGGGTGCCGGAATACCAGACGGCCGTTGCCCCCGTGTTGCAGAGCGTGCCGTCGGTGCGCGTCGTATCGAACGGGTGATGCGGTCCCAGGCCGTGAACTGAACGGCAAGAAGAGAAAAAGCGCCCAGCAGGGCGTTTTTTTTCGTCCGGAAACCGGTTACGCGGTTCAGCGGCCGGGCCGATGCTTTCTCACCACCATCCACCTCGGCGCCTTGAACCGCACGATGCTGAGATAGAGCCACACATAGGTCAGCGCGAACAGCACGACGAACGCGAACAGGTGCACGGTATGCCGCCAGAACAGCGTCGCCGGTATCACCGCGACGAGGCACAGCAGCCACAAATACGGCGACGTCAGCGAATTCCGCCGCGTCAGATCGTGCGCATGCTTCGTCCCGACGGCCCAGCGCATCAGCCGCTTGTACACGAGCATGTGCAGGTGCACGCCGTCCGGAATCCCCGGCGACATCCCACGGATGAACTTCTTCCGGTAGATCGAGAAGCAGGTCTCGAAGATCGGATACATGAACAGCAGCACCGGGTACCACGCGGACACTTCGCGGTTGCGCATCACGAGCATGATCGCGAGCTCCGCGAGCATGAAACCGATGAAATACGCGCCGCCGTCGCCGAGGAAGATCAGCCCGGCGGGAAAATTCCACAGGAAGAAGCCGAGCACCGCGCCCATCATGATGATCGACGCGGACATCACGACCGGGTCGTTGACGTGGAACGCGACATACGCGAGCGACGCGAACATCATGAAGCTGACCATCGACGCGAGCCCGTTGAACCCGTCGATGATGTTGATCGCATTCGCGAGCGCCGCGACCGCGAGCACCGTGATGAATGCCGAGATGGCCACGTAGCCGAGCAGGAAGTCGAGCGGCGGCACGCTGATGCGCGTGACCGCGATGTTCATCAGCCAGAATGCGAGCGCGGCCGCGCCCATCGTGCACAGCAGCCGCGCGCGCGGCGACACGCGCTTGGTCAGGTCCTCGACGAGGCCGGACAGGAACGCCGGCAGCCCGCAGGCAACGATGCCGAGAATGCTGCCGGAGATCGTCGGATAGCGCCGGAACAGCACCAGCGCGGCAACGATGACCCCGGCGAGGATCCCGATGCCGCCCACCCGCGGCACCGGCCGCACATGGAATTTCTGCACGCCGGCCAGGTCGCTGTCGATCGAGAATTTCTCGTGAAGGTGCGCGTAGCGCACGATGAACAGCGTGACGAGCAAGGAGACGATGAAGCCGGACGCGAAGCTGAGCATGGGATCGCTCGGAAAATGGACAGCGGATTATAC
>Ga0209672_100498_pt1 | contig 21801 bp, 21 predicted proteins | sample AraplaCol_mMS_r2_FD_184273 | JGI IMG/M metagenome (GOLD analysis project Ga0209672, IMG submission 184273) | Arabidopsis root microbial communities from North Carolina, USA - plate scrape CL_Col_mMS_r2 (SPAdes) (version 2) | ecosystem: Host-associated > Plants > Roots > Endosphere | place: USA...
GGCGACGAATTCGCGTAGGCGGTGGCGCGGACGGACGCCGTCGATGCGGTGCCCCGTCAATCGAGCGAACGATATACGGCGGCGAAACGTTGAGCCTTCACGATGCCGTAGTCACCAGGGGCGTACTGCATGAGCCAGTCTCCCGCGGCACCCGTGAGCGTATCGCCATCGGCTGTGCGAGCGATCGAAAACGGCTGCGTCATCCGTTTCGCGAGCACCTCGACCGGCCGATTGCGATAGTTGCCCGCCTCGCCGTGTGCCAAGTTCGGCGTTGCGGGAACGTACTTGGCGTCGAAGCGCGCGCGCTCCACGACCCACCTCGCCCCGCCCGTTCCGGTCACCAGTGCGTCGCCCGACTCGTAGCGGTTGGGTCCTTCAAGACTCATCAATGTGCCGGCGCTGCCGGCGAATTCCACGGTGACGGTCTCGTCTTTCACGTATCGGCTCGCGGCAGCATCGCGGCGCAAATCGACATCTTTCAGTTCGTTCATCGAAGCAACATCAAGATAAAGGCGTGAGCGTAGCCCGAAGCGGGCCATGGCGCACGCCTTTTTCGGCCGTCCCGTTACTGCTGCGAGGGCTTCGGCATTTTCGGCATCGGGCCGCCACGACGGTGATGGGCGCCCATGTGCTCGCGGAACGTCGAATCGGCCAACTGCTTTTGCTGGGGCGAGAGGCTCGAATAGAGCGGCTCGAACGCCGCCACCAGCTTCTTCGCGCCATCCGCATGCGCTTGCGTGAGTTGAGCATAGTCGCGCATGTTGTCGAGCGCCGTCTCCGATTCGATGCCTTTCATGCGCTGCTCGTACAGTTTGCCCATCGTCTCGCCGTCCTCGCGCATCGCATCGGCAAAAGCCTTCCATTGCGTTTCCTGCGCGGGCGTGATCTTCAATTGCTGGTGCAGATAGGTGATGCGCTGCTCGATACGCGCTTCGTGCCGCGCCGCAGGCGTGGCCGAGGCGGCAGCCGGCGCGGACGCCGGTGAGGAGGCTTGCGCGAAGGCCCCGTTGACCGCGAGTGCGCACGCGAGGATGACAAACGTTCTTTTCATTGGAACTCCTTTTCGTTTGGACAAACAGCCGCGCGAGGTGTCCTGCGCAGGCAACGGTTATTTGTACCACCGCGAGGGGGCATTCGTCTGCCTTGAGACAAGCGCTTACAAATGAAACCAGCCCGTAAGCGCACCCCGGCACGGCTGTCCTGAGCGATAATGCGGCGCTTGTTCCTCACAGCCTGACCTTCGCCTTTCATCGATGAGACCGCCACGCCTCGATCAACTCGACGAACTCGACCGCAATCTCGTCGCGTTGCTGCAGGCCAACGCGCGCGAGAGCGTCGCCAATCTGGCTCGCCGTCTCGGGGTGGCGCGCACGACCGTGCTGGCCCGTATCGAGCGGCTCGAGCGCACGCAGGTCATCGCCGGCTACGGTGTGCGGCTCGGACAGGACGTTCTGGACGCCAGCATCAACGCCTATGTCGGCATCATTCTCGCGCCGAAGTACGGCCCCGACGTTCAAAAACGCTTGGCGAAGATGCCGGAGGTGCAACTGCTTTGTGCCGTCAGCGGCGAGTATGACTACGTTGCATGGTTGCGTGCCGATTCCCCCGAGCGGCTCAATGAATTGCTCGACCAGATTGGGGCGCTCGAAGGCGTCGAGCGCACGACGACATCCATCATCCTGGCTCGAAAAATCGATCGAGGAACGCTCGCGTAGGCCCGTTTCGTCAAAATGTCGCGTTGCGTCGTCTTTTCGACGAAACATGGCGCCAGCCCACGGCACTTTGCGCCTGTTTTCCGTTTTTGCGCATCCTTAAACTGTTTTGAAGCGCCGAGAGCGCTTGCCCTTGCCGCTTGTTCCCGCGTGCCGGGAGGGCGGACCCACAAAACAGAACACCAAGGAGAAGCGCATGAAAGTCGCCATCGTCGGAGCAGGGCTGATCGGCCATACCATCGCCCGCATGTTGCGGGGAACGGGCGATTACGACGTCACCGCATTCGATCGCGATTCGGCCGTCCTCGACAAGCTCGCGGCACAAGGTATTTCGACGTGCCGCGTCGATTCGGCCGACGCGAACGCGCTCAAGGCTGAGCTGCAGGGATTCGACGCGCTCGTCAATGCGCTGCCGTATTATCTCGCCGTCAATGTGGCCGCGGCGGCCAAGGCGGCAGGCGTTCATTATTTCGATCTGACCGAGGACGTGCGTGCGACGCATGCCATTCGTAGCCTCGCGGAGGGTGCCGCGCACGCGTTCATGCCGCAGTGCGGTCTTGCGCCCGGGTTCATCGGCATCGCCGCTCACGAGCTGGCGAACCGCTTTTCTCAGATTCGCGACGTGAAAATGCGCGTCGGCGCGCTGCCGCAGTTTCCCACCAATGCGCTCAAATACAATTTGACGTGGAGCGTCGACGGGCTCATCAACGAGTACTGCCAGCCGTGCGAAGCGATCCGCGACTCGCGCAAGCAATGGGTGCAGCCGCTCGAAGGGCTCGAGCACTTCTCGCTCGACGGAACGGAGTACGAAGCGTTCAACACCTCCGGCGGTCTCGGTACATTGTGCGAGACGCTTTCGGGGCGCGTCGAAACGCTCGATTACAAATCCGTGCGCTATCCGGGGCATCGCGATCTGATGCAATTCCTGCTCGAGGATATGCGGCTCGCCAGTGATCGCGATACGCTCAAATCGATGATGCGGCGCGCTGTGCCGTCCACCTCGCAAGACGTCGTGCTGATTTTCGTCACGGTTACGGGCATGCGCGACGGACAGCTCGTGCAGGAGGTGTTCACGCGCAAGGTCTTCGCGAAGCCTGTTTGCGGCGCCGCGATGAGCGCGATCGAAATCACCACTGCGGGTGCGATGTGCGCGGTCCTCGATCTCTTTCGCGAGGGGAGGTTGCCGGCGAGCGGATTCATCCGGCAGGAGCAGGTGTCGATGCGTGAGTTCCTTGCGAATCGCTTCGGCCGCCTGTATGACGGCGCGACGCTGGAAGCGGACGTGGCCGTGTCGGTTTGAGCGTACGGCGCGACCTGGGTGCGAGCGCAGACGCGCTCATCCCTGGGGGCCGGCCACGATAGCCCGAAGCAGCGCGTCGAAATCGGCCTGTCGCGGCGAGGTGTTGTCGAACATGATCAACCCCTCCCGAGCGGCGCCAGTGGGTACGAAACGACGCTGCCGGTATTCGTCCCAATGCGCGAGCTTATAGGCGTCGTTGGGATTGCGCCGCGCAACGATGCGAGCGTGTGCCGTTTCCTCCGATGTCGATACCCAGACGATACGGATGACGATGTCATCGGCGATGCCGAGCCAGCTTCGGTCGAACAGGCGCCGATCGCGGACTTCGCGGGAAAGCGGCCCGACCACTACCGTGCTGATGCCCAGTTCGAGGTTTTCACGTGCCGTATCGAGCAGGCCGTGATATTCGGGCTCTCGCAGATGCTGAAGGTAGAGCGGGCTATCGCGGTCGTTAGCGTCGCCGGTCAAGGCGTGCATGGCCGCTGCGCTGTAGCGGCCGTATAGCGTGTCCTTGTCGAGCAGGCAAAACGCTTCGCCCGTCTCGCGCATGAGCGGGCCGATCAGGCGTTTGGCAATCGTGGTCTTGCCGGTGCCGGCATGGCCGCAGAAGAAGACGAGGTGCGTCACGGATCGATGTCCTTCGAGGTTGACGCGCTCAAGTGTAGCGGGTTTGGCGTGTACGGTGCGCGAGGCAAATACGTGAGCCCACACGCCACTGCGCGTTGACCGCTAAACTGCACGGCGGTCCGTCCCCACTCATTTCCCGACAGGAGAAGCCACGATGAGCGCATCGAGCGCCGCCGCGCGCACATTGATTGACCGACTTGGGCTGAAGCCTCATCCGGAAGGAGGCTATTACCGCGAGACGCACCGCGATGCCGCCCGTGTCGTTCGGGTCGAGGGGGCTCATGCCAAGGACGGAAAGCAGTCGGCTGCGCGTGCCGCATCAACCGCGATCTACTACCTGCTTTGCGACGGCGCCTATTCGGCGTGGCATCGCATCGATGCCGATGAGGTGTGGCATTTTTACGCGGGCGGGCCGCTCGATATTCATGTGATCGACGAGGCAGGCAGGTTGACGACGCACAAGCTCGGCGATGCACTCCGTCAAGACGGCGCCGCCTACCAGGCGGTGGTACCCGCGGGTTGTTGGTTCGCGGCTGAATGCGCAGGTTCGGCGAACGAGGACGCAGAGTTTGCATTGGTGGGATGCACCGTGTCGCCCGGCTTCGAGTTCTCCTCGTTCGAGCTTGCCGACACGGCAGCGCTCGTCGCGCGCTATCCCGCCCATGCTGCGCTGTTGCAGCGACTCAGCCCGAGCGAAAACGCGCCGCGCGGCTGAGTTGCGACGAGCCCGGCTCAGCGGATCGGGTTATCTGCCGTTTCGCCGACGACAGTCGTCCACGGCCTGACCTTCCAGCCGATCACGACACGTTCGCGCACATACGGATCATTACGGGCGAACGACTCGACGGTCTCACGATCGTTGCACTGGAAAAGTAATATGGATTGATCCACCGGATCGGCGAGCGCGCCGCCCAGCAGAAGTTCACCGCGCTCGACGGCCTGCCATGCGTAGGCCAGGTGCTCCGCGCGATGAAGCGATCGTCGCTCCAGATAGTCGTGCGCAACTTCATAAAACAGCAAGTAGTGCATGGCGATTCTCCTGTAAAGAACACTGGTCGCGAAATCGCCATCTTAGCAGTGCGCAGGCGCTCGGAAGCGCGCCCGCGATGTGCCGCCGCCGCACGCGACGGGCTACGCCGCGTCCCCCGTTGGCGAGCGGCAATGGGGTGGTCGTATCTCACTCTTGTCCTTTGCGCGAGGACTGATCGACTTCACTGAGATCGTCTTTGCGGACCTCTGCCTCGCGCACGGTCGTGCCCTCGCTGTCAGTCTCGGAGACGTCCGTGGTGAAGGTTTCCTCATCCTCTTGCTGATCGTCCGACTGGGGCGGTTGTTGTCCCGGATTCTGCGGATGCTGTGTGGCCATGAGACACCTCCTTATGAAGAAATCGTCGATGCCGTTGCGGCATGCGCCGTTATCGGAATCCAGCAAGCCCCGTGCATGCCTGTCCGGATATGCCCGCATAAACGGGCCCGAGTAAGTTTTGGGTAAGAGAGCGGGGGTAGCGTAGGGACTCGAGGCCGCACGCGAGAAGTCGGGCTCGAGCGAAGGCTTGCACACCCGAAACCGAGCGGGGTGCGTCGTTCCGACGCTCGCGTGCTCAACGCTATGGAGGAGACAGTGAGTGTCATCGAATCGGTCCTGCGCGAGGGCCGCATCTACGAGCCAACCGCTCAAACGGTTGCCAATGCGACGGTGTCCGGCATGGACGCCTACCGGGCGTTGGCGGACGAAGCCGAGCGCGACTATGAAGGATTCTGGGCGAAGCTCGCGCGCGAGACGTTGTCGTGGCACAAGCCGTTCACGAAGGTGCTCGACGAATCGAATGCGCCGTTTTGCACCTGGTTCGAAGACGGCGAGCTGAACGCGTCGTACAACTGCCTGGACCGGCAAATCGAGCTGGGCAACGCCGATAAGACGGCGATCGTGTTCGAAGCGGACGATGGCACGGTGACGAACGTGACCTACCGCGAGCTGCTGCAGCGCGTGTGCCGTCTGGCCAACGCGTTGAAGGCGCGCGGCATCAAAAAGGGCGAGCGCGTCGTGATCTACATGCCGATGTCGGTCGAAGGCGTGGTGGCGATGCAGGCCTGCGCGCGCATCGGCGCGACGCATTCGGTGGTGTTCGGCGGGTTTTCGTCGAAGTCGCTCAACGAGCGGCTCGTCGATGTGGGCGCGGTGGCGCTGATCACGGCCGACGAGCAGATGCGCGGGGGCAAAGCGCTGCCGCTGAAGAACATCGCGGACGAGGCGCTGGCGATGGGCGGCTGCGAGGCGGTGGCGAGCGTGATCGTATATCGGCGCACGGGCGGGGCGGTGCAGTGGCAGGCCGGGCGCGATCTGTGGCTGCACGAGGTGACGCAAGGCCAGGCCGAGACGTGCGAGCCCGAGTGGGTGGGCGCGGAGCATCCGCTGTTCGTGCTCTATACGTCGGGCTCGACGGGCAAGCCCAAGGGCGTGCAGCACAGCACGGGCGGGTATTTGCTGTGGGCCGCGCAGACGATGAAGTGGACGTTCGACTTGAAGCCGCAGGACGTGTTCTGGTGCACGGCCGACATCGGCTGGGTGACGGGGCACACGTACATCGCCTACGGGCCGCTCGCCTGTGGCGCGACTCAGGTGATGTTCGAGGGCATCCCGACGTATCCGGACGGCGGGCGGTTCTGGGACATGATCGCGCGGCACAAGGTCAGCATTTTCTACACGGCGCCCACGGCGATCCGCTCGCTGATCAAGCTCGCGGAGGCCAACGCGGCGGTGCATCCGAAGCGCTACGATTTGTCGTCACTGCGCGTGATCGGCACGGTGGGCGAGCCGATCAACCCCGAGGCGTGGGTGTGGTATCACGAGAACGTGGGCGGCGCGCGGTGTCCGATCGTCGATACGTGGTGGCAAACGGAGACGGGCGGGCACATGATCACGCCGCTGCCGGGGGCGACGCCGCTGGTGCCGGGCTCGTGCACGCTGCCGTTGCCGGGGATCATGGCGGCGATCGTCGACGAGACGGGACAGGACGTGCCGAACGGGCAGGGCGGGATACTGGTGGTGAAGCGGCCGTGGCCGGCGATGATCCGCACGATCTGGGGCGATCCGGAGCGCTACAAGAAGAGCTACTTCCCGGAGGAGCTGGGCGGGCGGCTGTATCTGGCGGGCGATGGCTCGGTGCGCGACAAGCAAACGGGCTACTTCACGATCATGGGCCGTATCGACGACGTGCTGAACGTGTCGGGGCACCGCTTGGGGACGATGGAGATCGAATCGGCGCTGGTGGCCAACGCGCAGGTGGCGGAGGCGGCGGTGGTGGGCCGTCCGGACGACACGACGGGCGAAGCGGTGGTGGCGTTCGTGGTGCTCAAGCGCGCGCGCCCGGAGGGCGAAGAGGCGGTGAAGCTGGCCAACGAGCTGCGCGCGTGGGTGGGCAAGGAGATCGGGCCGATCGCCAAGCCGAAGGAGATCCGTTTCGGCGAGAACCTGCCGAAGACGCGCTCGGGCAAGATCATGCGGCGGCTGCTGCGCTCGTTGGCCAAGGGCGAGGCGATCACGCAGGATGTCTCGACGCTCGAAAATCCGGCCATTCTCGAGCAGCTCACCGAGGTGCGTTGATACGCAGCAGGAAAATCGTGAGGCGTAAAGAGTAAATGGCTCGCCAACGCGCCGCAGGCCTACGCGCGTTGGACGGTGCTTGCGCGGTACGCGCTCGCCTCACGACAGCCCGTGCCAGAACGTCGGCACGATAGACGCAATCAGCAGCGCTGCCATCGTCAAGTTGAAAGCGCGCAGCATGGACGGACGCGACAGGAGCCGCCTGACCCCGAGACCGAAGGCGGCCCAAACCGAAATGCTCGGCAGGTTCACGAGCGCAAAGGCTGCCGCCAGCAACAGCGCGTTGACCAGCAAATTGTCATCAAGCCGATATGCGGTTACGCCGGTGACGACCATCATCCACGCCTTCGGATTCACCCATTGAAACGCGGCGGCCTGCAAAAACGTCATGGGACGCTTGTCGGCGGCGTTGACCGATAACGTATCCGAGGCCGCAATTTTCCATGCGAGATAGACCAGATAGCAGGCGCTCGCGATCTCGAGCACCGGATACAAGACAGGAACGCGCGCAAACAATTGGCCAAGCCCCAAGCCAATGGCAAGCATCATCACGATGCAGCCGCACGTGATACCCATCATGTGCGGCAGTGTGCGGCGAAAACCGAAATTGACGCCGGAGGCGAGCAGCATCGTGTTGTTCGGGCCAGGCGTGATCGACATCACCAGCGCGAATGTCATCGCGGCGAAAAGCGCGGCATAGGGCAAAGCGGGTGTCATAGCGGTCCGGCTCCGGGTCGTTCGTACCCCGCGAGTGTATGCACGGATGCCTATACGGTACCGATACAGATAACCAGATAATCGTCGGTACGGGTACGGTCCCATTCCTCCCATTTCATGCAAACCCCGCAAACATGAGGCCGCCGACCGAAGCGTGTCTTTTCAATACTGCCGGACAGCGCCATCGGGAAAACACCGATGCTGTAGTGAGCCTGTAGTGAGACTACTTCAATAAGATCGGTAGTCATGGAGTCCTGCTACGCGCATCGCATCGATGGGACCGGTCCCCTTCCTACGAGGACAATGAGCCGGTCGCCTCGCCAGTGCCTCCACCCTGCATCAAGGTTGCCGGTGCCTGCTGGGGCTCGGAGCCTGCCGTCTGAAATCCAGTGAGAGCCGGTGCTGTTACGCATCACAACCCCACATTCATGGAGAGACACATGCAGGTCAATCGTTGGCCAATGGCATTGCTGTTGGCGGCCGCATTCTCGAGCGCTCAGGCGAGCGAGAGCGACGCGGCCTTCAACCCGGTACCGCCGTCGTTCACTCCCGGTATGGACTTCGCCGCGCATCGACGCGCAGATATGCTCGTGAGGCGAATGACGCTCGACGAGAAGCTCCAGTTGATCCACTCGAAATATCAGATGAGCGATGTGCCGGGGGGCGGCGCAGGCTTCATTCAGGGTGTGCCGCGGCTGGGCATTCCCGATTTGAACATGGTCGATTCGGCGACGGGCTCGGGCAGCACGTCTCAGCCGAGCACGACGTTTCCCGCAACGATCGGGCTCGCCGCGAGCTGGGATCGCCACCTCTCGTACGATTTTGGCGCGCGCATCGCGACGCAGCTGCGTGCTCAAGGTTTTGGAATGGGGCTAGGCGGGGGCACCAATCTCGCGCGTGAGCCGCGTGGCGGGCGTCTTTTCGAGTATCTCGGTGAGGATCCGGTACTTGCCGGTGAGATGTTGGCGGCGCGAACCGTGGGTACGCAGAATCAGAAAGTGATCGCCACGATCAAGCACTACGTCGGCAACGAGCAAGAAACCGGCCGCATGGGGGGCAACAGTCAGATCGATGAGCGCACATTGCGCGAACTCTATCTGCTGCCCTTCGAAATCGCCGCGCGCACCGCGCAGCCCGGCAGCGTGATGTGCAGCTACAACCGCGTCAACGGTACCTATGCTTGTGAAAACCCGCACGTGCTGACCGATGTTCTGAAGCACGACTGGGGTTTCGAAGGACAGGTGCAGTCGGACTGGGGCGCGGCCCATAGCACGGCGGCTTCGATCAACGCGGGCCTCGACGAAGAGGAGGATGTCGGCCCAACGGTTTATCTGACGCCCGAGCTCGTCAAGCAGGCGCTGGCGAATCACCAGATCTCGCAGGCCCGGCTGGACGACATGGTGCGCCGAAAACTCTACGTCATGATTCGCACGGGCGTGCTCGATGATCCACCCAAGCCGGCGCCGATCGACTTCGCCGCGGGCCGCGCGTTTGCACAGTCCGCGGAAGAGCAATCGATGGTGCTGCTCAAGAACGACAATGCGCAATTGCCGCTGGCGGCCGGCGCGTTGCAGCGAATCGCCGTGATTGGCGGACACGCCGATGCGGCAGTCCTCACCGGCGGAGGTTCGGGCAATACCCGCGATCCGGTATCGGGCAACTTCGCGGGTTGCGGCGGGTTGACGTTCGGTACGGCGACGGGCTGCAGCTGGTGGACCAACCCTTGGCTCAAGCTCGACGTGCCTATCGTGAAGGCCATCCAGGCGCTCGCACCGTCGGCGCAGGTGAGTTTTGCCGGCAACAGCGACCAGACTCAGCCGTTCAGAGCCTATACGCAGCAGGAGATCGATCGCGCCGTCGCGCTCGCGCGGCAATCGGACGTGGCGATCGTCGTCGTGACGCAGTCGTCAGGCGAGGACTTCGGCGAGCTCACGAGCCTTGCGCTCGCCAATCCGTCCAACCAGGACCAACTGGTCGAAGCCGTGGCCCAGGCCAACCCCCATACGGTCGTCATCGTGGAGAGCGGAAATCCGATATTGATGCCGTGGAAGGACCGCGTTTCGGCGATCATCGAAGCGTGGTTCCCGGGCGAGGGCGGGGGCGAGGCCATTGCCAATGTGCTGTTCGGCAAGGTCAATCCGTCCGGCAAACTGCCCGTGACGTTCCCGGCACATGACCAGGATACGCCGACATGGGGAACCGACGGTACGCTCGCGAAGGACCCCGTCTATGCCGAAAAGCTGAACATGGGCTATCGCTGGTATGACGCGAAGAACATCGCTCCGCTCTTCGAGTTCGGTCACGGGCTGTCCTATACGCACTTCAGCTATTCCGATCTCGATGTGAGACCCGGACCGGGGCATTCGATGACGGCAAGCTTCGTCGTCAAGAATGATGGCAAGGTGGCAGGTGCCGAAGTGCCGCAGGTCTATCTTGGCGTCAACTACACCGGCGAGCCGCCGAAACGCCTCGTGGGATGGCAGAAGGTCTACCTCAATCCCGGTGAAGCGCGGCATGTCCGCGTGTCGATTCCCGCCCGCTTCCAAAGCGTATGGGATACGGCGAGCAATGGCTGGAAATTCGTGCCGGGCAGCGCGGTTTATGTCGGCGCATCGTCTCGCGACATTCGCCTGCAAAGCCGATAGTCGATGCGGTATCCCGCTCACCCGAGCAGGGTGATGCGGGCAGTGCGGTGCATCGCGGGGCGATATTGCCGCCCCGCGATGCACCGCCGGTTCGAAACGATCGTCGAGGCCGCTACGCTTCGCCCTCCGGCAGCGCGACAAGCCGCGCCGCCTGCGAGCGCAAGATCACCCAGGCTTGAATGACGAAAGCGACGACGGCCACGACGAGACAGGGTTTCGCGCCGAAAGCGCCACCGAGCACCGCGCCGATCAACGCACCGAGCGGACGGGCACCGTAGGTCGCCGTGCTGATCAGCGCCGACACGCGTCCGAGCATCGCTCCCGGCGTGATCGCCTGGCGCAGCGTCGTCGAGCTGATGACCCAGAGGATAGGGCCTGCGCCGAGCTGAAAATACGCCGCGGCCGCAAGCCACGGTGAAGGAAAGATCAGCGTCGCGCATAAGGTCAGTGATGCCGCGAGGCCGCACAGCGGCCCGACGACGATGATCTGCCCGAAACGCAGGGTGGCGGCTATCCGCGGCGCCGCCAGCGCACCCACGATCATGCCCGCGCCGTACGCAGCCAGCGTGGCGCCCACCCCCGCCGGCGAGAGACCGAGCGACTGACTCGCGTAAGCGACGTAGACCGCCTGGATGGTGAAGAATCCCACGTTGAAGAAAACGGCCGTGAGCACGATCGCGCGCAGCAGCGGGTTGCCCGCGACAAATGCAGCGCCTTCGCGGAGATCGACGGTGAAACTTCGACGTTGGGGCGTTGCGCGCGCGGGCTCGTCGATACCTGTGAGCAGCAGGGCCGCCATCGAGGAAAGCAGGGCGGCTACCGTAAAAGCCGCGGATGCGCCGATACTGCCGACAAGCAGGCCGCCCAGCGCGGGCCCCGCGGAGTAGGCCACACTGCGCGCGAGTTCCGTCCGGCCGTTCGCCGTCGCCCATGCTTGCCGTTCAACGAGCGCGGTAATCAGCGAGGGCGCTGCGACGTTGTAGGCGACGGTTCCGCACGCGCCGATGAAGCCGCATACCGCGAGTAGAAGCAGCGAGAGCTTGCCAGTGGCGAGTGCTGCCAGTACGACAACGAGCGCCGTTGCGCGCAGGCCTTCGGCGCGCGCCATCAGTTTTTTGCGCGATGTCTGATCGGCCCAGACGCCCAGCAACACGGAGAGCAGCAGGAAGGGCAGCGTTTGGGCGGTTTGTAGCCAACCGGTTTGTCCGGCGCCGGCATCGAGCGCGAACACCGCGACGATCGGTGTTGCGGCCAGCGCGATTTGCTCAGCTGACTGAGCCGCCAGGTTGGACCAGACAAGGCGATGAAACGCGGAGGGAAGGCGAGTGGTGCGAGACGGGGAAGCGGCGCGGACAGACATGTTCTGATCTCCGGCTATCGAGTCGAGTCAGATCGATCTTCGCTGTCCCCGCTCGCCTCCACGAGCCGATTCTTGCTCTTCCATTCATCAAAGGACTGCCAAACGGCGGGCGGACGTTACCGTCACATCAGAACGTGATCGTCGTACGCGCGCCGATGACGAAGGTATTGCGCAGCGGGTGGCTCGGATCGTTCGGATTCTGGCCCGCGCCCGCGTTGAACGTGTATTGGGCGTCGGCCGCGATCATCCACCACGGCGCGACCTGATACTGATAGGTCGCCTCAACCGCCGTTTCGCGGGTACGTACACCGTAGGGCCCACCGCTGAAGGCGAGTTGATCGCGATCGAACGCGGTGACGTGATTGCCGACCTGGATATACGTGACGGCGAGACCCACGCTATCGTTGTCGCGGCCTTTGAACGGCGCTTTGAGCACGACGCCCGCGTTGGCCGCGAAGCTGACGAGATTGCGATCGCCCGGCGCGCCCATGACGCGCGCGAACAGGCCGAGGCTCCTTGCGCCTGCCGGGTCGGGACGCCAGATCATTTGGTCGGCGACCGCATAGAAGCTGTAGTCGCCGTGATGCGATTGCGCGATGCCGCTCGAGCCCGGATCAGCGAGTGACAGGCCGTCGGCACCGGTGCGCTGATCGGCAAAGCGGCCGTTGTGATACCAGACGCCGATCTTGTAGGTGCCGGGCAGGCCGCTTGCACGGGCGGTATTGCCGTCGCCGTCGGACGGCTGATTGCGCGCATACTGCAGCTCGCCGATGTAAAGCGCGCCGTTGTGCAGATTGAAATTCGTGCCGCTGATATTGCGCGGATTATTGCCGAGCGGATCGCCGTCGAATACTCCCGCCAATGCGGTGATCGTCGGTGTGAGTTGCGCGCGCACCCGTACGCCAAGCGCGGCAAGGGGGTAGGCCGGGCCGCCGTTGGGCAGGTCGTACGAGGGCAGTGCGGGCCAGCCGAACATCGTATTGATGAACGTGTTCGCATAGGTGCTGCCCATGAATTCCTGATCGAGGCTCTGCTGTCCGATCTTCACGTCGACGCGCTTGCCGAGGAACGATTGCTGGTACCAGAGTTCCCACAGACGTGTCGTATCCTGCGCCTCGATGCCGCTCGCGGTGTTCAGCGTGCCAAGGTTCGATGTGCTGAGATTGCGGCCATGAATCTGCAATGCACTGACGTTGAAGGTGCCCCCCGGCAGACCGATCGCCTTTTGCGTATCGACAGACAGGGTCATCGTCGTCAGGCCGTCGTACGTACCACCGCGATGCAGTCCTCCGCGCAGGTTCGCCAAGTATTCGCTGGCCTCCGTGATTTGCAACGTTGCGCCATACTTGCCGAGCCACGGACGGATCCCGCCCATGTCGCCCAGCAGCGTATCGCGGCTCCAGATGTCGGTTGGCTTTTCTTGAGTCGCGACGTCCGCTTGCGGCGTCTTCTGCTCGACATCCACCGAGGTTTCGGCGAACGCGCTCGCGCTTGCGAGGCATGCATAGACAGCGACAGTTGCGCATGCCGGACGCACTCGCGCGCCCAGCGCAAATTTGGTCTGATTGCCCTGCATTTGTTTGGTGAAAGAGTTGGGAAGTGAGTCGAGGAGATCCGCGACCTGGGTCACGGAAATGCAATCCCGAGATCGTAGAGGTTGGGCATGACAAAGTCAACGAAAATGAGAACCGTTCTCATTTTCGTTGACGGCGGGCACACGCTTGCACCCCTCGAGCGTTGATCCCAGTGCCGACGGGGTTCGACAGTGTATCGAAGTCGGGATACTGTCGTTCAATGCGACATCAGCACCGGCACTGTCATCGTTTCGAGGATGGTGCGAGTCGCTCCACCGAGCACACGCTCGCGCATGCGCGTGTGGCTGTACAGACCCATCACCAGCAGATCGGCGTGCAGGTCGCTCAAGCGGTTCAGCAACGTCGCGCCCACGCCGACGGCGTCTGCGCTGGGCGTCACGGAAAACGACGCACGGATGCGATGGCGCTCGAGATACGCGGCTACGTCGGCGCCTGCGGGCGTCTTGTCAGGGTCGGGCTCACCGTGTGCCACGGTGTCGATGTTGACGAAGCGCGCGTGAGCGAGCAGGGGCAGCGCATCGCCTAGCGCGCGGGCGGCTTCGCGGCCTCCGTCCCACGCGATCAGGACATTTTCCCCGAACGTGCGAATCTCGCCCGCGTACGGCACGACGATCGCGGGGCGGCCGCAGCCCATGACGACATCTTCGACGAAATTGCGCTCGACGAAGGTTGTACGGTCACCGGGATTCTGCTGACCAAGAATCATCAGATCGGCATGACGCGCATGCATGATCGCGTTGTCGGTCGCCGGGCCGGCAGGTGCGCGCCATTCGACGCTGCATCCCGCTCGCTCGGCCGCAGCGAGAAACTTCTGCTCCGCTCTTTGGCGCCGCTCGTCCGAAAGCCGCTCGTATTCCGCGAGCCTGAGCGGCTCGTCGCGCCGCCACAGGGGCTCCAGCAGATCCTGGCAGACCACATAGAGACCGATCAGGTGTGCGTTCCAGCGTCGCGCAAGATCGAGCGCCAGTTGAAGGCGCGCATTGCAGCGCTCGCTGTCGTCGAGATGGACGAGCAATGTCTTATAGCTCATGACGGCTCCTTCGCGTATAGGCGCATCCCACGGAGAACGCGCATCGATGCTTTCATCATCGACGAATGGAAGCGAAAAGCGCTGATCTGGATCAAGCGTTCCCGACTTCCTGCGAGGAGCCTTATCGCGTTGCGCGCCGCGATCCATCGCATGGCGCCTTCAGAGGGTTTCTGTCGAGTACGTCGATGAAAGTCCTTACGCCCCGTCAAGCGCACACGACAATTCGGGATGGCTCGAGCTGCTGTTGTAGCTCTGCAAGGTAACCGTCACGCCCGCTCGCTGTCCGTTTTTCTCCGCGACGCAACGTATCGTTGCGCCGGGTACAGCGCGCAGCCCTGTGGCGCAATTGATTCCGTCGAGCGCGAGATGCGCCCGGCTCGAGAACAGGTACATGCAGGTGCCCGCCACTTTGGCCGCTGGGACCATCGGTGTCGCAGGGGCGTAATTTTCCGGAGGGGGCGACAAGCTCGAGACCGCGACGCCCGGCGACTGGCCGCTGGAACTCCATGATGGCGCGGCGGGGGCCGCAGGCGATCCGGCAGAGGGGTTTTCTGCCGTTTCCCACGACGAGTTGGCTGCCGTACCCGGGGCGGCAGCCATAGTGGTGTCGACTGGCGATGTCGTCGCGGACTGCGCTGGCGGCAGTGTGTCCTCGGAGCGCTGTCGCGGCTGGGCTTGCGCGGCTTGCTGTACGCCGCCAGAGTCCTGGGACGAAAGGTCGGCCGTTTGCTGCGCAGGCGGCGTAGTCGTGCTTGACCCAAAGTTCGCTTCCGAGGACTGCGCACCGGAGGCAGGGGACTTCACGGCCAGAACGCGCCATTGCTCTTGCGACTTGACGAGGCTGATTTGCACCGGCAGCCGGTCGCCGTCTTCAAACGTCATGGTGCCGGCCAACTCTGCTGTGCCGTTGGCATCGATCGACCGTGAAGTCCAGCTTGCGGACCGATAGGCTGTCAGCCGGTGGCTGCGCGCGAAGTTGTCCCAGGCGTTTTCGGGTGTCGCTGCCCGGAAGGCGGAAGAGGCAAGCAAGTAGGACGCGGCCGGGCCGCCCTGCGCCGTGGCCTTCAGGAAAGACTCGGCAGCATCGACCGCGGGACGGGTCAGGCCGAACGTCGCCCAGACGATGACACCCCCCACAGCCGCGAGACCGCATATGCACCACAATACGATGCGCGGCCACCGGCGGCGAGGTGCCCGATGACTGTTGGCTCCGCCGACTGCGTCAGTGGAATTCGAAACGGGCGGAACGTTGGCCATGATGACACCCCACTCGGCGGGTTGTGACAGCCGCGATTGTGGCGAGCTCATGCGCAAGCGAGGGTGGCGAGGCGAAGTGCCGACCACATCCGCGAAGCGCGGTTTGCATCATGCAGTCACGCCTTCGATTCTCAAGAGCGTTTCGATTTGAGCGGACAGGCGTCGGTCGACGAAGGCATTGTTGAAAAGTGCGCTGCCGACAGTGAAGCCCCATGTATGGGCGCCGATCATCGCCTTCACACGCGCTTCGTGGTCGATGCTGCCCGCGGCAATGACTGGTACATTGACTGCTTGAACCACACGGCGGGTCAGTTCGGCCGGATCGCCACCGCCGGCAAAGCGATAGGCAAGCAAGTCGAGACCGTGCACGCCAGGCATCGAAGCGATGCGGCATGCATCTTCGACAATCTCATCGATCGTGCCTTCGAGTACGGTCGGATGGCCCACCGTGCGCCCGGCGAACGGGAAGTATCGGACTGGCGATCCACGCAGCATTTGTAGTGCGTCTTCAACGTGCCGGCCTCCGAGCAGATAGTCGACACCGATCTCGAGCGAAGCGCTGATCGATTCGAGCTCGGCGCCGCGGCTCGTAGCGACGACTTCCAGCATGACCTTGCGGCCATCGGCGCGGATGCGCCGCGCGAGCTCTTTCAGTTCTGCTATAGGCAAGCCGATATCCTTGAAGCCGACATAGCGGACGGGGCTGTCGCGCAGGCCGTCGTACTGTGCAATCGCGTCGCTGACGGTCGCATCGTTTTCGGTCAACATCAAAATGAAGTGAGACACATCAGGCTCCGGTTACAAATGAAGGGGTCGCGCGCGGGCGGACGAACTGGTGGGCGGTTTGCAACGCCACTCGAAGGCTGGCTGGATCGGCAATGCCCTTTCCTGCAATATCGAATGCCGTGCCGTGATCGGGGCTCGTGCGCACGAAAGGCAGGCCGACGGTGATGTTGACGCCGTCCTCCACCCCGGCGAGCTTGACCGGGATCAACCCCTGGTCGTGGTACTGCGCCACCACGATGTCGAAGCGGCCTCGGCCGGCGTTCATGAACACCGTATCGCCGGGCCAAGGACCACTGGCGTCGATGCCTTCGTCCCGAGCAAGTTGGATGGCGGGCGTGATGATGTCGAGATCCTCGCGCCCGAAAAGGCCGCCTTCGCCGGCGTGCGGATTCAGACCGGCGACGGCCACGCGGGGACGTTCGATGCCCAGATCGCGCATCGCGCGGGCGGCGAGGCGGATGATGCGCAGCTCGGTTTGCACCGAGAGCTTCGCGATCGCCTCGAGCATCGAGCAGTGCACAGTGACGAGGATCGTGCGCAGCGTCGGGTTGACGAGCATCATCGCGTAATCGCGAGTGCCCGAGAGGTCCGCGAGCATTTCGGTGTGACCGGGATAGGGCACCTGTGCGGCGGCGAGCGCTTCCTTGTTGATCGGCGCCGTGCAGATGCCGGCGATTTCACCGCACATGGCGAGATTGATCGCGGCGTGAATCGCATCGAACGCGGCTTGCCCCGCAGCGGCATTCACCGCGCCAATAGGCAAGTCGGCGGGCAGGGCCTGTGCGTCGGCCGCGCGCAAGACATCGACCACGCCCGGTTGCGGTGCGACTTCGGCGACCGAGCCGATCTCCCGTATGCCCAGTTCCAAGTGAAGTTCCGCGGCTTGCCGTCGTAATACGCCCGAGTCCCCGATGACGAACGACGGGTGCTGGGCGATGAATGCCGCGTCGGCAAACGTCTTGACGATGATTTCCGGTCCAATGCCTGCGGCGTCACCCATCGTGACGGCTATCAGTTGCTGTTTCATGGTGTTGTCTCGGTCAATAGGTTGATGCAGGCGACCAACGTTTCGTCGTCGCCGAAACCACCCGCTTTCGTGATCATGGGGAAGCCTCCCATCGCGGTTCGAACCTCGGCGAGGGGTACACCGGGCATGACCTCGCGGCACACGCGCAAAGAAACCGCCGGGAGGGCGTCGATGATGCGGCGGGCCGTTTCTCCGCCGGTCACGACGAGTCCGTCGCAAGCTCCGCTGCGAATGGCATTCGCGACTTGCGGGACGAGATCGCGCAGTGCATCCTGCGCGGCCGCGTTCTGGGGCTCGCGCGGTTCATCAGTGGCCAGGATTTCTATGCGACCTTGCGCGCGAGCAACGGCAAGTTGCCGTCGAGATCGGGGGTTCAGGCTCCCCACGACGAGCCAGGGACGGCGGGCCGGCGTCAAGTGAGCGGCGGCATGCTCAGGGCGGCCGGTATGAGGGTCCGGCGTGGATGGCGGCCGAGCCAAAACGCGGGCGAGCGCCCGCAACAGTCCGGTGGAACCGGCCAGCAGCAGGTTGCGCTCGCCGGCGAACGACGTCGCGATCTCATCCAGTTCCGTCTCGGCGCGAGCGTCGACGATGACGGCGTCGTGCGCGTCGAGTAGCGTGCGCGCCTCAGCCGCATTGCGTGCGACTTTCAGTTCCATGCGATGTGCGCGGAAAAGCGCCGGGATGCTGGATTCGCGCACCGGTAGCGTGGGATCGCGTCCGAATGCCGTTTCGTGGACCGGGACGCCGTCGACCAGCACGCGCCCTTGCTTGACCGTACGCCCGGCCGACGGGAACGCGGGTGCGATCAGCAACTTGCGCCGGCCTGACGCGGCGAGCGCTGTCATGCAGTCGCGCGCGACGCGGCCACGCAGTGTCGAGTCGAACTGGAGTGTGAGCACGTCAGCATCCCGCCATGCGGTGGCGGCGTCGGCAAGAGCTTCGTAGTCGGGCGCGGGCGGGTGTTCGCGGGAGTCAGTATCGAGACTGACGACCTCGGCGGTAGCGGCGGCATCCGGCCGGACAAGGACGGCCGTATCCCAGCCACGCTCCGCGAAGCAAGCTGTGCCGTCGAGCGCGCTCGTGAAGTCGTCGGTGATGATGCGGATGCGCATGGCGATCCCGTGGTATCGTTGGTTCGTCAATTCTGGCGATTTTCACCGGGTTTTTAAGAACCAAAATCGGATCAATTTGGCTCATTTATGGTTACGAACCGTTCATCCAGGCAGCCGCTGCCGGCACTGGTCGCCCTGGAACTGGACCGATCCGGGGGCGTGCCGGTTTTCCGGCAGATTGCACGACAACTGCGCGAACGAATCGCTAGTCATGCGTTGCTGGCCGGCACACGGCTGCCGCCAAGCCGAGAACTCGCTACACAACTGGTGGTCGCGCGCAACTGTGTGGTGGACGCTTATGACGAACTGATCGCCGAGGGCATCCTCGAGGGGCGTGGGCGTCGCGGCACCTTCGTGGCGGCAAGCGCACCGGCAGTACGCGGCACAGCGGTGAGGCCGAGCTGGATTCCATTGCTCCTGCAGCGAATCTCCGCCGATGCGCTTCGTGCGCCTGATCGGCCAGCCAGCGCGAGTCTGGATTGGCGGCCCGGACAGGCCAGCGCCCGGACCCTGCCGCTCGACGTATGGCGCAACGCCTGCCGTGAAGCGGGGCGGCATCTGCCGCCGCAGGGCTATGGGGACCCGCGCGGGGAGCCGGGGTTCAGGCGCGCGATTGCTGACTGGCTGTACGAACACCGATCCGTTACCGTTGAACCCGAGCAGATCGTCGTGACGCACGGCACCGGGCATGCACTCCATTTGGCGGCGCGCTCGCTCGTGCGCGAGGGCGACCTGTGCGCGACGGAGGACCCGGGTTATGCCGGCGCCTCATCGGCGTTCTTGCGCTCCGGCGCATCATTGCGATACGTGCCGGTGGACGCGGAAGGCGTGGTTGTCGACCGGATTGTCGAAGACGACTCGGTGCCCGCACTCATTCATGTGACGCCAGCGCATCAGTATCCGATGGGGGGACGTCTGTCGGGGCCCAGGCGCCGGGCGCTGGTCGAACTCGCGCGCATGCGTGGGATGTTGATCGTTGAAAACGAATACGATTGCGAGTTCCACTACGCGGGAACGAACCACCCACCGATCTTCAGCCATGCGCCGGAAAGCACTCTGCTGCTGAATACGTTTGCCAAGGCAGTCAGTCCTTCACTTCGTCTGGGCTTCATCGTCGCGCCGCCTGACGCAGCCGCTGCGATCGCTGGGTCCGTCGAATGTGAGCGTACCCATGTGTCATGGCCGGTGCAGAAGGTTGTCGAGATGCTGCTCGTCTCCGGTGAGCTGGATCGACATCTGCGCAGGGTACGCCGGCATTATGGGGAGATGCGGGATGTCATACGCGAACGGCTGACACCTTACGCGGACCTCGTCACGCTAAGGGGCGATGAGGGCGGACTGCATGTGGTCATCTCGGGTCGGGATGTCGCGGTTGATCGCGACCTGCGAGCCGCACTGCGATCTGACGGCGTCGTGTTCAACGACGTTCGCGACTTCACCATGTTCGAATCGACCTCCGATGGCTTTTTGCTCGGATACGGACATATGGACATTGAGGCATTGACACAGTCGCTGGATGTGCTCGAGGCCGCTATCAAGCGAACCGGACGTCGGAAGCCTTTGTCGCGGTGAAGGCCGGAGGTACGGACTCTAAGTAGCCAGAAGCGGACATTACTAAAAAGCCCTAACACCCAATGTCCCTGCTAAGTTCAAATGTCGGGCTGCCAGCTAAATAGAAATGTCGTATCTCTGTGTCGGTTTACAGTTCATGCAGCGCAGAAGAATGGGACTTGAACGAGCAGGGCGCTGACGCCTCAGGTGGTGAGCCGAGCAGACCGACGGCCCCGTTTTGAAGATGCAGGGTTGGCCAACTGCACGATCACTTCGTTCAGATCCGCTTGTGTCATCTCGCGCTGTTTCTTCGTGCCCGGCAAACGTTCCTTGCTTCGCACCGGCAAACCGTGATTGGTGCGCGAGGGAGAGCCCGAGGCGCGTCGATCGTCGCGCTGCGCCTGCAACGCCTGCGCCACCTGCAGCGCGTGACTCAGCCGCTTGTGGTCAATGACGGCCCCTTGATCGATCTGGGCCAGCCGGTCATAGGGCACATAGGGCAGGGACGCGCCGTCGGCCCGAATCTCGATGCGCCCGTCCGGATACTCCCAGACCTCGATATACCGATGAATGAGCTTGCGGTTCGCGACCGTGTCCTCGAGCAGATAGATCACGCGGTCATACTGCACCGTCAGCGACTTGGTGACCTTGCGGCTCTCGCGCCACGTGAACAGCAGATTTAGATCCTCGTCGGCGCGCAGCGGCCGGTGCGCATTGAACTCGCTCTTGGGCGGCTTGGCAAAACGCGCGTTGTAGGCAGCGATAAAGGAGGGCGCATACGCATTGGCCCCGGCCACCGTGCTGATGCCGCGCAAGCGCAGTTCCTTCACGAGCCGATCCTGCAGCGTGTGGTGCGCGCGCTCCACGCGCCCCTTGGCCGGACTGCTGTTGGCGCAGAACGTATCGATGTTCAACTCGTACATCGCCCGCCCAAAGTGCGTCACGCCGGCTTCACCTTTGGTCGTCGGCCGAAACACGCTCGCCTTGTCGCTGTAAAAGGCCAGCGGCTTGCCGTAGCGCTCCAGATACGCCCGCGTGGCCTCGAAATAGCTGAAGGTCGACTCGCTCGCCGTGAAATGCAGCCCCATCAGCCGGCTCGTCGCGTCGTCCACATACACCAGCAGCGTGCACGCCGGCGCCCGCCGCTCGAACCACGCATGGTCGCTGCCGTCGATCTGCACCAGCTCGCCCAAGCACGCCCGGCGGGCCCGCGGTTGATAGACCTTCGGTGGGCGCTCCTTGCGTGGCACCCACAGACCAGCGGCAACCATCAGTGTGCGCACGGTTTCGACCGACAGTTCCAGACCGTGACATTCACCAAGCTTCTCCCGCGCCAGCGTCGGGCCGAAGTCGCAGTAGCGTTCGCGGATTAACGCCTGTCATCTTCCGCCATATAGGAGCCACCGGGCTTCCGGCATAAAGGAGCCGGGGCGTTTTCGGCATAAAGGAGCCACTTCGTTTCCGGCATATAGGAG
>Ga0209672_100502_pt1 | contig 21695 bp, 23 predicted proteins | sample AraplaCol_mMS_r2_FD_184273 | JGI IMG/M metagenome (GOLD analysis project Ga0209672, IMG submission 184273) | Arabidopsis root microbial communities from North Carolina, USA - plate scrape CL_Col_mMS_r2 (SPAdes) (version 2) | ecosystem: Host-associated > Plants > Roots > Endosphere | place: USA...
GATGTCATGCGCAACGCCAATCCTGCCTTCCGGTCCGCTCGGTCACGTTCCCGAAATGACCGGTCACGTTGCCGAAATCGTCGGTCACAATCCCGAAACGGCCGGTCACGTTCGTCCGAAATACGCAGCCAAGGCATTCTCGGCTATCAGTGCGTCCTCGGTGTTCGCCGTTGTCTACCTCGCATTTATCGCCACACTCCTCGGTTACAGTCTTTGGAGTCGGCTCATATCGCGCTATCCGGCAAGCCAGGTCGCTCCGTTTTCGCTACTCGTGCCGATCATCGGTCTTGCTTCGGCGTCGCTGCTTCTTGGCGAACAATTGAGCGCCGTGCAGATCGCAGGCGCGGCATTCGTCATGATGGGGCTGGTGATAAACGTTTCGGGACGCTGGATGATGCAGCGGTTCAGGGTGGCGTTGTCTTCCTCTGCGGACGAAGGTGGCTGAGCGTATCGCGGAGAGCGGGCCGCTAATGGGTGTGGGCAGATCGGCTATAACACCGTCATTCGATACAACCGCATTGCCTCGCCTGAGATCGGATGTTTTGATGGAAGTCGCAGGCTCCTGGTCTTTTTCGACCGGCACCGCCTCATTCGGGAACACACGCGTCCATGATCACTTCCAGGGCACACGTGGACATCCGTGCCGCGGCAATGCGGATCGCAAATCCCGTTAAGCTATGTTCTTTGCTCTCAAACGGTGCCTGCTCATGACTACGTTAGCCGATCGTCCCGCCACCGCACTTGTCATTATCGATCTCCAAAACGAAGTCATTGCAAACGCATATCGTCGTGGCGAAGTACTCGGCGCGGTCAATATGCTCATCGAACGGGCCCGCAGTGCAAACGTGCCCGTTATATGGGTTCAGCATGCCGACGAAGAGCTCAAGGCGGGCAGTGAGGGATGGCAGATCGTTGCCGAGCTTGTTCCCGTGGCAGGGGAAGCGATTGTGGGAAAGAGTTATCGCGATGCGTTTGAAGGCACCGATCTCGAGCAGGTGCTGTCGAGGCTCGGAATTGGCAAGCTCATTGTGACCGGTGCGCAGACGGACATGTGTGTTCGATCGACGCTCCATGGCGCGCTCGCGCGCGGCTATGACGTAACACTGGTGAGCGATGCCCATACGACGGAGGATATGACGCAAAGAGGCGCCCCACCACCCGATGCCGTGATCCGCCATACGAATTTCTACTGGAGCACGCAAAGGGCGCCGGGCCGCTTGGGCGGCATCATGGAAAGCAGGGACGTCGACTTCGCGCGCTCCGCGTTATGAGCGGTGGGAGGAAACTGGCAGTTCCGTACGTGGTTCAACGCGGCGCCGACAAAGCTTGGTGTTTCTCGAAACGCAGCACGACCGGCAGGCCAAGCAGTACACCGCCCCCGGGCGCGCGCATACGCGCGATCGGCCAACTCTACGTGTTCTGAACGCGTGCGCGCTTATTAGCCCTCTGGCGAGCGAGGGCTTGCTTGAGCGTCGCACTCGCTGCTATAGCGAGTCCGATTCCGCCTGCACTGACAAACGTGATTTCAAGCCCCAAGTGCTGAGCCACCCACGATCCTATGATGGGTCCGATAACTAACGCAGCGAGTTGCATACTGCGGGCCGATGCCGACACGACGCCAAGCGAGTCAGGCGGTGCTTCTTTCTGTAGCGCGATAGCGTAGGCCATCACTCCGCCACCGTAACAAAATCCGTTGATGCACCAAAGCAGGCACAGCACTCCCAAACTCAATTTGGTGACGGTGAGCGCAAGAACCCCCGCCCCAACAACGGTTGCACTGAATCCCACGAGAAACCAAGTCATCGATTTAGACTCGCTGACATGCGTCAGTATGTTTTTAAGAAAGACTCCGCAACCTATCGCCCCAAGAGCTGTGCAACTGACGATCGAACCGAACGAACTGGCTGGCTGGCCATGATCCCGAAGTAGTACAACCACGAGCGAATCATAGAGACCTAAAATGGTCGAGAAAGTGACCACGAGCCCAAGCGCGGACGCCAGTGCAGGGCGCTCCACGATCAGTCGCCAAAACAATGCGAAATCGGGGTAGCGCGGCCGGTGAGACCCGTTCGACTGTCGCCATCCGACGGCACCTGCCACACCGATAGCGCACCCCATGGAAAAAACGGCAAGTATTGCGGTCAACGCAAAGCCGCCCTGCGAATGGAGCGCAAAAGAGAGCGCAGCCCCCAGCAGAGGCGACAGAATCTTCGTACATTGATCGACTATCGAAGTGAGTGCCACCGTGGAAACGATTTGCGCGTCAGACAGCAAGCGCCGAATGACAATTTGTTCCGCTGGAATGGTTCCGAGATTGCTGACGCCCTTTGCAAAAACCCATACCGCAAAGACGCTCTCATTCGGAGCGAACGCAAGTCCCAAAGAGGTCACAAAACGCGCAAATGCGCCGCACAGCATGACAAGTGCAGGCGACTTCCTGTCGGCGAGAGCGCCTATGAACGGCCCTGCCAATAACCCCGGCAAGCCATATAGCGCTGCAGTCATCCCCAAAACGCGAGGGCTAGCATCAAAATCAAACGAAAGAAGAGAGAATATTAGCGTGAAATCCACCCAAATAGAAATCGAATTAAAAGTTCTGCCCCAAAAAAAAGATGGATACCCGCGGATCCCGAACAAAGAAATAGTTGCGCTCATGGCATCGGTTTCGCATTAAGTTATTTTTACGTATAGCTTGTCGTTAACCACGAAACCGTCAAGGCCGGCTTTCGCCGCATATCGCGCAAGGTCTCCGGTTCGATTGATAAATCCGGCTCCGTTGAAATTGAGAGACGTGTTGCATAGCACGCCTCTACCTGTCACTTCTGAGAAGGCCTCGAGCAGTGCGTGGATCCGTGGGTTCTCGCGCGAATTGACTGTTTGAGGTCTACTCGAACCATCAACGTGCGTAACAGCTTGCAGAGAGTCGGTCTTAACGCGCGCAAAATAAAGCATGTGAGGGCTAGGCCCGCGTAGATCGAAATACTCCCGGGCACACCTCTCCAGGCAAATGGGTGCTATTGGCCGGAACGATTCTCGACGCTTGATTGCGTTGAGTCGGTCAAGCGTGGATTTGGCGAACGGCGCGGCCAAAATCGATCGATTCCCGAGCGCACGCGGGCCGATCTCCGCCCTACCGTTAGCCCACCCTAGAATCGCCCCCTGCTTAATCAACTGCGCAGTCGTATGGTAATGCATCTCTCTCCGACAGAATCCCTCTATTCGATCAAGATCATCAATAAACGGTTGCCCGCTATAAACGTTCCACTGGATCTTGGCGTACCCAGTCAATGCAAACTGAGCATCGATTGCAGTACCAATAGCTGCCCCCACATCATTTGGGCAAGGAGGCACAAATACGTCAGTAAACAGCCCGCTATCCGACCACTGCCGATTCCAGTCACAATTCAGCCCACATCCGCCGCTGATCAGAAGAGGCATGCGGCAATCCACAAAACGCCGCACCCGCTCACGGAACAGATCGAAGATGCAATCGGAAAGCGTTCGGGCCAAATCCTTGAATTCCCGGCTCTCGACGCCGATGTTGAAGTACCTGCACTCTGAAAATCTTTGCTTGTCTAGAGAAGCGAGCGTCAACTGATCCGACAGAAGCGCTGAAATGAAACCGAATTCACTGCTATGAGAATCTATCCGCTCTCCAAATGCGGCTAGAGCCATCAATTTTCCTGCATCACTCAATCTAACATGTCCGCCTCGAACATTAAAGGTAGGGTCTGCGACACCGTACGCGAAGGCATATCGAATCCCCGGATAGGGTAATATCTGGCAAAGTTTTTTTATATTGATATGTGCATCAATAAAATAAAACGATCCGATATGGCCTTCCCAAACGAGCACGTAGCATGGTTGCCCTTGCGGAAAAGGCGACATCCCGTATGCACACATGATATGAGAGCGCTCGTGAGAGTCCGTCACTAAGCGAATATCCTTGCCAAAAAACACGCTTGATGTTACACGTGGTTTCTCAACGCCCCAATAACCGCCGCCTACAAGGGGCGCGCTCTCGGAGGAACCTTCGGTCCATCCACTGACGGCGACGGCGTCCGGGGTGCGATCGACCGCTGCGCAAGCCTCAATGAACAGACCGACCCCGATCGGAGCGTATCGCGGGTTCGAGTCTTTCTCGGCTTCATAAGAAAACTTCAAGACGCCGTCCTCGATGGCTGCGATGTGTCCGTCGTGCCCTGGTTTAAATCCCAAAATAAGCATGGCATCTCTTTTAGGCAATATTGTTAAACCTTCTGACGCTAGCAAGCATCTCCGGAGCAAACGGCGTGTCTTCACCCGGACCCGCACCTACGAAGAAGAGCACCGATTCGTTGACCTCGTCCACCGTCAATAATCGATTAATTTCACGATCCAGAAAATAACCCGTGAGCCAGGAACGTAATCCGATGCCAGTCGTTACGAGCTGGAACGTTTGAGCTAGACACCCAATGTCCAGCAACGCAACTCGGTATGCCCGGGAATGTGGATACTTCCACCACATTTTGTCAAACCGGCAGGTGATAAATACTCCGAAGGCCAGATTCCGTGCAAACATCTGCGCACATAACAACCGGCCGAGTGTCTCGCCGTTTATATCGCCGGATAGGCGCGTGAGCTGATGGGAGCTGGCACGGTAGTGATAAATCCCGGGGCTCAATCCTGTGACGTGTAAAGCGACTAGGTACGCTTCACTAGGATGCAGCGAGCCCCCGGATGGAGACGTTCGCCGATAGCCGACGGGCCGAAGGCCAGCTGCACGCATATCTTCGCGTGTATCGCCATGAACGGTACCAAATGTCCAGTGCAACGCATCAGCTACCATTTGAAGGGCAATCGGCTCGGCAACGAACGATCGACTCGTTCGCCGCCCCATCAGAGCATCTGAAAGCTGATGGATTGCAGCGAAATTGCGGCTTGGCACGGGGAGAGCAATCAATTCACCCTCCCTTTCATGTTTCATTTCCGGAATTTTGTCAGCTATCGATGCACAATATGCCACGTATCCCTCGTAGCTATCGTCCGAAGGGAGGTTTGCCCCATCTTCGAGAACGATCTGCGTCCCGATATGAAATATCTGCGACAAACAATCCCATCCCCAGTTTTCGAAATTTCGACTGTCAGCAGCAAATATTCCGCTAGCGTCAATTTCTCGATCGATGCCGGACTCAGTCAGGTTAGCACCGCGCGCGACGTCAAGCAGTCGTTGAGTGTGTGCGGGGGTTATTTCGTATTGAGCATGTTTTCTATAATCCCAAAGAATTAACCTGCCATCTATTATTCTGATAAAAAATGGCGGACTCGATCTCGTATCCATAGTGCTCGCTTAAATAATAATTTATCGCCGATGGCTGGCGCGCCAGCCATCGGCCCCATCAACTATGAAACGTCAACCTTACTTCTGCGCGGCGCCGACGGGCTTGTTATATGCGTCGTTTGACTGGAACGACAGAGCTGGTTCGAGTACGATCTTTGTCATTTGTCTTGGAACGCCAACCGGCTTGTTATATGCATCATTTGACTGAAACGATAGGGTCGGCTCAAGCTGGATTTTTTTCATGGCATAGCTCTCCAAAAAATGAATAGCGCGCATCCGTCGAAACAAGATGCCAGTGAAGCGTACGAACAGATTCTGGAAATAAAAAAGGTACGCGAAAGAATTCGGACGGAAGGAAGAATGTAAACCTTATTTCGCATAATTCACGGATCATTTGCGATTGCTCGTCAGCGCGGCATATGGCCCGCGCACTCGAAATGCTTGGTAGGGACGAGCGGACCCGGACCGCGACACAGCGTCTGGGTATTCCTTCGCACGAAACGCAAACCGAAGGGTGCGGCCATCGGCACATCGATAGAATCACGGGTTGCCCGCAGGCAGCTCGAGTTCAAGGTAGAGAAGGACATCCTGCCGACGCTAACGCTCGGCAGCGTCTGGCGCCTCAAAATTCTGTGGACGCGCAACATCGGCGTTTTCGTCGGTCGCACCGTCCCGATCATCGGCGAAGTCATTCTCGCCTACGACGTGTCGGTAATCAGCTACCGCAGCGCCATTCATTACAACCAGCTCGTGAAGCCCGAGGACCGCCTATGAGCAATTCGCTGCTGCTCGAAGAAGTCGAATCGTTCGTGCGCAACGAGCGCGGCTTGTCGAAGAGCAAGGTCATCACGACGGCCACGACGCTTGAAGACGGCCTCGGCGTCACCGGCATCGAGGGTGAAATGTTCATGGAAGCCTTCTTTGCCCGCTTCAAGGTCGACGAAGGCGATTTTGCGTCGGGACGCTACCTCATGGGCGAGGGGTCTGGCCTTCTGCTCATGCTCGTCAAAACCCTGTCGCGAAAGCGGAGAAAGGCTCTCGATCGCATTCCCATCACGGTCGGCATGCTCGTCACAGCCGCAAGCCTTGGTAAATGGGATTCCGCCAAGGTCGGGAACGGTCGCTTGTAACGAACGAGACGCCACGAGCGTACGGCGAGTTGCTGAGCGAGCTATCGCAACGATGTAGTCCGTTCCGGGTGGGCCACGGCCGGCTCCGGATCAACGTGGTGTGAGTTTTCGGCCATCTCCGGCAGGTGGCCAGCGAGCGAATGAGTCTTTATACTCAAATCTATCGATGTATAAGTCGATAAGGACATAGCTGTGTATAGATCCGTATATAGGGACCGCCACTATTCACGCGCGTTCTCACGTCACCGTTTCTCTCAGCTCAGTTGACATTGAGGTTTCCGCTGAGCCGGGCATGAAAGTCACGGCTTCGCTCGTCAAGGCCGATATAGTGGACGACGGCGTCGAGCCGCCGATACCTCGACGCGATCGTATCCAGCACAGCGACGGTCGACGCATCCCATATTTGCGACTTCGAAAGATCGATCGTCACCATGCGAGGATCGTTCGCATACTCGAAGCGTTCGATCAAATCATTGCTGCTACCAAAAAAGAGCGGACCGCGGACTTCGTAACGTACGCTTTGTCCGTCGGGGGCCACACTGCGCGTCGTCCCAATCACGTGCGCGACGCGCCGCGCGAACAGCAACGTGGCCAGCAGCACCCCCGCCACCACTCCCACCGCGAGGTTGCCTGTGTATACGGTGAGGGAGATCGATACGAGCATCACCAACGTTTCCGTCAACGGCATGCGCTTGAGCGTATCGGGACGCACGCTGTGCCAATCCGCGGTCTTGAACGCGACTACCATCATCACAGCGGCCAGCGCCGACAACGGAATACGCGCCATCACCGCGCTCATGGCCGTCATCAGCAGCAACAGCGTGAATGCTGCCGCGAGTGTCGATAGCCGCGTGCGTGCGCCGCCGATGTCGACATTCACCACCGTCTGGCCGATCATGGCGCAACCGGCGATACCGCCAAATGCGCCGGCGCACAGATTGGCGAGCCCAAGCGCCCAGGACTCCCGTGTCTTGTGCGAACGAGTCTGCGTGATTTCGTCGACGAGCTTGGCCGTCAGCAGAGTTTCGAGCAGGCCGACGAACGCGATGCTAATCGCCGTCTGCCATACGATCGCAAACGTTCCCAGATCGAACGGTACCGTCCATGCGGTAATCCCTGGCAAGCCCGTTCGAGACAACTGATCTGCGCCGACCGTTGGAACGCTCCATTGCAGCGCGACCGCGAGACCGGTTGCGACGACGATCGCGATGAGGGGAGACGGCACGGCGCGCACGAAACGCGGGGCAACGATGACGACCGCAAGTGCAACCGCAAAAAGGACGTAGACGTGCGCAGGCTTATCGATGAGATGAGGCAACTGCGCACTAAAGATCAATACACCGAGTGCATTCACGAAGCCGAGCATGACGGAGCGCGGAATGAACCGCACGGCACGCGCGAGCCCAAGCAGGCCGAACGCAATCTGAATCAGCCCCGCCAGCAAGACGGCCGGAAGAATGTACCCTGCCCCATGTGCGTGAGCCATCGGCCCCACGACGAGCGCGACCGAACCGGCTGCGGCCGTGACCATCGCCGGCCGCCCTCCGAACAGCGATGTGACGACGAGCAGGATCACGGACGCAAACAGCGCCGAGCGCGGATCGACACCGGAAACAAAGGAAAAGGAAATCACCTCCGGGATCAGGGCAAGGCTCGTGACCACACCCGCAAGGATCTCGCGCAGCAATTCAGCGCGCGACGCAGGCAACACCCTGCGCGTCGCATCGATCTTGCTCTCAGCATTTTTCATAACGGTACTCATGTCGTTGCAAACGAAAGAAGCGAAAGCGTGTGGGCCACACCTATTGCCAATCTTTGTGGAAACAGCGGCGCCATAGCTGGCAGTCATTCGCGCACGACGCATCGGAAGCCGATATGGCTCGTTGATGTGTCGAGCGTCTGCCCCTGCCGGGCGGCGGGCCGATATCGCAAGCAGTAGCTGGGGGCGCAAAGATGCGAGCCGCCCTTCACCACATGGCGCACATTCAAAGCATCGTTGCCGCCCGAGGGGATGCAGCACGACTTGGGCTGCTCGCCTGCCGACGCACCTTCCGGAGTGCCGCCGCCATAACGGGTGGCCGTCCATTCCCACACGTTCCCCGCGACGTCGTATAACCCATAGCCGTTCGGCGGAAACGACTTCACGGGCGACGTGCGTTCGTAACCGTCGAGCGCCGTGTTTTGCCAAGGAAAGTCGCCTTGCCACGTGTTCGCCATCTGGCGGCCGTCCGGCGCGAATTCGTCGCCCCACGGATACACCGCGCCATCGAGCCCTCCACGCGCGGCGAACTCCCATTCGATCTCGCTTGGCAGCGACTTTCCCGCCCATTGCGCGTAGGCACTCGCATCGGCAAACGACACATGCACGACCGGGTGATCGGCGAGCCCCGCAAGATCGCTCTCAGGCCCTTGCGGATGCCGCCAGCTGGTGCCGGGCACGTATGCCCACCACTGGCGATAGTCCCCGAGCCGTACACGCGAGCGCGGCTGCGTGAATACGAGCGATCCCGGACGCAGGAGCATGGGATCGGCGTCCGGATACAGCGCTGGATCGGGTGGTTGCTCGGCAAGAGTGACAAACCCCGTGGCATCGACGAACGCGGCGAACTGCGCATTCGTCACGGGATGCGCGTCGATCCAAAAGCTGGGGGCAATGGCGCGCCGAGCCGGACGCTCTTCGCGATAAAAGTCGTTCGAACCCATCCAAAATTCGCCGCCGGCAATACGCACCATGTCGCCGGTGCGCGCGGAGTCGATCGATGGGCCTTGCACCGTCTTCGTCGTGAAAGAACAGCAGCATGAACGTTTCACGGGCTGGGCGTCCGTCATCGGCGCGTCCATGGCATTACGTGTTCAAGACCGACTTCGGCACGAACTCCAACGCGGAGCCCGGCGGAATCAATTCCTCCTGCTTCACGCTGTTTTCGAACTCCCGCACGACGCGGTGAGCATGCTGCATCACCCACCAGCGCACGTAGCGCTGATTGACCGCCTCGCGTTCCTTCGGATCCTCTTGCAGGTGCGTGATGCGCGCAAAGCCGAGCGGCAGTTCTGGATCGTGAAAGTGCTGCTGACGTTTGAAGTTGATCTTGAAGTCTTTCCATTTCACGGCATGCAGCTCGTCCTTGAGCCATACCATGCACGACTCGCGGTTCGAGGTCGGCTGTTCGCCGAGGAAAAACGCCGTCTGGTCTTTACCGTCGATCAAGCGGTCCTTCGGCGTGTCGCTGCCTGCGAACTTGAGCAGCGTCGTGAAAAGATCGGTGACATGCACCATCTCGTTGCTCTCTGCGCCAGCGGGAATGCGTCCCGGCCAACGTGCGAGCAACGGCGTACGGATCCCGCCCTCGGCCGAACTGAAGTATGAGCCGTCGAAAAATCCGCCTGTCCCTCTGCCCGCCAAGTGGTCTTCCGCACCGTTGTCGCCGCAGAGGATAACGATGGTGTCTTGCGCCACGCCCAGGCGATCGAGCTCGTCGAGCAGTACGCCGAAATCGTGGTCGAGCATCAACAGGCAATCGCCCCACGCGCCATTCGTGCTTTTGCCAACGAACTCGTCACGCGGCGACATCGGGAAATGCATCAACGAGTGATTGAAGTACAGAAAGAACGGCTCGTCATTTTTGACGCAGCGTTGCATGAAGTCGATTCCACGTTTCTGGTACTCGAGATCGCACGTCTTCTTCGTCTCCATCGTCAACTGCTCGTCCAGCAGCGGCCTCGCGCCCTTGCCTTTGAATCCCTCGTGCATGTGCGAGTAGCCGTCGCGCTCGGGCACGTAATGCGGGTCCTCCAACCACATGCATTCGTCATAGGTGCGCAGCGGGCCATACCATTCGTCGAAGCCGTGGTCGGTCGGGAAACGCCCATCCTCGGCACCGATGTGCCATTTGCCGAGGCACGACGATTTATAACCACCTTGCGCCAGCAATTCCGCAATGGTGATCTCCCATGTCACCAGCCCGCCGCCGTTGCCACCCAGTGCGATGGTGTGATTCCCCGAACGGATCGGATACCGGCCCGTCATCAAAGCGGAGCGTGTAGGCGTGCATTGCGGCTCGACCACATAGTGGGTGAGCTTGGTCCCTTCCTTGCAAAATGCGTCGATGCGCTTGGTATCGGCGCCGCGCAGCTTGCCGCCGCCGTAGCAGCCGAGCTCTCCCATGCCCAGGTTGTCGACGTGGAAGAATAGGATGTTCGGTTTCTTGCTCATTACAAAACTCCGTGGGATCGAGAACGTTATCCCCCGCTCTCGGTTGGGGACGCGCACGCGCGATGTGTCTCGGTGCTTCTCAGGTGCTTCTCAGTTGCTTCGCTTGTTCCGCTTCTTCGCTTCCGATCGGCTCACAGCAGCTCTTTCACGCCGTTCGGGCCCATCTCCATGCTGAAGCCCTCGATTCCGCCGGCCCCCAACTCCGAACCCATCGCGCTCAGCGATTCCTCGCGAATGAGTCTTTTGAGCCGCTGGACGAGTTCGGCGAACTCAGGCAGTTCGAACATGGCCGGCGTTCTCGGCCGCGGCAGCGGGACGCGTATTTCCGCTTTCACGCGTCCCGGCCGTGCCGTCATGACATAGATGCGGTCCGAAAGAAAAACGGCCTCCTCGATGTCGTGAGTGATGAACAGCACGGACAGTCGAAACCGCTGCCACATGTTCGTCAGGATTTCCTGCATGACGGTGCGAGTCTGCGTATCGAGTGCGCCGAACGGCTCGTCCATCAGCAACACCTGCGGATTGGCCGCAAGCGCGCGTACGATGCCGATGCGCTGCTTCATCCCGCCCGACAGTTGATCGGGGTAGTGATTCTCGAACGCCAGCAAGCCCGCAAGGCCGAGCAGCGTCCGCGCATTGCCTTCACGCTTGGCACGCGAGACGCCGGCCATCTTCATACCGAACTCGACGTTCTCGCGCACGCGCAGCCACGGAAACAGCGAATACTGCTGGAACACCACGCCGCGTTCCGCGCCCGGCTTCTCGATCGGCACGCCGTCGAGCGTGCTCGTGCCGCGCGTTGGCTTCGTAAAGCCCGCTACGATGCTCAGCAATGAAGACTTGCCGCACCCGGACGGGCCGATCAGCGAAACGAATTCATGCGGCTCGACCGTGAGAGAGACGTTCTGCACCGCTTCCGTTCGTGCGTCGCCTTTACCGAATACGACGCCGATGTCGCGGCACTCGATGCGGCCGTTGCTCGTGTGTGTCATTTGCGCTCTCCATTGACGTAAGCGAGCCAGGGCATCGAAAATCGGCCAACTACGCGGATTGCCCCACTGCACAGCAGACCGAGCCCACCGATGGTGACCATCCCGAGCACGATGGCCAGGTAGTTCACGAGCGAATACGCTTCCCACGTGTAGTAGCCGACGCCGTATTGCCCGGAAATCATTTCCGCTGCGATTAGCGAGACCCATGCGACGCCCATCCCTACCGCGAGCCCCGTGAAGATGTTCGGCAACACGCCCGGCAAAATGACGTGCCAAAACAGTTGCGCCTCACTGGCGCCGAGGCAGCGTCCCGCACGTAGCAACACGCCGTCGAGCGATTGAACGCCATCCACGGTGTTGAGCAGGATCGGGTAAAGCGCCCCGATGAAAGTGATGAACACGATGGACGATTCCGTCGTCGGCCACAGCATGATCGACAACGGTACCCAGGCAATGGCCGGAATGGGCCGCAACACCTCGATCGCCGGCATCAGAAGTTGATTCGCGACACGGTATCGTCCGATCACGAGCCCGAGCGCGACGCCCGCGATGAGCGCGATCAAGAACCCGAGAAAGATGCGCTGCAAGCTATGGGCAATATTTGCCGCGAAGGAATCGGAACCCACTGCTCGGACGGCCGTTTGGAACACCTCCAATGGCGTGGGAACGCTCTGAAAGCGGACATAGAATTCAATCCGATAGCGCGTGCCCAGGTACCAGATCAGCAGCGGCACGCCTATCGACACAACCGCGAACGTGAGGCGAATGCAAAGCTCCTTCACGCGGCTTAACGCCGACAGCGTCGTCCGCCGGCGCGTGGGCGTCGCGCGGTGAAGCCGATCCGCAGGCGCCGTAGCGTCGGCCTTGATCTCTATTTCGAGCGATCGCTCCATGTCACTTCCCTCCATTGCCGACGGCGATCAATGCTTGTGTGTAATTCACAACGTTGGCGCCCGACGCATGTGCGCTCTCATCCGCGTCGCGCTTGAGAAGGAACGGCTCGATGTGAGCCCGCTTGCCGGGCGCATCGGCCACTGTGAAGAACGCGTCGTTTGCAAAGAGCTTGATCCCGAGCTTCTTGTCCATCAGGTAGACCGCATCGAGCTTCTTGCCTTCGGCGCGATACCGATTGACGCCTTCCAGCGTGCATGCCGCAGAACTGAAGGAGAGGGTCTTTCCGCCGTCGAGCCAGATCTGGCCGGCCTGTGACGGATCGTCGATGGGCACGTTACAGACCGTGTCCTCGCCCTTGATTCGATAATTGGAGAAGCTCGCGAGCTGTGCGTCGTAGTCGCGGCCCGACTCCTTGAATGCCGCGCGGACGAATGAATCGTTCACCCACCTGTCGATGTCGAGGTCCTTGACCATGTGCAGCGACTTGAGCACGCCGTAGTCCGTTTTCAACGCGGCGATCCAGCGCGCCTTGATCGTAGGGTCCAATGTGTCGATCCCCTCCGGGCCCAGGAAGATGTAGGCGACCTCCTTATCGATCTTCGTCCACTCTTGAATCTTCTGCGCGGCTTCCTCCGGGTTCGCCCGAACCCAATCACTGGCTGCCATCAAGGCCTTGATGTAGGCAGTTACGATCTCGGGGTATTTATTGCCGAAATCCTTACGAACGACCACCCCGTGGAAGGTCGGCTCGTTCGTTTGCGCGCCGTCGAAAATCTTTCGCGCGTAGCCCTTGAACGGCAGCAATTCGGCAAACGGAACGAAATCCGCGTGAGCGTCGATCCGCTTTTCTTCGATGCTGGTGCTGCCCACCTCGGGAGATTGGTTCACGAGCGAAAAATAGTCGCTCGGCAAGTGACGGCTTTGAAGCGCGGCGAGCAACATGCCGTGCGCCGCAGAGCCGAACGGCACCGACACGCGCTTGCCCTTCAAGTCACGCAAATCGTAGTAAGGCGAATCCTTCGGAACCACCACGCCGTTGCCACTGCCGTGCGCGTTGTAGGCAATCACCGCGACGAGCTCCGTGTCGTTGTTCGTGGCATGCCCGGTGGCGCCGTTCATGAGCAGCGGGTAATCGCCCATCATGCCAATTTGCAGCTTCCCCGCGATCATGCCGTTGGTGATCGGCGGCCCCGACGTCGCGTTCTGCCAGGTGACGTTATAGGTAACGTGCTGGTACTTGCCCGTGTGCGGCAGAAACTTATCGAGCAAGTTCAGCTTCTTGATGATGATGCCGCCCGTCACCGTGTTGGTCGTGGTGTCTTGCGTGCCGATGCCGATGTCGATCGTCTCCGCGCGGGCCGCACTCCCGATCATCTGCATGCAGCCAACAGCGACAAGGGAAACACAGAACAACGGACGTCCTACCAAAGCTCTGATTCGCATGATGAAACCCTAAGAAGGAGTGGCATGGAGGTGAAATCGGGTACGCACACGCAGGTAGATATAACTCGTTATTACAAGTTGATCTCCACAAGGCAAGAGCCGTGCCATGTGTGGGCTTCGCGCCCAACCGCCCATTTACCGCCGTGCCCTACGTTTATTTCGCATCACCGCGGTACGTCGCTGCGGCGATTGGTGCAAGATGGCGTTCGCCTGGTGCATGCCCGACGGCAGCCGTCACACGAGCGAGCACAGCCATGGCAATGTGTCGAATCGGATCAACACCGACAGACCGATGGCGGTCGTGACGAACGGTGCGACCCGCCCTGCTGCCAATCGCACTGCTCTGAACACGCCGCTCGCACTAACGGTTGCGTAGGCACAAAGACATAACGCCGCAGTCAGCACCGTGAATAGGCAAGCCGTCAACACCGCGTCGGACAGTGGGCGCCCAATCAACACACTCGCGTAGACAAAAATGTTGTCTATCGCGCCCGACGTCGCGACAGCACAGACCGTCGCCATACGCCCTAACGCGCGGTTCCTCGATCGCACGCGCGATGAATTTTCTTCGCCGGACGCGCCAATGCGTCCGCCGCACTGCGCGATACGCGCGAGTCCCACGATGAACGGCACCAGTCCGACCAGCCCGATCGACGGCCCGGCCATCACCCGCCCGGACTGCACGATCGCGAGGGACATCGTGAGTTGCAACGCGACGCTTGTGAACTGGCCCGCGACGACTTCCTTGGCGCCATACCGCCTGTCGCTGACGAATCCGAGTAGAAGAACGTAGCCGTCGACGTTGGTCGACGCATAGGCCACCGTCGCAGTAATGATTAAAGCGAGGAGCACGTCCAACAGAGCCTCCATCTCATTGCACAAAACGGTGTATTCCTGCCACCGCGAATATCTTACCCTCGTCTTGTCATGACAAGATATGATGTCTTGGAATATGCAAAGAAGATGCCATGTCAAAAGCGGCACACCTACGGGAATTTTGTTGACGGGCGACGCACGAGCCGGTGCATCGGCGCTGCAAGGTGGTGCGTCTTCTCTGCCTGTTGGTGCGCAGCGCCTTGGCGAATCGCAAGCAGGCGGCGCCGGTGGCCGACACGCTATCCCATGTCATGACGAGGTTCGAGTTTCGGCGTCATGACCACCTCTCGGCGGTATAATCGTCTTCTCTCACGCCGCCCGGTCGCGTCTTCCGTGCCCGCCCGCCAAGCAACCATGCAGACCATGCACTCCCGCCAGAATACTTTCGAGCCCGACTCGCACGTGCCGCTGTATCAGCAAATCAAAGAAGCGCTGCGCAGCGGGATTCTGGACGGCAAATACCCACCGCACAGCCGCATGCCTTCCGAGAGCGAGCTGCAGGGTATGTTCGAGGTCAGCCGCATTACGATCCGACAGGCGCTGGGCGACCTGCAAAAGGAAGGGTTGATTTTCAAGGTGCATGGGAAGGGCTCCTTCGTTTCCCAACCGAAGGCCGTGCAGAACATCACGTCGTTGCAGGGCTTCGCCGAGGCGATGGCCAATGCGGGGCACGAAATTGTCAATCGGGTCGTTTCGTTCAATTTCGTGCCGGCCAATCCCGAGGTCGCCGCGATGTTGAGGCTCGACGAGGGTGCTACCGTGGCAGAGATTCATCGAGTACGCTTACTGAATCGCGAGCCGACATCGTACGAAATCACCTTTTTGCCTGAAGCACTCGGCAAAAAGCTCGTGCGCGCCGATCTCGCCGCGCGCGACATTTTCCTGATCCTCGAGAACGACTGCGGCATTGCTCTGGGCAGCGCTGATTTGAGCATCACGGCGATTCCCGGCCGGCCGCCGATCACGCGGGCGCTCGAGATCAAGCGCGACGCGCCTGTGCTTCGCGTCGAACGGTTGACGTACGACAGCAATAGCCACCCGATCGACTTCGAATATTTGTACTTCAAGGGCGATACGTTCCAATACCGGCTGCGCGTGGAGCGCAAGCGTCCGGCGAAGGTGCGCAACAGGGCTTTGCGATGACACGGCTTGCATGGCCTTGCAGGCTGTATAAGCGGGGCAGCGGCAACCAGCTCGAATTCCACTTCGCGGATCGCGACGGCCAGTTCGCGAATCTGCTCCATGGTCAGCGGCGGGAAATTGCCGGGTGTTGAGTGCCGTTCATGCGACGACTATCCCGGCTATGCTGCGATCTTAACAACGAGGGCATCTCACCCGACGTAGCGGCGATATAGGGAAGCAGAAGACAATCGGCGCACGCGCAACACCAGCGTTAGGGCGATGACCATGTTGAGCATATTCCAAGCAATACCGTTCAAAAACGCGGCGTGGTAACTGCCGGTCAAGTCGAACAGTTTGCCCGCGATCCAGCCTCCCAGCGCCATACCGAGCAGCGTGCACATGAGCACAGTGCCGACACGGGCACCGGCTTCCTGAACCGGGAAATGCTCTCGCACGATGATTGCATAGGAAGGCACGATGCCGCCCTGAAAAAGGCCGAACAACGCCGATACCACGAACAGAGGAATCAATCCATTGAATGGCAGGAAAAGCAGCAGCGACACACACTGCAAAACCGAGCCTAAAAGCAGCGTGCGCACCCCGCCGATGCGGTCGCAGATGCCGCCCGAGATCAGCCGGCTCGCAATGCCGAAGCCCAGCATGACCGACAGCATTTGAGCGCCGCGGGCCGCGCCATAGCCGAGGTCACCGCAATACGCCACGATGTGGACCTGCGGCGTAGCCATAGCGACGCAACAGGCCACGCCTGCTGTGCACAACAGCCCCTGAGCCGTGCCGAATGACAGCCCGAACGGACGTATCGTGTCGGCTGTCGTCGACGCGCCCGTGGCGCGCAGCGTCGGAGCCTCCGTGACAGGAGGTCGCTCCCGAAGCAGCAGCGCCAGCGCGGCCATGGTGACGCTGCAAAAAAGCCCCATCCCCATGTACGTCGAGCGCCATCCGGCAGTTTCCACGAAATGCTGTACGACTGGCGGCCAGAGCGCACCAGCCAGATAATTGCCCGTCGCGCAGATGGCCACGGCCAGCCCTCGCCGCTTGATGAACCACCGCGACGTATCAGCTACGAGCGGAGCGAACGTGACGCTGCTGCCAAGAAAGCCGACCAGCCCTCCCTGCACGAGCGCATACATCAAGATGTTGCTGGAAATTGCGCTGGCCAGGTAGCCCAGGCCCAAGCTGGCAGCCCCCAGCAGGAGCGGCCACATTACACCGAAGCGATCGGCTAAGCGCCCCATCATCACGCCGCCGATGCCGAAGCCGATCATCAGCAGCGTGTACGACAGCGCGGCCTCGGAGCGGCTGGCGCCGAACTCGGCCTGCACGGCCGGCAGCATGACGGAGACAACGTACATACTGCTGCTGCCCACGGTCATCAGCACAAGCGCGACGGCCAGGCGCATCACCGCATATCGCGAATCGGCGACATGCCCGTGCCCTCGAGAAATCATGTTCCCCTCCTGTTTGCTCCACCGCTGCTTTTGCGCGGATGAATGGAGGGTATCAAGCCCGTGGGATTCGGATAGCTAGATTTTCTACGAGATAATCGATACCTCCCGTTATGGGCTGCTGGCGGGTAGCCACTCGACCGCTTACACCCCTTCTCGGACATTCATCATCGGCTCGCTGCAAATCGAATACAGCACTTCACCTTTCGGATGTCCTTGGGGAGCATGTTCTCGCGCTCGGCCTTGGCATAAACCGCCACGAGCAACACAATCTCCTCATCGGTCAGATCGAAGTAGATTACACGCTTGTCCGTGAGATCCACTCGCGTGAGATTGCTTCCAAAGACTTCGCGGATCGCGGCAGCCAACTCGCGAATCTGCCCGATGGCCAGCGCCGGGACATTGTCTCGGTGTTCGGTGTCGTCCATGCGGCGACTATCCCGCCTATGCCGCGATCGTAACAACGAGGGCATCCCACTCGACGAAGCGGCGGTATGAGGCTCGGCGGCCCGGCTGGCTGACGCGCATGCACGGAGTAGCCCGGCCTGTCTATTCTCAGATGAATCGACTTCTGATACGTTCTCGCCCTGATTGACTCCGAGGACCGCATCGCGGGTGGCCCGCAGGCACCTCGACTTTAAGATAGAGAAGGACATCCTGCCGACGCTAACGCTCGGCAGCGTCCGGCGCCTCAAAATTCTTTGGACGCGCAACATCGGCGTCTTCGTCGGTCGCACCGTCCCGATCATCGGCGAAGTGATCCTCGCCTACGACGTGTCGGTAATCAGCTACCGCAGCGCCGTTCGTTACAACCAGCTCGTGAAGCCCGAGGACCGCCTATGAGCAATTCGCTGCTGCTCGAAGATGTCGAATCGTTCGTGCGCAAGGAGCGCGGATTGTCGAAGAGCAAGGTCATCACCACGGCCACGACGCTTGAAGACAACCTCGGCATCACCGGCATGGAGGGTGAAATGTTCATGGAAGCCTTCTTTGACCGCTTCAAGGTCGACGAAGGCGATTTTGCGTCGGGGCGCTACTTCATGGACGAGGGGTCTGGCCTTCTGCTCATGCTCGTCACAGCCCTGTCTCGAAAGCGGCGAAAGGCGCTCGATCGCATTCCTATCACGGTCGGCATGCTCGTCACAGCTGCCAGCCTTGGTAAATGGGATTCCGCCAAGGTCGAGAGCGATCGCTTGTGACGGACCACATCGGGAAGGCGATGAGCGGTTACCGTATGGCCCGATCCAGCCGGACCGGCGACCGACAAAGTGGCGAAGCGAGGGTTCGTCATAGGCTCCGCACGAACATCGATGAGAGAATCGGTTTGGATGCCGGCAAGAGCATGCCATCACGAGGTTGCCAATCACAGTACCGGGATTCCCGCAACGCGACCCGCCGAAGTTTCGTTGCAGGAGAGTCCGTTTTAGGCTCAAACCGTCGTCAGCGCATCGCAAAGCCCCGGCGACCCATCGCTCCGAATGAAAGACTGAATGCGCGCTTCTCTCCGGGGAGATTGGCTGCTGCCGATGTTTGCGGGCTACCCGGCTGCGCCTTCGGCCCTACGGCCCCTTCCAGGGCACCTGCTCGGGGGCGGACGGCGAAGTCTGGCCCTCCCGCGTCGAGTTCGCGTCAACGTGATCCGGGGATGACCGGGTTCGGCCTCTACCAATGGCTGGCCTGATACACTAGTCCTGTCCCGATTACAGGCGTGCGTGCCTTCGACGCAAATTGCGCCGGGGCCCCGGCAAGCCTTACAGCTTCGACATCATGACTCGTTCTGCCATCCGTGAAGTAGCGGTGTCGCATTACCGTGGCTCGCAAAAGCACAAGAATCGCCCTGTCGAAGGTCGAAAGGGGACGCTTTGCCCTGAATGGACTCATCAGACTAGCAACGGGGGATTTGCGGCGGATCCGTTCCTGCACTGCTGGGAAGAAACCGAAGCTCACCGCATGTTCGGGGAGGGCGTCGAGTCGCCGGACGGACGTCGCCGCTTTGCTACCGCGCGCGGCATCGCATTCGAGGCAAAGCAAACTGGCGATGGCACATGGCATGGCTACCCCATTCCGTGGGAAAGCGTTCCGGCCTCGATCCTTGACAACTGGCGGAACGACGGAAAGGTGTCCAAACGTGACTTGAGGCTACACGGACCAACGCAGGCCGGAGATCTACACTGGGCCTTGAATAGCGACATGACATGAGTGAATTTCTTTCTTTCGGCTCGCCTGATCGGTTCGAAATCGCGGCACGGTGGTCTGCCGATCAGGAACGACGCGAACGCCTCCCAATGAACGAAGGATGGTCCACGGCAGACCTCCGAATCACCGTCGGTAATCAGGTGCTGACCGAACACCGGCATCGCGGTCAGTCAAGGAATTATCTGTCATGGTATCTGTCGCCCGTCATAGACTGGTTAATTGCTTCGTGGACTTGGCTTCTTCACGAGGAGGGGTACGCATGGGTGGACAAAGCCGGCGGGCCCGCTGCGCTTGCGACGCTTTCCGCGCTTGAACGAACTATTGCATCGTCGAGCGAATCCGACCGCGAACTATACCGAAGCACACAGGCTTGGTGGCGCAGACACGCGCTACGTGCGGCAGACTCCAGCGCCCTCTATCCGGATATTTATTTCAGGCGTGTGGCCGACGATATCGAAGTATCGTGGCTTGACCGGCAACCTGCGTATGCGCCCGATGGTTTCGCGCTGGCCTTGTCGCCCGGATATGCGACGCTGCCGGTTCGGGCGGTGGCGGAACCTCTCTGGCAATTTCTCGAATGGGCAACACGGTCCGTTACCGTGGCGAACCAAGGCGACAAGGCGATTGTCGAAACTCTCAGGAGACAATTCGAGGACCTCAAATGCACCCCCTTCAGTGCACTCGAGTTACGGCACGTGGGAGAGCGCGTTCAGGAACTTCTGGAGAGAGCTCGCCAAACGGTTGGGCTCGACCATGAGATCGAACTCGTCGACGAAATCCCTGTCGTTGAATTTCTCGATTCCGCCGTGCTGATGTTCGGCGGAATCAATATAGATATCGAAGAGCCAGACGTCCAGCGTCTGGTCGAGTTTCTCAAGAAGCAGCGGGGAGGCTCGGAAAGCGAGACACTCGCGGCCCTAACGATGAATCCTGCGAGCGAACCATGGCTGCCGCCTTATGAGGAAGGCTACCGGCTTGCGGAGGATGTCCGCGACGAACTAGGCATTCAGCCTGACCAGCTTCGCATCGACATCTTGGCCGTACTAGAAGAACTGAGCATCCGTGTAGAGGAGGTCGAGCTCGACAGCAACTCGATACGTGGCGTAGCCGTTGCCGGAAACGGCTTCTCGCCGGCAATCCTCGTGAATACGAAGAGCGCGTACAACGTCAACGAGGCAGGACGCCGGTTCACGCTAGCTCATGAGTTGTGTCACATCCTTTTCGATCGCACCCGCGCGAGAAAACTCTCGCACGTAAGCGGGCCCTGGGCTTCCGCACGAATAGAAAAGCGTGCCAACGCGTTCGCTGCGATGCTTCTGGCATCCCCCCCCGCGATCAGGCGATCGCTCGCCGGTTCCAGCGATAGCGAAGTCCGCCGGCTAGCAACGGATATTGGCTTTGGTTATTCGGCACTGGTCGAGCATCTCTACAACGCAGACCTCATCGGTGATGCCGAGCGCGAGCGATTGAGAAACGCGTAGAAACAGCGTCCATATGGTGGCGTTTCTGCTTCGCCGAAGCGATTGGCGACGGCGTTAGCGCGAAGGGGCGAGTGCCCCGCAATCCCCTCAAGTCTACTGGCTCACTAACCGGCATCAACCACTTCGCCATTCGCCGTAGGTTCTGCGCAGTCGCAGCCAGCAAGAATTCGTCGTGTGCACCGCTGAGCCCGCGCAATCGCAGACGATCCAGCTTTAAGATCCGCTTCAAGTGAGCGAATACGGCGCGGTCGCGTACACGTCCCAAGCCGCATCGATTATCCGGCAAGGGAACGGCTGAACTCGAAACCGTGAGCCCGCGTTCGCGCGCCGATGCCGCTTTTCAGCGCGATGCCAGCAAGAACTTCCGAAGTGGCGCCACTTTTCACGCCAGCTGACCTGCCCTGGAATTTTCGGGCCAGCTGAAACTTGAGAGAATGGCTTCCAACGGAGAGAAGGAAGTCATGAATATGGCGCGACGATCTGGATGAGAGACGCGCGACAAACAAGATGAGAATGTCGCGGCGGGGTTGATGATGCCGAGGTTGATTGTCGCTGGCAAGCA
>Ga0209672_100503_pt1 | contig 21673 bp, 17 predicted proteins | sample AraplaCol_mMS_r2_FD_184273 | JGI IMG/M metagenome (GOLD analysis project Ga0209672, IMG submission 184273) | Arabidopsis root microbial communities from North Carolina, USA - plate scrape CL_Col_mMS_r2 (SPAdes) (version 2) | ecosystem: Host-associated > Plants > Roots > Endosphere | place: USA...
CATCCGTGAATTGCTTGGCGTCGAAGCAGGCGCTGCGCTGCCGCAGGATCGGATCGAAGTCATCAAGATGGGCACGACCGTCGCGACGAACGCGCTGCTGGAACGCAAAGGCGCACGCACGCTGCTCGCGATCACGCGCGGCTTTGCGGACCAACTGCGAATCGGCTATCAGGAACGGCCCGATATCTTCGCGAGGCACATCGAGCTGCCCTCGCAAATGTACGAGCGCGTGGTCGAAATAGACGAGCGCGTCGACGCGCAGGGCACCGTGCTGCGCGAGCTCGACGAGGTCGCCACGCGCGCCGCATTGATCGATGCCCGTGAAGCGGGCATCACCTCGATCGCCATCGTATTGATGCATGGCTATCGCTTCCACCGGCATGAACTGCGCGTGGCCGCGATCGCCCGCGAGTGCGGTTTCACGCAGATCTCCGTCAGTCATCAGGTCAGCCCGCTCATGAAGCTCGTCGGCCGCGGCGACACCACGGTGGTCGACGCGTATCTGTCGCCCGTCCTGCGCGATTACGTCGAGCGAGTCACGCAGCATACGGGCTCCGTTCGGCTCATGTTCATGCAGTCGAGCGGCGGGCTCGTCGATGCATCGCGCTTTCGCGGCAAGGACGCGATTCTCTCGGGGCCCGCTGGCGGCATCGTCGGCGCCGTCAAGACGTGCGAGGCCGTGGGCGAACGCAAGGTCATCGGCTTCGACATGGGCGGCACGTCGACCGACGTCGCGCATTACGACGGCGCGTACGAGCGCGTGTTCGAAACGCAGGTCGCCGGCGTTCGCGTGCGCGCGCCGATGATGGATATCCATACCGTGGCCGCCGGCGGCGGTTCGATCTGCAGCTTCGAAAACGGCCGCTTCAAAGTCGGCCCCGAATCGGCCGGCGCCTATCCGGGGCCCGCGAGCTACCGCAACGGCGGCCCGTTGACCGTGACCGATTGCAACGTCATGCTCGGACGCGTGCAGGCGGAGCACTTCCCGCATGTGTTCGGGCCCAACGGCGATCAGCCGCTCGATGTCGAGATCGTGCGCCGCAAATTCGCCGAGCTCGCGCAGCAAGTCGAACGCGAAACGGGTCGTGCGATGAGCCCGCAAGCCGTGGCCGAGGGGTTCCTCACGGTGGCGGTCGACAACATGGCACAGGCGATCAAGACGATCTCCGTCGAACGCGGGCACGACGTCTCCGATTACGCGCTTTGCGCATTCGGCGGCGCGGGGGGGCAGCATGCCTGCGAGGTCGCCGATGCGCTGGGCATGAAGCGAATCGTGCTGCACCCGTTTGCGGGCGTGCTGTCCGCATTTGGCATGGGGCTCGCCGATTTGCGTGTGCTGCGCGAGCGCGCTGTCGAAGCGGTGCTCGAAGAAGCGGCGCTGCCCGAGTTGCGCGGGTTCTACGATGCGCTGCAAGCGCAAGCACTCGAGGAACTCGTCGCGCAGCGCATCCCGAGCGATCGCGCCCGCGTCACGCGCGCCGTGCGACTCAAGTACCAGAACACCGATTCCACCCTCGAAGTGCCGTTCGGCCATGAAGCCGAGATGGTGCAGGCGTTCGAATCACTGCACCGCAAGCGGTATGGCTTCGTCATGCCAGCGAAGGCGCTCGTCGTCGAATCGGTCGTCGTCGAGGCGGTCGGTCTGACCGAGACCGATACCAATGCGTTGACGAAACGCTCGGCCAGCACCGCGACCGAAGCGCGAACCGATGCGCGCGCAACGATGTTCGTCGGCGGACGCGAGCTCCAGGTTCCGCTTTACGCGCGGCGAGCCATTGCGCTCGGCGATCGGCTCGAAGGCCCGGCGCTGATCACCGAGGATATTTCGACGATCGTGCTGCAACCGGGCTGGTCGGCGAGCCTGCTCGACGACGGTACGCTGCGCCTCGAGCGCAACCCCGATGCGCAAGCGGGTACCGCTCCGCAGGCTGCCGCACCCGCGACGGCGATCACGACCGCGCGCCACCCGGTTCATCTCGAGATCTTCAACAACATCTTCATGTCGATCGCCCAGCAAATGGGCGTGACGCTCGAGAAGACGTCGTACTCGGTCAACATGAAAGAGCGGCTCGACTTCTCGTGCGCCATTTTCGACCGAGCGGGCGGCCTCATCGCGAATGCACCTCATATTCCCGTTCACCTCGGCTCCATGAGCGACAGCGTACTGAGCGTCATACGCGAGCACGGCGCGACGATGCGGCGCGGCGACGTGTTCATGCTCAACGTCCCGTACAACGGCGGCACCCACCTGCCCGACATCACCGTCGTCATGCCGGTGTATGGCGACAGCGGTGAGCTGCTCTTTTACGTCGCCGCGCGCGGGCACCATGGCGACGTCGGCGGCATCACACCCGGATCGATGCCGCCGAACAGCACTCGCATCGAAGAAGAAGGTGTACTGCTCGACAACGTCAAGATCGTCGCCGAGGGCGTGTTCCTGGAAGCGCCGGTACGTGCGTTGTTCAACGCGGGACCGTACCCGAGCCGCAACGTCGACCAGAACATCGCCGACTTGACGGCGCAGATCGCAGCCTGCGAATGCGGTGCGGTCGAATTGCTGCGCGCGGTCAAGCGCTATGGCGCCGACGTGGTGCTCGCCTATATGGGACACGTGCAGGACAACGCGGAAGAAGCGGTCCGCCATGCCATCGCGTCGCTTCACGACGGCGAATTCGCTTACGAGATGGACGACGGCGCGGCGATCCGTGTCAAGGTGTCGATCGATCACGAACGGCGTCAGGCGCGCGTCGATTTCAGCGGCACGAGCGAGCAGCGCGCAACGAACTTCAACGCGCCGAAATCGGTATGCAAGGCCGCCGTGCTCTATGTGTTCCGCACGTTGCTGAGCGACGATATCCCGATGAACGAAGGCGTGTTGCGTCCGATCGAGATCGTCATTCCCGAGGGCTCGATGCTGAACCCCGTGTATCCCGCCGCCGTCGTGGCCGGCAACGTGGAGGTCTCGCAGTCGATCACCGATGCGCTCTACGGTGCCCTTGAGGTCATGGCTGCGTCGCAAGGCACCATGAACAACTTCACGTTCGGTGACGAATTTCACCAGTACTACGAAACGATCGCCGGCGGATCGGGTGCGGGGCGCGCTCATCCCGGTACATCGGTCGTGCAAACCCACATGACGAACTCGCGGATGACCGATCCCGAAGTCATCGAATGGCGCTTCCCCGTCATCGTCGAACAGCATGCGATTCGCACGGGTAGCGGCGGCGCGGGCCAACAATCGGGCGGAGACGGCGCCGTGCGTCGAATTCGCTTCAGGCATGCGATGACAGCGAATATCCTCGCCAACCGCCGCCGCATTCCGCCGTTCGGTCTGGCAGGCGGCGAAGCCGGCCGCGTCGGTCGCAACTGGATCGAGCGTGCAAACGGCGACGTCGACCACTTCGGCGCCACGCATACGGCAACGGTCAACCCCGGCGACGTGTTCGTCATCGAAACGCCGGGAGGTGGCGGCTACGGCCGCGCTGCATAATCCAACAATACAAGCGCGAGACTATCAACGCGCGATACCGGGTCCCGCGTTTTCCTACGCGGGACTTTGTCCATCCGCTGTTTTGGAGGAGCATCCATGCAACCTGCAGTCAATCTATACCCGCTTGTCGGTGTGGCTGTAATCGTTATCGGCTTTCTATTGCGCTTCAATCCGATGTTGATCGTGGCCGCCGCGGCCATCGTCACCGGGCTTGCCGCGCATTTCCCCATACACCATATCCTTGCCGCGATCGGCAGCGGCTTCGTCAAGACGCGCGTCATTTCGCTCATCATCTTGCTGCCGCTCGCGGTGGTCGGCCTGCTGGAACGGCATGGGCTGCGCGAACGCGCGCAAATCTGGATATCGGGCATTCGCGCCGCAACGCCGGGCCGTTTGCTGATCGCCTACCTGTTCGTGCGCGAGATCACGGCGGCGCTCGGATTGACCGGGCTCGGCGGTCATGCGCAGATGGTCCGCCCGCTGATCGCGCCGATGACGGAAGGCGCGGCCGAAGCGCGCCACGGCAAGCTCAGCGATGCGATTCGATATCGGCTGCGCGCATTCGCTGCCGCGAGCGACAACGTCGGCCTCTTTTTTGGCGAGGACGTCTTTGTGGCCTTCGGCGCCATCGTACTGATGGTGACGTTCCTCAAGGAAGCCGGCATCGTCGTCGAGCCGATGCATGTCGCCGTGTGGGGTATGCCGACCGCGCTGGCCGCCTTCCTGATCCAAAGCTTCCGGTTATATCGGCTGGACGCCTGGCTCGCGCGCCATCTCGGTAGCCGGTCCGTAACGGACGCTCGTCAAGGCACCGGTTCCGAAAATATTGCCGCGAAGGCGCAAGGAGAAAACGCATGATCGTTTCGCTCAACGCTTTCTTTTGGCTCGTCGGCATTCTGCTGTTCGTCGTCGGCGGCATCATCATCAGCGATCGCACGCATCCGAAGCGCCTTCTCGCGGGCGGTTTCTGGATCGTCGGCGGTGTGATCTTCCTGGCCGGCGACCGTCTGCCTGCCGATATCGTCGGTGTGCTCGTCATTCTGATGGCGATCGTCGCCGGTATTGGCGGCGTCACGCGAGCCCAACCGCAAATGCGCCCGGAGGAGGCACGCCGTGCAAGCGCGATCCGGCTCGGCAACAAGCTCTTCATGCCGGCGCTGACCATCCCGCTCGTCACGGTCATTGGCACGCTGCTCGCGCCTCGGCTCGTCTTCGGCGGCGTCGCGTTGATCGACCCCAAGAACGCAACGCTCGCCTCATTTGGAATCGGTTGCGTCATCGCCTTGATCTTCGCGTGCGCCCTCACGCGCGATTCAGTGGGGCAATCGGTGAAAGAAGCGCGCCGACTCGTCGATGCGTTGTCGTGGGCCGTGGTGCTGCCGCAGTTGCTCGGCATGCTGGGCCTCGTGTTTGCCGATGCCGGCATGGGCAAAGCCGTCGCGCATCTGATTACCGCATACGTGAACCTCGATTACCGCCTGGCGGCGGTGGCCGTCTACTGCGTGGGCATGGCGCTCTTTACCGTCATCATGGGCAACGGCTTCGCGGCATTCCCGGTGATGACGGGCGGCGTAGCCCTGCCCGTACTGATCGGCGTATTCCACGGCAATCCGGCGCCGATTGCGGCAATTGGCATGTTCTCGGGCTATTGCGGAACCCTCTTGACGCCGATGGCCGCAAACTACAACATCGTTCCCGCCGCGCTGCTCGAACTGCCGGACAAGTATGGTGTCATTCGAGCGCAGGTGCCCACGGCGATTACGTTGTTGGCCGTCAATATCGTGCTTTTGAATGCCTTTATGTGATGTCGAAAGCCAGATATCGAAATTGATCGCGTTCAGGGCCGGGTTGCGAGGGCAATTCGGCCCTTCGCTCATTCGTATCGATGGCGGAGTGCAAAGTGAATCTCAAGTTCCTCGAAACGTTCATCTGGGTCGCGAAGCTGCACAGCTTCAGTCTCGCGGCGGACAAGCTCCATTCGACACAAGCCGCCATTTCGAGCCGGATCTCGGTTCTCGAACAGGAGCTCGGCGCGAAGCTCTTCAAGCGGGACCCGAAAGGCGTCACACTCACGCGCGCGGGCGAGCGCGTGCTGCAACATGCCGAGCAAGTGAGCCGATCGATGACGGAACTCTATGCCTCGTTGCAAGACGAAAACCTCGCGGCCGGCACGATCCGCATCGGTGCGATGGATAGCGCGATCCATTCGTGGTTCGTCGATTTCATCGCCAACGCGACACACCACTACCCCAACCTCGATATCGAAGTCACGTCGGACACGGCGCTCAATTTGAACGAGCAGTTACGCCGCGGCACGCTCGACCTCGTGATTCAAACCGACATGATTCGCGACGAGACCATCCGCAGCGTGGAATTGCTCGAACTGCCGGTTTCCTGGATTGCGGCGGCCGAATCGAGCATGCAGCCCAAGGCGCCGGAAGAAACGATGACGGCCGCATTGCGCCGGCTCGGCGCCGAGCGGCTCATCACCTATTCGCGCCATTCTCGTCCACATCAGGACTTGCTTCGACTGATGCAGTCGTACGGCGTCAGCGAAGCGCGCGTGAGTTGTGTGAATTCGCTGGCCGCAATGATCCAATTGACGCGGACCGGCTTCGGCGTGGCCGCCCTGCCGCCCGCACTCGTCGCGGACCTGCTCGAAAAAGGCGTGCTGCGCCGGCTCGACGGACTTGAAACGCCGCCGCCGCTGCCGTTCGTGATTGCGTGGCGCACGGGTACGAATCGCGCCGAGAGCCTCGTCGATATCGCCGCGGACACGGTCCGCGAGTTCGCACGGCGCGTAGGCGAAGACAGCGCCCGCGTCATCGTTTAATCCGCGCCGCGGTTCACGAAACCTCGAGGTAATGCTCCGAAAAGTAGTGTGCAATGACGCGGAACTCGTCGAACTGCGTCGCCAGCTCGAAGCTCAGCAGGAACGCCAGCGCGAAGAACGGTCCGGGCCATCTTCGCGCCATTGCCAGCACAGGTTTCGCCGTGAGCGAGGCCACGGGCCGCACGCTCATCGCACCGGCAAGTAGGACGCCGAGCAGCCCACCCACGATCACATCGCTTGGATAATGCAGGCCGAGATAGATGCGGGGCAGCCCGATCAGGATGGCCGTGTGGATGAACGCATAGATCCCGAGCCATCGCGATGCCAAAAAAATGCCCATCGAAATCGCACACCAGAGCATCGCGTGATCGCTCGGAAACGCACTCCAGGTCCGCGGCAACAACTGATCGACATTCGTGACGGGATATAAACCTTGCAACGCCGGCTCATAGACGGGACGCAAGCGAAACGGCAAGTAATGAGCGAGCAGCCTCCCCGCCAGGAACGCAACGAAGCCGCTCACGATCGCGATGACCACGAGTTCGCGATCGCGCCGCCGAATCGCGATCTCGTCAGGCGACGTTGCGCGGTAGTGTCTGAACCATATCCACCAGAGCAACGCGACGAGCAGCGTGCCCTTGAACAAATACATCTTTGATATCGCATCGACAATATGGGCGACCGATTGCGAATGCACCGTGTAGTGGCTCATTGCTTCGATCAACGGGCGATCGAATGCGTTCATAGCTCTCCCTTTTCGAGCGCGCCCTTGCCTACGGGTCTAGCGCAACGTCGGTAGGCTAACGTACACATCGCGCGCAAACCGCGCGGTACCGATCATAAAACGGTCATCGAATGGCGCCAGGCGGTACACGGCTTGCTGAGTCGCATGCGGTCCTGCGGCGCAGCACGGGCCCCGCGCGGCATGCCGAGCGCATGCCGGACGAAAGGATTCTGAATGGTTGACGAAACATGGCATCGCACAGGGGCGAAGCCGTCCACGCTCACGCCGCGGCTGATTCCGCCTCGCGCGCCGTGCTGGCAAGCGCCGCACCGTCCCCGGTGAACAGGTGGGCATGGCGGATCGCAAACCCGGCGGCGATGCGCTGACCTTCCACGGCCTTCGATTCGCCCGAGCCCTTGAGCTGGATCGTCCGCTCGTCCGGCAGGCGCAGATGCAACAATGTTTCGCCGCCCAAATGTTCGATGACCGACACTTCGCCGGTCAGCGTACCCTCCGCGCTCGCACCCATCTCTTCGGACAGGTGCTCGGGGCGAATACCGAGCGTCAGCGTCTCGTCCACGTGCACCGCGCTTGCATCGAAAGGCAGCGCTAGCGGCTCGCCGCCCGGCAATTCAACGGTGACGCTGCGGCTCTCTGCGATGAGCACACGGACATCGAGAAAATTCATCTTCGGCGAGCCGATGAACCCGGCAACGAAGCGGTTGCGCGGCCGGCGATAGAGCTCGAGCGGCGAACCGATCTGCTCGAGCACACCGTGATTGAGCACGACGATACGGTCCGCCATCGTCATGGCTTCGGTCTGATCGTGGGTCACGTAGATCATCGTTGCATTCAACTGCTTGTGCAGCTTGATGAGTTCGAGCCGCATCTGCACGCGCAACGCCGCATCGAGATTCGACAGCGGCTCGTCGAAGAGAAACACCTTCGGCTCCCGTACGATGGCACGGCCGATCGCCACGCGCTGGCGCTGGCCACCTGACAGGGCACGCGGCCGCCGCTCGAGCAACTGTCCGATTTGCAGGATTTCGGCGGCGCGTTGCACGCGGCGCTCGATTTCATCGTTGGGCAACTTCAGCATGCGCAGGCCAAACGCGATGTTCTCGTGCACCGACATGTGCGGATAGAGCGCGTAAGACTGAAACACCATGGCAACACCGCGTTGCGATGGTTCGAGATCCGTCACGTCTTCGTCGCCGATCAGCACGCGCCCCGAATCGACCGACTCCAATCCGGCGATGGTGCGCAGCAGCGTCGACTTCCCACACCCCGAAGGCCCGACGAACACGAGAAACTCGCGATCCGCGACTTCGATATCGATACCCTTGAGCACCTCCGCGCCGCTGAACGTCTTGCGGATCGCCTGCAACTGAACTGCGCTCATGCATTGTCTCCCGCGGCCGCGATATCAACCGGCATCGCCGCACCGCATCAAAAGCTTCGACAACGAATTCTTCTTGACAAGTACCCCGGGTCAAAATATACATTTGTAAAACTGAAATTACAAGTGTATCGCACGAGGCGAACACACTACATCCCAGGAGACAGGCAATGAACAAACGCTTCCTTCGGCCGAAGGCCTCGACGTTGTTGCTGGCAACCGCTTCGATGTTCGCCGCGGCGAATACCTACGCGTGGACCCTGAAGGAAGCGGCGGCCCCGTACTCGGGGACGACGATCAATGCGATCTTTCTCGACCGTCCCGGCTACAAGGCCGCGGCGAAGCTGCTGCCCGAGTTCGAGAAGGAAACAGGCATCAAGGTCAAGTTCGAGACGATTCCCTACGAAAGCACGCGCGAGCGCGAGGTGCTCAATTTCGCGAGCGGCGGGGCGCAGGATGTGGTGCTGGTCGACGTCGTGTGGATCGGCGAGTTTGCGAACAACAAATGGCTCACCCCGATCAAGAAGTTCACCGACGATCCCAAACTCGCGGACCCGAACCTGAACCTGAAAGGGTTTTTCCCGATCCTGCTCGATTCGTTCGGGACCTGGAACAAGGTCGCCTACGGGTTGCCGTTCGATAACTACTCGGGCCTCATGTTCTACAACAAGTGCATGCTCAAGGACGCCGGGTTCGATGCGCCGCCGAAGACCTGGGATGACCTGCTGAACACCTATGCGCCCAAGCTGACCCATCCTGACAAGAACCAATACGCGTTCGCGCTGCAATCGCGCCGCGGCGAGACGCAATCGGCCGACAGTTTCATGCGCGTGCTGTGGCCGAACGGCGGCTCGTTGCTGGACGCCAAGTTCAAATCGAACTTGCTCTCGCCGCAATCGCAGGCCGGACTCGATTACCGCCAGAAGTTGATGAAGTACATGCCGCCGGGCATCGTCGATTTCGATCACGCCGAAGCGGTCAATGCTCTTGCTCAAGGGCACGTGGCAATGATCACCGAGTGGTCGGCGTTCTATCCCACGCTGACCGACCCGTCGAAATCGAAGATCGGCGATTGCCTCGCGATCACGACCGAACCGCGTGGTCCCGCAGGCCTGAAGCCCGCATTGGGCGGCTTCTCGCTGGCCGTCAACGCGAAATCCAGCGCGAAAAAGCAGGCGGCCGCCTGGCTCTTCATTCAATGGATCACGTCGGAGCAGATGGCGAAACCGTATCTCGAAGCTGGTGGCGTGCCGGCCCGCATGGCCGTGTATCAGGACAAGGCTGTGCAGGACAAGTATCCGTTCGTGAAGCCGATGGTCGAGTCGTGGCAAGGCGGCGTGCCCGATTATCGCCCCCGTTTCCCCGAATGGCCGGCCATCTCCGAAATCATCGCCGAGTGGGGCACGAAGATGATGTTGGGCCAAGTCTCCGTCAAGGACGGCGCGAAGACGATCGGCGACAAGATGGAGACGATCCTCGGCAAGGCCGGCTATTACGATGGCAAGAAGCCGTTGTTGAAGTAATAGCGATGCGCGACTGACGCAACCAACGGACGCAGCGAGTACCACGATGTCGAATTGGAGGAGCGCAACGATGAAGACGAGCGTGCCAGGCACGGCGGCGGCACGAGCCCGACCCCGGGCGGCCAGTGTACGACGGCTATGGCTGCGCTCGCCGGCGTTCTGGTTTCTGTTCCCGGCCATCTTCGCGCTCGCTGCGATCGGCGTCTATCCGCTGCTCGTCGCGCTCTATAACTCGTTTCATCAATACAAGCTCGCGGATGTCGGATCCGGCACGCCGTTCGTCGGATTCGACAATTACGTGGCTACCCTCACCGATCCATCGTTCTGGCAGGCGCTGGGCCGCACCGTGCTGTTCCTATGTCTGACGCTGCCGATCGAAGTCGGAATCGGCTTGTTCGCGGCGCTGATGCTGCATCGGAGCGGCCTCGCATGGATGCGGGCCGCCGCGCGCGTGAGCCTCGTCATCCCGATGGCGACGACCTATGCCGTCGTCGGCCTCATCGGACGGCTCATCTTCAACCGCCAATTCGGCGTCGCCAATTATCTGCTGAGCTTTTTCGGCGTCGCCCCGCTCGATTGGCTCGCCGATCCTACACTGGCCTATGTCTCGGTCATGATCATGGACATCTGGCAATGGGCGCCTTTTTGCGCGCTGATCTTTCTCGCCGGGCTCGCCATGGTGCCGAAAGAGGCCGAGGAAGCCGCGCGGCTCGAAACGCCGCGCTGGACGATGATTCTCTGGCATTTGCAGCGTCCGTATCTGCTGCCCGGTCTGACCGCAATCATGATTCTGCGCTCGGCGGACATGCTGAAGATGTTCGACGCCGTCTTCACGATGACGCGCGGCGGACCGGGCTCCGCCACCGAGTTCATCAGCGTCTACATCCAACGCATCGGCTTCAGGCTGTTCGATCAAGGCATGGCATCGGCCCAGGCCATGCTGCTGCTGATTCTGACGATCGTTCTTTCGCGTCTTTATATCCGCTTCGTCTATCGGGAGGCCGCGTGAACACGACACCGACGACGCTCAGCTCCGGCAACACCACGCTGCGCGCGCGGCGCGCCCGCATCGCACGCCAACGCGCCGGTATCGGCCATTTCTTCGGGCTCCTGATCGTCTTTCTTTCCTCGGTATTCCCGTTTTACTGGATGGTGACCACGAGCCTGAAGCACCAGGCCGACGCCCTCGCCTATCCCCCGCGCTGGATCTTCACGCCCACGCTCGACCACTACGTGGACGCGCTTTTTCAGCACGACGTCGCCGGCAGCCTCATCAACTCGCTGATCATCGCAAGCAGCACGACCGTGCTCGCGATCCTGCTCGGCACGCCCGCCGCCTATGCGCTGGCCCGCTACGAATTCCGCGGCAAGGAAGACCTCTGGTTCTGGTTCATCTCGAACCGCATGGTGAGCCCGGTCGTGCTCGCGGTGCCGTTCTTTCTGATCGCGACGAAGCTGGACCTCGTCGACACGCACATCGTGCTGATTCTGCTTTACCTGACGTTCTCGCTGCCGATCGTCGTCTGGATCTGCACCGATCAATTTCGCAACATTCCCGTCGAACTCGACGAAGCGGCGCGGCTCGACGGCGCTTCGCCGTGGCGCGTCTTTTGGCGGATCAACCTGCCGCTGGCCATGCCGGGCATCGTGGTGTCGGCGATTTTCGCATTCATCTTTTCGTGGAACGACTTGCTCTATGCGCTCGTGCTCACGCGCTCCGACGCGATCACCTCACCCGTTGCCGCCACGAGCTATATGAGCGGCTATGAGCTGCCGTGGGGCGAAATCATGGCGACGGGCACGCTCATCGTGCTGCCGATGGTCGTGTTCGCGCTGCTCGTCTCGGGCCGGCTCGTGCAAGGCCTTACCATGGGCGCCGTCAAATAACTCATTTCAGACGCATCGTAGAGCCCATGAGCAAGACTGAAACCTCCGCGCCGACAACGGCCGACGACGAATCGATCGACAGCGAGGAAGAGCTGCAAGCTCGCGTCGCCTGGCATTACTACGTCGGGAACCTCACGCAGCAGGAAATTGCGCAGCGCATCGGCAGCAATCGTGTGCGGGTGAACCGCCTGCTTGCCGCGAGCCGCGAATCCGGTCTCGTGCAGATCACGATCAACAGCCGGATTGCCCCGTGCGTTGCACTCGAGGCCGCGCTGACCGAGCGTTTCGGGCTCGCCGATGCCGTCGTCGTGCCGACCGGTCTGACACATGAGGCCAACATGGCTGCGCTCGGCATTGGCGCGGCCGCCTATTTTTGCAAGCAGATCGAGCCGGGTCACACGATTGGGCTCGGTTGGGGCCGCACGATTCGCGCCGTATTGCGCGCAATGCCGCAACGCGTTTACGGGCCGATTTCCGCAGTCTCGCTGCAAGGCGGCCTTTCGCACTGCCCAAGCATCAATACCTTCGACATCGTTTCGGATTTCGCCAATCTCTGCCATGCAGACGGCTATCTATTCGCGGCGCCGATCTATGTCAGCAGTCAGAAAGCGCGCGACGTGATCCTGCAGGAAGGCACCGTGCGCGAGACCTATGAGCTCGCGCGCAGCGCCGATCTCGCGCTGTTGACGGTCGGCGATCTGACCGAGTCGCTCGTCATTACCTACGGGATCAACAATCCCGATGACTTGCGCACGCTGCGTAAGGCCGGCGCCGTGGGCGACATGCTGGGCCATTTCATGGACGAGAACGGCAAGCTCATCGATCATCCACTGAACCGCCGCACCGTGGCCATCGCACTCAACGATCTGCGCGACATCAAGCGTGTCGTGCTGGTAAGCGGCGGCGCCAAGAAATTCCTGGTGACGCGCGCGGCGCTGCGCGGCCGCTATGTCTCGGTTCTCGTCACCGACGAAGACTCGGCGCGGCGGCTGATCGACGAACCATGAGGGCGACGATATGACCACGCTCGACAGAAGCCGCGAATTCGCGGGCAAGACCGTCCTCGTGACAGGAGCCGGCAAAGGTATCGGCGAGGCGACCGCCCGCCTGATGGCCTCGCGTGGTGCGCGGGTCATTGCCGCCAGCCGCACGCGCAGCGATCTCGACACACTCGCCGAGGCGATCGGCTGCGAAACCGTTTGCGTCGACCTGGCCGATGCCGAAGCGGCTCGCGCAGCGGCACACGCGGCACAGCCGGTCGATCTGCTCGTCAACAACGCCGGAATCGTCGAACTGCAACCGTTCCTCGAAACGACCGTCGAAGCGTTCGATACCACCATGGCGGTCAACGTACGCGCGGCGATGATCGTTGCGCAGGCCTGCGCGCGCAGCATGATCGAGCGCGGCGCTCCGGGTGCGATCGTCAACGTTTCGAGCATCTCGGCCAGCGTCGGCTTGCCGCTGCATGCCGCGTACTGCGCCTCGAAAGCCGCGCTCGACGGCCTCACGCGCGTCATGGCCGTCGAACTTGGGGCGCACGGCATTCGCGTGAACGCGATCAACCCCGTCGTCACACTCACCCCCATGGCGGAGAAGGCCTGGAGCGACCCTGCGAAATCCGCGCCCATGCTCGCGCGTATTCCGCTCGATCGTTTTGTGCAACCCGACGAGGTGGCGCGCTCGATCGCCTATCTGCTTGGGGAGGATGCCGCGATGGTGAGCGGCACGAGCCTCGCCGTGGACGGCGGTTTTCTGGCGGGATGATATGACAGTCCGCCCGAACGTCGCGCGCTGAACAGTTGAATCAGGACTCCTAACCGTTTCGATATGCCGAGAGTGAATATCATGAGCGAATCGAATGCCACCGATCAAATGACGGCGATCGTCTGCCACGCCCCGAAAGACTACCGCGTCGAACGCGTCGCGCTCCCGCAACCGGGGCCCAACGAGCTTGTCATCCGCATTGCCGCCTGCGGCGTATGCGCGAGCGACTGCAAGTGCTACTCGGGCGCCAAGATGTTCTGGGGCGGGCCCAGCCCTTGGGTGAAAGCACCCGTCATCCCGGGACACGAATTCTTCGGTTACGTGCACGCGCTGGGCGATGGCGCGGCTGAGCATTTCGGCGTGGCCGAGGGAGACCGCGTCATTGCCGAGCAGATCGTGCCCTGCGGAAAATGCCGTTATTGCAAATCGGGCCAATACTGGATGTGCGAGGTGCACAACATCTTCGGCTTTCAACGCGAAGTGGCCGATGGCGGCATGGCGGAATACATGCGCATCCCTCCCACGGCGATCGTGCACAAGATTCCTCTCGGCATCTCGCTGGAAGACGCGGCCATCATCGAGCCGCTGTCCTGTGCAATTCACACGGTGAACCGCGGCGATATTCAGCTCGACGATGTAGTCGTCATTGCGGGTGCGGGGCCGCTCGGTTTGATGATGGTACAGGTCGCACACCTGAAGACGCCGAAAAAGCTTGTCGTCATCGATCTCGTCGACGATCGGCTGGAACTGGCGCGCGAATACGGTGCCGACATCACGATCAATCCAAAGCGCGAGGACGCGCTTGCCGTCATTCGTTCGATCACCGATCAATATGGATGCGATGTCTATATCGAGACGACGGGATCGCCGTCGGGCGTCACGCAGGGGCTCGATCTGATTCGCAAGCTCGGACGGTTCGTCGAGTTCTCGGTATTTGGCGCCGATACCACCGCCGACTGGTCCATCATCGGCGATCGAAAGGAACTCGACGTGCGCGGTGCGCACCTCGGCCCGTACTGTTACCCGATTGCTATCGATCTGCTGGCGCGCGGGCTCGTCACATCGAAGGGCATCGTCACGCACGGCTTCGCGCTCGAGGAATGGGACGAAGCGATCAAGGTTGCCAACTCTCTCGATTCGATCAAGGTTCTCATGCGGCCGAAGCACGGCGCGACCGGTTGAGTGCCCTTTTGGCCGCCGGCGACCCGGCGGCATCGAGCGTGCGGCGCCACGCTCCCGCCTCCTTGCGCAAGTAACGCCATAGACGCTCGGCAATGGGGCCGTGCGCGCGATCGTGCCGTCGCGCCGCGACTACCTCCTCGGTAGCGCCGGGCAAATAGCGTCCGGCGATCGACCGCAGCGCGCCATCGTGCAGTTCCCTCTCGATCAAAAAGCGCGGCAGATGGCCCCAACCGAGGCCTTGCAGGATGACCTCTTTTTTCATCGACTGGTCAGCCACCGTGCAGCGATGCGCACCTTCGATCGTAAAGAAATCGCGTTGCGGACTATGCCGCGCGGTATCGCGCATCACGCACTGCGTCAGCTCGCGCAGTTGCTCGGGCCGCAATATGCGTGGCAACGGCTCGGGCAGCAAGCCCGGCGCGATGACGGGTACGAATTGCACCTTGCACAGATCGAGCCATTCGATGCGGGCGTCCGTCTTGTCGACGCGATGAACGATCAGATCGGCGTTCCCGTCGAGCAGCCTTTCCACGGGACCGCCAACGGTTTCGAAATGCAGATTGAGCCGTGTACCGGGATACCTGCTGAAAAACCCGCCGAGCAAGGCAAGTACGGCCTCGCGAGGACAGACATCGCCGACGACGATGTCGAGCTCGCTTTCTTCTCCCATTGCCAGTTGCGCCGCGTGTTGGCGCAGTGTTTCGAATTCGCGCAGCAGCGGCTGCGCGCGCCGATGAAACACGCGCCCCGCGGCGCTCAGGCGGACGCGGTATCCGGTGCGATCGAACAGTTCGAGATCGAGTTGCCGCTCGAGCCGCGCCACTGCGGCGAAAACGGCTGGATGCGAGCGATGCAGTTGCTTCGCCGCCGCCTGAAAGCCACCCGCTTGAACGACAGCATCGAAGCATTGCAAATCGTGCAGTGTGAACTCGTGCATGTTATTTCCATTCCCGCGTGGCCCGACGTTACAAAGATGTTCCGATCTTTGTAATATCTTTTGGCGCGCGCCGCAACTAGTCTCTCTTCAACGGCAATGCTTGCCGGACATCGACCGAAAGAAATTACTCCTTTGAAGAGAGCCCATGATGGAACAACGATCCTTTCTCACGCTCGGCGACGGTACGCGCGTCGCTTATCGCTTCGATGGCGAACCGCATTTGCCGGTACTCGTGCTATCGAACTCGATCGGTACCGCATTGGAGATGTGGACCGATGACGCACCGGAGTTTGCCAGGCATTTTCGTGTGCTTCGATACGACATGCGCGGCCACGGGGCATCCGACGTGCCGGCCGGGGCCTACTCGCTGCCGAGGCTCGGTCGCGATGTGGTGGAAATGATGGATGCGCTCGGCATCGAACGTGCGCATTTTCTCGGGCTATCGCTCGGTGGCTTTGTCGGGCAATGGCTGGGAATCCATGCGCCTGAACGCATTGACCGGCTCATCCTGAGCAATACGTCGTCATATCTCGGGCCTGCGGAGCAGATCGACGAACGTATCGTGTCGGTCCGCGATCCGGCGAATTTGTCGGAAACGGCCGAGACGTTCTTGCGTAACTGGTTCCCGTCGTCGATGCTGCGCGATCGCGAACCGGTCGTTGAGACGTTCCGTGAGATGTTGCTCGCGATGAATCCGCACGGTATTGCTGCTTCGCTAGCGGCGGTACGGGATACGGACCTGCGCCGGACGATTTCGCTCATCGAGCGTCCGACGCTCGTCATCGCGGGGCGTGACGATACGGTCACGGCCGCGAGTCATGGGGAATTGATCGCCGCCACGATTGCTGGCGCGCGGCTCGTCGTTCTGCCTACGGTGCATCTGCCGAACGTCGAGCGCCCGCGGGAATTTCGTGAGGCAGTGCTGGAGTTTCTGTTGTCACGCTGAAAAGCGAGGGGCAATCCGGGCACTCAATCGTCCAACCGTTGCCCCGACACCTAAACGATCGCTTATCGATGCGCCCAAAAAACGCTGTAAGTCTGTTGCTCGACTCACGTAAACCCGGGTACGGCAAGCCCACCCGCGCCGCCGTAAATACGCACAACGGCGAGCCGTATCGAGCGAACTCGCCCGCGCGTACAGCGCATGCCGAATGGACTAAGAACGCCATTCGTTCAAGGACGCATCGAGGCAACAATGCTCAAACTTTCGAATTACCGCTTGACCACCCGCATTCTGGCGGGCTTCACGGTCATGATTGCGCTCGTCTTGCTGACGAGCGGTACAACAGTCTGGGCGATCACGGCGGCCTTGGCCGGCGAACGCGACACTGCACGCGCCTTGCTGCCGGTCGTCGCGACCGTCTCCGCGGCATCGGTCCTAACGGGCGTGCTGCTCGGATGGGGCATTCGCCGCGGCATCCGTGTGCCGGTGGAAAAGGTCGTCGCCACAGTCGGCCGGATTGCCGGCGGCGACCTCGCAACAAAAATCGAATCGCCCGGGCGAGATGAAATTGCGTGGCTCAATTACGAACTCAATCAGATGCGCAAGAAACTGCAATCCACCATCGCCGACGTTCGCCAATCTGCGGAGACGGTTGCACAAGCGTCATGCGAGATTGCCGCTGGCAACAACGATCTGAGCGCACGCACCGAACAGCAGGCGATGAGTCTGCAGCGCACGGCTCACTCGGTTGCGGCGCTCACCGATGCGGTCAAGCACAACGCGGAGCACGCGAGGCAAGCGAACGAGCTCGTAGCGCAGGCGAGCGACGTTGCAACGCGAGGCGGCCACACGATGCGCGACGCCGTTACGACGATGAGCGAGATCAATGCGAGCGCGACGAAGATCGGCGACATCATCAGCGTGATCGACAGTATTGCGTTTCAGACGAACATTCTGGCGCTGAATGCGGCCGTTGAAGCCGCGCGCGCCGGCGAACAGGGCCGCGGCTTTGCGGTGGTCGCCACAGAGGTCCGAGCTCTCGCGCAGCGCAGCGCCACGGCGGCAAAGGAAATCAACGAACTCATCAGCAAATCAGTCGAGCAGATCGAATCGGGCGTGCGGCTCGTTGATGTGGCGGGCCAAACGATGGAAGAGATCGTGAAAAGCGTCAAGCAGGCCGCCACGATCATGGGCGAGATCAGCTCAGCCAGCGCGGCGCAGCGTACCGGCATCGAGCAGATCCACGGAGAGATCGAACAAATCGATAACGTCACGCAACAAAATGCGGCGCTGGTCGAGCAAGCCTCAGCGGCGGCAGGTTCATTGCAGGAACAATCGCAAACGCTCGCCGAGGCCGTCAAAATTTTTCAGGTGAAGAAGACCGGATAACCTCACGTCGACGAAAAGCGTCTCAGCGTCGACGAGGTTTGCAGGTTACCGCTCCGGCGCAGCAGCTTGGCTTGGCTTGGCGACGCGAAACGATACGAGTCCGGGCGAACTTGCCGCACCGCCTCACGTCGCGCCGCACACAATCAATCCGTACCGTACTTTGTCGATCTCGGGCCATACAACAGCCCGTTCGGCGGGCCGGCCGACAGCAACCGACGGCTCGTCAGCCCCGCCACGTCATGCCCTTCGTCGGTCAGCGAATGCGCGATCTGCTTGACGGCCGCCTGCACGAGCACACCGACGATCCCGAAGCCACCCACGTTCACGTTGTTGCCGAGCTCCTTGCCCGTCGCGCGGCTGTGGCCTTGCCACAGCACGTCACCGGTCCTCAGGTCGACAAGCTTCGCCGATGCCGCCACGATGGTCGTGCTGTCGATCACTTGATAAACGGAGCCGTACTGCGTGACCTTCGAATACAACGCGGCATCCGCGCCGAAGATCTCTCGCAGCTTCGCAGGCGACGTACCTTGGATATCTGTTGCGTTGGTCAGTCCGTTCTGCTTGAACGTCTCATCCATCACCGCAACGGGCACCACGTAGTAACCCGATTCGGCCAAGGGCAACGTCATTTGCGACAGCATCGCGTAGCTGGCCGCGACGTCGGATGTTTCGTTGATGGGCGGCAGTACGAGGATCGAACGCGGGTTGCTCTTCTTGAACGCTGCGTAGTCCGGGCGTGTCACGGTTGGCGCGCAAGCGCTCAGCAGCGCGGCAATCGACAGCACGAACAGCAGTTTGAATGAAAGGGTCTTGAACATGGCGGCGCCTTATCGTTGAGCGATTTTTTTCTTCTTCATCAGGAAGTCCATATAGGCCGTCGATTCCGGGAACAACTGCTCTTCAGCCTGCAGTTCCTGTTCGGCCCGCTGTTCATCCCCAACGCTCGCGTAAAGCATGCCGAGATGCGCATGGAAACCCGGCGGCGTTTTGTTACCCTTCCCGCGGATTTCCTGCAGCGCCTTTTCGAGCGCGTCGATTTGCTCCTGCGGTGACGTCTTGCCTTTGAAGTATTGGTACACCTGCGGCTGATAGCCGGTCCATTGATAGAGCGGTGGCGTGGTCGGTGCCGCGCAGCCAGCAAGCAGCAGTGCAGCTGCCGTCACTGGCAGCAAGATTCCCCGTTTCATCTTCTTTTGCTCTCTATTTTTAATTGAACGAATCGTTCGACGCTTATTGCGCCGCTTTCAGCGCACCGGCATCGACCTGTTCGACGAGATGGTTGACTGCTTCCTGGATCGCGAGGTCGAGCACTTTGCCGTTGAGCGTCGAGTCGTAGCTCGCCGTGCCACCAAATCCGATGACTTCGCGATTCGACAGGCTGAATTCACCCGCGCCCTGACTCGATGCGATGACTTCCGATGTCGTGGTATCGACAATGTTGAGGTTGACCTTCGCATACGCGACTTGCGTCTTGCCGCGGCCGAGAATGCCGAACAGTTCGTGATCGCCAACGTCCTTGCGGCCGAACTCCGTGACGTCGCCCGTTACCACGTAATTTGCCCCCTTCACGGCTTGCGCCTTCTTCATGAAGCCGGCTTCCTGCTTGATTTCGTCGAGATTCTCGCGATCCAGCACGTTAAAGCGCCGGCTCTGCTGCAAGCGCGTGACGAGGATCGTCTTCGCTTGTCCGCCCAGGCGATCGATGCCATCCGAGAAAATGCCGCGCATGTAGCTCGAGCGGTTGTCGAACTTTCCGACCGCGATGGCGACGGGTTTGCCAGCGTAGGGTTTCTGCGCGCTGCCCACGGCTGGCACATCGAGTGTGCGGGACGATTCGGTCGCGCAGGCACTCAGGCCGAGCGCGAGGATGGCTGCGGTTATAACGGAGTAGTTCTTATATCGGGTCATCCAAAAGCCTCTCGAGGTTCATTATTAGTTATGCATATTACTAAACGTAACAATTCGTAACTGTACCAAACAGCGGGGCGTTCATCTCCAAATCTCCTTTCACTGTCGCGCCGGCGCGACAGCCAAACTGCGGCGATGCCCTCACTCCTGCCGAGTGCGAAAACGTCGCGACTCGTATATGCTGGACGACAGGTCGTCTGCCAAGTCGAGTGTCATCGTGAAAGTCCGAGGCCCTTTGATCAGGTGGGATCGTCATCAGCCCGCGAGGTGTCTTCGCGCTGATTTCGCCACTACCGACGCTACCCGCGGCCGCAGCGGCAAGCCCGCGTTGCGCTGCTTCATGTCCGTCTTCACGGTCTTGTCGAGCCGTTCGGTTCGACGCCACAACGCCACCGCCGCGCGCGCATTCATCGCCGTACACACCGACGACGTCTCTTCGCTGCTGCCGTAGCGTCGTTCAACTTTTCCCCGCCCGATTCTTTGCGCGTCGCGCGCCGCCCCAGCGCGGCCCGAAGTCGTTCGTCCTTAGCACGGTTGCGCTTTGCGCGAGCAACCGAGCCGGGCGTGCTCGCGTGCGCATTCCTTTGCGAAGCGTTTGGCTCTTCGCCACGCGCGGCACCGCCAGATGACGGCAGTCTGCTTTTTCGGCGCCGCGGCTCCAGCAGTGAATCTCGCCGCTAGGGTAGCGATCTCAGCCGCCCGAGCCCCGCCTCGACGATCCAATCATCAAAATCAGAGAACGATCATGCATGACATCGACGAATTCCTCCGAAAACATCACATCACCGAAATCGAAGCGATCATCCCCGATATGGCCGGCATCGCGCGCGGCAAAATCATCCCGCGCAGTAAATTCGAGCTCGGCGAATCGATGCGGCTACCGCAAGCCGTCATGGTCCAAACGGTGACCGGCGACTATCCGGATGCGGGCAGCCCCGCCGGCGTGACGGACCCCGACATGGTCTGCGTGCCCGACGCATCGACGATCCGCATCATTCCCTGGGCGGTCGACCCTACGGCGCAAGTCATTCATGACTGCGTGCATTTCGATGGCACGCCCGTCGCCATTTCACCGCGCTACGTGCTGCGTCGCGTGCTCGAACGGTATGCGGCGCGCGGCTGGCGCCCCGTCGTCGCGCCGGAGCTCGAGTTTTATCTCGTCGACATGAACAAGGACCCCGACTTGCCGCTTCGCCCGCCCGTCGGCCGCACGGGGCGCGCGGAAACGGGACGTCAGGCCTATTCGATAGAAGCCGTCAACGAGTTCGATCCGCTTTTCGAAGATATCTACGAGTATTGCGACATTCAGGAGCTCGAAGTCGACACATTGATTCATGAAGTGGGCGCCGCGCAAATGGAGATCAATTTTCTCCATGGCGATCCACTCAATCTCGCCGACCGCGTGTTTTTGTTCAAACGAACGGTGCGCGAAGCAGCGCTGCGCCATCACATGTATGCGACGTTCATGGCCAAGCCCATGGAAGGCGAACCGGGCTCCGCCATGCATGTGCATCAAAGCGTCATCGATGAAGCGAGCGGCCGCAATCTCTTCACGAACCGGGAGGGCGAGCCGGCCCCGCTCTTTTACAGCTATCTGGCCGGACTGCAGAAATACACCCCCGCGCTGATGCCGATCTTCGCGCCTTACATCAATTCATATCGACGCCTCTCGCGCTTCATGGCCGCGCCCATCA